>Ga0335395_10001399_pt1 | contig 15215 bp, 11 predicted proteins | sample MAT02_FD_205744 | JGI IMG/M metagenome (GOLD analysis project Ga0335395, IMG submission 205744) | Freshwater microbial communities from Lake Fryxell liftoff mats and glacier meltwater in Antarctica - MAT-02 (spades assembly) (version 2) ...
CTGTCGTGGCGCTGCCGTAAGGGCCACACCTGGATCAGCCGTGCGAGGAACGTCCTGTACACCAGGAGTTGGTGCCCACGCTGCGGCCACCAGCGCGCCGCCGAGAGCCGCCGCGAGTTCGACGCGGCCGCGGATTGACACAAGCGAGGAACGATTGGAGCGTCGCGGCCGCGGCATCATCGCCACGTGGCCGCTCGCCACCTCAAAAACGCGATTCGTCCGCGGCCAAGCGCCGCCCCCGAGTTTCGTCCCGCTGCGCAGCGGTGGCGGGCTGTCTGTGCGCGTTGCGTTCTGACGGATAGCTCCGCGACGCGGGCAGCAGCCACGTCGGGCGCGGCCGAGGTGAAGGCAATGCAGGAGCTTGGCGCCAAGCCGGTCGCCATCTTCGATCGGCTGCGCCTCGAGCACAAAGACTTCAGCGGCAGTTTGTCGGCGATCAAGCGGATGTGGCGGCGGCTCGAGGTCGAACACGGGCCACGAGCCGAGGCCGTGGCGATCCCCGTTGAGACGGCGCCGGGTCAGGTCGCGCAGGTCGACTTCGGCGACGTGGGCAAGCTCTACGACCCCGCGAGCCGCGTGCTGCGGCGAGCCTACGTGTTCGTGATGGTGCTCGGGTATTCGCGCCACATGTTCGCCCAGATCGTCTTCGACCAGAGTACCGAGACGTGGATGCGGCTGCACGTGGAGGCGTTCGACTACTTCGGCGGCGTGCCGGCCGTCATCGTCCCGGACAACCTCAAGGCCGCGGTGATCCGCGCCGCGTTCGCCGTCGACGACAAGTCCGTACTCAACCGCAGCTACCGCGAGCTCGCGCGGCATCACGGCTTCAAGATCGACCCGACGCCGCCGTACACGCCCGAACACAAGGGCAAGGTCGAGTCGGCGGTGAAGTACGTCAAGCACAACTTCATGCGGGCGCGCGACGAGCTCGACGTCGGCGTGCTGCGTCGACAGCTCGGCGAGTGGCTCGTCGAAATCGCCGGGAAGCGCACGCACGGCACGACCCGCGAAGCAGCGCAGCCATGGACCGACTGCTGCACCACTGCCAGATCCTCGAGCTCGACGGCAACTCCTCCCGCAACCCCCCACGCCGGCCCCGAGTCGCTAACCCGGCACCGCCGGCCGACGACCCAGCCTGATTTCCCGGATGCGCTCCGTCGATCAGTTCTGCCGACCTCGAGCGATTCGCTCATCGGCCTCGATCACCGGAGCGAGCTGGGGCTCGAGAAGGCGATCAGTTCTGCCGACCTCGAGGCGATCAGTACCCCCGACCCTTGACACCGAGGACGGGCTAGCTGTCGCGCGCGCTGTCCAGGTCGGCGGCGATCGCCGAGGACGACGAACATGTCCGACGCCTCCAGGCCGGCCGACCCGGCCGGCGGCGGGGGCCCGCGCTCGACACCCGCTGCTCCGCCGCGAGGACAGGCGAAGCTGTCGCGCGCGCTGCACGGTCGCGGCGACGAACATGTCCGACGCCTCCAGGCCGGCCGACCGGGCCGACGGCGCGAGCTGTCGCGCGCGCTGCTCAGGTCGGCGGCGATCGCCGAGGACGACGAACATGTCCGACGCCTCCAGGCCGGCCAACCGGGCCGGCGGCGGGGGCCCGCGCGCTCGACACCCGCAGCCCCGCCGCGAGCTGTCGCGCGCGCTGCCAGCCGCCGCGATGTCCACACTGCGTCGATCGGCCCACGTCGCCGCGCTGCATGCCCCGCGGCGCCTCCTGGGGCTCCCGTTCCTGTTCGCGGCGACCCGCTGCGGCTCGGCTTGGCGCTGCGGGCCGCGCTCCGATAGCCACGGTGCGCTCGTCGAGCCCGACCGCGAGCGAGTTCAGCCCCGCAGCCGTCGGGTCGGCGGCGGGCGCTTCTCGGTGACCTGCCGACGCCTCCCGGCGCGTAGTACCGTGCGAGCCGTGCGTGGTCGCCTCGTCAGCTGCATCTTTGTGCTCACCGCGTGCGGCGCGGCGCCCGAGCCTTCGTCCGCCCCGGCGCCGTCCACCGTGCCCGCGCCGGAGCAGCCGGCCGACCCGGTGCCCGCGCGCGCGGCGATCGGTGGGCGCCTGCGCGCCCATGACGGCGCCCCGCTGCGCGCGGCCGAGTTCGCCGTCTACCGCAACGGCTTCCGCGAGCCGGCCGCGAAGGGACCGCTCGCCGCCGACGGCAGCTTCCACGGCGAGCTCGCGCCCGGCGTCTACACCCTCGTCGTCTCCGCCGTCGATCACGCCCAGCTCGTGCGCACCCTCCTCGTCGATCGCCCGATCGACGTCCGGGGCAACCTCGGCACCTACGAGCGCCTCGACCCCGGCGATGTCCTCCAGTTGCGCACCGAGTGGCTCGGTCCCGACGGTCAGGCGCTCGCCAGCGAGCCTCGCAGCGCCAGGCGTGACGAGGGCGGCACCTACCGCCTCGACCTCGGCGAGCGGCCGGCGCAGGCCGTCACCCTGCGCTACCAGATTGACCCCGGCAACGGGCGCACCTACAACGGCCCGCTCGCCGACAGCCACGTCAAGGACGACGGCGGCGACTACTGGTCGGTCGTCGGTCTCGCCGGCCGCGACGCGCTCGTGCTCGACCTCGCCGCCCTCCCGCCCGCCGGTCGGGCCGCGCAGGTCACATGGACCGGCGAGCGCCCCGAGCTGCTCGCCGTGCATCAGTACCGCGACCGCTGGAACGCGCGCCTCGAGCGACTGCACGCCGCCATCCCGAGGATCGACGGCAAGGTCCTCGCCCCGAGCGACGCGCAGCGCGCCGAGCAGGCCGCGCTCGCGGCCGAGGCGCTCGCCGAGGTCGACGCCGCCGCCGACACCGACGCGCGCACGTGGCTGCGTCTCACCCACCTCGACCTGTTCGCCGCGAACGACGACGCCAACCAGCGTGCCCACGCCGAGTGGATCCTCGACCACGTCGACCCGCTCGACCCGCGCCTCGCCCTCTGCTTGAGCGTCGACGTGTTGCTCGGGGGGGCGCTCAAGTCCGCCGACCCGGCGCTGCTCGCTCGCTGCGAGGCGTGGTACGCCCGCCGCCAGGACAACCCCGAACCCGAGGTCGCCCTCGACGCCCTCTCCATCCTGCTTCATCGCGCCGACGAGCGCGGCGACGACCGCCGCATCGCCGAGCTGTACGCCGTCGTCCGCCAGCCGCGGTTCGCCGGCACCTTCATGGCGACCCACCTCACCCAGTTGTACGACCCCGACCGGATCCTCCAGCGCGGCAAACCCTTCCCCGACTTCGAGTTCGCCGCGCTCGCCAACGGTCCGCCCGTCACCCGGGCCGAGCGCGCCGGCCGGCTCTACCTGCTCGAGTTCTGGGCCACCTGGTGCGGCCCCTGCGTCGTCGGCATGCCCGACGTCCACGCGGCCTACGCCAAGATCCACGGCGTCGGCGCCGTCGACCCCGAGGACCGCCTGCGCCGGCTCGCCCCCGTCGAGCGGCCGAGGGTCGAGTTCGTGTTCGTCTCCCTCGACCAGTCCCCCGACCTCGTCCAGAAGTTCCGCGACGAGCACTGGGCGATGCCGTGGACCCACGCCTTCATCGGCCGCGACCGCCAGACGGAGGTCATGGCCCGCTTCGGGTTCTCCGGCGTCCCGACCGCGATCCTCGTCGACGGCGCCGGCACCATCGTCGAGGTCGGCGACGCCCTCCGGGGCGAGCGCCTCCTGCAGACCCTTGAGCGCGCCCTCGCCTCGGTGGCACCGTGACGTGAAGCCCGGCGGGTGGCGGCTGCCGGCCGGCCCGCCGATGCCGCAACACCGGGCGTCGCGGCCCGATGCCGCGCACTCCGAGCCACGGGGCGCGAGCAACAGCCCGCGCGCGAGCAACAGCTCGTGGACCCGATGCGTCGGGCCAGTTAGTGAGCCGGGCCCCGCAAGCTGCTTACAGGCGCTCGAGGGACACGGCGCTATCCGCCCGTCAACACGTGCCAGCGTGGGCTGGGGACCATCTGCCCTGTGATACTCTCACCGGCCGATGGACCCGCAAAGTCCCAGCCCTGACGTACTTCGGAGGATGCGCGAGTTGCTCGTCGACTGCTTCGCCGCCAACGAGTTTCGCCGCTTCATCGCCGACGTGGATGAGGCCGCCGAGCGCGAGCTACCAGGAGAGGGCAGCTCACAGGCCGCCTTGATCGCTGATGGCTCTCGGAGGAGCTCGCGCAGCTCGCCGAGTCGCCCGAGGAGCAGGCGTACGGCAATGTCCCACGAGTTGTTGAAATCCGCTCGGAGGCAGCAATCGTTTACGCGACCTCGTTCAGATTGTCAATCGAGTAACTCGAGACCATGGAGTGTGCATACCGGTCGACGCGGGTATACATCCAGATCGGTCATCGGGGACCTCCCCTCACGTGGCGAGGTGGCGACGATCCGAGGATGATGTCGAGCTGCGTCGCGCCAGGCACCTCGCGCCAGGTCCAGGTGCAGCCGCTGCCGAACACCCGCTCACCCCTGAGCCCCTCCTTGCCCCTCCGAATATTCAGAGCACCCGCCCGAGCAGCGCAAAGATCGGACGCAACGAGTCCTGCCCCTGCGGCTCAGGCAAGAAGTACAAGCGGTGCTGCTGGCTCTCGTCCAGCTGAGAGCCCACGATCGCCCAGTACCCGTGGCGGGCGATCGGTGCTTCCCTCGAGGACTCCAACCTGGTGAACGAGTACATCGCGCATCTCCCCGTAGAGCGCCCACCGGTCAGCACCCCGGACGCAGACGACGAGCCCGGCGCCCCAACCTAAGCCTCGGTTCGGCCGCCCGCCCCCCGATCTGTGCCCGAGCCATCCACGCTCCACAGCTTGCGCGCACCGGTCCCGGGCCCGCGAGACACGCCGACGGCCATCGAGCAACGAACTGCGACGGCCCGTCCGCTTTGGGGGTACAGTGGGCGCATTATCATGCTTCCCCGAGCAATATCTCTCCGCCACCCCGAGACAGCGCATGATCCAGGACTCAGGCTTCGATGTTCGCTGAACAGATCCGGCTTCCGATCAGCCTGGAAGGTCCGGTCTAGCCATGAACTTCCGCCACTTCTTGGGGTCTACCCATGAGCAAGGGTAACGATGGTCGCAATGACCGCGAGGGCAAAGAGAGTCAGCGGAGCGATCGTAAGGGCGCCGAGCCGCGCAGTTCACGGTCCTCGGTCCGAATGACCGCCGATCGGGCCAGGGCCATCCAAGCCCAAGCGGACAGGAAGGGCGACAATCAGGACTTCAAAGCCCGTGCCATGGCCACCGCTGCCCGCACGGAGGCCAGAGATCCGAAGGACGACAAGGAGCCGAAGTGAGCGCAGCTGGCGATGGAGTGCTCGCCTGGGTACGTGCAGGCGATGAGCTGCGGTGCCGTGTCGAGGTGGCGAGTCAATGGACGCGCACAGCCCAGGGATACGCCCTGCACCGATTACGTCAGGTGCGTGCCCGTCCCTTCGGCTTCCTGCACCCCTCCGACGTGCGCCTGCATGACGGCCAACTCGTGCTGTCCTTCCCGCGTGGTGCGCTGGATGGTCGGACGCCGCGACCGCGCCAGTTCCCGGTCTGGCTCGAGCGATTCTTGCTGCCGCTGATCGAGACGCTGGTGCTCTGCCACGAGCAGGGCATCGCCGGGCTCGCCTCGCCCGGGATCGTCGGCGGCCGCTGGATCCCCCCCGTCGAGTGGTTCTTGCCCGCCACGGCCGGCCACAGGTCGATTCCGGATACGGCCGCCATTCGCGCGACATCCGCGTGGATCGATGCTGAAGACCGAAAAGGACCCGGTGTGGCGTCGTTCGTCGAAGCTCTGCGACACGCAGACCTGCCCCGCCTGGACCGTCTGGTCCAGGAGAGTCGCCCGCAGGTCGCCGCTCGCCTGGACGATCGAGTCCCTCCCTCCTTGCTGATGCTGCTCACCGAGGCGGAACTGCTGGAGCGCGTCAGCACGGTCTACCGCTATCGGATCCTGCGCTCCGCTGAGGTCAGGGCCATGGGCCTCGACGTCCGCGCGCAGACCGTGCTCGAGGTGGATAGGGGCTGGGCCGACCCGCACTTCCCGAAACTGACGCGGCCGTCGCCTCAGGAGGTCTGGGACTCACTCGTCGAGGAGTCCAGGGTCACCCCCATCCTTGCGGCCTCCGGGCGCATGCCCAACGCGCTCGATTCGAAACTCGATGAGTCCGACGACTTTATCGCGCGGTGGATCGGGGTCCACGAGGACCAGCCCCTGCTCTACCTGCAACACGACCCGGAGCTGCCGCCCCGCGGTTTCATCCGGCTACACCTCGTCGGCGACAACAAGCTGATGGAGCGCAAGCGCGCCTTCACAGCCTTTGCGGGCACCCATCCTGCGCTCCTCCCCTGGCTCGACGCCCCGCCGTCGGCGCAGCCCTTCCAGGACAATCCGCAGCCCCGCGCCGATCTCGAGGAGGCCATCCTGCGCACCCACGGGGTCTTCGCCGTGCAAGGACCACCCGGCACCGGCAAGACGCACCTCGCCACCGAGGTGGTCCGTCGATTCCTCGCTCGAACACCAGCGGGACGCGTGCTGGTCTGTGCGAAGGAGCATTTCGCACTCGACCATATTCTCCTCAAGATCACGCGGGCCATCGGCGAGGATGGCTGTTTGTTCCGGGCGTGGCGCTCCGTGTCGCTGGCGAAGCAGCGCCGCAGCCGCGGCGAAGTCCACGGACAATGGCTGCCCGACAAGGTCACGCGGGAGCTCGGCGCGCGCGACTGGGCCGCGTGGGCGAGCGGCTGGACCTGGTGGCAGGCGGCGACCTCCGACCAGCACGACCAGCGGCTCGCCGCGCTGGGCCAGCAGTCGGCGAACCTGTTCTTCGCCACCACGATGGACAGCGCGATGGTCGACTTCATCGCCACGGAGTCCTTCGACCTCGTGATCATCGAGGAGGCCGGCAAGTGCTACCCCTCCGAGCTCCTCCACGCGCTCTGCTTCGGTCGCACCACCCTGATGATCGGCGACCAGCGGCAGCTCCCCCCGTATCAGGAGCGTCGGACCCGCGAGGCGATCCACGCCTGGCAGCAGACCCTCGAGCGCGCGCGCAGGGACCCCGAACACCGCGAGCAGATGGCGGCGCGCTTCGGCGACCTGTTCGGCGCGCTAGAGGCCCTCCTTCATGCCCGAGGTCCCCTCGGCGAGACCGAGCAGGCCTGGCTGCGACCCTTCGAGTTTCTCTTCGATCGGCTACCCACACGCCACCGGCTGGAAGAGCAGTTTCGCATGGAAGCACCCCTGTCGCGCGCCGTGGGCACTGTCTTCTATGGGCGACCGTTCATCCACCGCAAGCAAACACTGGTCGACACCGGGCGCCTCCCGGCCCGACCGCTCGGCGACGTGCTGCCGCCCGACCTCGACGTGGCGATGCTCTGGCTCGATACGCCGCACATGACCGAGGACCCCGACGCCACCGAGGACACCGCCAAGCGCGGGGTCCGCGATAATCAGCGCGAGCTCGAGGTGGTCCGCGGCTATCTTCGTCGCCTGCGCCCCGGGCCGCCCATCGACCTCGTGCTCCTCACGCCGTACAACGCGCAGAAGCGGTTGCTGCTCGACGACCAGGAATTGCGCACGCTCTGCGAGCGCCTCACCACCACCCCCTTCGACCAGGTGGTCCGCACCACGGACGAGTACCAGGGCCGCGAGGCCGAGCTAACGGTGCTTTCGCTCGTGCGAAACAACAGCCTCGGCGCACGGGCGTGGGGGTTCATGACCGAGCCCGAACGGCTCAATGTCATGTTCTCACGGACGCGATTCCGTCAGGTCGTCGTGGGCTCCGGGGCCCACATCGAACGCCACGCGCAGGAGTGTCCGTGGCTGCACCAATTCTGGCGCGCCTACCAGACGGAGGCGAAAGACCCGACCTGTGCCCGGATCCTTCCGGCCCGCGAGGTGCTCGGTGGGTAATCGCTCCCTGGGGCCCTCGCAGCGGGGTGTGCAGCGCACCCTCGTCAAGCTCCCCGGAGCGCTGGTTCACGCGACGATCTGCGTCCCGCGCGCGCACGCCCACGCGTTGTGGCTGCTACCGTGGGTGGAAGGCCTGCTCGGCGGCCGCAGCCTCGCCGACCTCATCGAGGCGCCCCCCTGGCCGGCGCCCGCCGATCCGCTCGTGACGCGTCGGCTGCTGCACACCCTGATCGACCTGCGATGGGCCGTGCCGGTCTGGTCCCGCGACGAGGTGGCGATCGACCCGACGCTGTGCGCGGCGTTTCGCCACGACGGCCGGGTCGGACTTGCGCGGCTCCTGTTCGACGCCCACGTGCGGCGCGGCGAATGGTGGGCCGAGGGGCTGTCCGGGCTCCTGCTCTCACGCCAGGCAGCCGCGCAGTTCGACTGGGACCACCGCCGCAGGCCGGACCACGAGCTGCGGATCTCGGCGGACCTGCAATCGCTGGTCGACGCGAATAACCACCACCTCATCGACCTGCTCCGCAAGCTCGGCGCGATCAAAATACTCCGAACGGCGCGCGACCGCGTCTTCCTCGGCTCACCGCTGATCGTCGGCGACCGGAAGGATATCCTGTTCCCGCTCGTCGGCACCGACCTCAAACTGCTGCCCGCCGAGCTCGCCGAGCTCGAACCCGTGCTGGAGGCGCACGCGCCCACCCTGTTCGGCGAGCGAACTGCGGTTCGCTCGCGCGTCGTTCGGCTCGCCCGCAGCCCCGTGGAGCGCCTCACCGCGGAAGTCGAGCGCCTACCGGGCGACCCCGCAGCCCTCGGACCCCTCGCCCCCTTGCGCAACCGCGTGACGCGACTCGCCCAGCTCGTGACGCGCTCCGCCGATGAACTCACCGCATGGCTCGACACCGGGCTCACCGTCCGACCCGTGCTCGGCCCGAGCCAGCGCCACTTCGATGCGGTCGCAGAGATGTGTGCGCGCCTCGCTCCGAACCGCGGACACATCGTGCTGCTGTCCAGCGCGTTCCTCAACCCGACGAGCGCCAGGGAGCCGGACGGCCTGGCCGACGCGCTGGCCGCAGCGCCCGACGACGCGCAATTCCTCGTCGTATATGGCCACGCCAGCGAGGACCTCCCGGACCAGCAAGCGCGCGACATGCAGGCCTGGCAGGAGGCGCTGCTGAGCCGTGCTCCGTCCCTCTCCGGTCGGGTGCATGTGTTCGCGGGTTGCCGCAGGTCTCATGAAAAGGCGATACTCACCAGCGAGGGCGACTGGATGGTCGGCAGCTGGAACGCAGCGAGCAGCCGCCCGCACACGACGGTATTCGAGTGCAGCCTCGCCGGGCGCTCCGCCGACTTCGGCAAGGGCCTACTCGACCGCCTGGCCACCAACGTCGAGCATCCGGGCGCTGAGGCATTGATCTCGGCCATGCGCGACGCGCTCGCGGGCGAACCCTTCCCGATACACAATCGCGGGGCCTCCGCGGTCGCGCGGCTCCGGCGGGCCGTCGAGCTCCTCGGGCAGGCTGTCGCGGAGGCGGACGATCCGCCCACAGAGGCCTGGGCCTCGTGCATTCACGCGGTTCGTGCCGCGCTTCAGCCGCTCCGGTCAACCGTGCACGCCGAACTCGTGGACGAGCAACAGACGCGAGACGCATTTCTCGCGCAGGTCCGCTCGACCCAGCATGACGTCCTGCTCGCCTCGGACCGGCTCGCGGACAGTGGATTCGACGGCGCGATCCTCCGCGATCTGCGCGGCGACGGCCGATCGCGGCGAACCGTGCGCGTGGTCTGGGGACGGGAGTGGGAGGGTCGTCGCGGCGCCGATCCGCTCGCCCACGAGCAATTGAAGCGGGCCCGCAAAACCGTACTCGACGCCCGGGAGCTCCTCGGTCCGGCGCTCCTCACGAACGAGGAGCCCATGGAGAACCACGCCAAGCTGCTCGTGGTGGATGGGCTCCGCGGCCTGGTGACCTCGGAGAACCTGCTCGCCTATGGCGGTGAAAAAGGCCGCCACGAATCCCGCGAGCTGGGCCTCCTATTCTGGTCACCCTCGATCGCGCGGCACATCCTCGGTCGCATGCTCCTTCAGTGGCCCGACGCGCTCGATGGTGGTTCTAGCCCCACGCCGGCGAGCCCACCGCTCGCCTGGGTCGTCGCCGGAAACGAGAGCTGGCACGGGCTCGCGGCGATCGCCGACGAGCTCGACTTCGAGTGGAGCACCCCCGATTTCCTCGAGCAGGTCGTGCGGGACGAGCTGGCCCGGGCGCCCGAGACAGAGCCCGATACGCACGCGCGACGACGCTCATGGGCAACCATAGAGGCTCGCGCGGGCCGAAGCCCCTTTCGCTGGATCTACGAGGAGGGCAAACGCCTCGGCCTCGTCACCACATCCCCGACCTGGACCCCCTACGACGCGGCGGAGGAACCGGCCATGGACGACGCCCTGGCCCGCGCCGAGGCGGTGATGAAGGGGCTGCCGGCGGCCACCAAACCCGTCGCTCCGACGCCGCGGGGAAGACCGACCGACTCGACCGACCCCCTGGTAGCCCGGGTGCTGTCGACAATGGCCTCGATCCCCGCCGGCAACTTTCTCATGGGCGACGATCGGGTGAAGGAGGAGTGGCCACGCCATCGCGTGATCATCAGCAAACCATTCCTCCTCGGAAAAACCCCGGTCACCCAGGGCCTCTGGCAGGCCGTAATAGGTTCCCTGCCCCACCTCCGCGACGTCGAGACCCACCCCGACTTCCCGATCATCCACATCAGCCGCGCCGACATGCAGAAATTCCTCGAAGCCCTCAACAACCGACCCGGCGGCGGCCGATTCGAGCTGCCCACCGAGGCACAGTGGGAATACGCTTGCCTCGCGGGCGCCGACACGATCTACTGCTTCGGCGATGACCCCGGTGCTGGCAATAAACCGGGCCTGCTCGAACGCCACGCCTGGACCAAACGCAGCGCGGGCGCCCGAATCCATCGGGTGGGTGAGCTCGAGCCGAACGCGTTCGGCCTCCATGACATGCACGGCCTCGTCTATGAGACCATGAGGGACGGTCCACGTGTCTACGCCCGGACCACCATCACGGACCCGATCGGCCCCGTGGATGGACCGAACTTCGTGGCTCGCGGCGGGTTCTGGGGCCGCCACCCGGTCGACCCGCAACGCCCCGCCCAGGAGCACTTTCGCTGCGCCTCACGCCAGATCTACGAGAAGTCGCACCGGGTGTCGTTTCGCCTCGCCCGGAAGATCGAGGAGGGATCGTGAGCCCGTCCCAGCTGCGTCGAATCTGTCTTGTCGGTGTGCGCGGCGTCGGGAAGACGACGCTGATCCGCGCCGTGATCGGGGACCTGCCTGGCGTCGACTACATCATCGGCTCCGCGGTGCTACGCGAACTCGCCGGGGCCGACTTCGCCCGCTTCGACCATCTTCCGGCCGACGTGAAGCAGCGGTACCGCGAGGACGCCATCATATGGATGGAGCAGCGCCAGCGCCGCGAAGGCAAACATATCCTGTGTGACGGGCACACATCCCTGCTCGACGAGAGCACCGGGACCGTCGGCCCGGTGTTCACCGACCGCGACTGTGTGTTCTTCCAGGAGCTAATCCTGCTCGAGGCGCCGCTCGACGTGGTGCTCGAACGTCGGCGCCGGGACAGCTCGAAGCGCAGGAGCCTGGTGCCAGAGCTCGTGGCCGTCGAACTGTGCGGGGAGCGCAACACCAGTCGCAAGCTCGCGGCGCAGTGGGGCATGAAAATGCACGAATTACCGCCGGGCACCGATCCAACTCTTCGCCACCACCTGCTGGAGATCCTGGCTTGAATCACTCACTTCCAGAGACCCCCGAGGACAACGCAGCGCACGTCACCACCGCCGTCGCTCGACACATCCACGATGGGGCGGGCCGCGCAGTATTCCTCGTCGACGGCGACCGTACGCTGTCACCGGACGACACCAGCCGGACCTTCCTCTCGCTCGCCGGTATCGACCCTCGCATTATCAAGCAGCGCTTCCAGCGCGACGGCTACGTCTTCAGCGCCTTCCGCTTCCATGCGGAGGTACACGTCGCGCTCGGAGATGCGGTATTCTCGGAGCTCGCGCCGCGGGTGGCCGCCGCGGCACCACTATATCCGGGCGTCGCCGACTTTCTCACCACCGCAGCCGATCTGGGGCGCGTATTCGTCGTGTCGGCTGGCATTCCACGCATCTGGCGCGCCATCCTTGACCGGCTCGGGCTGCCCGACGTCCGCGTGATTGGCGGCATCGATCCGCAGGACCCCTTCGTATTCGGGCGAACCGAAAAGGCGCAGGTCGCCGCGATGTTCCGGCGCCAGGCGAGCCGGATCGTCGCGGTCGGGGACTCCGACGTCGACACCGAGATGCTGCGCCTCGCAGACCACGCCGTCATGGTCGTCGACCACCGCCGCAACGCAGATCTGCTACCCGGCCTCATCGGCCACCGCTCCTTGTGGCAGGTCGCTCCGCAGGGCGACGCGCACCCGGACATCCCCGAGCTCTCCTTTCCGACCCTCGCCACCCTCGCCACCACGCCAATCCCCCTCCGCGAACCGGTCCCCTGATGTCCCTGACCCACTATACCGATCGACATCTCGTGCGCCTTCTGGCCACCGACACCCGCCGAACCGACACCACGCCGCACGATCTCACGCGCTCTCATGTCGCGCTGGGCCGGTTCCTCGCCGGTGAGCTCGTTGAGCACCTTGAGCTCGAGCCCTGCGACATTCAACATCCCCAGGGCGTGCGCCAGGGCTGGCGGGTCGCCGACGAGGCAGCGATTACCCTGGTCGTCTTCATGCGAGCGGGGCTTTACGTCGCCGAGGGAGCCCGGGAGGTGCTTCGCGGCGCCTCTGTCTTTCACGCCTCCCCGACACGCGGGGTCGGCCTCGACGCCGAGGGACTCGCCGCCCTCGCCGCCCTGTCCCCGACGACCTGCGTCATCCTCGACGCCGTCGTGAACACCGGAGCCTCCCTGGAGCCCGTGCTCGGCCAGCTAGCCGAGCGAGGGGTCCGGACCTTCGTGCTGTCCCTCGTGAGCCCGATCCCAACCGCCGAGCGCCTGGCGCAGGCCTGGCCGGCCGTAAACTTTCTCTTCGCCCGGGTCTCCGAGAATCAGTACGTCGGCAAGGGCACCACCGACACCGGCAATCGGCTGTTCGGGACCACTCGCATCATCAAGGAATCCAAACCATGAGCGGCATCGAACGCGTTTGCATCTCTGTCAACTCGGTCTGCAACCTAAAATGCACATATTGCTACTTCTTCCTGAAGCCTGACCACCTGCCGGGCCCCGACGCGCTGACCGCCGAGGAGATCGGGGTGATCCTGCGGCAGTGTCAACGCTACAGTGTGCGTCCCGAGGCAGACAAGCCGATCAAGGTCAACTTCGTCGGTAGCGGCGAACCCCTCATCTCGTGGACCGCGATCCGTACCGCCATCGAGCGCCTGAACGATGAAGTCCCCGACCATCGGTTGCGCTTCTACACGGTGACCAACGGCCTCCTGCTCAAACCCGCCCTCGTCGCGGAGATGAAGGCGCTGAAACTGTCCCCGAGCGTCTCGCTCGACGGCCCGGCGTGGCTGCACGACCGTACGCGACTGCGTCACAACGGCCGCGGCAGCCACGCCGACGTCATGCGCGGGATCGGCTACCTGCGCGAGGGCGGCATCCCGGTGGCCATCAACACCACCCTGGGTCGAGACATCGTCGACAACCTCGAAGGCTACTTCGACTTCATCGCCGAGCATGGCTTCGACAAGGTCATCTTCGACCGACTGGTCGACGTGCCGAAGGAGCACATGGTCAGCAGCGCGGAGTTCTACGCGGCGCTGCGCCGGATCGCCGCGATCAAGGAAGAGCGGGGCCTGTCCCACCTGGAGATCGGGAACCTCGAGGCCTACAAGCGTGCCCTCTCGGGCAAGCCCGACCGGGTCTGTACGATGTTCGGGAGCACCTGCGGCTCGGGCTTTCACAACATCATCTACATGCAGCGGGAGGTCTACCCCTGCGGCCGCATGTTCGGGCAGAAGCGGTGGGTGCTGGGCCGCTTCGACGAGCCGCTGGAGACCTTCCCCCTGCGCATGGCAGCCATCGTCGGCGGCGAGGGCTGTGGCGGCGAGGGCAGCACCAAGGGCGGGCCCGCCGGGCCGGACTGTCTCATCGAGCGGGAGACCCCAGACTACGACAGCGCTCCACGTGACGGCTTCGTGCAGTGGTACGGCCAGAAGCTCATGGCGCCCGGCCTGGCACCGCGAACGTGATCCGCAACAGTCCACCTTACATGGCCGGCCAAAATCGAGGATAGTCGTGTCCCATGCCCAGCTTTGAAGTACACGGCCCTTCAAAATCCCCACAGAGCGCCGGGCATCCGGAAGGATCATCCCCAAGGATTTGAGCGCTTTCTGGGAGGACACGGGTCTCGCTATCCGTTGTGGCGTTTACATCTTCGCCATCCGTGCCGGTCGTGGAATTACCCCGATCTACGTCGGCAAGGCGACCCGTCGTTTCCGTGGTGAGGCCTTCGCGGACCATAAGCGGGCGCATCACTACTCATTGGCGCTTGCAAACTATGGGAGGGGAACACCGGTAATGTTCTTCGTCACATGGCCCGAGGACCGTAAGGCCAACCTTCAAATGATCAAGGACTTGGAAGACTTCCTGATTCAGACAGGGGTCGCTCGCAACCCTGAGCTCAGCAACATCCGTGGACGGGGCGAGAAGAAGTGGAGCATCAGTGGTGTTGTTCGTAGTGGCGGGAAAAGGCCCTCAAAGTCGGAGCAGGCCTTCTCGGCGCTCATGGGGCTCAAGAAATCGTAATCGAGAGTGCGGATCCATCCACACCCACTTCACGGTGAGCTGAGCGCTACCACAAAAGAGCGAGCTGATGCCTCTTCCAACCCTCGAGCAATCCGACACCGCCACGCGCGACGCGCTCCAGCCCCTTATCGCAGCGCAGCTCCCTCGCACCTGGTCCATCGCCGACCGCTCGGTCGAGATCGCGGAGGATCAGATCGAGGGTGGCCGCCGTCAGTTGCGCCTGCGCTGGGAGGGCGGCGAGCTCAAGTTCGTGATCAAGATCCACAACCGCAAGACCTCCCGCGCGAGCGCCCCCGAGGATCAAGGCTACGCGACCGGTCTCTCCGTGTATGCCGGGGATCGCGGCTCGGAGGTCTTGTGGTCCAATTTCGGGTTTCCGATCCGCGACGCCATCGCCCATCCACAGGTCGCCGGGCAGCTCCACCGTGAAGGCCCGTCGCTCGCGCTTGGGCACCTCTCGGGGGCGCTGCGACAGGCCGTGCGCGCGCAGCAGGCGGACCACGCTCGACTTGGAGAGCG
>Ga0335395_10001400_pt1 | contig 15214 bp, 16 predicted proteins | sample MAT02_FD_205744 | JGI IMG/M metagenome (GOLD analysis project Ga0335395, IMG submission 205744) | Freshwater microbial communities from Lake Fryxell liftoff mats and glacier meltwater in Antarctica - MAT-02 (spades assembly) (version 2) ...
GGTTTTGGGAAATGGCTCCAACGAAATCATCGAACTTCTTTGCCATACGTTTCTCAATCGCGATGCCGAACTCATCGCCGCGAAGCATGCTTTTGTGGTTTATAAACTCATGGCCACTCTCTTCGGTGCCAAGTATGTGGAAGTGCCTGATCCGGGTTTTATCCATGATCTGGATGCGATGGCGGCGGCAATCAATGAAAACACCCGCCTCGTCTTCATCGCCAATCCAAATAATCCGACCGGCACAATGGTCGATCAGGCAGCGATTGATCGCTTCATGGCAAAGGTGCCCGAGCATGTGATCGTGGTATTTGATGAAGCTTACTTCGAGTTTCCTGATTCCCCACCGGATGCGCTCAAATATGTGAGGGAAGGCAGAAACGTCTGTGTTTTAAGGACGTTCTCAAAAATCCATGGTCTTGCCGCGCTTCGTGTAGGCTACGGCTTGGCCTCGAAGAACATTGCCATGTTGTTACAGAAAGCCCGCCAACCTTTTAATGTGAATGCCATCGCCCAAGCAGGTGCCCTTGCCGCTCTCGCGGACAACCATCACATCGCAGCTACCCGCGCGACGAACTCGCAAGGGATGGCGTTTTTCGAATCCGCATTTAAAGAGCGCGGTTTAGAATACGTGCCGAGTTATGCAAACTTCCTGCTCGTAAAAGTAGGCGAGGGAGACCGTGTTTTCAGTGAAATGCTCAAGCAAGGGGTGATCATCCGCGCAATGAGTAGTTATAAGCTCTCAGACTGGGTGCGCATCTCCATCGGCACGGCTGCGGAGAATCAAAGGTGCATGGAAGTCCTCGATTCTGTGCTCGCTCTCGAAGCGCAGCCGCTTTAGACTGCCAGTCGGTTGCCGAATCAGTCTTGCCACTTGTGCGGATAAAAATCATTTTCGCGCTAGGAATTGACAATTTACTTTCGGTTTCTTAAGATTCGCGGGCTTGAGAGAAATTTCCACCATGTCTATTCCTAGCCCTCTCCATCCGCCACGCGAGTTCCAGTGCATCCATTGCAACTGCACAATTAAAGTGCCGTGGAATTTGCCAGCCACCACCGGGCCATGCCCAAGTTGCCAAGAAATTATTACTTCACCTGCATTCATCCCTCCCGCTCCCGCAGTGCCCACGATCCCGGTGATTGCCGCCGTTCCGGCAGCAGCAACGCCTGAGAAGATCCAGCCGCAGCCTGCCCCGGCAGCAGAGCCTGCTGAAATACGCGAGGTCGCTCCGAAACCTCTTCAAGCCGATACTGTTCAAGAAGCTGCTGCTCCGGAGCGCAAAAAGTTTTTCGCGACGTTATCGGGGGTTGTGATGTTAATAGTTGGAGTTATTTTACTGATAGGAATCGGCGTAGTGGTGTTCGTCTTGTCCTCCAAGGAGATGACGACCGCACCTGCGGCAAACAGCACGTCCCCTGCCCTCCCGCCGACCAAAGAGTTCACTGAGCTTGCTAAAGACGACTACATTCGCACAGGATGGCAGAAGGAAGCTTACGAAATCCTTGAAAATTATATGGCTGGTACCACCAGCGCGGAGAAGCTCCCCTTCATTCGCAATGGTCCGGCGCTCGCGTCGAAGTTAGAAGACTTCTACGGCGGCGGCGTGATCCTAGATTCCGATACTCCTGCAGATGCATTTTCTGTCAATGACCTTACTCCTAAAGACTACGCACGCGGGTTATTCATGCTTACCTATGATCAACCCCCGCACTTCGATGTCCGGGAGTTTTTCCGTCCGCTAGCGAGCCTAGAGGTCCAATATGGTGTGGATGAGGCAGATCTCCTCCTCAGCATGGTGGCTCGCGCTGGGAACTTTTCTACGGAGCCATTGCGCGTCCAAGCCTTCTTTAAACGCACTCCAGAGGGTCTTAAGCTGGATTGGGAAGTCTTCGCTCAGACGAAATATCGCACTTTTAAAAATTTCGTCGAATTCCCAAAATTGGGGGAAGCTTCTGTCTTCCGAGTAGTCGCCATGGAGGATGTCCCGGAAAAAGGCCGCGACGTTGCAGGCTCACGAAGCTATCGCCTTCTGGATCCGGCAAATCTCTCTGACAATGTCCGCATTAATGTGCCGATCGACTCGGACGTGGGGCGGTCGCTTGCCCCCCTCAACTGGCGCGATATTGAAGATTCTGCCCGTAGCAGCCGCACCGCCACTCTCGAGCTGAAATGGTCAGGAGATGAAAATGCGCCACTGCTTGAAATTAGCCGCTTCGTTTGTTGGGAATTCCTCGGCCTAGGTGGCGAAGAAGCCGCCCCTAGCCCGCCCACTGAGTGATCCCAGTCCATGGCAGCGAACCTTCAACCCATCCGCACCACCATCACGGCGGTTGCTAGCCCAATGGGGGTGGGTGCAATTTCGCTGGTCAGAATTTCCGGACCGGACGCCATCGCGATCGCGGACCGTGCCACCCAAGGCAAAGCCTCCTCATTACTCCCCCGCACCACGCATCACTGCAAACTTTTCAATGCAGATGGTGAAGCCATCGATGACGGATTACTTACCGTTTTTCGTGAGCCACATAGTTTTACCGGCGAAGATGCGGTTGAATTCACGGGCCACGGTGGCATCCTGGTGACGCGGGATATCTTAGAAAGATTTATTACCTGCGGGGCCACCCATGCCTCGCCAGGAGAATTTACCCAGCGCGCGTTTCTCAACGGAAAACTTGATCTCACCCAAGCCGAAGGCATCATGGACGTCATCTCCGCCCAGACGCGGCTTTCCCTGCGCGCGGCCCGCAGCCAACTGGAAGGCACACTCGGCCGCCGGACCACTGCGGCCCGCGATTACTTGCTAGAAACTCTCGCCCATCTTGAAGCATGGATTGACTTCCCCGAAGAAGGGATCGATCCACAAACCGGCCTTGTCCTACGCCAGCGCATCCAACACGTCCTTAAAATAGTGGACTCCCTCCTTGCCACCGCAGACCAAGGGCGCATCCTCCGCGAGGGTGTGCGAACCGTGATCTTCGGCGAACCAAATGTCGGAAAATCTAGTTTGCTGAACAATCTGTTAGGCTTTGAAAGGGCAATCGTCAGCGAGTTAGCCGGCACCACCCGGGACACCATTGAAGAAATTATCAATCTTAACGGAATCCCCCTCCGGCTCGTAGATACCGCCGGGGTGCGCGAAACTTCAGACCTGATCGAGGCCCAAGGAATCCAACGCACAGTCCGCCAAATCGAGGCCGCAGACCTTCTGCTGGAAATTTTCGATGCCAGTCAGCCACGCCCCTCCGAGGCAGTTCTACCCGCCACCGCTGCTCAACATTTGCTGATTCTCAACAAGTCAGACCTTGGTGAGCATCCATCATGGGCCGGGCGCGCTGGCGTTCGCATTTCCTGCATGGCCAACGAGGGCTTTCGAAAGCTATCGGACACCATCCGCGAGGTGCTCCACTTCAGCGAGGCAGATTGGGGTGAGCATGCCGTAGCCATCAATGCCCGCCATCAAGCAAGTTTGCAACTTGCGCGGACTGGCCTGCTCGCCGCTCTTGATTTGCTAGACGATGAGAATTCCGATGCCGAGCTTGCCGCCATCGATCTGCGCGAAGCCCTTGATGCGCTGGGAGAAATCCCCGGCAAGGTGGATAGTGAAGATCTGCTAGGCGTGATTTTCAGCAGGTTCTGCATCGGTAAATAATCCGAGAATCCGCGCTTGATCGAAGTCATAGGGCGTCATTTCCAAGGTCACCCTGGCTCCCTCCGGAAAAACTGCTTCAGCTAAAGTGAGCGGCTTGGAAAGGTGGCCCATCACCCATTTTCCGTTAGGTAATTCCGTCCGATACAAGATCGGCCCTAGTTGTTTCAAAATAATTCCTACTGTATAAATCGGAGCGTCTGGCATGGCTAAGCGCTAGCTCACAGCACATCGTTGCCCATCACAAGCACGCTACTACGGAATTTTTTCCAAATTCCGCCATGAGAATGCATGACCTTGCTTGACGAGCCGCTCCAGAAATCCATCATCACCACCACGGACTAGCTTGAACCAAAAGCCACTCGCGTTTTTCTCCACCAACCTCTACTTCTCACCACCATCATGACTTTTCGCTTCACCACCGTATTCATCGCCCTAGGCAGCTTAACGCTGGCCTCATGCTACCCTTACGCTGAGAATCCTCAGAAACCTGCGGAAAAGCCCGAGCCGCAGAGAACCGTCACCAGCGCTGAGCAACAAAAGATTAAAGCGGAGCGTGATAGGCTCAAGAAAAGGGAAGCCGCCAAGAAGGAGGAAATCAGATCCACCGTCGAGCGATCCACTCCAAACGAGACTGACAATAACCCAAAGCCGACCGTTCAGCCGAGGCGTGAATATGATGTCGCCAACAAGGTTCCTGGTAAAGAAGGCTTCGTTTTCAGCCCTTACAACAACAAGATCGTCGATGTTCGTGATATCCCGACTGGCACGCTGGTCCAAGATCCCACCTTCCCTGCCGCCGAAAAGAAATTTTTCCGGGTGCCATAAACCATCCTCAATCCACGGCACGCCTGATTAGGAAAATAGACCGAGTCCGGCTCACTGGATTCGGTTTCTTTGCAGAATGAACTCAGATTTCCCTTCCATCACCATTCTTGGCGGCGGCCTACTTGGCGGCTCACTCGCGCTTGCCCTCGCCGCTTTGGGAAATCCGCCCAAGGTCCAGCTCTGGGCCCGCAAGCAGGAGACCGTGGAAGAGGCCCTTGCAATCGGGATCACCAACGTCACCACAGACCTTGCCGCTGCGGTTAAGGACGCCACTCTCATCATTCTCGCCGTGCCAGTGGGTGCCATGGCTTCGCTCGTCGCCAAAGTGTTAGAAGCAGGCATTCCAGCTGGCTGCCTCTTCACTGATGTAGGTAGTGTGAAACGCGGTCCACATCGCTCCATCCCGCCACTTCTCGTAGATAGTGGAAGTCATTTCATCGGTAGCCATCCGATGGCAGGTTCTGAGCGCAATGGTCTCTCCGCCGTGAGTGCCAGACTTTTCCAAAATGCCGCCTGCCTCCTCACCAATGATCATCGCGCACCCGCCGATCAAGCCGCGGCGCTTGAGCATTTCTGGAAATCCATCGGCTGCCGCACCGCATGGATGAGCGCCGCCATCCACGATGAACTAGTCGCCCGCATCAGCCACCTGCCTCACCTCATCGCTGCCAGCGCCGCCCGCGTCTGTCTCAAGGATCATACCGAAGGCCGCTTCGGTGGCGGCGGCCTTAGGGATACCACCCGCGTGGCCGCCGGAAATCCAACGATGTGGGCGGAAATCGTCACCGAAAATCGCGAAGCCCTGATTGGCCCGCTTCAAGAGACCATCGCCGATTTGCAACAAATTCTGAGCCTCCTGACCCATGCCGAGCAGGAGAAAATTCACACATGGCTGGTCACCGCCAAGCAGCGGCGCGATTCCATGAACACTTTCAGTTAGAGCAAACGTCGTCCATTTTTACATGTCGGAATTTCGAGTCAAAGCCATCGCCCATCTCCACGCAGAATTCAGCGTCCCCGGTGACAAGAGCATGTCCCATCGCGCCGCCATCCTCGGCGGCCTCTCAAACGGGACTTGCACCATCCGCAATTTTCTTCCCAGCGAGGACTGCGTCAATACCCTCAACGCCATGAAAGCCCTCGGCGCGCCCCACCGGGTGCTGGATGAGCTCACCGGCTACGGCCCCATTAATCTGCGCATCCATGGTCAATCCATGAAACTGACTATCCCCGCCGCCCCCATCGATTGCGGGAACTCCGGCACCGGCATGCGGCTGCTCGCCGGCCTCCTCGCCGGGCAAAGTTTCACCTCGGAACTCTTCGGCGATGCCTCACTTTCCTCCCGCCCCATGGGCCGCATCACCGTGCCACTTGGCCAAATGGGCGCGAAAATGGAGACTCTAGGTGCGAAAACCGGCTGTGCTCCCCTGCTCATCCACCCCGCCATTCTCAGCCCCATCACCTACGCGATGCCCGTAGCCAGTGCTCAGGTAAAAAGCGCCGTGCTGCTTGCCGGACTCTTCACAGAAGGCACCACCACCGTCATCCAGCCAGCAGAAACTCGCGATCACACGGAGCGCATGCTTGCCTCATTCCGCGTCAGCACCCGCCAGGAAGGCAATGCCATCTCCATCTTCGGCGGGCAAATCCCCGAGTCCTGCGACTTCACCGTGCCTGGCGATATTTCGAGCGCCGCCTTCTGGCTCGTCGCCGCCGCTGCTCTTCCTGGCTCACACCTTTTGATCAAAAACGTCGGCCTCAATCCCACCCGCACCGCCATCCTCAAGGTCCTCAGCCGGATGGGTGCGCACATGAAGGAAATCGTCCACAACTCTTCGGGCGAACCCATCGGAAATATCGAAATCCAAGGTGCCGCACTCACCGCCACCACCATTCTCGAGGAGGAAGTTCCCAACCTTATTGATGAAATTCCAGTCATCGCAGTGGCCGCCGCCCTTGCTCAGGGCCGTACCATTATCCGTAATGCCAAGGAACTCCGCGTCAAGGAAACCGACCGCATCTCCACCGTCGTCCAAGGCCTTCGCGCCATGGGAGCCGACGTCGAGGAATACGATGACGGTATGGAAATCACCGGCGGCAAGCCACTCAAGGCTGCCACCATCGATAGCTGTGGTGATCACCGCATCGCCATGGCCTTCGCCATCGCGGGCCTCTTTGCCAAAGGCGAAACCATTATCAAAAACACCGAGTGCGTGAACACTTCCTACCCAGGCTTTGCACATCATCTGCATGCCATCCGCCACGAGCATTCCGCTCCAGAGGAATTCGCCCTCCCCACCCTCTCGCGCGAGTAAAGAACAGCGATGTCCCAACGCTTTGCCATCGCCATTGACGGGCCCGCCGCCTCCGGGAAAAGTACGATCGCTCGCAAGCTTGCCCAGCACCTCGGACTCGTCATGGTGAATTCTGGAGCCATGTATCGCGCCATCACCTGGAAGGCGCTTCAAGAAAATATCAGTGCCACAGATGGCGCCGCCGTCGTCGCCATGCTTGAGCGCATTCAGATTGATTGCGGGGAAATTGCCAACGAATCCGTCATCACCATTGATGGCATCGATCCCAGCGATGAACTTCGCAGTGAGGATATCAATACCAACGTCTCCGCCATCTCTGCGATTCCAGAAGTGCGGGAAAAACTCGTCAACCTCCAGCGCGGCTACCTCGATCACACCAGCATCGTCATGGAAGGCCGGGACATCGGCTCCGTGGTATTTCCAGACACGCCCTACAAAATTTACATCGATGCAGATGAGCACGTTCGCGCCGCCCGCCGCAGTCACGGCGGTGAGATCGATTCCGTCGCCAAGCGCGATGCCGCAGACAGCGAGCGCACTCACGCCCCGCTGATGATCGCCACCGGTGCCGTCATTTTAGACAACTCCCACCTCACCATCGAAGCCGGAGTGCTTGCCGCCATCGAGATCCTAAAACAACAAGGGCTAACCATTTAACTTCAAGGGAGCGAGGCCATCTTGGCCGCTTTTCTTTGAAGATGAAGAGGCGTTTGAGGAAGGAGCGCTAGCAGGAGTGAAACTAGTCCTTGCCCTTTAATTCGCGGACTTTCTCAAAGCGATTACGGAGGTAGTGCTGATCGCCATCGAGAAAGCCCTTCTGTTGGAACGCCAGAGGGGTGACGGCTTTCTCAAGATTCCTCCGCTTGTCCGAGGGCATAATTTCCCCACCGGGGACGGCAGGCACGAGGAGCAGCCTGACGCCTTTCTTTTCGGTAACGACATCGAGGTCGATGAAACCATCCGCATGCAGACCGGGTGCCGGGACTTTCAAGCGGCTGCCTGAGTCCGGCCAGTCCCAGCCAATGGAGGGAGCGGTGAGTAGGCTTCCTCCATGATTTCCTGAGTGATGGGGAGCATGTTCCAGCAGTTCGTGCGCAACAGCGTGCGAAACCAGGTTTTCCAATGGCCTAAAGGAATTTGAAGCCATCGAGCTTCGCCGCTTTGCGATCAAGGGTGTGGGTGGGCGTGATGGAGCGGGACTTGTTCCGGGCGAGGATGATACAGTCCGAGAAATCGGCGGAGGAGCCGAGGAAGAGGTCGATGGCATCTCCTGCGAGGGCGTGATCCTCCACACGAAATACGGGGGTATTGAGCATGCCTCGGAGAGAAGACGCAATCTGCGGGCGGGCATACCCATAGCTGCGGGCCAGAACCCAAGCCAGCTCCGTGACGACGATGATGCTGACCCATGCCGGGTGCTGCGCGGAGAATTTTCCCCGCATCAACCGTTCCGCTTTGCGCACTTGGGCCACGTCATCGCGGGTTGCGAGACGAACGAGGATGTTGGTGTCAAGAGCCTCCATCACAAGCTCCCTCGGCAATGGCTTGGTTCATTTCCTCCACGGAAACGATTCGGGTGGCTTTTGGAAGGATACCCATGAATTCCTCCAAGGTGCCCTTCCCAACGGGCACGACTCGGATCGAGCCGCTTTCGATTTCAAAATCGAGCCGGTCCCCAGCCCGGAGATTGAGCTGTTCTCTGATACTTGCAGGCACGGTTACTTGTCCTTTGCTGGTGATCGTCGTTTGCATTCCTTACGGAAGGTAAGGGGTGAGTCAATTGGTGTCAAGCAAGGCCCAGAGAACAAACCTTCACCATCGAAGCCGGAGTGCTCGCCGCCATCGAGATCCTAAAACAACAAGGGCTAACCATTTAACTTCAAGGGAGCGAGGCCATCTTGGCCGCTTTTCTTTGAAGATGAAGAACACAGATGAAACAAAAAAATCGAGTTATCTTAAGGATCTTATCCCTTTTTCATCTGCGTGTATCCTGTCAATCTGTGGTTTGATTACTCCAAATTATTGCTTGGACTGACAATATTGTGCGAGACGCCAGCGCTCCCTTCCTCAAGCTTCATCTTGCCAAGTCGCGGATCGCTCGCCATTTTCCCGCGCATGTCACGCAGCCACAGCATCACTATCCTCGCCGGAGACGGCATCGGCCCAGAAGTCATGGTCGAGTCCCTTCGCATTCTAGACGCTGTCGAAGCGAAATTCAGCTTCACCGTCGCCCGTTCCGAACACCTCGTCGGCGGAGCTGCCATTGATGCGACTGGCCACCCACTACCTCGTGAAACTGTCGCTGCCAGCGAAGCCGCAGATGCGATTTTATTTGGCTCCGTAGGCGGTCCGAAATGGGAAAACCTGCCACCAGACATCCAGCCCGAGCGCGGTGCCCTGCTGCCGTTGCGCAAGCACTTCGGCCTCTTTGCGAATCTACGCCCCGGCGTCTGCTTGCCTGCACTCACTCATGCCTCCCCCGTCAAACAAGAACTCATCGCAGATGGCTTCGATGTGCTCTGCGTCCGCGAGCTCACCGGCGGCATCTACTTCGGCACGCCTAAAGGCCGCGAAGAACGCGATGGCGAGCCCGTCGCCTTCGATACCATGGTCTATCAGAAGAGCGAAATCCAACGCATCGCCCGCGTCGCCTTCACCGCCGCCATGGGCCGCAAAAAACAACTCCTTTCCGTGGATAAGGCAAACGTGCTCGCCACCTCAGTGCTCTGGCGCGAGACCGTAGTAGAAATTTCCAAAGAATTTCCCGAAGTTCAACTCTCCCACATGTATGTCGATAACGCTGCCATGCAGCTTATCAAGCGCCCCGGCTCGTTCGATGTGCTCGTTACGGAAAATCTATTTGGCGATATCCTCTCTGACGAAATGGCGATGATTTCCGGCTCACTCGGCATGCTGCCCTCCGCCTCGCTCGGCCAGCAGCGCGAAGATGGCCTCTACTTCGGCCTCTACGAGCCATCCGGAGGGTCTGCTCCAGACATCGCCGGCCAAGGCATTGCCAACCCCATCGCCCAAATCCTCTCGCTGGCCATGTTATTACGCTTCTCCCTCGGAGAAATTCCAGCGGCAGATGCGATTGAAGCCGCCGTAGCCCAAACCATCGCTGATGGCTTCCGCACCGGAGACATCGCCACCACTCAGCCCGGCGAGACCAAGGTAGGCACCCGCGCCATGGGCGATGCGATTTTGGCTAGACTATAACAATTAGTTTGGAAAATTTGGCACCGCGAATCTAGCGAATCTGACAAATCCGTTGCAAACGATGAAGAATCTATCGAGTCCCACTCAATACCTTCTTCAAGATTCGTTCGATTCGCCAGATTCGCGGTGCCTTCCATCTTCCGATGGCTTTTTCATCCACCATTCAGCTTTCGACCTTCCGGGTGAGGCTCTTGTAGAAGATTAGAAAAATCACGAAACAGCCGGCAATCATCGCTGAGAGGATCCCCCAAAATTCCGCCCAGCCTTGGCCGTCTTCAGTGACATAATAATTCTTCAATCCACTACAAATGATCGCTCCCAAGAGTGGTCCCACCCCGCTACCGGCCATCGAAAGTAGCCCCTGCGCCTGCCCCCGCATTCCCGGCTCCACTCTCCGATCAAGGAAAACCTGAGCAGTGATGAAGTAAAACGTATAACAAACTCCGTGGAGCGCGATGCCTGCGATATGCCAGGAAATGGAGCCACTCATGCCCGCATAGCTACTCATCAAAAATCGAATCACCGATAGACCCAGCGCCCATAACAATACCGTTTTCACCCGGTAGCGAATCATCACCTGCCCTACCAGCAGCATGCCTGTCACCTCGGAAATCTGCGCAACTGTCATCGTGGCAGTGGGCTTTTGATCACCCAATACTTTTAACAACTCCGGTGCATACATATAGAATGCCGTGAGTGGAATACTGAACAAAGTGGTCACCCCGAAAAACACCGCATTGTCTTTCTGCTTCATCAGCGCGAATGCTCCTAACCCCAGCCGTCCACGCCACGAACTCACTTTTCCCAACGGCGGAGTATGCGGTAGATACCAGGCAATCCATGCTCCCACGCATCGCGCCGCCGCCGCCGCGTAGCCCACCTTCGGGCTGCTATCGGCGCGCAGCAAGTAGCTCGTCATTAAGCCGCCGACGATCCAGCCAACGGTCGCGCCCAATCGCACTAACGGGAATTGTTTTTCCCCGTTGGGCAAGTGGGCGAGCGTAATGGTGGCCAGCAAGCCCCACGCGGGGCCGGAGACGAGTGAATAGGCACCCAAGAGACCGAGGAACCACCAAGGATTCATCCCTTGATTAAGGCACCAAAAAGCGGCGAATAACAAAATCGCCCCCAGCACGGAGGTGATGAAATACAGCCGATTTGCAGCCACTCTTTGGTCCGCCAGCGCCCCGCCGACGAGTGGCGAAATTAAGGAACACAACGGTGGAATCAGAAAAACCAGCGCCACCCACGCGCTCAGACCTTGCGCTTTGAGGATGTTTGAAATGGCCGGTATCCAGAACCCCGGCGCCATTCCATGGAAAAAAAACACCGCCCAAGTGCTGATGAAAACCTTCTTTGCTCCTCCGCCATCCCCATCACGTTGCACCCCATGATCTAGCGCGAGTCGTTTGGGAAAAGCCAGTGCAATTCTTCTTTGCCACTACGATCTACGGCAGAGGCACCATCACACAGCGGAAGCCGATGTGGTCGGTGGGCGACGATTTCTCACCTTTGCCTCAAATGCCGATACCTTTACACACAACCTCACCCGGCGGCAGAATCTTCAAACAAAAGAACCCGCCATATCTTGGCGGGTTCCTAAATTAGCTCAGGAGCCGATGTATCCAAGTTACTTTCGCCTTGCGATGCGGAAAATGAACAACAAAAGAATGGCGCCACCTGTGGCTATAAGGATTCCCGCAAGGTCCAATGAATTCACACCTCCGATGCCCAAAAGGGTACCGATATATCCTCCGACGACGGCCCCAAGGATTCCAATGATAATGGTGACGAGAATCCCGCCGGGATCTCTGCCAGGCATGATGAATTTAGCAAGTACACCGGCAATCAGGCCGAGGACGATCCAAGTAAGAATTCCCATATTGTTGTAGTAGTTGGTGGTTTTAGTTTAATTTTCTGTTAGACAGCGGTGCTACTTTACGGATCTCATTGAGCATTGCAAACAAAAATCATGTCTTCATCATTTCCCCCGGAAGTTTGAGAAATGGCAAAATGCCCTTTGCCTTTCCCTTCTCCCTATTTTAATAATCACTCCGCTAATGGATCAGTTACCACCCGCTGTAGAAATCCGAAATCTGGTGAAGGACTTTAAAACGTCATTTCGCCGGCAATTGTTGCGGGCAGTCGATGGAGTCTCGATCAAAATCATGCCGGGCGAAGTTTACGGGCTAATTGGTCCGAACGGCTCGGGAAAATCCACGACAATGAAGGCCCTACTGGGGCTTGTAGCTCCCACCTCGGGCCAATGCGCGATCTTCGGCATGGATTCTCTGCGAGTGGATTCCCGCAACGATGTGGGATTTTTACCCGAAAATCCGTATTTCTACAAACATTTGAGCGGAGCAGAAACTTTACGATTCTACGGCAAGCTCTGTGGCTTGAAAGGCAAGCTGTTAGAGGAGCGGGTGAGCGAGCTATTGGAGTTAGTCGATCTGGAGGGAGCCCGTGATCGCAGGCTGGGTGGCTATTCCAAAGGGATGCTGCAGCGCATTGGTCTGGCACAAGCGCTGGTGCAAGACCCGCGCTTGTTGATCCTTGATGAGCCGACGGCGGGTGTGGACCCGGTGGGATCCCGCCAAATCCGCGATTTGATTTTCAAGCTCCGCGAGCGCGGTAAAACGGTTTTTCTTTGCTCGCACCTGCTGGAGCAAGTGCAGGAAGTCTGCGACCACGTCGGGATCATTTTCCAAGGGAAAATGGTGAAGGAAGGGCCGCTGGAAGAGCTGATCGCGATCGAAGATCAGACGGAAATTATTTTGCAAGACGCCAGCCCTGAGCTGATTTCCAGCATTCATTCACTCATTGAAAAATCGCACAGTGGCTCACTAGTGCGCATCGGCAAGCCGCGGACAACACTTGAGCGCCTATTCCTGCGTGAAACAGTAAAAGATCAACAACGATGAGCAGTTCCACCCATTCTCTAGGCTCGCACGTGAGCCGTATTTCTGTGATCGCAATGCATGCCTTTACCCAGCTGGTGCGGATGAAGGTTTTCTATTTTTTGGTGGTGTTCGGGATTATCATGATCGCGAGCAATTTTTTCGATTTACCACAACATGACGGCCCGGAATCGATGGGGCTCAATGTGTTGCGCTCGATCAAGAGCTGGTCTCTCGGGACGATGACATTATTTTCCGTGGTCTTGGCGATTGTGGCGACGGCGCTGTTGCTGCCGAAGGACGTGGAAGATCGCACGCTTTATACGATTTTGGCGAAGCCCGTGCCACGGCTGGATTACCTTGCGGGCAAGTTGCTTGGGGTGTTGCTGTTGGTTTTTGTTTCGTTGATGCTGATGAACCTTTTGATGACGGTCGCTCTCCACTTGCGCACCGGAATGGTGCTCAAAGAGCAATTGCAGATGGCAGAAAATCTGGGATGGCCACAGGCTACCATCGATGCCATGAAAGCAGAAACGCTCCAACAAGGGCCAAGCTGGTCGCTACAAGGCGCTGTGTTTGCAGTGTTTTTACGGGCTTCCATCATGGCCTCGTTGGCATTGTTGATCTCGACTTTTTCGACAAGCACGCTGTTCACCACGATTATTAGTTTTCTGATCTATTTCATCGGCCACTTCCAAGCAGATGCGCGGGATGTCTATCTTCAGTCTGGCGAAGCTGGGCAAGGGGTTTTCACCCGTCTCGTCTCACTGTTGGTCTCACTGGTTTTACCGGATTTCCAGCTTTTCAATGTGATTGATGCCGTGATCCAAGGGCAAACCCTGCCGCTCATCACGTTAGGAAAACTAACGTTGGTCGGGCTGTTCTACGCTCTATTCTTCACCCTCGCCTCGTGGTTTGTCTTTTCTGAAAAAGAATTCTAGCACAGTGAAACAACCGATCAAACTGGGTATATTGGCCGTCGCGGTGCTGGCCTTCGGGGCGGTGAGAATGCCATTTGAAGCACGCTTGAGCAGTGATCTGAGAGCGGCTGGCCTGACGCCGGCACCATTAGAAATCGACACTCGGGACAAGATCGATCAAACCAGTTCTGCCGTTGTCCTCGGCGGGCTACGCACCTTGGTGGCGACCTTTTTGAATCTGCGCGCCTTTTCATTTTTCCAAGAGAAACGCTGGGATGATGTGGCGAAAACCTTTGGAACCATGGTAGATCTCGCGCCGCGGACTCGGTATTATTGGGAAACCGGGGCATGGCACTCGGCTTATAATGCTGCTTCGTCATACTTTAATGATGAGAAACTCGCCCCTCTGCGCCGCAGAGAGGCGTGGCGGGCATCGATCATCCGCGGGCGGGCTTTCCTTGAGCGCGGCATTCGTAATAATCCTGATAATTGGAATCTGCACTCCTACTTAGGCTTCATGCTATCTGATTCAAACAAATTCCCAGCGTTTCCAGATACCAATGAGACTTTTACCGCTGCCGCAGATGCTTACAAAAGAGCTGTGGATACGGGCAACGCATTACCTTTCGTAGCGCGCGCGCAACTTTACAGCCTCGCCCGGGTTGATGGCAAAGAAGCAGAAGCACTCGCCTTGGCTCGATCCCTCTACAAGATCCGCCGGAATCATACGCCTACCGTCAAAACATTGCTGTTCGTGCTCGAAGCTCACGAGAATCCAGACATGGATCTGGTAAAGCGGGCTGTCGAAATTTTTGAAACCCCTAAAAAAGCCTATGAAGCATTGAGCGCTTATTGGTTGCGCACTCGTGAGCGCTATCCGGTCTATGGCGTCGCAGCAACACTAGAACCCCTCGAAAAAACCCTCAAGATCGCCCCCGACGAAAGTATTTTCAAACAACCACTCCAACGCATCACCGGCCCCGATGATTGGTTCGCCAAATAGCCGGAAGCTTTGACCTCGACAGAATCGCTTTGCGCGATGAGAACCCTTTGACCACTTTTTGTCTTTTTCATGCGGATTGCTCTCTTCGGTGATATTCATGCCAACTTGGAAGCCCTCGAGGCTGTCCTCGCAGATGCTGCTACCCTAGGAATCACAGATTACGTCTGCCTTGGCGACATCGTCGGCTACAATGCGGATCCAGCTGCGTGTTTGGAAATTGTGCAGCAGATGAATTGCCCCACCGTGAAGGGTAATCACGATAATGATGCTGGTGGAAGTCACTCGTTGGAGAACATGAATCCAGTGGCAGCCACTGCCATGGAGTGGACCCGACTACAGCTCAACGTAGAGCAACGCAGCTGGCTCAATCGCTTACGGATGGTCC
>Ga0335395_10001401_pt1 | contig 15214 bp, 12 predicted proteins | sample MAT02_FD_205744 | JGI IMG/M metagenome (GOLD analysis project Ga0335395, IMG submission 205744) | Freshwater microbial communities from Lake Fryxell liftoff mats and glacier meltwater in Antarctica - MAT-02 (spades assembly) (version 2) ...
GCCCGATGCTGGACAGACCGAACGAGAAGTCGACCTGGCGGTCCTCCTGTAACTCGGCGAGCTTGCGATCGTCGAGCAGCGAGTACACCATCCGGTCCACCTCCTCCGCAGTGAGCACCGGCACGTTCTCGAACGACACCAGCACGCCGTCGCGGCGTGCGGTGGCCGGCCGACCCACGGTGAGGTGGAGGTCGGACGCGCCCGAGTCGACGGTGGCCTTGAGCAATGCTTCGAGCATCGGATCTGGACTGGACATGTTTGGCTAACCTCCCGCTCGGGCCAACGCACGCCGCGATGGCGTGCTGGAGGGCCACATCTGATGAGTTTTTCGTTGTTGATCGTGGTGGTGGTCGTGGCCGGTCTGGTGATCGGCTCGTTCCTGACCGTGGTGGCGGATCGGGTGCCGCAGGGTGGCTCGGTGAACGCGCCCCCGAGTCGTTGCGGCTCGTGCGGGCTCCGCCTGGGTCCGCTCGATCTGGTGCCGGTAGTCAGCTGGCTGGTACTGCGCGGCAAGTGCCGCCGGTGTCGCGCCCCGATCGGCATCGATCCGATCGTGATCGAGCTGGCCAACGTGACGCTGTTCGTGCTGATGGCGATCCGCTTCGACGACGTGCGAGCAGCGATCCCGGCGTACTGCATCTTGATGGCAGTGCTGGTGGCGCAGACCTGGATCGACCTGAAGACCCAACGTCTGCCACGCGAGATCACCTACACCGGCATCATCCTCGGCGCCGTGGCCCTGTCGATCGCGGCGATCGTGATCGACGAACCCAACCGCATCTGGATGATGGCGCTCGGCGCCGCGATCGCGCTGGTCGCGATGTGGCTGATCTACACGCTGAGCAGGGGCGGCATGGGCGACGGCGACGTGCGCCTGGCACCCCTCTTGGGCATGTACCTCGGTTGGTTGAACCCTGGCATCGTGCTGCCCGGTCTGTTCTTCGGCTTCATCGCCGGCGCCGTGGTCGGCGTGGCGATGATGGCCGTCGACCGCGCTGGACGTCGCACGGCGGTGCCGTTCGGGCCGTTCTTGGCCCTCGGCACGGTGGTGGCGATCTTCGTCGGTCAGCATTTCGTCGATCTCGTCCTGGCGCGGTGACGCTGACTGCCGGTCAGCCCTGCGCCTTGGTCCCGTTGAGCACTCCGTACATGGCCGACACGAGCGCGACGGCAACGAACCCCACGATCACGCCGACGAACACGATCATCGCCGGCTCGAACATGGTCGTGAACCTCTTGATGCGGCTGTCGAGTTCACGGTCGAAGTACGTGCTGGCAACCGCCAACTGCATGTCGAGCGTGCCCGTCTCTTCGCCGACCTTGAACATCTGCCTGGCTGCGCCGGGGAACAGGTCGGTGTCGATCAACGGTTGGGAGAACCCCTTACCTTCGAGCATTTGTGCCCGGGCGACTTCGAGGCGTTCCCTGTAGACGACGTTGCTCGTGGCATCGGTGGTGGTCTTCAAACCGTCGGGCAACGGCACGCCGGCAGCGAGCATCGCCGACAGGATCCGGCAGAACCGTTCGAGGATCGCGTAGTCGACGATGCCCTTGATGATCGGGATCTTGAGAACGAGGCGCTCTTTCCAGAGCCTGCCGGTCGGGTGCTTGAACAGGAACATGAACGCGCCGCCGATGACCAGGAAGAAGCCGGCGGTGATGAACCAGAGGTCGGTGAAGAATCTCGAGAAGAACAGCATCATCCGCGTCGGCAGCGGGAGTTCGGCGCCGAGTTCCTCGAACAGTGGCTTGAACTGCGGCAGCACGTAGCCGGCGAGGATGAGCACCGTGACGAACGCCATCACCATGACCACCATCGGATACGACAGCGCCGACACCACCTTGGCTCGGGTGTCGATCTCGCGCTCGAGGTACTCGGCAAGGCTCTCGAGCGCGTTGTCGAGCTGGCCGGTCAGCTCGGCCGACTGGAGGATGCCGACGTAGTACTCGGGGAAAACTTCGGGGTGCGTCGCCGCGGCGACCGACAGCAGCCCACCATTGCGGAGATCGTCCACGAGCTTGCCGAGCGCCCGCCGGAGCGCCACGTCCTCGGTTTCGTCGCCGATGGTGATCAGTGCATCGGTGATCGGGATACCGGCCTTCACGAACACCGCGAGCTGACGCGTGAAGTGCATCAGGTGCTTCTTCTTCACCTTTTCCTTGGTGAGCTCGAAGTCGAGCATCCCACGGCGTTCCTCGATCTTGGTCGGGAACAGGTTCTGCTCCACCAGGATGGCGCGCGCCGCACCGATGGTGTCGGCCTTGGTCACCCCCTCGACAGGGGCGCCGGCGGTGTCGATTGCGGCGTAAGCGAACTTGGGCATGGGATGCTCCGTGTCTGTCGGTCGGTCTCTTGGTGCGGGGATTTCAGTGGGCGAACAGGGTTCGGACGACTTCGGGGATGGTGGTGACGTCGTCTTCGACCATCTGCATTGCTTCTCGGAGCATCGTGCGCATACCTTGAGCAACTGCCAGACGACGGAGTTCCTCGGTGGTGGCCCAACCGACGATCAGACGACGCACTTCGGGGGTGATACGCAGCAGCTCGTACACGCCGATGCGCTCGCGGTAGCCGGTGTTGCTGCAGTAGCTGCAGCCCTTGCCGTGGTAGAAGACGGTCTTGTCGCTGCCACCGGAATGCTGGCGGAACACCGACAGCTCCTCGGCGCCTGGGGTGTACGGCTCCTTGCAGTTCTCACACGTCTTGCGCAGCAGACGCTGTGACACCACACCGACGATCGCTGACGCGACGAGGAAGGCCTCGATGCCCATGTCGAGCAGTCGGTGTAGCGCGGCGACGGCGTCGGTGCCGTGCAGCGACGACAGCACGAAGTGGCCGGTGAGCGCCGACTGGATGGCGATGCGCGCCGTGTCGGCGTCGCGGATCTCGCCGACGAGGATCACGTCGGGATCCTGACGCAGGAGGGCTTTGAGGCCGGTGGCGAACGTGAGGCCCGCCTTGACATTGGTCTGCACCTGGTTGATGCCGGGGAACACGTACTCCACCGGGTCTTCCACGGTGGTGACGTTCTTGCCCGTCGAGTTGATCTCGAGCAGCGTGGCGTAGAGGGTGGTCGTCTTGCCGGCCCCCGTCGGGCCGGCACAGATGACCATTCCGAATGGTGCGTGCACCAGTTTGGAATAGGTCCTGTACGTCTCCGCCGGCATGCCGAGCTGGCCCAGGCTCACCATCGACTTCGACTTGTCGAGCAGACGCATGACGATCTTCTCGCCGAACACCGTCGCCACCGACGACACGCGCACGTCGATCGGGCGGCCGTCGACCTTGGTGGAGAACTGACCGTCCTGCGGCGCCCGCTTCTCGACGATGTTCATCTCCGACATGATCTTCAGTCGGCTGATCAGCGCGTTGTGCGCGGACAGGGGCAGCGAGAACGCCTCGATCAGGTTGCCGTCGACGCGGAACCGGATGCGGAGCCGATCGTCCATCGGTTCGATGTGGATGTCGGAGCTGCGGTCACGAAGTGCCTGGCCCACGATCTTGGCCACCAACCGCACCACGGGCGCCTGATCGTCGAGGCTCACCTCGGCGAGTGTCTCGGCGGCGTGGCGCTGATCGTCCTCCGCAGCGAAGGCCGCGACGATGTTGTCGACGTCGGCGGTCGAGCGGTACATCTGCTCGATGAACGACGTGACCGTCTTTTCGTCGGTCGCTTGCCACACGAAACGCTGGCCCGTGGCCGATTCGACCTGCTCGCGGCGCCACGGCGACGGGTCGGCCGCGAACAACAGGATCGAGCCGTTCTCCTCGGCGATCGGCATCACCTTGTGAGTACGGGCGACCTGCTCGGGGAAACGGGTGACGATCTCCTCGTCGAGCTCGGCCATCGAGATGTCGGCGACGGGCACCTGGCACACGGACGCGACCGCGGCTGCGAGCTCGGTGCGGCCGACGTTGTGATGGCTGAGCAGCAGCGTGGAGAACTTCAACAGGTCGCCATTGGTGGTCGCCGCCACGGTGTCGAACGACTCCTGCGACAGATGACCACCGGCGATCAGCGCCTGGCCGACGGCGTTGCATTCGGCGGCCGACTCACCCTGCAACCCTGCTGGCGGCTCAGCGAGCGCCGTCGCGGTGCCGCCTCCGGATGGGGCCATGTCTTCGGGTCGGGGTTTGCGAAGTGCCATCGTGATGCTCTCGATCTCAGTGCGTTGCCGAGGCCTGCGGCTCGAGCGGGGACAGCGGGGTCAGGGGAGTCAGGGCGCTGGGAGCGGTCATCGGTTGGCGAGGCCCGGTCTCGTCGCGCCGAACGAACTGGCCGGGGTCGAGGGAGAGGAGCGCACGTTCGACTTCTTCGAGTCGTTCGAGCTGTACGGCGGTCTCGACATCGAGGTGCTGTTCTTGCATCTGGGTCTCGATCTCGACGATGCGGCCGACGGTCTTGTCCAACGACTCACCCATCGTCTTCTGGAACCGTTCGACCTCGATACGCACGAGTTCGACCTGGCCGGCGGCACTGGTGACCCGGTCCTTCATCTCGTCGATCGCATCGACGTCGACGCTGTCGAGACGGCCCGCCATTGCATCGATGGCCCGGTTGACCTCGTCGAAGCGGGCGTCGGCTGCGGCGATGCGGTCGCTGAGCATGGAGACGGCGTCGTCGAGGCCGGAGCTGACGCGTCCGACGTAGGCGTCGATGTCGGCGACTTGCTGACCAACTGTGTCGGTGATGCGAGCCTCGGCGGTGATGATGCGGTCGTTGATCCGGTCCTCGGCCTGATCGACGCGGGCGCCGACGACGTTCGAGACCTCGGCCTGCTGGCGGGCAGCCTGCGCGGACACTTCGTCTATCCGCATCGACACCGAGGCGAGGCGACCGTCGAGTTGTTCGGAGACCTGATCCGACACCTCGTCCAATCGAGCCTCGGTGGCCTCGGTCATCGCGTTGAAGTGCTTCACCATCACGCCGGCCTGCTCGTCGAACTGGTGGACGCTGCGTTCGACCGCGTCGACGTCCTGCTCGAGTTGGTCTTGACGGTGTTCGAGCTGCTTCACCACCGGACGTGCAGCCGATTCGACGGCGGCAGCCAGGCCGAGGTTGACCTCGTCGGCAACCCGACCGATCCGGAGATCCAACTCGTCGTGACGGCGCTTGGTCTGCGTCGAGAACTCGGCGAGGCGTTGCTCGATCCCCGGCATCAGTGACCGCACGGTCTCTTCGCTCTTCGCCCGGGCGGCGCGCTCGGTGGCGAGTTCGTCACGGAGACGTTGCACCTCGGTGGAGACCTGGTTGCTGAACTGGTTCAGCTCCAGTTGCACTGCGGCAACGATGCTGGCTCGTGTGGTGTCGGCGTAATCGGTCATCGCACGTCCTCGCATGTGCACGAGACGTGTCGACCCCGTCGCGCGGGCCACGGGATGCTGGGGGCAGAGAAGATGGTGCGTCGTGTCGTCATGGTTCCGGGTGCTCGCTCGTGTGCTTCGCATGACGTCTATCGACCAGTTCGGGGCAGATCTTGAGGGTTCGCTGAAGCGCACTTGACACAGTCGATGCACAGTGCGGACCCGGCGACGACATAACGTGCGCCGCATGCGAGTCCACCTCGTCGACGGCACGTACGAACTCTTCCGCCAGCACTTCGGCATGGCGTCACGCCACAGCGATCGTGGCCCATTCGACGCGGCGGCAGGGGTTGTCGCCTCGACCCTCGCGCTGGTGGAGGATGGAGCAACGCACATCGGCGTTGCCTCCGACCACACGATCGAGAGCTTCCGCAACGACCTGTACCCCGGCTACAAGACCTCGGCGGGGATGGACCCCGAGATCCTCGATCAGATCCCGGTGATGGAGCGGGCCCTCGTTGCCGCGGGGTTCGTCGTGTGGCCGATGGTCGACCACGAGGCCGACGACGCCCTCGGCGCTGCCGCCCTGGTGGCCGAGCGCGACGAACGCGTCGAGCAGGTGCTGATCGTGACCGCCGACAAGGACCTCGGCCAATGCGTCCGCGGTGAGCGCGTGGTGCAGTTCGATCGTCGCAATCGCCAGATCATCGATGCCGACGGTGTGCGGGCGAAGTTCGGGGTCGCGCCGGAGTCGATCCCCGACTATCTCGGGCTGGTCGGCGACACCGCCGACGGCTTCCCGGGACTGCCGGGCTGGGGCGCCAAGAGCGCTGGGCTGGTGCTGGCCCGCTATGGCCACATCGAAGATATCCCCGTTGCTGCCGGCCAATGGGACGTGCCGGGACTTCGTGGGGCGGCCAAGCTGTCGGCCACCCTGCAGGCACAGCTGGCTGACGCGAAGTTGTTCCGCCAGATCGCCACGGTCGACACCGACATCGACGTCGGCACGGTCGACGACTGGCAGTGGCACGGCCCGACCGACGACTTCGCTGCCATCGCCGACGAACTCGACGCCCCCGAACTGGTGGCCTACGCCGCCCGCCTCCGCTGAACTGTCACACTGTGCCGGGCCTAATGTGACACTTGATGGCGCTGGCGAACTGTCACACGTGACCTGACACGGTATGAGAGTTGGGGGGCCGCCGACTGAGGTGACGACCAGGCGATCTGCGGCACACAGACGATGCCGATGAAGGCTGCTCCCTTCCGGGCCTGACCTGATTCACGGGCGTCCATTGCACAGGACCCGATCGTCACCTCACTCGGCGGCGGACCGCGTCGTGAGGTGTCACACTATCTGGCCCACGACGGATTGGCAGGCGGTCGGGCTAGCCTCCGTCTTCCCACGTTCCGGCTGTGCCGGAACACCAGGGAGGGATGCGAGAGCGGCCGAACCGGCACGCTTGGAAAGCGTGTGAAGGGCAACCTTCCGTGGGTTCGAATCCCACTCCCTCCGCCACGATCCGCCTCGTGATCAAATCCGGCAACTCTGCACGTGGTACCGGTCGATGGCCGACGCAGAGCGCCAGCTACGCACCGACCCCGGCGCCTGGACCGAGTTCGTCAGGGATCGAGACGAATGGCTCAGCGCTCGGATCGCCTGAGTTCAAACGAATTTCGTGGCGTGAGCAACAGCGAGTGCGAGACTTCCGCCATGTCGGCGCACGATGGCCACCGGGCGATCCCGGATCCGATGGAGCAGGCACTCGGCGAGGCCCGGGCTGCGCTCGAACACCACGACGTGCCCGTCGGCGCCGTCATCGTGCACCGAGGCGAGGTGATCGCTGCTCGACACAACGAGCGTGAACTCACCCACGACCCAGTCGCACACGCCGAGATCCTCGCAATGCGCGACGCCGCCCAGCTGCTGGGCCAATGGCGTCTCGACGAATGCACGCTGTATGTCACCCTCGAGCCGTGTGCGATGTGCGCCGGAGCGGCCGTGAATGCGCGCCTGGGTCGGTTGGTCTACGGCGCACACGACCCGAAAGCGGGCGCCGTGTCGAGCCATTTCGGACTGCTCGACAGCGATGTTCTCAACCATCGCGTCGAGGTGACGAGCGGGGTCGGTGCCGACGAATCGGCGGAGCTGCTCCGGTCGTTCTTTCGTGAGCGTCGATCGAACACCGGCCGCGAGCCCTGAGCCCGCATTGCACCGTCGACCAGCTGCACTGTCGACCAGCTGCACAGACCGACCAATCGCTCAGTGATCCTTGCGTCGCAAGCTGCCGATCAGACGCCGCAGCGCTGAGCTTCGATTGTTGCCGCCGGCATCTTCCTCTTCGACCGGTTCGTCGACGAACATCACCGACGCCACGCCTCCAAAGGGTGACGCGGCAAGGGTGGGAGCCGCAACAACGGCGGGGGTGGGGGCGGGATTGTCGACGTTCGAAAAGTCATCGGCCATCTGGGCGTACAGCACCTTGGCGCTCGTTGCCATCGTCGGCGGGGCGAAACCACCGGCAGCAGGAGCCGCAGCCGTAGCTCCAGCTCCGAGAGGAGCGAATCCAACTGGGTCGATCGGTGCGACCTCCGCCATCTCGGGCAACTGTGTGGTCACCTCGAGTTGCGGTGCGACGTGGGGCGCAGCGATGCTGGCCGACTCGATGGCGGCAATCGCCCGTCGTACCGCCTCGGCGACATCAACGGGCACTTCGGCATCGGCCAGCTCGGGCTCGTCGCTGAGCGTCAGCGGCGGCATCTCGAAGTAGAGATCATCTCCGTCCAACTGCGTGAAGCTCGGCGCAACATCGGTGGTGGGCGGAGCCAGCCCGTCGCCGGGGATCGGCTCGCCGGTTCTTGCCGTGTCGCCGGTGGCCAGCTCCTCGGAACCGTCGGGCCAGACAACGGAGAACTCGAAGTCGGCAAGGTCGTCAGCGGTTGCAGTGTCGGTGCCGGTCGAGGTGTCGGTGTCGGTCGAAGTGTCGGTATCGGCGTCGACGGTCTCGTCGGCATGGTCGGTGAACTCGGCGCGGTCGAACGACAGCTCGAACACGTCGGCGTCGATTTCGGGCACCGTGTCGACATTCGGCTGGCCCACGACGAGCAGCGACGCACCGAACTCACCATTCGACGCGATGCGGTCGGTCTCGCTGATCTGGTCGTCCCATTCGATGGTCAGTTCATCGGCGTCAACGCCTGCGAACGACATCCCGGGAAGGTCATCGAGGACGGTGGTGTCGAGTTGGGCGACGGCCTTGAGCGGCCGGGAAACGGCGGCAGGGTCGAGCGGTGCCACGAACCAGCGGTGCACACCGGAAGGGTGGTGGCGATAGGCGGTGACTCGCACGGTGGTGATCACCCGGTTTGCCAGGTCGGCGATGAGGTCTTCGGTGGAGGTTTCCGCCAGCACGACCACGGCGTCGCGATCGACGGAGGGATCCCGGTCGAAGAGGCGTCCGAGGTGCTCGATGTCGCCGACACGAACGGTGCCACGTTCGAGCTGCGCGATGTCGATGACACCGGCATCGAGGAGACGGCGACCGAGCGACACGTCGGTCGCACGCTCCGCGTAGTACACCATGCCGTTGTCGAGGTAGGCCAGCACAACTGGATTCGTCTCGAAGATGACCTCGCCGGTGAAGGCGCGTTGACGAGCCTCGTTCAGCGTCATCCAGACGGGTTGTGCTCCGTCGACCGTGAGCGCCGCGTAGTCGGCTGTTCTAGTGTTGTGCAGCATGTCAGGCAACCTCCGCCTTCGTTGACTCCATCGACGCAAGCAGCGTCTGGAGGATTTCGACCACGACCTCCCGGCCGGAGTCGGGATCGATCAGTTGGCACGCCACGACGGCTTCGCCGTCGAGTGCACCGAGCGAACGCGCCAGCCGGCGCGCAATCGTGATGTCGTCGCAGCGATTCACGGCAACCACGGCCGGAACCCGCAGATCGCGCAGCAGCGCCCGGAGTTCCACACCGGCAACGGCATGGGTCTCGGTCGCTTCGGCATCGATCACGAAGGCGACGACATCGACGTCGCCCTTCAAGATGTTGGTCATGAATCGGAACCGGGCCTGGCCCGGAGTTCCGAAGAGCAGGAGTCGGGTGTCGTCGCCTTCGAGGCAGTAGGTCCCGAAGTCCATCGCCACGGTGGTGTGCGACTTGACGTCGGACTCCTCGCCGCTGGTGACGACATCGGTCGAGATCACCTGTGTCTGCGACACCGACTGGATCATCGACGTCTTGCCGGCGGCGAACGGTCCGGTGACGAGGATCTTGAAGGTCTGGGCGCTCATGATGGCGCTCCGGCGAATGAGCCGACTCGGGCTTGGACGAAGGCGCGCACCCGGCGCTGCTCGACCGTGGTTTCAGCCAGCACAGCGAGCACCCGCTCGTTGCCGATGGGCCACACCAGCATCAGACCACCGTCGTGGTCGACCACGAGTTGGCGGAGCTGTTCGCCACCGCCCATCAGCACCAGTTGGTGAGCGAGGCCGATCGCTGCCGCGAGCATCGCCGGGTGCGATGCCTCGTCGGACATCGAGCTGCTGCGGGCGAGGCCGAAGCCGTCGACCGAGGCCAGGATCGCAGACCGCACTCCGTCGATCGAGTCGACCAATTCGTCGAGGATCTCGGTCGGGGTGACCGCTGCAGCCAGTCCTGCGATCTGCGTGGTGGCTGGCGGAATCGGAGGTGGGGGCGTTCGGAGCCCAAGCGCTTGTGGCGCCGGAGGCGGTGCGGTCCAGGTGGACGCAGGGGCTGAGCGGGCCGACGGCAACGGCGGTACATCTCTGGCCATCAACGACCCCGATCCGTCAGCGAATGCCTTGACCTTTTCCATACGATACAGCTATCGGCATCTGCCACGCCGCCTTGAGGATTTTCTGGACAATCCTCCGACGCTGCGTGCTTCGGACGGAGTCCTGCGGAGGCAGTCGTCAGTCGAGGACCCTCCAGGAGTTGATCGCCTGCTCCGTGCCGGTGTCGTTGATCTGGACCACCGCCCGCATCGTCGTCGAGCTGGATCCCTGGGTGGCCTTGGCGTCGAGCACGACGGTGACCGGAATCGGCCCGCTTTCGACCCGGATCACGAAGTTCGAGGCCGACGCCGACGATTGCAAATCGATCCGGGCGAACGCCGCGCCCCCGAGCAACTGCCCGTCGGCCACGTTCGTCACGTTGCCGAACGTCAGCGTTGCCCGTGGAGCCCAGGCGAGGCCGTGCAGGATCATGTCCTGGCTCGGGGAGCCCGATTTGGTCGACAGGATGTCGGCATTCCAGCCGAGACTGCTCCTCTTGAATCCGGAGCCGTTCGCATCGAGTGCTTGCAGGCTGACCACGCTGGTGCCCTGGCGGCGCCGAAGGATTTCCAACTTGCCCTTGTCGATGTAGATCGAGCTGGTCCCGCCGAGGTACCACGTGGCACCTGGCTTGCTCAGGGGAGTCGTCCGATCGGCGTATACCGCATTGTCGCACTTCGGATTCTGCACGAACTGCACATCGCCGAGGTTGGGCTTGTCAGCCCAGCCGGCGACCACGGTGCGGTCGATCACCAACGGGACGTCTTCGAAGTAGTACTCGCCAGACTTGAAGTAGTTGGCTGCGCCCAGGGGGGGATGGGAGATGTACTTGCCCGGCGAGAACACGGTGCAGCCGCTGGCGTCGAGGACGGGGAGCGGCGCTGCGGTGGTCGGGATGCTCACGATCGGTGCGGTGAAGAGCACGTCCCAGGGCCGGTCGAGGCAGAGCATGCCGCGCAGGATCGGCTTGAAGGACATGTTGTCCGGCTTTCCTGGTGGATCAGCCTCGACGCTCTCGCACTTGGCGGTGGTGTCGCTGTACCACAGGTCGCCGTCCTCGATCTCCACTGGGGCCTTGAGATCGAAGGCTGCTCCCCGAGTGCGCGACACGTACACCGGTCCACCGAGCAGCTTCTGCCTCCCGGCGCCGCCCTGGCTGAGCAGGATCGGTTGGTTGGTGGGGACGTTCTCGCCGGTGACGATGACCGCCCAGCCCTGGACGTCGCCGAAGCCGGTGCCGGCCTTGCGGCAGGTCACCTCGACGGTCGAGCCGTTGACGACGGCCGGAAACGGGATCTTGTACCCGGCGTTGCCGAGTGAGGTGAAGCAACCTGCGTACGCCTGCAGCTGCAGCCGTTCGACGCCATAGCGAAGTCCGCCATCGGCGGCGGCCAGGCGGTCGGCGCGTTCCTCGACCACCCTGGAATAGCGGAGGCCGGAGGTGACATAGGTCGCCAGACCCACGACCATGGCCGAGAGTACGACGGTCATCACCATGACCATCGGCAGGATGCTGCCGGTGTCGGGGTGACGCCGACTCTTGGACAGGCTGGTCACTGTGTCACCGTCAGGGTGGTGGAGGCGATGACCTGGGACGAACCGTCGCGGACATCGAGGATGCGGGGGCCGACCAACCACAGCTCGGGGCTGTTGTGTTTGGGCAGGGTCACCGAACGGGTCGTGCCGGAATCAGCAAACGTCCGCACATATTGCCCGTTCGGTGCACCGGTGACATAGCGCAGGCTGAGACCGACGCAGTAGCCGCTCACGATGGTAATGGTCACAATTATCTCCTGGTCGAGGGCATCGGGATTGCTGTTCCTGTTCTTCACGGGCACACTCGACCGGCTGAGGGTCGGCCCGCTGACCACGCAGGGTGGCGGGCCGGTCACCGTGATGGCGAGCGTGGACGCCGCCGACGCCCCCAGCGGATCCGTGACGGTGTAGTTCAGCGTCGTCGTCCCAGCCACCGCCGTGGTCGCTGGGGTCACCGTCACGTTCCTTCCGGACAAGGTCACCGTCCATCCGGTCGGCAGGATGCTGGTCACTGCGGCCGTCAACGCACCGTTCTCCGGGTCGGACGCCAGGAGTGCCACGGTGACGGGCACGCCCGCCGTCGTCGTTCCCGCCGTCGCTGCGGCGTTCGGCGGCTGATTGCCCCCCGCCGCGATGGCGCCGACCGTGATCGTCGCCGGCGCCGACGCCGCCGCCGAGGTGTCAGTGACCCGGAAGGAGATCGCCCCACTCGTGCCGGCCGCCCCAGCGGGAGCTCGAACGGTCATCGACAACCCCACGGTCGGCGTCACTGTCCACCCGGCAGGTATGGCCAGAATCTGGAGGGTCAACGGGTTTCCGTCGAAATCGGACGCCGCAGCGTTGATCGACACGTCGGTCTCGACCACCACGGTCGCCGTGCTGTTGGTTGCCGTCGGGGCGGTGTTGGCGGGGGGAGGTGGAGGAGGAGGTGGAGGTGGAGGAGGAGGTGGAGTGCTCAACACCTCGCCGGGGTTCTTGGACGCCGCATCGATGGTGATCGTGTTTCCGACGAGCGGCTTCACGATGATCTTGGCCGAATCGCTGAGAGCGTCCGGGTCGGCGGGCGAGTCGGACACGACCACCTTGACCGGCTCGGCGCCGACCACCCATTGGGGAAGCGTTCCGGACACCTTGAGCACTATGGGAGCGGTGCCGATCGCACAGTAGACGCGGTAGATGATCCCACCCACAGCCGGCGCGGGCAGAGCGACATAGCGATAGCTGGCCGCGAAGTTGGTCGTCGAGGTGATCTGTTCGCGCCACGTGAGCTTGAGGATGTTGAAGCCCGGGTCGGTTCCGGGGCAGCCACTGGTGGCCGCCTGGGCAGTGTCGAACGACCCGGGTGCGGCCGAGTCGACATCTTGCGGCAGCCACGTGACCAGCCCCTGGACATTGACCGCGGTGTCAGCCCGATTGGCGACGGCTGGTGACGTCTTGAGCGTCACGACAACGGCCGCGGCGATCACCGTGGAGAGGATGCCCATCAGTGCGATACAGATCACGGCTTCGATCAGGGTGAAACCGGGATCGGCGGCACGGCGTCGGAGGTCGGGGTTCATTTGATCAGCTCCACCTGTTCGATGATCCGGCCGTTCGGACTGCGGACCTCGAGGGTCAAAAGCTGCAGCGCGAGGTTGATCGAGTCCTGACAAACGGTTCCGAAGCGGTACTCGACGATGCCGTCGCTGTCGGTGTCGCTGGCATTCCAGAACTTGACATCGACGATGCGGATCTGCCAGTTCACCCAATCCTCCGGGTTGTCCACCAGGTCGACGACGAGTTGGTATTTGGCGAGAATGGCGCCCTTTCCGCCATCGACTATGTTGGTCGTACTGCAGTCCTCCTTCACCTGGGCGTAGAGGCGATCGGACGCCGACTGCAACCAGGCGTGGGCATTGGAATGGTCACGATGCACCGTGCCGGCGACGATCGAGACCCGCAGCGTTGTAAGGGTGGCGACCACGACTGTGCTGATCAGCACGACCGCTACCAGGATCTCGACCAGTGTGATGCCACGGTCGCTCGATTCGTGCCGTAGCGAACGCGACGTACTTGTGCTGCGTCTCATGCCGTGATCTTCGGCCGATCGAGTGGCGAACTCAAGCGAACCACACGAAGTTGACCGGCCATGACGCAGACTTGACCGAGCTTGACCGAGCTTGACCGAGCTTGACCGAGCTTGACCGAGCTTGACCGAGCTTGACCGGGACTTCACTCCATACTCTGGCGGCGCTGGAGCGCGACCTCGTTGGTGATGTCGCCACGCTGCACGGCGACCAGCCGCAACGCCAGTGCCTGCGATCGAATGAGGGTCGGTGCGACGAGATTGCACGGAAGCGACCTTGATGTCCTCGGCGACGAGATGCAGCAACGTTGGCGCATCGATCACCCGTCGCCAGCCAGATTGCGTTTCGGGTCCGCCAGCTCGTGGCGCCTCGGGTCGTGGCTCGGCGAGAGCCGACACCCCAAACGTCGGGGCGGTGGCGGGCCTGCGAGCACGGCGGTCCGGTCGGCCCTTGTTCGAGCCAGCTGTTGCGGTGGGGTGGTGGCATTCGGACATTTGCACCAGGGTGATCGTGCGCGGGTCGTGTCGTGCTGACGGTCGGCAAGGTCGGCCCGGCGAATGCCGGCTACTACCAGTCCGCTGTCGTTGCTGGGATGGAGGACTACTACGCCGGGCGAGGGTGAGGCGCCGGGTCGTTGGGTTGGTCCGATCTGGTTGGTGCTGTCGCCGGCAGTCCGGCGACTGCCGTCGACGCCGGGTTGTTGTTGGAGGCTCTACGTCCTCGGCGACTCGAACGTCGTGGCGACGGTCGAGGCGGCGCACACCGCTGCGGTCGAGCAGGCAGTCGCGTCGGTGTCACCACGGATCGCGTACACCCGAACCGGTCACGCCGGGGCTGCGGTGGTGGACGCGGGTGGGGTGTTCGGGATCCGGGATCGGCATCGAACCAGTCGGGCACTCGATCCGCAGCTGCATGATCACGTGTTGATCTCCAACGCAGTTCGCACAGTCTCGGATGGTGAGTGGCGCACCCTCGACGCCCGCGGGCTCTACCGCCAGTCGAAAGCAGCCGGTGTCGAGTACCAGGCGCATCTTCGTGCCGGGCTGCGCGCGTCGTTGGGTGTCGAGTTCACCGACGTCGACGGCAACGGTCAGGCTGACATCGTCGGCATCGACAACGAGGTCCTCGTCGAGTTCTCGACGCGTGGGGTCGACATCGAAACCCAAGTCGACGCGTGGGCGACAGCGTTCTTCGAGCGCGAGGGGCGACCACCGTCTCCGGTCGAGGTCGGCAAGGCGCGCAAGACGATCACTCTCGCCACGCGCGACGCCAAACCAGCCGATGCCGGGTTGCCGACCGCGACGCTGCGCGAGGGGTGGCGGTCCCGGGCTGACGGACTCGTCGATGTCGGCGAGATGCTCGCAGCGGTGCTGGGGAACCCGTCGACACCGATGCCGGTGGTGCGACCGTCGATCGACGACGTGTTCCTCGCTGTCGAGACGAAGTACGCAGAGTGGGCCGAGCCAGAGTTGATCGAGCAGATCGCCGCCCGCCTCACTGGTCCCGACCCG
>Ga0335395_10001402_pt1 | contig 15213 bp, 11 predicted proteins | sample MAT02_FD_205744 | JGI IMG/M metagenome (GOLD analysis project Ga0335395, IMG submission 205744) | Freshwater microbial communities from Lake Fryxell liftoff mats and glacier meltwater in Antarctica - MAT-02 (spades assembly) (version 2) ...
AGCGATCGAACGACATTGAAATCTCGGGGTGGAGGCTGACAGGGTGCACACTGCGGCATGACTTTTTCGCCAACCAGCCCTGCGAAACGCCAACCTCTGGCGGCGGTGGGTGACATGGGCACATCGAACATCTTGGGCATGGTCGGCATTGGCGCTTCAGCGGGTGGCCTGGAGGCGCTTGAAGCGTTTTTTGCCCGGGCGCCAGTGAGGTCTGGTCTGGCTTACATCGTGGTTCAGCACCTCAACCCGACGCACAAAGCCATGCTGGCCGAGTTGCTGCAGCGGGTGACAGCGCTGAGCGTGCGCGAGGCGGGCGAACAGATGCTCGTCGAGGCCGACCATGTGTATGTGATTCCACCCAATACCGAAATGAGCCTGTCTCAGGGCAGGCTGCATCTGGTGCCGCCCATTCAGCCGCGCGGCATGCGGATGCCCATCAATGTGCTGTTTTCTTCCCTGGCGCGTGAGCAGGGGGCATTGGCTGTGGGTGTCGTGTTGTCGGGCATGGGGTCGGACGGCACGCTGGGGCTGCAGGCGCTGAAGGCGGTGGGCGGCCTGACCGTGGTGCAAGAGCCCGAATCGGCGCAGTTCGATTCGATGCCGCGCAGCGCCATGGCAGCGGGCTGTGTTGACCTTGTGGCGCTGCCTGAAGACATGCCCGAGCGCATCCTGGGCTGCATCGCCTGGGATGGTCAATCGATGCGGTCCACCGCAGACGCGGGGCCACAACCCACGCCGACCGATTCGCCGATGGATTCGCCAGTTCATCCACCGATCGATCCGCCAGCCGACACCAACGACACCATCGAGAGCATCTTCAGCCTGCTGCGGCGCAGAACGCGCCACGACTTTTCGCTCTACAAACCCAGCACGCTGAACCGCCGCATCGAGCGCCGCATGGCCATCCATGGCCTGCCCACCTTGGCCGACTACGTGCGCTTTCTTCGGAAAAACCCGCAAGAGATCGACCTGCTGTTCAAGGAACTGCTGATCGGCGTCACCAGCTTCTTTCGCGATCCCGCGGTGTGGCAGCACCTGCTCGATGTCGCCCTGCCCGCGCTGCTGGCGCGCCGAGGCAGCGAGACAAAATTCCGGGCCTGGGTCGCAGGGTGTTCCACCGGCGAAGAGGCCTACACCTTGGCGATCGCGTTCACCGAAGCGGTGCAACGCCAGCCCGAGCACCACGGTTGCACCCTGCAGATCTTTGCCTCCGATCTGAGCCCAGACGCCATCGCCACCGCCCGCACCGGGCGTTACCCGGCCAAGATCCGCGCCAGCATGCCAGCCGAGTTTGCGGCGCGCTGTTTCACTGCGCAAGGGCGAGCGCTGGTGGTCATCAAGCCAATCCGCGACATGGTGCTGTTTGCCCAGCACGATGTGGTGCTCGACCCGCCATTCACCCGGCTGGACATCCTGAGTTGCCGCAACCTGCTGATTTACTTCGATGCCACTTTGCAGCGCCGGCTGCTGCCATTGTTTCACTACAGCCTGCGCCCAGGCGGTTTGCTGCTGCTGGGCAGCTCGGAGACGGTCGGTACGTTCGGCAAGTTGTTCGAGCCGGTGGAGTCCAAGCTGCGCTTGTACCTTCGCCGACAAACACCTTCTGCCGCAGGCCCCGAGTTGCTGCTGAGATCGTTCCCGCCCCTCTCCAAACCCACCAAGGAAACGCCCGTGCCCCCTTCACCGAACGCAGCGCCAGGCGGCGATTCGCTGCAAGCCGCCGCCGACCACGTGCTGCTGCAGGTGCATGCGCCGCCGGCTGTCGTGGTTAACGCCGCGGGCGACATCGTCTACATCAGCGGGCGCACCGGCAAATACCTGGAGCCCGCAGCCGGCAAGGCCAACTGGAACTTCCACGCCATGGTGCGCGACAACCTGCGCGAACCCTTGGCCAGTGCCCTTCAACAAGCTGTGGCGACTGACGCGGTGGTGCAGGCGCGGGGCCTCCAACTGGTGGCGGCGGGCGGGGCGCAAGGTGTGGATGTCACCGTGCAGCCGCTGCACGAGCCTGTGGCCTTGCGGGGCACGGTGATGATCATCTTTCGTGATGTGCCGGTGCCGCCGCGCGGCAGGAGGCGCAAGGCTGGCGGCACAACCGAGGTCGCCCACACCGCTGAAGTGCAGCAATGCCGCGACGAGATCCAGACGCTGCGCGAGGAAAACCGCGCCTCCCGCGAAGAACTGCAGTCGGCCAATGAAGAACTTCAGAGCACCAACGAAGAGCTGCAGTCGGCCAACGAGGAGCTGACCACGTCCAAGGAAGAGATGCAGTCGATGAACGAGGAACTGCAAACGGTGAACGCCGAGATGCAGTCCAAGCTCGACGACCTGGCGCTGGCCCAGAGCGACATGAAGAGTTTGCTCAACAGCACCGAGATCGCGATGCTCTTCCTCGACCAAAACCTCAACGTTCGCCGCTTCACCGACCGCGCCGCCAAGATCATCAACCTGCGCGACAGCGACATTGGCCGCCCGCTGAGCGACCTGACCACCACCCTGCAATACCCAGCGCTGCCCGACGATGCGCAAGAGACACTGCGCACGCTGGTGTTCTCGGAAAAGCAGATCCAAACCAGCGACCAGCGCTGGTTTTCGGTGCGCATCATGCCGTACCGCCGACTCGACAACGTGATCGATGGCGCTGTGATCACCTTTGTGGACATCACCGCCACCAAGCAGGTGGAAGCCACGCTGCGCAAGGAAGCGGACGCTTAATTCGCGGGGTAAGTCGCTGGGTAATCCGCTGGCCAATGCGCTGGCCAAGTCGCCTGGCGACGCGGCAGCAGGCGGTCGTACTCCCGCTTGACGACACCGTAGCACTCGCAGCTGCGGGCCTCCAGCGCCGGTCGATCCAGCACGTTGATGCGGCCCCGCGCGTACTGGATCACACCGGCCTCTTGCAGGCGGCGCGCTGCCTCGGTCACGCCTTCGCGGCGCACACCCAGGTTGGCGGAAATCAGCTCCTGCGTCATGACCAGCTCAGTGCCTGACACCCGGTCCAGGCTCAGCAGCAGCCAGCGGCACAGCTGCTGGTCCAGCGCGTGGTGCCGGTTGCACACGGCGGTCTGCGCCATTTGCGTGATGAGTGCCTGTGTGTACCGAAGCATGAGGTGCGTGACCGCGCCGCCGAGATCGAATTCTTCCCGCATCAGCCCGGCATTCAGCCGAACGCCCTGGCCAGCACACTGCACCTCGGCGCGGCTGGGCGTGGAGCCCCCGCCCATGAAAACCGAGATGCCCACCAGGCCCTCTCTGCCCACGACCGCGATCTCACTGGTTGAGCCATTTTCTGAGACGTACAGCAGAGAGACCATGGCGGTGGTCGGAAAAAACACATGTTGAGGTGTTTCGCCAGACACGTACATCACCTGGCCCAGCGGCATGTCCACCCATTCCAGGTGCGAGGCCCAACGCTGCAACACGTCCGGAGAAAGCGCTGCGAGCAGCTCGTTTCCTTTCAACTCCCGCGGAGATTTCATGGCACACCTTCGTGATTTGGTCGACCGGTGACGCGTGAGAGCCTGACGACTATAAGCCCAATTTCTTACAAGACTCGTCTGCTCTGCGAGGTCTGTACGGCAGTTGAAACCGCCACAGGCATGCAGGCGCCAACCGGCAAGCGTGTGCCCACAGGGTGCGCTGTCGTACAGACGGGAAGGTTCGCATCCGCGCAGCATAGGGGCTGACGCTGGAGGTTGGTGGCGCAAGTGACTTTTGCTCAACAGCGACCACCGAGTCCTCGCCTTCGTCCCGCAGGCGTTCGCCAGCCCAGCTGCCGGGCATTGCCCCTGCGGGATCGCTTCATGCAAAAAGGCACCGCCACTTGTGAACTGCATCTTGGCTGCCCTGCCCCAGCCGCCAGCTTGATGGGTGAGGTGCGGACAGCCGACGTTGCTCGTGCCGCGCAAACGCTTAGTCAATCAGGCGACTCCAATTGCCATAACGCTCGCGAATCTTGCCGCGGCGGATGCTGAGAACGATCAGCGCCAAGCCCAGCACCACGCTGACCACCAGCGTCAGCGTGTTGGCCTCCCACACGAACGGCGTGGCGATCAGGGCGGCGCCGAGCAGCGCGTTGAGCCAGCGCACAGGCCGCGCCACTTCGGCTGCGGCCACCGAGATCACGGTGAGCACCAGCGAGCCGATCACATGGTGGGCGTTGGCCAGGGTGCCATCCACACCCAGCGTGACGCGGGTGAACAGCAAGGCAAGACCAAAGACTGCCGCCAGCGCCAGGTTCCATGGCAGGCTGACACCGCCGCCCAGCATGCTCTTGAGAACCTTGCTGGGTGGCTGGTCGAACTCGTCGGCGAGCGTGTCAGGGCCTTTTTCGCCTTTCGCAGGCTGCTCTTCGTCGGTATCGCCCACAAAGAGAACGCGCAGCCAATTCTGGCCTGCTGCCTTGCGCCGGCGCAGAAACTGAATCGTCGCCAGCACCTCGTCCAGCGAATAGGGAATCTGCAGCAAGACCGCCGCTGCGCCAATCAGCGCAATCGCGCTCCAGGTGCCAATGACGACCGGCTGGATGACGATGAAAAGAATGGATGTGATGCCCAGCGGCGCGATCATCAGCCCGAACATCAGCACCAGCCAGGGCATGGTACGCCAGCGCATCCGCGAGCCGACGAGCCCGGTCAGGATTTCCAGCAGGTAGGTGTAGCCGCCAACGGCTGCGTCCGACACCGGAAAGGCGCGCGAAACCGCTGAGGTGATGACTTCTTCGGTGCCGTTTTGCGGGTCGGTCGGCGAGCCCACGAAAAACGGGTCCCAGACACCCGGAATGTGATCCAACTGGTAGCCCGCGAGATAACGCGACACATACAGCCCGATCACTGCCAGCGCAATGATCGGTAGCCGCTGCGTCCAGTTGGAAGGGTTGTAGCTCCAGCCCGGCGGGATCTCGGGGCCGGTCAACGCGGCGATTGCCGACGAGCCTGGCTCCGGTTTGGTGCCCACCGCAAAGCCAAAGATCAATGCGCCAACCAGCGAGTCGGACAAATAGGCCGCCGCGTTGCCGGTTGAAAACAAAAACGGCGCTGCCATCACCAGCGCGCCAATGCCGGCGCACAGCCAGCGCGCCCAAGGTGCCCGCCACGACAACGCCAGCGCCGCGCACACGAAAAGCGCAACACCCAGCCCAACCTCGCTCCAGCGCAGCAGCGGCTCCTGCACGTTGATCAAAAGCGGCTGGGTGATCAGCCATGTCGCCAAGCCCATGTTGACGAAGTGCGCCCAGCGGTTGTCCCGGTGCTGAGACCTGATCAGCGCCTCATGGCGGGCGCGCAGGCCCTCAGCGTTGTGACCCATCTCGCTCGCCTCGCTGACCCAGGCGGGCGCTCGCACGCCATTGGTTTTGTACCAGCCGGCCGGGTCACTTTTCAAAGCGTCGACCATTCGGGGCAGCTCGTCCTTCAGCCGGTGTTGTGGCTCCCAGCCGAGCAGGTTGCGCGCTTTGGTGATGTCAAGTGCGTAGTGGTCGTCTGCCATGGCGACCATGAAGGGTTTGATGAACGGGGCTTCGCCGTTGTCAATCACATCGGGAATGACCGGCTCCAGCTTGCCTTGTGCCCAGGCGCCAGCGGCGGCCAGCGGCTTGGGCACCCGCAAGGTGGGCCAGTCCTCGGCGCCGTGGAGCAAAACGCCCAGCTCGTCTTGCAGCGCTTCATAGCCCATAGCATCGGGCTCACCGATCAGGATCGCGTCGTTCGGCGGCAACACGGCGCGCCGATCAACCGCGCGGCGAAACGCATCCAGCATGTCGTCCCGGTGGAGCATGGACTGGCCCACCAGGGTGCTGCCGGAATACAGATGGCTCTGAAAATCGCGCTCGTAAATGCGCGCCATCTGCTGGGCGGCGGTGGGCACCATGGAGCGCTCGTCATACACCCCGGCCAGGCGCAGCATGAGGGTGGGAATCTGCCCGCGCGCTTCCCGGATCACCGCTTCGGCGGCTGCCTTGGAGACTGGGTAAGCCCAGCGCGGATCGATCGGCTGCTGTTCGTCGATGCGCTCGCCCGGCTGGCAGGGCGCATGCACCAGCATCGTGCTGGCGTAGATGAACTGCTCGACCTCAAACGGTTGCAAGGCGTGCAACAGGCGGCGGGTGCCCTCAACATTGACCGACTGGTAAAGCGGATTGTCTTCGCCGGTGAAATCGAAATACGCGACCAGGTGGATCACGCTGGCGATGCGCGAGCCGAAGGCGTCCTTGAATTTGCGCAGCGCCAGCTCCACCGATGCATCCGAGGTGAAGTCGGCCTCGAACACTTTGAAGTCAGCACCCTCAGCGCTGAGGTCAAGCCCGGCGATGCTGTAGTCGCGGTCCAGCGCTTCGCCCAGCGAACGGCCCAGGTTGCCGGCGGCGCCGGTGATAAGAACAATGGGCCGTGTGTCCAGCTGAGGCATGGCAATTCCTGAAATGGGCGGGATTTCGCGAATGTGGCGAATGTGGCGACGGCCTTTGAGACGCGCAGCGCGGACCACGGAGCGGTTGCCGAGGCAAGCCGGATGCAGGGAGGCAAGCAGTGCACGCCCAGCCTTGAGGGTCGTTCAATGCGCCTGATCGGTGTGTCGGTGAACGCCGCGTTGCCCCGTCGGTTCAACCCGGCTTGTTGCGCCACCAATCCGGGTTTTGACCCGCATCAGCGCGGTGTGGCAAACACCTGTGTCCAGTAAATGGTGCTGTTGCTGTTGGCGTTCACCACGTAAGCCGCGCCCATCTCTCTGTGGTTCGGGTTCATGAGATTGGCGCAGTGGGGTGGGCTGGACAACCAGGAAGAAACGGCCTGTTTGGCAGAGCCCTGCCCCGCCGCGATGTTCTCGCCCACCTGACGCCAGGCATAGCCTTGGCGATCCACCCGCTCCGATACCCGGCCCCCGTCTGCTGCGCGGTGGCGGAAGTAGTTTTGCTGGGCCATGTCGCCGCTGTGCACCAGGGCGGCACCTGCCAGCTTGGGCGCCCAGGCCAGCGGCGGCGCAGCGGCGAAAGACTTTTCGCCGCAGATTCGGGACTCGGCGCGCGCTTGGTTGGTCAGCGTCAGAATTTCCCTGCCTGCTTCTTGCCAGCCGGGCAGATTGGGCGAGAGCACCGGCCGCGCCAGCACGATTTGCCAGGTGTTGCCGTCGCGCGAGACGCCGATGTCGGCGAAGCTGGGATCGAGCAGCGGGCGGCAGTAACGCTGCTCGATCAGCCGCATGGCGGCGCTTGCGTTGGTGGGTCCGGTGAGGTTGATCGTCAGGACCCGAGCCGGCTGGTAACCCTGCTGCTTCAGCGCGGCCTGCATGTCGGTGTCGGCGCTGGTCTGAGCGTCCGACAGGGCTGCGCTTGCTGCCAGCGGGCCAGCAGCACCGCTGCGCGTTCCCTCGCATGGGCGTTCCTCGCTTCGGTAAACGTTGATCAGGTTTACCAGCGCCTGGCTTGGTTGTGCAGCTGCGGAACCCACCGCGAGCGCCATAGCGGGGCCCACGAGGCCCCCGAGGCCCCCGAGCCCCACGAGGCAGCTCAGCCGGATGCGGCCAAAAGCAAATGTGCTGGCATGTCCAAGGGTCTTGCAACGATTCAGTGACATAAAAGGTGCGGGCGAACAACAACGGTCATGGGATGCAACCGAATGGGAGCACTGTCTCACCAAACACCACGAACGCCATCGGCCTGGAGCCCGAGGCGATGTCAGAAACGTCGCACACGGCGGGGTAACGGTCTGCCAGTTCGACAGTGCAACTGCCATCGCCTGCGCCAGGCTGCCGTAACGGAACATGCGGGCATTTCCTACGAGATGGAAGGACGGCGCCTACGCGACCGCTGCCTCAATGCGGTGCAGCATGGGGTGTCTAAAGGGCGTGGAAATCGGTGGCCAAGCCCGTTGTTACACGCGACGGCAACCGCTCAGGCGCCCTTTCAATCCCTCAATCCGCTTCAAAGGAAGGACATCCACCATGCCGTTCACATCCGTTTCAACCACCCCATGGCGAGCTCCTCGGCTCGCGGTACAGCAGCACGCATCAGCGATGGTCAGGCCCAGGCAAAAACCCGGTCTTGCTCCCGTCAGCTGGTCGCAGGGCTCTTGCTGTCGGCCTTGGCGGCAGGCGCTTGGGCGCAAAGTCACGAAGTGGAGCGCGGGGGTGTGGTGCTGCGCAGCTCCAGCGTCGCCAGCGACCGCATCAGCCCAGAGAGCGCCAAATTGCACGGGATCAACCAATCGCCCGATCGGACCGTCATCAACGTCGTGCTGCTGAGCGACCAACCCGGTATGCCAGCGACCTTGCCGGCGCTGGTGTCGGTGTCAATGCGCAGCCTGTCGGGCGACCGCACGCCCATCGAGATGCGGCAGGTGCGCGTGAACGACCGGGTCTCTTACATGGGCTCCTATGTGTTTTCCCCCCGTGAAGTGCTTGATTTCGAAGTGACCGCGCAGCCCACGGGTGCGCCGTCGCAGGAGCAGCTGACCCTGAGGTACCAAGAGCGCATGTGGGCTCGATGAGCATCGGCCGACCCTCCGCCCACACCTTGTGGAAAATTCTTACAGCCTTGAAGGACATCGCCTACAAGACGGGGCGTTGATGCGATCCAGCATGCCTCATGCGAGAAGATGCATTGCAACAACCGGCGTTGGCGATTGATCGCTAAACCGCACGCGGGCTGACGCTTGCAGCAGAGCCTGCGACATCGGGGCACTCAGCTGTGGGTGACGGGCATGGTTGAAGGCGTCCCTTGGCTCAAGCTCCTGCACATCAGCGCTGTCATCGTCTGGTGTGGCAGCTTGCTGTACCTGCCCATGCTGGTCCGGTCCACCGCCGCGCCTGTTTCGGGGTCGTGGTCGGGGTTGGGACATTCGCTGCCCAGGCAGTGGCCGCGCAACGTCTTCATCGGCGTGTGCACGCCGGCGGCGCTGGTGGCCATTGGCTCGGGCACGGTGCTCTTTCTCTTGCACGGACTCATCGCGCCCTGGCTCATGTTCAAGCTGCTGGGGGTTGGCTTGTTGGTGCTCGGCCATGGCATCTGCGGGCTGCTCGTGTTGCGAGCCGAAGCAGGACGGGTGGGCGCATGCCGGGTTTGCCCGGCACTTACAGCCGCCATGCTGATCGTGTTGCTGGCCATTGCGTGGCTGGTGCTTGGCAAGGCGGTTTGACGGTGGAGACCATTTTCGACCAAGAGCGTGGCGAGCCCCATCCAAAGGCCCACTCAGCTGTCGGTGTGCACGCCCACCGCGTTCTCATACACCAAGCGCCCACCCAGGTACGCGGCCAGCATGATGAAGAACGCCGTGAGCAGACTCATCCCCATGCCCCAGGGCATCACGTACTGTCCGGGATCATCGCCCAGACGCAGTTGCCAGTTCAGCGTGGCCATGGACAGCATCATCACGGCCATCAGGGCGTGGGCCCACGCGGTGATGAGGCGCCGGATCTTCGCCACAGTGAGCAGGTCGATCAGCCCGGCCACACTGGCAAACCAGCCGCCAAGTGCACCCACGCCTGCCAGCCAGACGCCAGCGCGCGCCCAGAAGGGGTCGCCACCGTACAGGTAGGCCGCGTCGGTCGCCACCAGGGCGATCAGCGCGGCCACGGGGAAGTGGATCAGCATCGGGTGCACCGGGTGCCCGGCGATGACCGCGCGGCTCAGGATGGGTTTGGCGCTGGAGCTCATGGGCCCATTGTCATGCGTTCGGACGCCGCGTGTTGGCTCACCACGGCTGTTGCTGGCTTGTCGGGTTGCGCGGGCTCGCAGTCGATGCTGGACCCCGTTGGACCATCGGCACAAGCCATCGCGCTGGTGTGGTGGTGGATGCTGGGCGTGGCGGCGCTGGTCTTGTTGGGCGTGGTCGCTGTGTGGCTGTGGGCGATGCACCGAGGGCAGAAACCACCGAGCGAGATGGACGACACCACCGCCACACGCCACAGCCAACGCTGGATCGTCGGCGGCGGCGTCGTGCTGCCGTCGGTGGCGATCACGGCCTTGCTGGTGTTCGGTTCTTCGGCGGGGCTGCACCAGTTGCCGCTGGCGTGGTCGGGTGGTGGCGGGCCCGGTGCGGCGCCGCTGCGCATCGATGTCATGGCCCGGCAATGGGCCTGGTCATTGCACTACCCCGAAAGCGGCGTGCAGTTGCACAACGAACTGCGGCTGCCGGTGGGTCGGCCAGTGGACATCCATGTGGGCAGCCAGGACGTGATCCACTCGTTCTGGGTGCCGCGCCTGGGCGGCAAGATCGACGCCATCCCGGGCCGGACCAACGTGGTGCGCCTGCAGGCGGATCAAGCGGGCGTGTTCCGAGGCCAGTGCGCCGAGTTTTGCGGGCTGAACCATGCCCACATGGTGTTGAACGTGATCGCCATGCCAGCGGCCGATTTCGAGGCCTGGCAGTTGGCCCAGCCCACCACCGAGGCCCGAGGGGCAAGCAATGACTGAACCCACCGCCACCGCCCCACCCCGCGATGCCGCCGAGCTGCATGCGGAGTTCGAAGCGGTCTGGGGCAACCCCAAGGGATGGCGCGCGCTCAGCGTTGTCAACCACACCAGCATTGCCAACCGGTTCATGGTCACCGGCGCGGTGTCCTTCGTCATCGCCGGCCTGCTGGGCATGCTGATCCGCGCGCAACTGGCCCAACCCGGACAGGGCTTCATGGGAGCCGAGGCCTACAACCAGGTCTTCACCATGCACGGCACGATGATGATGTTTCTCTTTGCCGTGCCCATCCAGCAGGGGCTGGCGGCCTACCTGCTGCCGAAGATGCTGGGCGCGCGCGATCTGGCGTTCCCGCGATTGGGCGCTTTCGGCTACTGGTGCTACCTCTTTGGCGGCCTGATTTTCACCAGCAGCCTGTTGCTGGGCCTGGCGCCCAATGCCGGCTGGTTCATGTACACACCGCTCTCAAGCAACACCTACTCGCCCGGCATGGGCGCGGATTTCTGGCTGCTGGGCATCACCTTCATCGAGATCGCCACCATGGCCGCCGCCATCGACATCGCGGTGTCGATCCTGCGCACGCGGGCCGCCGGCATGGGCCTGCACCAGTTGCCGATCTTTGCGTGGTCGATGTTGATCACCTCGATGATGGTCATCGTCGGCTTTCCGCCGCTGATTCTGGGCAGCATCCTGCTGGAGCTGGAGCGCTCTGCGGGCTGGGCCTTCTTCGACCCCACGCGCGGCGGCGACCCCATCCTGTGGCAACACCTGTTCTGGCTGTTTGGACACCCCGAGGTCTACATCATCTTTTTGCCTGCGGCGGGGGTCGTGTCGACGCTGGTGGCTGTGTACGCGCGCCGCCCGCTGGTGGGTTATCGCTGGGTGGTGGTGTCGATGATCGGCACCGGCTTCATCAGTTTCGGGCTGTGGGTACACCACATGTTCGCGGTTGGCATTCCGGCGTTGTCGCAAGCCTTTTTTTCGATGGCCAGCATGCTGGTGGCCATTCCCACCGGCATCCAGCTCTTCGCCTGGATCGCCACGCTGTGGACCGGTCGCCCGGTGTGGAGCGTGCCGATGTTGTGGATAGCGGGCTTCCTGGTGATCTTCGTGGCCGGTGGGCTGACCGGCGTGATGCTGGCCTTCGTGCCGTTCAACTGGCAGGTGCACGACACGCACTTCGTGGTGGCGCATTTCCATTACGTGCTGATCGGCGGCATGCTGTTTCCGCTGATTGTCGGCATCTATCACTGGCTGCCGCACTTCAGCGGGCGCCTGCCCTCCGATCGGTTGTCCAAGGTCGGCTTCTGGCTCACCTTCATCGGCTTCAACGGCACCTTTCTGGTGATGCATTGGACCGGGCTGCTCGGCATGCCCAGGCGCGTCTACACCTACGACGCCGGCCTGGGCTGGGACCTGCCGAACTTGGTGTCGTCGGTGTTCAGCTTCGTGATGGCATTCGGCATCGCCACGCTGCTGCTCGATCTCGTGCTGCACTGGCGCCACGGCCGCAAGGCGCCCTTCAACCCCTGGCATGCCGACACGCTGGAGTGGGCCAGCGGCACACCACCGCGCGCCTACAACTTCGCCAGCCTGCCCCGCATTGCCACCCGCCACCCGCTGTGGGACATGCCCGATCTGGCAGACACCATCGCCACCGGTCAACACGCACTGCCGCACGCGGCCCACGGGCGGCGCGAGACGCTGGGGGTCGACCCGGTCAGCGGCCGGGTGCGAGAGGTCATCCTTCTTCCAGGCAACTCGTGGTGGCCGCTGCTGGCAGGCGGCCTGCTCGCGCTGCTGTGCATCGCGCTGCTGCTCAAGCTGTACGCGATGGCGGTGGTGGTGGCGTTGTTGGCGGTGGGCGTGCTGCTGCGGTGGTCGTGGGAGAACGGCGCTCGGCCCGGTGCCGGTGCGGAATCCACACGCGACCTGCCGCAGGGTTTGAAGCTGCACCCGCACACCTTCGACGGCCCGGGGCTCTGGGGCATGGGGCTGACCATGCTGGCCGACGCCGCGCTGTACGCCTCGCTGCTGTTTGGCTGGCTGTACCTGTGGACGGTGGTGCCCGACGGCCAGCCAGCCGCCGCGTCGCCACTGGGCACGTGGCCGTTGGCCGTGGTGACCGGCGCGTTCGGCGCTGGGTTGTGGCTGATGCAAAGCGCGGTTCGGCGCCTGCGGGCCGGGGACGACACGGGCTTGCACATGCGGCTGTGGGGCGCTGCCGTGTTCGGTGTGGCAGGGTGTGCTGGGTTGCTGTGGCTGCTGCTCACAGCCGATCTGCAGCCCGAGCTTCGAGCTCAGGATTCGGTGCTGAGCTTCACGCTGCTGTTTCTTCTGCTGCACGGCGCGCTGGCCGCAGTGCTGTCGGCCTTGCAGGCCTTGCGCGTGCATCACGGTCGCGTGGGTTTTCTAGCGCCCTACGAACCCGGGGTGGTGGCCATGCTGTGGCAGTTTTGTGCTCTCGCCAACGCGCTGGCCTGGGCGCTGATGGCGCTGCTGCCGATGGCTTTCGGAGCCGTGCCATGAAACCGCATGCCTGGCACCTGGTGATCGGCTTGACGCTCTGGTTTGCCTGGTTCTGCGCCACCTACGGCGGACTGGCGGTGGCCTGTGCGGTGGTGCCTCCGTTGCCGGCCCAGGGGGCGTGGACCTGGCTCAACGCGACCGTGCTGCTGCTGGCTGCTGTGGTGACAGCGGCGTTTGGCGTGGCCGCCTGGGCCAGTGCACGAGCACCGGCGGCTGGCGAGCGCCAGCGCTTCATGGCCCGCGCGGGCACGGCACTCTATGCCACGGCGGCGCTGTCCACCGCCGTGGTCGCCCTGCCAGCGGTGTTGCTGGCGCCGTGCATATGAGGTGCGCGATGCCCAGCGGCGCAGGCGCGGCCCAGGGCGGTTTGCTGGCTGCGCTGTGTGTTTGGCCCCTGCCGGGTCTTGCGCACAGCGGCCAGGGCGGTATGGAGCAGCTGCCGGTGTGGATCACCCAGGCTCTGTTTGTGTTGGTCTGGGGCTTGTACATCGGTGGGGGTTTGCGGCGCCAGCCGCCACTCGGCCCCTGTCTGTGTTTTCACAGCGCCATGCTGGTGATGGGCGTGGCGCTGTTTGGCCCGCTGGACGGGTTGGCCGAAACCAGCGCCGCCTGGCACATGGTTCAGCACATGCTGCTGATGGTGGTGGTTGCTCCCTTGCTGGTGTTGGCGCGGCCGCTGCCGCAGTGGCGCGCGGTGCTGGGTGCGCGGGTCGATGTGCTGTGGCGCACGCTGCACCGCCTGAGCCGCCACCCCATGGCCTGCGCGCTGCTGCACGCCGTGGCCATCTGGTTCTGGCACGCCCCTGGGCCCTACATTGCGGCCCTGGCATCGCCGCTGTGGCATGTGGTGGAACACGCCTGTTTCCTGTTCACAGGCTGGCTGTTCTGGTGGTCGGTGCTAAGGCCAGGCCGCGCCGCTGCGCTCTCAGCCGCTGGGGCGCTGCTGTTCACCGTCATGCACACCGGCATGCTGGGTGCGCTGCTGGTGTTCGCTCGGGTGCCGCTTTACAGCGGTGCCGAATCGGCGCTGGTTGAACAGCAGATGGCCGGCTTGGTGATGTGGGTGCCCGGGGGGCTGGTCTATTTGCTGGCGGCGGTGTGGGCCGCCTCGCGTTGGCTGGGTTCGCAAGAATCGTCAAACCACCGCTCTGCGACTGGCGGTCGCTAGTCGGTGCGATCGGTCCACCACTCCCTGTGAGAGCCGCGCGAAAAGATTCTTGTCATTTCTGTGCGCTCAAAGTGAATGGCGGTTGCTGGTGATGGTCGTCTGCTCTCGGCCATCATGAGACATTCGATCGGAAAACCTTGTCTGGCCGCTTCAGGCTGGTCTCGGATATCCGTGGGTCGAGGCTACAAACGAATGTGTGTGAAGTAACCGAGCGCTGGGCAAGGTGCAGTTCGATGTCGGCAGGGCCTCTCACACCAACAGCTCGACGATTGCCTATTGGAGAGCGTCGTCCATGCACACGGACTGTCTGCTGTACAGCGTATTATGGTTTTCAAGCGTATCATCTGCCCAAGATACCTAATACGCTGTACAGCACACCATTGCAGGCCCGTTTCAGCATGAACCACGAACACCAGAATACTGAAAAGCTGCTTTCTCAGTTCCGCTCGGTGCTCTTTGAGCGTCTGCAAATTGAAGACATCAAGGTCAAGCTTGAACCCACCCCAAGCATCGGGCAAAGAGGGAATCTGCGCTTGGGCATCACGGTTGACGAGGAGCGCATCAATGTCCTGGTCGAGGTCAAGCGGCACGCCTATCCCCGTGACATCGAGCGCGTGCGGATGCAAGTTGCAAAACTGGCCGACGGGAACGCGCACTTCGATCAGGTGATGGTTTGGGCCGAAACGCTGAGCGAAGGCGCGCGCAAGTCGCTGGAAGCCTCAGGCATTGGCTACTTTGATGCCAGTGGCAGCCTCTCCATTCGGCTGGGAATGCGACAGGTGCTCATTGACCGCCCACCCCTCAAGCCCAACTGGAAAGATGTGGGCTCGCTGTTCACTCCCGAGCGTGAGAAAGTGCTGCACGCCCTGCTGCTGCACTGGGACGCGTGGCGCACGGGCACCGACCTCGCGGGTGGGTCGGGTGCCAGCCCCAACACGGTCTCTGTGCTCATGCGCGAGCTGGAAAAGCGCGGCATGGTCCAGAGCGAAGGCAACGGGCGCAGTGTGCGCCGCCAGCTCTTGGATCCAGGCGAATTGCTCGACACATGGGCGAACGACTGGGAGAGCAAGAAGGTGAGCAAGCCCCGCTGGTTCGCCTTCACCCAGAACCCGG
>Ga0335395_10001403_pt1 | contig 15212 bp, 15 predicted proteins | sample MAT02_FD_205744 | JGI IMG/M metagenome (GOLD analysis project Ga0335395, IMG submission 205744) | Freshwater microbial communities from Lake Fryxell liftoff mats and glacier meltwater in Antarctica - MAT-02 (spades assembly) (version 2) ...
CCACGATGACCTGGAGGCGTTACGACAATTCGCCTACCTACCCAAACCCGGACGACACTATCCACGCGAATGCAAAAGTCCCCATGGACGAAGTATTCAGCGGAGGGCTGTTAAGTGAACAACATTGTCCCTAGCACAACTGACCGTGACCTCGGCCTGCGTATCGTCAGGCGCGGTGACGCACGTTGGGCCCGCACTGATGCCGTGACGGTCCGCTATCATCTTTCCAAAGCCCGTGCCCAATTATCCACCTACGGATCGAAGTCCAAGCATCTCGGTTTGCAGCGCTTCTTAGTCAAGCACGGCCACCTCATGTCAAAAGACGACGTGGACAGATTCTTAGACAGAGCCCTCCGTCTTTTTGGCTGTCAAATAGAGCCGCCGGATTAAAAATTGCTATTTTCAATTCCGATAGACGCGCTCAAATGGCGAGGCGTGGACGTGCACACGAGCGTTCTGTCTCTTTGATTCATCTGCAACGATCTGCGAGTGAAGCGCACCACATCAAACGCAGTCATTCCGGAATCGTTGTAGATGAGTCAAGAAAACCAATCGAGCTGGTGCCTGTCCACTGCCGCCCGAAAAAGTCGCCATCCGTACCAAGCGGGCCAAGCCGATCCTCGCGCAATTCAAACAATTGCTCGATGCCTGGCGAGCCGACCCCACCGTTTTACCGAAATCCAGCATCGGCCGCGCGACGACCTACGCCCTCAACCAATGGGACGGGCTTATTCCCTACGTCACCATCGGCGCCTCGCCCATTGATAATAATCGCACCGAACGCGCCGTGCGCCCCAACGCCCTGCATCGCAAAAATAGTCTTTTCAGCGCCTCGGTCGAAGGCGCCGAAGCCTACGCCACGCTCTCGACGGTTATTCAATCGGCCTGCCTGCACGGCCTCAATCCCGAACGCTACCTCGCCGACGTCATCGACGACCTCCATTTCCGGCGCCGCACCCCCAGCGAACTGACCCCCGCCCGCTACGCGGCCCGAAAAGAAGCTGAAAACGCTGTCAAGCAACCGCGGTGAACCGCTTACGTTTGCAGCAGGACATCCTGACTGGTATCCAATTACCATTCGCGCCCTGGTAATCACACCGGATAAGTTTCGGAATTGGATTCAGAATTGTCGTGAACTACTTGCGTGTGCCAACCTTTCTAACTGGTTGCCTGACAGCGACTAGAATCAACAGGTTTTAATGTGTAGACAATTTATACTTGGCCAACCGCGTATTCATGCCTGGATGGAAACATTGCGGTGCGAAAGTATTGTTGTTCCTACATGGTCGTTGTGGGAACCAGTTGAACTGTACCGTTATGCACACTCACAACCACATAATCCGCGAATGCTTTTTCATGTGACGGAGCTTTCGTTTCCACTCCGGCGATATCCACCCTAGCGCGTTGTAGAGCTGACGTAGGTCCGTGGTGCTGAACTCCTGTTCTCGCTCGTCCTGGGTCGTCCACCGAATTCCGTCGTTCAATTTAGTTTTCAGATCGCGCAGTTGTTTCGATAGGTGAACTTCGGAAATACCGGCTTTCACAAGTCGCGCTTTGATTGCATGCCACATGAAGAGCACCGCGAGCAAGAGGTGCGGATGCCCTTGGTAAGCGCCGCGGCCTCGGTGCAGCGGTTCGCCGTGAACGATGCCGCCGCGAAGGTCAAACGCTTCGTAGAACCAGTCTGCGGGTGTTGGGATGGATAAAATGCCGTGTTTCTTGCCAAAGTCTCTCCTCGTCGTCGACAGCCATATGTGGATTAGGTGTTTGTCGACGAAGCCTTTGAAGGCGCGCTTCACATCGCCCCCGCTATTCGATTTTCGTCCCTCGGCCGCCGCAACCGCGTCTGATTCTTTGGCCAGTAAACACTCGAAAGCAGTCATCATAATGACCAAACGCATGGTTTCTTCGAATCCATCGCCTCCAGTGAACGCTGTCCGTACCCACTCGATGGCAGACCAGATCTGGTTGGCGAACGGATGACGAGGACCTGCGTTTACGATTCGCCCTAATCCAGCCAACAGGTCCAAGTCAGGCGGGACACACAAACCACTCCAAGCGTGCGACGGACGCTGCCACCGGAGTTCTGCCAAGCTCCAGGTGGCCATTCCACTCTTAGTAGTAATCGTAGCGCTTCTATCAGACGGACAAAATGACTTGGAGTAGAGCATGAAGCGGTCGACATGCGCAATCGGCATACCACCTAGCCGGCGATTCTCCGAGAGTGCACGCGATCCGTAGCCAGCTGCCAAATGTGCGAACGCTAACGCATTGGCCGCACGGTGGATGTACACCTCTTGTTTCTGCGTGAGCGCACCGAATGGAGCACCGTCAACCAGGGCCATGACATGAGATTCGGTCGGTCTGCCGTCCATGCCGATGTGGCAGCGAGCATATCGCTCCCAAAATCGGCGAGTGACGATGTCAGGAACGATGGTCTTCAACCAGGCAGCGAAAGGCATAAATTTTACGGGGCCGACACTTACTTCATTTTTGAGGTCGGCCCAGGGCATGTAGAAGATACGAAGAGGAGGAGTGGGGGTCATGCAGCGTTTGTCGGAGAATGATCTGTGGACTTAAGTCCTGGTTGGAGCACACGAGCAGCCAATGGCCGCAGGTCACGGTTGCTTGGCATAATCTGGCCTATCAAAGATTACATGAGGGTAGCTCAGCGGAGGTCGTTCGGTTAGCCAACGTGCAAGCGCAGTATTGAGACGCACTCGGCTTTCCTTTACGGACGGGTCGTTCCTGAGTGGATTTGACTTCTGCACTTGCAAAAGTTTTTTCTGTGGCGACCCAGCAAAAGATTCCTCCTTATGACCGACCGCTCCAAAGACCATGACCCAATGACCCGTATGCCTATCTTCTCCCAATCTCGTGCTGGTGATGAAGTCGGAATTCTTGACGGCATCGGCCGCATGAAACGCAGCGTTGGCCCACGCTTCAATTCCGTTCCCGCCTTGCGGTGGAACTGCGATAAGGTCAAGGAAGGAAACGGCATCGAATCCAAGTCGCCGGCTGCGATCGATCTGCTTGGCTATCAACTTAATTTGAGTGAGCTTTGTTGATTTGTAGTCCGCTCTCGTCGTGGCCGAATGCGGTCCTTTGACGTAGCACGCTTTCGCCTCTACGGCAACAATCTGGTCAAGAGTTGGTGGCCATACTACGCCGCCGTCCTCAACATGAAATTTCAGCGCTAGTTCTCGCAGAACACTATCTGGCCAATCTGGAAATTCGGCGCGTAGTTCTGAAAATTTATTCTGGACAAGCTTACCATCTCGGAGCTGCAAGGGGCCGCCAATCAGGTCGATCTCTCCGTCCATTCCCAATGCCGGACGCAGCTCGAAGTGGCACGCGAGCCAGCAGAACGGGTAGCCTATCCCCAAGGATGAAAAGAAATCGTCAGCGATTGATGGGACGCGCAGCAATGTTCGGACGGCATTCTGTTCGCGCTCCTGTCCCGCATCATGGAGATGAAATGTCATGGCGAATTGGGTCCGGGTGACTCGTCTGATGAATTACTGGCGTTCAACCGGTGACCTGTGAACTCCGGGCTGCTGATTTTCAATGTCGTACCCAAGCCACGTCACCGGGCTATCAGCCTTGAGGCGATTGACCGGCAATGCGCATTCGTATTTAACTGTCGGGGGCCTGTACGTACCGGTATACTGGAATGCTGTTAGCAGCACTCGGGTTGCAATGTCCTGCATGTGATGAAGTAATCGCATTTCCCAAAAGGGGTCATCCCCGTCAGGTCGCGCTGCTCCTCCGTGAACGGCTCGGCCTCTGGCTCTGTTCATTTCTGATTTCCACTTCGGAATACATTCCAGAATCTTGTCGTCAGGGAAATTAAACATTCGCAAGAGTCCGGTTACAACATCGATAAAACTTGGATGAATCGTGAGTAGGCTTTTCAGACTAGCCTTCACCTTATCTTTATGGCCTCCATCCATTGGTGATGACTCAACGAGATCTTCCAGTGCGGTCACCTGCGCGGTAAAGGTATTCAAGGTTGATTCAGGGAAATCTCTCGAAATGTTTTTTGAACCGATGAATTCTTTTCCAAGCGCTTCAATGGATCTCGAAACGAAATATATGCGATCATCTGTGGAAATATTAGGAAGACCAGACTTGAGAAGTGCGGCCATCGCCACATTGACGAATGTCTTTTCCTGGAGATCGCTTTTTAGTATTGCGTCAATTAATAGTCCGGTGTGGTTCTCGCAACCAATACCAAAGGGGGAATAAAGCGGTAGTCCGTGCTGCAAGTACATGAATGCGTAGTAAATTTTCAAAATTGAATGGGATTCGTCGAACAGAATAAACAACGCCGATCCAATCGGCATGCCAGAGGCTAACGACATCCCGTAATATAGGGCCGATGGAACGAGCTTGAATAGGTCATCGTGACTGTGCTCTGTTAGCACTTTATCTATCACCATCATGGCAGTTGGTCCAAGCATAGGAGCCGAACCGGTCGGATCAGGCTCGAAATTTGGCCAAGGCTGGATAAATCCAGAATGAGTCTTGCCGGAAAATCTGGTTACTCGCTGGAAGAGATCGTTGTTGTTCGTTACCTGTCCCTGCTCTCCCGTAGTGGTTATATTGAGAAGAGGCTTGCTCCACCAGGACAGTGCGTGGTCTCCAAGTTCATGTGCGCTTTCGTGATATGGGCCGTTGTAATTGTGGAGTGGAATGGCGATGTGATGAGCGGCCTTTGGCGATGGCTTGAGCGGCGCAAGCTCCCCACGCAGAACATGAACATCAATTGTAATTACTTGTTCATCCGGATTCCATTTATAGCCGACGGAATAGACCAGTGATTTACCATCTCCAGAGAAATTCAGCAATTCATTTGAAATTCCAGCTGCTACACACCTATTCGGATACGCCTCAAATCTTTTGGCCTGTCGCGTTCCCATGTCACCGAAAAATTCAATCGCATCTACTTCATCAATCCCAGGACAATCAAAGATCTTGGCCTGGATAGATATGGTCAGTTCTCCCGTATTGGACAGATAAATTTTTGCTGGGCCGGAGACCTTCCCGGGAGGATCTGAAAATACAGCGTAGCCTTCACCACCCCAACGCAGGAAGTCATAGCATTTAAGGAGGCTTGGAACTTCGTAACTCACTCTTCACTTCCAAATTCAATTGTTTGATACTTCTTCCCAGTAGGGAATCGGCTCACAGCCGTCGCTCCTTTGCCATTCGCCAATAATGAGGTCTCCCATAACAGCATGACGTTCGCCTTGCCCTTCTCGTCTACGGGTGTTCCGGCTCGTTCAGCGAGTTCGGCAGCGGTCTGTGCATGTCCGGCGTCCATGGCCCGTTCCAGGCTATCCATGCCATCCCGCTCATCCTTTTTCTCCGGCGTCTTCCCCTCCAACATGGCTAGGCCCCAGAAATACAGGGCCGCAGCCTTCGTATCCTTGTTCGAATTGCTCGTGGCCGAATGGATGACGCCGATCGCCAGTCTGCGATCATATTCCGTCCGCGTCCGGTCGGTTGCGACCTGATACAGGTCCACCGGATCGCGCAACGTGCTCTCATCGACGTCGGCCGCGCCCAGCAACGCTGTGAACGCCAGCAGGAGCAGGCAGGTACGTACGTGAATGGTCAGCGTGGATCATGATGGCCTTGAGTCCCCGGCCGAGGAGCATTCGGAACGGAGATAAGCGAGGAATGTGGCTTCCAGACGATCCTTGCGCAGGTGCCTGGGATGATAGGTCTGGATCATCACGCGGCCCGGTAGCCGCAGCACCGACGCCTGCCGTTCGGTGAAGCCGGGGGCAGCCCTCCAATCGCCCGGGAACACGGCTCTAATCCTGCCCGCGAATCGTGGGCCGGTGACGAACAGGACGATGTCCGGGCTCAGTATGGCAACCTCGCTGGCCAGCAGGTGGTCCAACTCAGGGAGGATTCGTAGGTCGTCACAATTCGGCGGTCGTCCGGCCCGATCGTAGCGATTCAGGTTGGTCCAAGCGATGCTGCGCTCGGTGAAGCCGCAGGCCGCCTCGATCTTTTTGATGACGTTCCAAAACGGGCCCGGACGCCGATATGACCCATCCAGCATGAACTCGCGGCAGGCCCGCATCTGCACTTCGATGTCGTCCGTGCAGGCCCAACCGTGGGTTTCCTGACCCACGATGAGGAACTTCGGCCGCGCCGTGAAGTACGTGCTAGGGGGACAGGCCAGGAACGGACCTTGCATCTGGCTCTGGCCAGCATTGCATAGCGTGCCGACGTTGGATATGCGCGGCATTTCGCGGGCATACAGTTCGCGCAGTTGGGCGATCTCGGGGGACTTATCATCGTGCATCTAGTGGTCCTGGTCTGATATTTCGTGTCGTAAGCGCAGGCCCCGTCGGCCAGATGCAAGGCGCGGAAGGCGCAGTGGGAGCAGGGCTCCCACAAGCGTTCCGCAACGCAGCAAATGGCTGGCGCGTCATGACGCTAAGTGAGCCGTTCGTCAGAAAAGTCGGCCGACCATTCGACGCCTTTACTTGAGACCGATAGGATCCCGAGGCGGCGAAGCAGCTTCTATGGGGAAACGGCGTCGTCGAACACCAATATTTCAGAGTGCCGTCCGCAAGTGCGCCAATTGACGCACGGGCACTGGTTCGGCGCTTTGTCCCATGGCAATTGGGCACGCTGGATCAATTCGTCGAACGCGACCTCGACGGAGGGATGCTCGCCTGGTTAGCCATAGATTTCATCGTTTGATGGCCCTTATGCGCTCCGCCCGTTTCTCCAACTCCAGTGCTTCTTTATCTCGTTTCGTGGCGCGATACAGAAACGCCATGTTTTCTAAACTGGTGGCCACATTGGGATGGTCGGGGCCCAGCGCTTTTTCCCAGATGGCCAGCGAGCGCTTGGAGAGCGGCTCGGCCTTGGCGTAGTCGCCTTGGGTGTTGTAAAGCGCTGCTAGATTGTTCAGGCTGATGGCCACATCGGGATGGTCGGGGCCCAGTGCTTTTTCACTGATGGCCAGCGAGCGCTTGAAGAGCGGCTCGGCCGTGGCGTAGTCGCCTTGGGTGCGGTAAAGCCCTGCCAGATTGTTCAGGCTGGTGGCCACATCGGGATGGTCGGGGCCCAGTGCTTTTTCCAAGATGGCCAGCGAGCGCTTGGAGAGCGGCTCGGCCTTGGCGAAGTCGCCTTGGGTGTTGTAAAGCACTGCCAGATTGTTCAGGCTGCTGGCCACAGAGGGATGGTCGGGGCCCAGCGCTTTTTCACTGATGGCCAGCGAGCGCTTGAAGAGCGGCTCGGCCTTGGCGTAGTCGCCTTGGGTGTCGTAAAGCAATGCCAGATTGTTCAGGCTGCGGGCCACATCGGGATGGTCGGGGCCCAGCGCTTTTTCCCTGATGGCCAGCGAGCGCTTGTAGAGCGGCTCGGCCTTGGCGTAGTCGCCTTGGGTGTCGTAAAGCAATGCCAGATTGTTCAGGCTGGTGGCTACATCGGGATGGTCGGGGCCGACGTTTTCGTTGGCGACTTCAAGGGCTTTCTGAGCGACGAGAACAGCTCGGTCGTATTTACCCTGCTGATAAAGCTCCACGACTTCCTGATTCAGGATGTCCCACTCAATTCCAGCTCCTTGCGCATGAACAAGCGTTGTTCCGGCAAGAAGGAACACGATGGCTGCCGTTATAGTCCTGATTCTGTTCATTTGATTGCCAAAATTATACCAATGATGGCAACAGGTATCCCGAGGATGCCCAGGAATGGGATCCAGGAGACTAAGCACGCCAAAATATCGAGGACGAGCGAAGCCGTCCCGATCCCATTGGATGATCGTTGCCGGACTTCGACGTGTTGAGATGCGTTCATTGGTTCTTTCGGGTCAAACGACCATGTCTGTAAAATATATCTTAGCACTCCCAATATTGAGACTACCGGCAATCCAACGGCAAACGCTATTTTCATCGCTTGATGGCCCTTATGCGCTCCACCCGTTTCTCCAACTCCAGTGCTTCTTTATCTCGTTTCGTTGCGCGATACAGAATCGCCATGTTTTCTAAACTGGTGGCCACATGGGGATGGTCGGGGCCCAGCGCTTTTTCAATGATGGCCAGTGAGCGCTTGTAGAGCGGCTCGGCCGTGGCGTAGTCGCCCTGGGTGTTGTAAAGCAATGCCAGATTGTTCAGGCTGCTGGCCACTTTGGGATGGTCGGGGCCCAGTGCTTTTTCCAAGATGGCCAGCGAGCGCTTGAAGAGCGGCTCGGCCTTGGCGTAGTCGCCTTGGGTGCGGTAAAGCTCTGCTAGATTGTTCAGGCTGGTGGCCACATCGGGATGGTCAGGGCCCAGCGCTTTTTCCCTGATGGCCAGCGAGCGCTTGTAGAGCGGCTCGGCCGTGGCGAAGTCGCCTTGGGTGCTGTAAAGCTCTGCTAGATTGTTCAGGCTGGTGGCCACAGCGGGATGGTCGGGGCCCAGCGCTTTTCCCCTGATGGCCAGCGAGCGCTTGTAGAGCGGCTCGGCTTTGGCGTAGTCGCCTTGGGTGTCGTAAAGCAATGCTAGATTGTTCAGGCTGGTGGCCACATCGGGATGGTCGGGGCCGACGTTTTCGTTGGCGACTTGAAGGGCTTTCTGAGCGACGAGAACAGCTCGGTCGTATTTACCCTGCTGATGAAGCTCCACGACTTCCTGATTCAGGATGTCCCACTCAATTCCAGCTCCTTGCGCATGAACAAGCGTTGTTCCGGCAAGAAGGAACACGATGGCTGCCGTTATAGTCCTGATTCTGTTCATTTGATTGCCAAAATTATACCAATGATGGCAACAGGTATCCCGAGGATGCCCAGGAATGGGATCCAGGAGACTAAGCACGCCAAAATATCGAGGACGAGCGAAGCCGTCCCGATCCCATTGGATGATCGTTGCCGGACTTCGACGTGTTGAGATGCGTTCATTGGTTCTTTCGGGTCAAGCGACCATGCCTGTAAGATCCGTCTTAGCACCCCCAATGCTGCAAGCAACCGCGGTAAACCGCTTACCTTGGAAGCGTGTCCACGGGATGGGGGGAAGGTCACTAAGGATTCCATCGGAGGAGGTTTTAGGTGACAAGCAATTAGGACATCTTAGCGTCCTCAAGCTAGTCCTGCATGCTCACTACCAACACAGTCGAAACCGTACTTGCCCATACCCCCGAAACACCGGGTAAAAAAGGGCATACGCTGGCCGACCATCTGAGCTCGGTAGCGAACCTAGCTGCATCATCTGGAGCGGCACTTGGCATCGCAAGCTGGGTAGAGCTGGCAGGATATTGGCACGATCTCGGTAAATTTCGCCCTCGCTTCCAGGCCTATTTGCGGGGCGAGGTGATGCGTGGTGACAATACGTCACATAAACTTGCGGGCGCGGCCTGGGCACTGCAGCATCTAGGTAAACACCCCGCCGCCATGCCCATCGCATTGGCTATTGCCGGGCATCATGGAGGGCTGCCAGCGTGGAGTAGCGAAAGTGGAGGGCTGAAATCTCGAATGGAAGCTGCCCAGGCTGAACTGGATGAGGCCCGCCTGGGTGGCGCGGAACCGTTCTTGGAACGTCATCCCGGAATAATTGATGCGCGGGTGGATGTTGTGATGCGCTCGCTTTCAGTCGCAGACAGCCGCCTCATGTTGGAAATCCTTACTCGATTTTTATTCAGTGCGCTCGTGGATGCTGATTGGTCCGATACCTCCGCATATTACGCAAATACTCAGGCTAAAGCCGTAGATCTGAGCGCTGAACGCAGCCAGATGATCCACCTCGACGGATTGCTCAGTGAATATCTGCGCCAGTTGGTGGCCGGTGCAGTTTCAACTCCCGTAAATGACCAGCGCGTCAAAGTTTTACATGCATGTTGGGCAGCGGCAAACCGACCCACCGGAATTCATGAGCTTACCGTGCCAACCGGCGGCGGGAAAACGCTGGCGGCGATGGCGTTTGCGCTGCGTCACGCTGCAATTCACGGTTTACGGCGGGTTGTCGTGGTGCTTCCCTATACCAGCATCATCGAACAAAATGCCGCAGTCTATCGGAGAGTATTTGGTGAAGATGCGGTACTGGAACATCACAGTAATCTTGACCTGGACCAAGTCGGTGACTCCCGGTTGTGGAAATTACACAGCGAAACCTGGGATGTCCCCATCATCGTTACCACCAACGTCCAATTTTTGGAAACGCTGCATACCGATAGGCCCAGTCGTATACGAAAGCTGCACCGGTTGGCCCAGTCGGTCATCATTCTGGATGAGTGTCAGGCGTTGCCCATCGATCTACTCGATGTTACCTGTGATACCCTGCGCGTTTTTTCCAAGGCTTTTGGTTCCACCATCGTGACTTGCACCGCTACGCAGCCGGCTTTTCGCCCAGCTTCCGTCCTCGGGCGGCAGCACCAACGCCTGGGTCATGAAATATCACCGATTATTACTGATCCCGCTCCGTTATTCACCGCATTAACCCGCGTTCAGGTTCGCTGGCCTGAAGACGCTACAATTCCGACAACGTGGACCAGTTTGGCAAAGGAACTTGCCTCAGAGCCCACGGTCTTGGTCATTGTTCACCGGCGACAAGACGCGCGAGAGGCAACCTTAGAAGTAGACAAAGCGACGGGCAATAAAGAGACGATTCACTTGTCGGCACAGATGATTCCCGCACACCGGAGTCAGGTGTTGGTAGAGATCCGACGGCGACTAGCGGCGGGGGAGCCCTGTAGGGTAGTCTCCACCAATTTAGTTGAGGCAGGGGTCGATCTTGATTTTCCAGTCGTATATCGCTGCTTGGGTGGGCTTGATGCTCTGGCGCAGGCGGCCGGGCGCTGTAACCGCGAAGGGCGCTCTGGGTTAGGGCAATTCCGCATTTTTCGAGCGCCCTCATCTCCACCCAAGGGTTTGGAAACCAACCTGAACATTACCCTAGGGTATTTGCGGTCGGGAGCGATTGACCTCCAGGATCCGGCTATATTTCAGCGCTATTTTTCTGACCTTTATCAGCAGAATACGGATGGGCGAAACATAGGAAGCTTACGGGATGGATTTCGCAGTGATTTTCCCGAGATTGCCAAGCGATACCGTGTTATTGACGCGGATCAGCAGCGGGCAGTGGTGGTAGATTGGCCTGATCTCAACCCCGAAACCCGGGCTGCGATCGCCCGGCTTCGCAGTGGGTATGCTGAAGGAATGGATTTGCGGCGTGTGCAACGTGCCAGCGTTATGCTCCCCGTCCGTATTGTTCAAATCTGGCAAGCACGCGGTGCGGTTCAGACCCATTCGCGGCAACCGATACCGATTCTCAGTCTTGATGGTCAAGAGTGGATGTACGATACTCGGTTCGGATTATGCGGCGAAGCCGACCCAGAGCCTCCCACCTCAAGTTTAATCCTATGAAAACAATCCCCGCCCCGCAAATTGAGCGCTGGTCTCGATCCCTTTGTTAGGACATGTCTTCATGACGCAAACGCCGATCCGCCTGAACTTACGCGCAAGCGGCCCACTTGCTTGTTTTACCAGGCCTGAATGCGGCATCGAACGGGTAAGCTACCCTTGGATAACGCCAAGCGCAGCCCGTGCCATTTTTGAGGCTGTTCTATGGAAGCCACGGATTCGCTATGAGGTCCGAGAAATACGGATTCTGAAGCCAATTCGATTTCAATCAATCCGTCGTAATGAAATTAGCGGAAACATCGCATTGAAAGCGGCAGAAATCGACGATAGGCTTCTGTGCGACCAAAATAGACAACAACGAAACACTTTGGCTTTGGCTGAGGTTGACTATGTCTTATCTGCAGACCTTTTTTTACGTGACGACCTGCGTGAACGGTCTGATGAAATAGATGACGCTAACCAGCCATTATTCAAAATAGGTTCCCCGGACAATCATGGTAAATATCGCGCCATGTTTGAACGCCGGCTGAGTAAGGGTCAATGCTTCCACCGGCCTTATCTCGGATGCCGGGAATTTGCAGCGGATGTCCGACCAGTCGAAGGAACAGAACTTCCGTTACCCATCGACATGGATCATGGCACCATGTTGTACGACTTGGTCTATCCGGTCACGGATGAGGATCGTCAGCGCGATGGCGGCCATCGCTGGCGCAATGGAATGGCTACTCCGCTGACCTTCTGCGCGACCATGCGGCAAGGTGTAGTCGCCGTTCCCTCTCGCAATGACATTGAACGGGCACGGCCATGATTCTTCAGGCGTTGGTGCGGTTGGCGGAAAAGGAAAAGCTCCTTCCAGCGCCAGGTTTTTGGCGAGAAAATGTCAAGTGGATTGTGGTCATTGACGGTACCGGGCATGTTTTACGGGTAGATGGACCTGAGGTGCAGGTCTCAGATTTGGATGGCAAAAAAAAGCCTCAAGAACATGAAGTCACTCGATGGGCGTGGGTTCCGTGGGTAGATAAAAATAACCCGGGTCCTACGCCTGACAGTGTCATCGCCAAAGTGGAGCGCTTATTTGGGTGGATCGAAAAATCGAAAGTCAGCGACAAGTCTTTAAGAGATGCGTTGGCCAAGCGCGAGGCCCAACTGGGCTTGATTCAGGACATAGCAAAGCGATGCGCTGACGATCATGGCATGAACGCGTGGCTTGCGGCCATGGAGCAGATCGCTCGTGACCCCTTCCTCCTGGCCAGTGCACCAGGATTAATTGCCCACAGCCAACGCAAGCAGATGGAATATCGTTGTGTGCTAACTGGTCAAGATTTCACCATGGCCCAGGTCCAAAGTGAACTATTTTCATTTCGCTTGGATGGGGATGGTGACCTTATTGTACAGCGGCCTGCTGTGCGCGATGCAATTGCCACGTGGGCAGCAGAACGGGATGCAAAGCTACCTAATGAACGTTGCCTACTGAGCGGTCGTGTCGGACCTATGGCGGACAAGCACCCGCAAGTACTCCTATTTCCTGGTTCCTGGGTTTCACTTATTTCATGCAGTGATGAACATCCGGCCTTTGCTCATTACGGACGTACCAAACTTGAAAATATACCCGTTCATTTAGAGACCGCGCGCCAACTCGCCATAGCCACAGCCCGTTTGGTCAGTACGGGGGATTTTGTCCCCCCAGAGGGGCACCAGCCCTTAGCGAAAAGAAGTCTCCGCTTACCCGGGGATGTCCTGGTGCTGTATTGGTGCGAGACCGACTTGGCAGAGGATCCCCTCGATGATCCCTGGATGACCTCCCTAACGGATCCGTTCGCTGCAGATTCTCAACAGGTTGCCGCGTGCTATGCCCAGCCATGGCGAAGCACGAACCGCAAACTTATCGATATGGACATGCCCTTTCACACGTTAATTCTAGGGCGCAATAACAAACGTGTGGTAGTGCGTGCAGCAAGTACGCGCCAGGTGGGCGAGGTCGCCGCATCTGTAAATCGTTGGCATTCCGATCTCGCAGTGACCCCCCGCTATCCCAATGACCGGGTAGGCTTGCGTGATCTTATACAAGCTACCGTTTCACCAAAAAGTAGTGGCGATCCTGCTCCAGATCTAGCGGCGCAATTATATCAGTGTGCCATCGACAGTCAGTGTCTCCCGCCAACAAGCTTATTGGCCGTACTCTTGGGGCGTATCCGCAGCCATGATGGAGCCACCGATACATCAGATTTGACCATCAGCACAGCACGTGTTGCTTTGATCAAACTTATTCTCACCCGTCGTTACCAGCAGGAGATCACCGTGTCCCTCGACCTTGACCATCCCAATTCTGCCTACCATCTCGGACGCTTATTTTGTTTGCTTGAGCGCATTCAAGGCGAAGCATTAGGCGATATCAATGTCAGTATAGCCGACCGATTTCTCGGGTCGGCAATGACGACTCCATCTTTAGTTTTCCCACGTCTCCTGAAGATGTCTCATCACCATTTAGGCAAGCTGTCCTCGGCTAACGCAGGTCGGGCGGTCAATCTTGATAAGCTGAAAGATCAGATTCTTGGCCGTTTTCAGACCTTGCCACGTATCCTGGCTCTTGAAGACCAGGGTGCATTTGTAATCGGCTATCATCATCAACGTGCTGAATTCTTCCGTAAAAAGGAAGATTCGGTGAACCACCCCACTACCGCCTAAACCCAACGGAACCCACATGTCCAATCTTCCTCGCTGTGATCTCGTCCTCGTCTTTGACTGTAAGGACGGCAATCCCAATGGTGATCCTGACGCCGGTAATATGCCACGGGTTGATCCTGAAACCCAACAGGGTTTGGTCAGTGACGTCTGCCAAAAACGCAAAGTGCGTGATTGGGTCTACCTCAGTCAGCGCAATCCAGATGGGAGCCTCAAGCCCGGTTATGATATATTTTTTGGCCACAGTGGGATCCCTGACCGTCGCATCCTCAATGACCAGATCGAATCCGCCCATAAGCAAGCCGTCGCAGGCGTCGCAGTCCAGGAGCGCATGAAAGCAGCCAAGAAGGATGGTGACAAGAAGCAGATAGCAGCACGGGCTGCCCGGGCAGAATTGTGTGCAACACGGTTCGATATCCGCACTTTTGGCGCTGTTTTGTCGACCGGGGATTTCAGTGCCGGCCAAGTCCGGGGCCCAGTACAGGCCACCTTCGCGCGATCGATTGATCCTATTTTAGGATTAGAGGCCTGCATCACGAGAAAATCAGTCACCACCGCCGAGGATGCCGAGAAGCAAATGAAAGCAGACGGCGAGATCACTGGCACCATGGGCCGTAAGCACCTCATTCCCTATGGTCTATTCACCAGCCATTGGTTTGTGTCGCCAATGCTCGCTAAAGATACTGGATTTAATGCGGAGGACTTGAAGGTTCTTTGTGATGCCTTGCTTGCCATGTTTGAAACGGATCGCAGCGCAAGCCGCGGATTGATGGCGACCTGCGAGTTGGTGGTATTTCGACACGATAGTGCATTGGGCAATGCCCGTGCACAAACACTGTTTGATCGGGTTCGACTCACACGCAAGGCTGAGGTGGTTGCGCCTCGGAAATTTTGTGATTACGATTTCACGGTTGATTTTAATAATCTCCCTGCGGGAGTGCAGGGATTTCGTTTGGCTGATGACGTTCAGCGCGCGCAGTTCTACGCCTCACTCTAAAAATGCATGAGCACATGTCTCCGTTATCTCAAGGGCTGCGAGCTAGGGTATGGTGTGTGTTGTATGAAGCGCATTCTGGTGAGGGTTCAACTGCCGGGGGTGGGTGATGGATGACGATTACTTGCCTTTGTCGGCCGTCTTTCGTTATGCCCACTGCCCCCGCCAGGCCTACCT
>Ga0335395_10001405_pt1 | contig 15203 bp, 11 predicted proteins | sample MAT02_FD_205744 | JGI IMG/M metagenome (GOLD analysis project Ga0335395, IMG submission 205744) | Freshwater microbial communities from Lake Fryxell liftoff mats and glacier meltwater in Antarctica - MAT-02 (spades assembly) (version 2) ...
CACCATAGCCGATCGTAAAGAAAGCAATCCGATCGTCCCCAGAGAAACCACTAGTTTTTAATTCCCCCTCCAGTTGCTCCAAACTAGTATTAGAGCCAGAATCCTCGCCATCAGTCAAAACTAACACTGCATTAATCGCTTGGGGATCCCGATTTTGGCGCAACCAGTTCCGGGCTGTTAGCACGGCATCATAAAGACGAGTCCCGCCATTAGCTTGGAGACTATTCACAAATTCTAGGCCCAGTTGTTTTCCCGTTGGGGTTCCTTCTACGATTACAGGCGATCGAATCTCTGTATCAAAATCAATCAGGATAATCTTTTCTTTTGGTCCTAAATTATTGATGTAATTCAAAAGCGTATTTTGCACTGAGGGAAGTTTATCCCCCTGCATCGAGCCGGAGGAATCCACCACTACCACCACTTGAGATGGTCTTTTAGCAACTTCCTGCCAAGATTTCAGCATGGCTTCAACGACTTCTGGACGGGGTGGACGGTAGGAATCATAAATAGCTTGGGGATTGACTCCAAATTCTGGGGTAAACTTTGCCCCTAGGGGAATTCCCGGTGTGCCGGGACGCAAGCCCAACTCTACGGCAATTTGTTGGTAAGGGGGCGATCGCCATGCTTCGATAAATTTCTCTACAGCCTCCTTTTCTGCCGCACTCACCCAAGGAGCCAGAGGTAAGATCAAGCGCATATTGGAGCTAAAGGTTGCTGGAGGATAAACAGCTTGGAACTTTGGTTGTCCGGCGGGCAGGGCAGAATTAACAGCAATTATGGAAGATTCATAGACCGAACCCACGGAAGCCCAAAACACACCATTTTTTGCCATAGATTGGGCCAGGGAATTGGTAGAAACTCCATAGCGAGTAACTTTGCTTTGAATTTGTTGGATTTGGGTTTGAAATTTTGTGACATCCTCTAGGGTCAATTCCTCTGGGCGCTTGCCGGAAACAGAGGCGTACTGAGCAACGAGAGTTTGTAAACCAGAGTTGGATCTCGTTGGAGCCGTTTGGACGTAGTTAATATTAATTGCTGGGGCTGCTGGGTCAAGATCCCGGTGAGTTTTGGCAGTAACTAAGGATTTGAAAGGGTCTGGTAATTTCCGTAGCCCCGGAGCCAAATCTGCCTGAGTCATAAACACCATGGGGCTATTGGCAATCAGGGGAGATTCTGTAATTGGGGGAATGTAGTTTTGCCCCGGAAAGATTTGCTGAAAACGATAGATTAGTTGAGATTGATAAATTTCGCCATCCACAGAAACGAGGCTAGGAAATTGGGGGTCTTCAGCCTTGAGACTGCCACTTTTTAATTGTTGTCCCAAATTTACCAACGTATTGACAACATCACCACTCCCTAACTGGGTGCAGGTCATGCGAAATTCTGTACCGTCTTTTAGTTTGGGCTGTTGTTGATTGAAATTTTGGGTGGCTCGATCGCAAAAATCCCCCAAGGCACTTCCTACTAACACGCTTACTTTCAATTCCCCAAAGTTATCCCCACTAGTTTGAGTCCCACCAACGCAACTACTCAGGATCAGGCTCGCCATTGTCACCCCAAGGATACTAATTTTTCTGGAAGGGGGGAACGATCGCCAAGGTAGAGATAGGAAAAGTTTTTGATTTAGCATTTGATTTGGTATAAAGCTCTAGTTAAGTCAAATTATATCCAGCATTGCTTTAGCGGTTAAATTTTTACGTTTTGTTACTTTAATTAAGGATATAGGAAGTTTATGATGTGAACAATCTAGCATCTTGATTAACTATACTTTCCATGTTAGTGTGCAGCCAAGACAGCTAGGTAAAGAGAAGATTAAGAAAACTGACAAGTTAAAGTCTAGAGCGGGGATTTACTAATAATTGATTAGTGACCAACTAATTATCAACCATACCTGTTCGGTGCGAATTGAGGCTCGATCGATCTCTAAATCGGTTTTAAATCAATGTAAATCATCTTGAAAATTATCCAGAATACCCTTGACAACTAGAATATTTTCGATAAATTGCCAACTCAAATTAATGCAAATCGAGATAAGTTTTAAGCTAAATAAGATTAGAAGATATATCGTTTATTAAGCACTTACTAACTGTATCTAGAATTACTTAGGAAAAATCATTGACTTTATAATCAAAAGTTAACTATTGAATAAGATAATTTAATCTTATAGAGTCTTTCGTGCTTTTTTCGTTGTCATAATGTTGAAATTCAGATGCGAAACCTCTGCCAAGTATTTTACTAGTCTGGATTACTAAACCCTGAGTATATTTCTCTAAGAAATTTCCCCCAGTTATTGCCTAAGCCAAATTTGCAAACCAAGTTCATGAGCCAAGTTCATGAGCCAAGTTCATAAGCCAAGCTCTAGCAATCTTTGGCTCGGTATTTTTTTAAATATCAGTTCTCTAGTATTTACTAAATTTAGTCTAGGGATCATCAAACAATAATCAAGCAATAATCAAGAAATGTATCAGGTGTTGCAAACATTAAGAGATTATCTTCATAATATCTAATAAAATCTTTTGAGACAGGCGACCATTCATTTGACCTGTCCTTAAATTATGAGAACATAATTAGTCAACCCATAACTTGAAAGATAACCATGCGTAAGAATCATTTATTTTTTGCTATCCTTCCCATTTTTGCCTCCCTTGCTGCCTGTAGTGCCGCAGTGAATACTACCACTCCTGCTGCTGGTACTGATGCTGCCGGAAAGACCACAACCGCAGGTACAAGTCGTTTAGATACTATTCTTAGCCGGGACAAACTAGTTTGTGGTGTCAGTGGTGATTTGCCCGGTTTTAGCTTTGTTGACCAGACAGGAAAATATTCTGGATTGGATGTGGATTTTTGTAGGGCTATGGCGGCGGCTCTGTTCAATGATCCAGAGAAAGTAGAGTATCGGAATCTAACTTCTAAGGAAAGATTTGAAGTTCTCAAAGCCGGAGATGTAGATGTTCTGAGCCGAAATAGCACTTGGACGGCTAGTCGTGATACCGCCTTGGGATTAGAGTTTTTAGCAACTATGTTCTATGACGGTCAAGGGATGATGGTTCGTAGTGACGCTAATATCACCAAGCTAGAAGATTTAGCTGGGAAGTCTGTCTGTGTGGAAACCGGGACGACTACTGAGTTGAACTTGGCTGACCAGATGCGGAAACTCAAAATTGACTACAAGCCCCTAGTTTTTGAAAATGGGGATGCTACCTATGCTGCCTATGCCCAAGGAAATTGTGAAGGGGTAACTTCCGATCGATCCCAGCTTGCTGGTCGTCGTACTACCTTACCTGACCCGGCTAATCATGTCGTTCTCGATGCAGTTATGTCGAAGGAACCTCTAGCTCCGGTGGTGGCTAACAATGACTCAAGCTGGGCTAATGTGGTGCGTTGGACTGTCTTTACCCTCATTAATGCCGAAGAAATGGGTATTACTGCCCAAAATGTCGATGAAAAACTCAAAAGTACTGACCCTGCTGTGAAGCGTTTCTTGGGTGTGGAAGGCAGTCTTGGCAAAGACATGGGTTTACCTCCAGATTTTGCAGTCCGAGTGATCAAAGCAGTGGGTAACTACGGCGAAATCTACGAACGGAATGTAGGAACTGGGAGCAAAATTAACCTACCTAGAGGGATCAATAAACTCTGGAATGATGGTGGCTTGATGTATTCTCCTCCCTTCCGCTAAATATCCGCTAAATCTTGATGTATAGGTCTTATCTAGAGCGATTTTGACCTATAAATCTTGAAATCTTGAACCAACTTGTAGGTGCTTACAGGATTCGATCGAGAAACCTTTTGAATAGTTGCAAATTTAATAGTTGCAAAATAACGATCTGAAGATTAGCTCGAGCTTTTGTAATTCTCCCTACAAGTTGAGTTGTGAATCAATTACCTGACGGGGATAGACCTAGTAAAAATTTAGTAAGAGCTAAAGACAAATTAATCTATACAAATTAATATATATAAATTAATATGAATACTGCTAAAATCCCTCTTTGGCGAGATGATCGATTCTGGAAAATTGTTTTTCAAATCTTGGCAGTAATAGTCGTAATTGCGATCGCCGACTTTTTTCTCTTTAATCTCCGCCTAAACATGGCTCGCCGGGGATCGATTTTTAGTTTTGACTTTCTTAGCTCCCAAGCCTCCTTTGATATTGGCGAAGCTCTAATTTCCTATCGTTCTTCAGATGCCTACGGCAAAGCATTCTTAGTGGGGTTATTCAACTCTCTAAAGGTGATGATTGTTGGTATGATTTTGACTACAGGATTGGGAATTGCTGCCGGGATTGCTCGGTTTTCTAATAACTGGTTGATCCGGCAGATCGTCACTCTCTACGTGGATTTATTTCGGAATACACCAATTTTATTACAGTTACTATTTTGGTATTTTGCTGTATTCACAAATCTGCCCAAGGTAGAAGACCGGATGCTAATCTTTGGTTCCCTCTATATTTCCAATCGGGGGATTGCCATGCCTTGGATAGGTAATAGCACAGTAGCTTGGTTGTCCCTCCTCGGATTAGTGGGGTTAGCGATCGCCGCCTTTTTGGCTTGGCAACAGCGTACCAAGATCATTGTAGAACAGGGAGCCAGTGGGCAAAATCTGCTATTTGTACTACTGGGGGTGGGGGCAACAGCTCTTGTTCTCTTGGTTTTTGGCTTGCAGTGGACTTTCCCCGTAATTGATGACCAGGGAGCAACTAATGGTGGGCTGCGGTTGACGGCGGAATACTGCTCGGTACTGCTGGGGCTAGTTTTTTATACTGGAGCCTTTGTCTCCGAAATTGTTCGTAGTGGCATTCAGTCTGTGGCTAAGGGACAGTGGGAAGCGGCTAAAGCCTTGGGTTTAAATTCAGGGCTGTTAATGCGTTTAGTTATTTTCCCCCAAGCCCTCCGGGTGATGATCCCGCCTTTGACTAGTGAATATTTGAATCTGTGCAAAAACTCTAGTTTAGCGATCGTCATTGCCTATCCCGATGTCTATGCTGTCTCTTCGACGATTCTCAACCAAACGGGGCGGGCGATCGAGGTCGTGCTGATGATTATGGCTACTTACCTAATTATCAACCTCCTGATTTCTATCTTTATGAACCTCCTTAATAGTTCTGTACAAATTAAGGAAAGGTGATCTTCTTAGCTTAGATACTAATTCAGCAGCAACTCAAATTATGACAAATCAATCTGTCTTACCTGAATCTCCCCCTTCTGTAACTACTGATGTTGTCGCATGGGTCAAGAAAAATCTTTTTGATGGTTGGTTTAATAGCCTCTTGACCGTGGGGATTGGCTTTGCCCTGATCAAGTTTCTCCTGAGTTTTGGGGAATGGGTAACTACTAAGGCTAGATGGGATGTGATTCCCGCCAACTTGCCCCTATTTATGGTGGGTCGATTTCCCGCTAGTCAGTACTGGCGAGCTTGGTTAATTGCTGCGCTCTTAGTTAGTGTCGGCGGCTTGACTTGGGGGATGTTGACCCTGAGTAAGGAAGTGGAAGGGAATCATCAAATTGGCTTTAGCCGCAATACTTTGATCGGGATTGGCATCCTAGCTTTTGCGATCGTTCTGCTGCCCCTGCCGACTCCCAATAAAGCCATGATCCTCGGCATCCTCAGCCTTGCCCTAGGGGGATGTTTCCTTGGCAGGTTAGGGGTCAGAAAAATACCGATCATTGGCGGTGTGGTGGCAGGAGCTTGGGTTGTTAGTTTGATATTAGTTTTGTGGCTCCTAGCTGGGGGTTTTGGACTGGAAACCGTTGGTACTGACCTCTGGAATGGCTTGCTGCTGACCATCTTCATGGCTTTGATTAGTATTGGATTATCTTTTCCCTTGGGAATGATCTTTGCCCTCGGCAGACAGAGTAGCTTGCCGATCGTGAAATTTTTCTCAGTGACCTATATTGAGTTTTTCCGTGGTCTGCCCTTGGTGGGAATTTTGTTTGCCGCTCAGGTGATGCTGCCATTGATTTTGCCGGGGGATTGGCGGATCGATCGAGTCGTCCGGGCGATCGCTGGCTTGACTATTTTCACCTCTGCTTACCTCGCCGAAGCCATCCGGGGAGGCTTACAATCAATTCCCAAGGGGCAAATAGAAGCAGCTAGTGCCTTGGGCTTAAATACTCCCTTGAGCTTATATCTGATAGTTATGCCCCAAGCTCTCCGGGCGGTGATTCCTGCCATGATGAATTTATTTTTGAGTCTATTCAAAGATACGTCCCTACTAGCAGTGGTGGGTTTGGTGGAACTAACGGGCATTTCTCGGAATATCTTGGCAAACCCCAATTTTTTAGGCAGATTTGCAGAAGTGTATCTATTCGTAGCTACCATTTATCTAATTTGTTGTTCCGCCATGTCCCAAGCTAGTAAGCAACTGGAGGCAAATTTGGGAGTTGGGAAACGCTAACCCCAATCACTTTTAGTTACTTCTAATCACTTCAAACTTAGAACTTCAAACTTAGATATTATTAACTTTTTCACCTCATATATTCCTCAAGGAGAACATCATGACCCAAGGCCTTAATGAAACCAATGGTAAAGCGAATAACTATGCAGACCTCCAGACCAAAAAAGAGGTAATTGTTGCTACGGATGTCCAGAAATGGTACGACAATAAATTTCATGTGTTGCGGGGAGTGAGTATGACGGTGTATGAGGGGGAAGTGGTGGTAATTATGGGACCTTCGGGTTCTGGCAAGTCTACCTTCATTCGGACTTTTAATGCTCTAGAGGCTTACCAAAAAGGCTCAATTAACATTGACGGTATTGAGCTTTCCCATGACCTGAAAAATATTGAAGCGATCCGCCGGGAAGTGGGGATGGTGTTCCAGCAATTTAACTTGTTTCCCCACCTAACTATTTTGGAAAATGTCACCCTTTCACCGATCTGGGTCCGCCGTTATCCAAAGAAGAAAGCCGAAGAAATTGCCATGCAACTGCTAGAACGGGTGGGAATTGCGGAACAAGCTCGGAAGTATCCGGGGCAACTATCGGGGGGACAACAACAACGGGTAGCGATCGCCCGGGCTTTAGCTATGCAACCCAAGGTAATGCTCTTTGATGAACCGACCTCCGCCCTCGATCCCGAAATGGTACGGGAAGTATTAGATACGATGAAAACCCTCGCCCAAGAAGGGATGACCATGGTGGTAGTGACCCACGAAGTTGGTTTTGCAAGGGAAGTGGCCGATCGCATTGTCTTGATGGATGAAGGGTTATTGATTGAAGAAGCTGACCCTGTAGAATTTTTCAACAATCCCAAGGAAGAACGCACCCGGAAATTCCTCTCGCAGATTTTGTAGAGCCATGATCAAAGAAGTTTCGTAATGCTCCTCTAGCCATATTCTCCAATTTTGGCGATCGCTGGCGTAGATAGTTTTTGGTTGGCTATCAAATTTGGGCGTTTTTATCCACGGATCAGAAGTCAGTAATTAGGAACTAGGAATTAGGCAGCAATATGTAACAATTGGTAAACAAATAAAATAATAAACTAAAAATTAGCTTATGACTATTCTCCCAAATACTTCCCTTGGTAGTCTGGGGTTGATGATCGGCGGTATTCTTGCCTTCACGGGGTTAATCGCCTACGCCACGGGCAACCCTACCCTAAATTTAATTGGTTTCTTCTATGGCATTCCCCTTTTGCTAGGAGGTTTAGCCCTCAAAGCCTCGGAACTAAAACCTGTCCGCCTCAGCAAGCCGACCCCGCCCACTGTCGTCACTCTCCGGGAACAACAAGCGACCGCTACCCAAACCCAAATCCGCAAAGATGTGATGCGCTACCGCTACGGCCAAGAAGCCCACCTCGATGAGTCTCTCTCCCATTTGGGGATGGCTCCCAGCGATGAAGAAAGACCTCTACTGGCAGGGTTACGGGAAGAAGATATTGCCGGAGCCTACGCCCTAGTTTTAGAATTTGATTCGCCTCTAATTCCCCTCGAAACTTGGCAGGAAAAACAGGAGAAAATTGAAAAGTTTTTTGGTCCCGGATTACGGGTAGAACTCAATCCCATCCCTGAAGAAGACCGGATTGATCTGAAGTTAATCGTAACTCCAACGCAGGCGTAGAATTCTTCAAGAAATTTCTCAAGAAGTTATTTAAAAAGGCAGCCGCAGCCAGCGATCGAGCAAATTTCTCAGACGATCGAGCCACGAAGGAAGGGGTAGAGTATTTCCGGTATTCTCATAATTACCCACAACCTGTCTGCCCAAAAGAGTGAGGCGAAACCGATCGGTAATCCCTTGCCCGTCTACTTCTCGTCGGACTAAGCCCACTTGGATCAACCACATCACCGCACTTTCAGCCATTAGTTCTGAGAGTGATTTCTTGGTGTAGCCCTTCTCAACTCCTGTGACTCCGGTAATATCGGCAAGGGAAATACTTGTAATCTGCATACAGAGTAGAAAAGGCAGCAAAAATGGGGAGCAAAGAAAAGCTCGATCGGCCCGGGCCCGGGCTTGGGGTGAAGCATTGGAGGTTACTGGAGGCTTAATTGTGATCATAAACTACCATCAAAAGGAATAAATTCAATCAGTTAGTTTTTATGCTAGATTTGGATAACGCCTGAAAGGTTTCAAGCTAATTTATTTCCCGCCCTTATATATTTAACTATAGATTTCATGTTTGGTCTTATTGGTCATCTTACCAGTTTAGAACACGCCCAAAGAGTGGCGATGGATTTGGGCTACCCAGAATACGCAGACCAAGGTTTAGATTTTTGGTGTTCTGCACCGCCGCAGATTGTTGATACGATCAAAGTTACCAGTATCACCGGGCAGCAAATTGAAGGTAAATACATTGAGTCCTGCTTCTTACCCGAAATGTTGGCAAATCGTCGGGGTAAGGCTGCGGTTAGAAAAATATTAAACTCCATGGCTCTAGCCCAAAAAAGTAATATCCAGATCACAGCCCTAGGAGGGTTTTCTTCGATTATCTTTGAAGAATTTAATCTCCATGAAAGCAAGCAAGTCCGGAATATTGAGCTAGAGTTCGATCGCTTCACCACTGGAAACACCCACACCGCCTACATTATCTGCCGTCAAGTAGAACAAATGTCTGCCCAACTAGGTATCAACCTCTCCCAAGCTACGGTGGCAGTATGTGGAGCCACGGGGGATATCGGTAGTGCTGTTTGTCGTTGGCTAGATGCCAAGAGCGATGTCGCAGAACTCCTACTCATTGCCCGAAACCAAGAGCGTCTCCAAGCCCTCCAAGCCGAACTGGGACGGGGGAAAATTATGGAGCTTTCCACAGCCCTACCCCATGCAGATATTATTGTTTGGGTTGCCAGTATGCCCAAGGGTGTAGAAATTCTCCCAGAGCAATTAAAAAATCCTTGTCTCCTCATTGATGGCGGCTATCCCAAAAACTTGGCTAACAAGCTCCAATATCCGGGAGTGTATGTAGTCAATGGCGGCATCGTCGAGCATTCCCTTGATATCGAGTGGAAAATCATGGAAATAGTCAATATGGATGTGCCAGAGCGTCAATTATTTGCCTGTTTTGCTGAAGGAATGTTGCTGGAGTTTGAGGGGCTACACACAAATTTTTCTTGGGGAAGAAATCAAATATCTGTAGCAAAAATGGAACAAATTGGGGAAATATCAGTTAAACACGGGTTTAGACCCCTCCTAGCAGCGTCCTCTGGTTGATCTTTGATCATGACTCTAACTGAGGTTCTAATTAATATCTGAGTGAATAAATATAGTAATTCTCATTGATTTGGAAATTGGAAGGGATTGCTTGCTATATCTAATTAACAGAAGGGATTAATTCCCTAACCAAATCCCTCTAATTAAGAGTAGTTATACTATTTATACCCTGCTGCCAAAATCTCTTCCCTCTTTGCGGAAACTTCTAGAATTTGTGCTAGTCTATTGAACGTGGTCATCGAACGTAACAATACTTAAAATAAAACTTTAGAACAGAATTTAACCCCTTACTGTCTTGAGTTTGCTTAATATCTTGCACATTATCTTGGAGAAATTTATCGGTATGGAGAATAATTGCCAGAAAAACCTGCCTCGCCCCAAAAGTCACCTACCAAAAAATTATTTGGGACAAAAATTAGTTATCCTCCTCAGTAGTTTTAGTTTGTTGGGTACTGGACTGATGATTCCCCTCCAAGGAGCTAGGGCTGAAGCAACAATCCCTCTAGAAAATAATTTGGGAGGCAATAGCTTTCTCGAAACTCCCATTGCAGCTCCTGTAGCTCCTGAACAGCTTGCTGCCCCGGTTTTGACAGTTCCCCAAGCTAATGTTGATAGTGCAGAGATCATCAGAGGGATGCAACTATCAGGGGAGATCGCCACAGAATCCCCCATCCCTAGTCCTGTTGGTAATTTTGCCGACATCAATGACTACGGGCTAACTGGACGCTCTGGAAGTTTTAACAATCCTAATCAAAACACTGCTCCTCCAGAAACGATCGTCCTCAATGAGCGATCGACAGGTTGTGCCAAAGTTTTGGTTAATGGTGCGGTTCCTGATCAAATCTGCCCGACAACTCAACTTGCGACTAAACCCCTAGAAGCTCCTGCCCCTCCAGTCATGAATTTTCCCGGTGGTTTACAACCCGTGAGTATCCTAGGCATGGAAGTTGCCCCCAGTGGCTTCCGTTTAGCTAGTAATTCTAGTGCTGGCTCTAAGGCTGCTGCTAGTAACTTTTTCTCTCGCAATCGCCCTGTGGGTCGTCCCGGTACTGGTCGAGGTACTTTTATGTTTCCTTTGACTATCCCGGCAGTAATTACCTCCATCTTTGGCTGGCGGATGCACCCAATTTTTGGCGTTGCTAGATTTCATTCCGGTACAGACCTAGGGGCTGATCAAGGAACTCCGGTAATTGCTGTGACTGATGGCAAGGTGGCGGCGGCGGACTTTATGGGGGGCTATGGATTGACGGTGGTCTTGCGCCATGAGGAAGATACCCACGAATCTCTCTATGCTCACCTATCCCAAATTCTTGTCCAACCCGGCGAAGAAGTAAGCCAAGGCACGGTGATTGGGTTAGTAGGCAGCACGGGTAATTCCACAGGGCCCCATCTCCACTTTGAATGGCGGACTGCAACCAATGATGGTTGGGTAACGGTAGATCCGACAGAGCATCTTCAGTTTGCTCTAAATCAGTTTATGCTCGCTCTTGCGGAGCCGGAAAGTAAGCCTCTATTTAGCGGTCTGCCTAAGGTTGAGGTTGAGTCGCCTAGATAAATCGCCTAGATTAAGTCGCCTAGATTAAGTCGCCTAGATAAGTCGCCTAAATAAATTATGGAGCTAAAAGGCAAAAAGGTTCTGGTAGGGATTTGTGGGGGCATCGCTGCTTACAAGGTTTGTGGGGTAATTTCGCAGTTAGTCCAAGCTGGGGCTTCGGTTCGATCGATCCTCACAGGATCTGCTAGGGAATTTATTACCCCTCTGACCATCACTACCCTCTGCCGTTATCCCGTAGCTCTAGATGAACATTTTTGGGAACCTACCCATGAGCAGCCCTTGCATATCCAGTTAGGAGAATGGGCTGATCTTTTGGTGATGGCTCCCCTGACAGCCCACACCTTAGCCAAGTTAACTACGGGTCTAGCTGATAATCTCCTGACGAATACAGTGCTAGCCTCTACCTGTCCTATTTTGGTAGCTCCCGCCATGAATACCGATATGTGGGAACAGAGTTCGGTGCAGCGTAATTGGCAGATGTTGATAATAGATAATCGTTATCATTTCCTAGAACCAGAGTCTGGGCTGCTGGCTTGCGATCGTACCGGGAAGGGCAGAATGGCAGAGCCAGAGGTGATTTATAGCCACATTAAATCCCTCCTTTATACCCAAGGGCAGCGAGACTTGCAGGGGAAAAAAGTTTTAATTAGTGGTGGTAGCACCAGAGAGTATCTAGATGCGGTCAGATTTTTGGGGAATCCAGCGACAGGAAAGATGGGGATAGCCCTCGCCCAAGCTGCCTATCATCGTGGGGCTGAGGTCACTTTCGTTGCCGGAAATATTGCTCAAGAACTGTTGAAAGCCCTACCCCCTGTGCAACTAATTCCGGTAATCTCAGCACAGGAAATGCAGGAGGAAATGTTACATTATTTTCCCGTAGCAGATTTAACAATTATGTCGGCAGCGGTGAGCGATCTCACCCCAACCCATTATTATCAGGGGAAGTTGCCCAAGGAAAAACTAAATTCCACCCTAGAATTATTGCCTGTAGTTGATATTGTGGCAGATTTGGGGAAGAGGAAACAAGCCCATCAGAAGCTAGTTGGTTTTGCTGCCCAGACGGGAGATATTATTACCCCAGCCCACGAAAAACTCCATAGAAAAAAACTAGATGCGATCGTAGCCAATCCGGTAGATCAACCCCAGAGTGGGTTTGCTGGAGATCACAATCAGGCGGTATTGCTCGATCGCTCCTCTCGCCAACTCCAAATCTTACCTTGTAGCAAACTGCATCTAGCCCATCATATTTACGATTTTGTTAGGACAATCAAGCCTGAGTAGTCCTGAATAGTGGCGATTTTCTCCAGTCTCAAGATTAACCTCAAACACTAACCTCATTTCCTGTAGTCAGAGTCGTTGGTGGTTTATCCTTGAAAATATCAAACTTGCCGTAGAGAGAATCGCTGAACAGGACAATTAGAAATACTAAGCCCTGAAATACTAGAACTGTCGCATCTGGCAATTGGTGCGATCGCTGCAAAATCCCGCCACTAGAAAGAATTCCTCCCAGCAATACTGCCACCAGAGTTGCTGCCAAAGGATTGTGCCTGGCAATGAACGCCACCAGAATCCCACCGTAGCCATAGCCAGCATTTAGAGACTCATTAGCTTTCCCATGTACTGCCGCCACTTCCACCATCCCTGCTAGACCAGCGCAGGAACCAGCCAAAAAGCAGATCGCCATGGTTAATTTTCCCACGGGTAATCCGGCAATTCGAGCCGCCTTGATATTGCCACCCGCCGTCCGCGCTGCAAACCCAAAGGTAGTCCGTTGGATTAAAAAGTAGGCAATCACACAGGCAATGATCCCGTACAGCAAGCCGTAGTGAATCCGAGTACCGGGAATCTGCCCCACCATGTTGATATCCAAAATTGGAAAGCTAGAAGGCTTATTCAGGGAAGTCGGGTCTTTCATAGGGCCCCCAACTAGATGATTGAGGAGAGCGATCGCAATATAGTTCATCAACAAACTACTAATGGTCTCATTCACGCCCCGGTAGTGACGTAAGGCTCCCACCGCCATAATCCATAATCCACCAGAGACTAGTCCGGCGATCGCCATTCCCAACTGCACCACTAGGGGAGAAGTATTCTCCAGGGCTAAACCCGCTGCCACTGCCCCAATGCCACCAATCACGATCGCCCCCTCATTACCGATAATTACCAAGCCCAAACGAGCAGGTAACGCCGTACATAGGGAACTAAGCATCAGGGGAGAGGCCCGGATCAATGTACCTTGAAAGGAGCTCCAACTTCCAAAAGCTGCCTGATAGATGGAGCCATAGACACCAAAGGGGTTGGCCCCCGCTAGACCACAGAAAATGCCAAAAACAAAGAGAGAGACTACTAAAGCACCCAGGGGAATAGCGATCGTCTCCAGAGTACTGCGCCATTGATAACGATTGATCATTTGGTTAACTTTTGATTGATTGCATTAAGTTAGCAGAGCTTCCCGGCTAATTAGCTGCCTGCTTTGCCAATTACTCCTTCTACTAACCAGTTCATTTTCTCTAGTTCTGGATCCTGTTGAGTCATATCTTTGCCTGCCGCAAACAATGCTTTCCCAGTATTGTCTTTGAGATTCCCTTTATATATCACCATGGAGCCATCCATAAACTTGGCTTTCGCATCTTCCACCTGTTTTTTAGTTTCTTCGCTCACCGCCGGACCAAAGGCAGAAAGTTTCCAGAAGCCCTCTTTGAGTCCACCCCTGACCACGTGGGGAATGCTGCCAGCCATCACGGTTTTACCTTCTTTGATCATCTCTGCATATTTGGTGTAGATAGTAGACCAGTCCCACTCTCCCCCGGTAAGGTAGCCCTTGGGTGCTAGAGCCGTTTGATCAGCATGGTAGCCACAACAGAAAATACCCCGCTTCTCGGCAGTTTCCATGACCACTTTCGGACTATCCACATGGCAGGTTAAAACATCAATACCTTGGTCGGCCAGACTATTGGCTGCTTGGGCTTCCTTAACTGGTTCTGCCCAGTCTCCAGTAAAGATAACTTGAGTAGTAATGGTAGGTTTGACGCTACGAGCGCCTAGGGTAAAGCTATTAATATTTCTCAAAACTTGGGGAATAGGTTTCGCTCCAATAAAGCCTAGTTTGCCTGTTTTAGAAGTCTGGGCGGCAGCAATGCCACAGAGATACATTGCTTCATCAATGTAACCAAAATAGCTCCCGACATTCTTGGGAGTTTTGCCTTCTTCGTATAAACCTCCAGCATGGAAAAATTGGACTTCGGGGTAGTCTACTGCCAGTTTCAAAATGTGGGGATCAAAGTAGCCAAAGGAAGTGGGGAATAGAGCTACAACCTTATCTTGCTCGATCATATTCCGCATGGTTTCTTCGACGGCGGTAGTTTCCGGAACACTTGCCTCTTCTACGACTTTTGTCCAGCCCAAGCCTTTCACCGTTGCTGCTCCTTCTGCATGGGCTTGATTATAACCAAAGTCATCCTTGGGCCCCACATAGATAAAACCTAAAGCTACTGGCTCGGTTCCACCTCCTGCACTGGGACTAGCCGGGGTTGTTGCTTGATTTTGGGCTGGAGTACAGCCAGTACCAAGTTTGGCAGTCAGTCCAAAGGCAGTAGTGGCTAATAAACCCCGGATAACCTGACGACGGGAAATATAAAAACGTTTTCTATTATCCAAGACTTTTTCTCCTAGGAAACTTTGATATTGACGATAGTTAATTAATTAGCACTAATATTACTATCAGCACCATTAGATAGCTTTTGCTTTGTCAATATTAGGGGAGATGAAATCCAGAAAAAAGTTATGTAGCTTACACTTTTTCTTTAACTTGGTGCTAACACATCTTAAGCATCAGTTTGCCTAGATATAGATTTAAGAGAATTGATAGGTTTTTATGCCTTTATCTTTAGCGGCAAATAAATAATAAATTCTGCTCCCTGATCTGGTGTGGAATTTACTTTGACTGTGCCTTGATGTTTGCCGGTAATAATTTGCAAAGTGATCGCTAATCCTAAGCCTGTCCGGTTCTGAT
>Ga0335395_10001407_pt1 | contig 15192 bp, 12 predicted proteins | sample MAT02_FD_205744 | JGI IMG/M metagenome (GOLD analysis project Ga0335395, IMG submission 205744) | Freshwater microbial communities from Lake Fryxell liftoff mats and glacier meltwater in Antarctica - MAT-02 (spades assembly) (version 2) ...
ATGGAACTGAACATGACTAGATTTAGGGAAAATATCGGCAAGTCGAGTTACCAGTTTCCGGCTTAAGTTTTGGTCAAAAAGAAGTTTCATAAACAGCAGTTTCAAACGCCACCTACCACAGCAATCTGACAGCGTTCTCGGTCAGCAGCGAATTCTAAACACGCTCTAATGTCTTCCTCCGTCAACTCTGGAAAGTCGTCCAGAATCTCTGCATGAGATATTCCCGCAGCCAGCCAACCCAACACATCATAAACGGTAATTCGCATTCGCCTGATGCAAGGCTTTCCACCGCGTTTACCTGGTTCGATAGTAATGATGTTGCGATAGCTCATGACAAAACCGAGTTGAGTACACTTTTATTTAAGTTTAGCCTAATTTTGGAGAAGTCATATCATATAGCGATACAATTTACTAAACTTCGCAAGTTGTTCAACCTTAGAGGTAATAGCCTAACTCTATGAATACCCTCGACCAAGTGCTAGAAACTGCCTTGCAACTGTCCTACGAACAGCAGGAAATGTTGATAAAAATCCTGCAAAACCGTCACCGCGAGAGTATCCGCGCGCAAATAGCTGCGAATGCTCAACAAACCTTAGCTGATTTCCATACAGGCAAATTCCCACACCAGTCAGCCGAGGATGTTATTGCAACATTACGCCAGTCTTTGGACGAGCCCGAAGCATGAGACAACTGGTTTTAACTCCCAAATTCAAACGAGCATTCCGCATGAGATATATTAACTGTGTCAGCGATTATTAGACAACAACTCCACAAATAGATTTAATTTTCATTTAACTTATGCACAAACTCAGCAACAGCCGCTACAAATTCTGCGGTAGATTCATAAGGCAAAACATTGCGCCCAGGCATTAATAAACCTTCCGCATTGGGAAAATGGGTTAAATATTGCGCTAATCTTTCCTCCGGTTTTTCTTCCTTACCTGCTTGACTGATACTTGATGCTTTTTCTCCCATGACAATCAGTGCGGGCCGATCGCACTTTTGGATCGTGCTACTGTAATCCTGGCGCCAAAACCCCGCCAAAAACGAGAAAACCGCATGGCGACTATCAGGATTAGCCGCCCCAGCCTGCAAAGCATCCAGCCATTCGCTGTCAACTTTCGTCGCATCGCCAAATAGTTGTTTGATTGAAAAAGAGCGCAGAAATTCAGCGCGTCTGGCGTAGCGGTAAAATGCGTTTCCCAAAAGAGAGTCTAACAGATTCCAGACAATTCTTTGCTGTCTTTCAGTAGAATGTTTGTTCATCACCGCCCAAGCAGGAGGCCCCGCCAACACTAGCCCCTGAATTAAATTCGAGCCGCTTTCTTGGTCAATTTTTGCTAAAGCCAAGGCTACTGATAATAGAGCACCTTGCACCAGGACGATCGCAGGTTTTTTTACTACAGTCTCCAAAAAAAACTGCAACTGTCCAGCCCAATCGTCAGGATAGCAAGCCACAGCAGGCATTTCGCAATCGCCGCAACCCAAAAGATCTGGATTGTAAATCGGATTGGTGTTGCCTGTTTTGCACCAACTTTCACAAAATCTCTGCCAAAATACTCTTGACAATCCTACTCCGATAGGATGAATTAAAACTAAGGGTATGCTATTATCGGCTGTGGCAGCAGTTGGGTTGTAAACATCATAAGCACAGCGATAATTTTTCCATTGGTAAAACAGCGTTGGTGATTTTAGAGGCGAACTGGCAGACAAATTTTGCGTTGAATATTGCGGTTGCATATTATTTTTTTCTGCTGATGTTACTTTTTATTATAATATAAGTAGGGGCGGGTTTCACCCTAAATATTTGGGGTAAATGAAGAGATAGATCAACCCGCCCTCTTAGACTACATTTATTATTTAATTATGTCAGAACAGCGGATTACTATTTCTTTACCTAACTTGCTGCTCATTGTAGGATCGTCCTTGCTGCTAGTGCTGTTGTGGCAATTGCGGAGCCTGCTAGTAATTCTGATGATCTCGGTTGTGCTAGCTGCTTCTATCGTACCAATAGTCAATTGGGCTGAAACCAGGCGAGTTCCCCGCTGGCTGGCCGTGATTATGGTTTATTTAGCTCTCATCGGCGGATTTAGTGGCACAGTAGTATTAATTGGCCCGACAGTCATCCAACAAATAGAATTACTGCTGCGACAATTACCAGTTTACGCCCAAAGCCTGGAAACTGTGGCAACCAGCTTAGCAAGTCGCTTGACTGACGATGCACCAACCTTGGTGGGACAATTTTTGGACACTCAATCTTTGACTAATTGGCTGATTCGATCGAGTCAACAACTGGTTTTGCGATCGTACAGTTTAACCAGAGGCATTCTCGGCGGTTTCTTCAGTTTAGTTCTAGCTTTATTTATCTCAGGTTACATGGTAGCAGATAGCGAAACTTTAATTAAAAGTTTAGTGCAGTTTTTCCCCAAACCTTGGGATGAACGTTTAGCCGCACAAGCTACGCCTATCGGTCAAAGAATGGGGAGTTATATTCGCGGGCGATTTTTAGTTTCCGGGATTTTAGGGATATTTATTACCACAGGTTTAAGCATTTTAGGGATGCCGGAATTTTCTTTAGGCTTAGGTGCGATCGCAGGTGTAACCAACCTAATTCCCTTCATCGGGCCAGTATTGGGAGCCGTACCAGCATTAATTGTAGCACTTGCTAAAGGGGGCTGGGTATTTCTCTGGGTATTGCTATTATTTGTCATTATCCAGAATCTAGAAACTTACGTCCTAGATCCTTTGTTAGTTGGTTCCTCGGTAGGTGTGCATCCTTTATATCAATTACTGTCTGTTTTAGGAGGCGTTCAAGTATTGGGAATTATTGGGGCTGTAATTGTGCCACCTTGGTTTGCGGGAGTGGCTGCTTTGATTGAAAATTTGTACTTAAAACCGAAGCTTCGGGGTGAACATCGAGAAGCAATAACTCAGGGTAAAAATAATTCTGATTTGCCGCCTGTTGCGCCTTTGACATGACAGCCCCAAAATTTTTCAACAAACTAAAGTCTTTATTGAGTACAACTAAAAAATGATTTCATCCAAATTATCCAAAGTATTTAAATTGCCAGTAAAACGCGTTATCTGCATTTTACTTAGCTTAAATTTACTAATATTAAGCGGCTGCCAAAACAGCAGCGCCGTTACTGCCAAAAATAGCGGTATTATCAAAATTACACTGTGGCATGGCATCAATCCTCCGCCCAACCGAGATGTGTTTCAAACCCTTACCGAAAAATTCAACAAAACACATCCCAACATCCAAGTAGAAGCACTTTATATCGGTCAGCCAGACCAACAATTGCCAAAAATCCTGACAGCAATTGTTGGAAATTCCCCCCCAGATTTGCTTTGGAATACTCCCACAATGGCAGGGAAATTAGCAGAACTACAAGCAATTCAACCACTAGAAAACTGGCTTGATAAATCCCCCATCAAAGCCGAAATCGATCCGGCACTGTTCGAGTCAATGGAACTGGACGGACACACCTGGTCAATTCCCCTAGCTACAAACAACACAGCAATATTTTACCGTCCCAGCTTATTTAAAGCAGCAGGAATTACAGAATTGCCGCAGACTTGGCAACAATTAAAGCAAGTAGCCCGATCGCTCACACGAGACACCAACGGAGACGATCGCATCGATCAACACGGCATACTGCTCCCCCTAGGCAAAGGAGAATGGACAGTATTTACCTGGCTGCCATTCATGTTCAGTGCAGGAGGCGAACTCATGGCCCCAATGGCCTCAACAGCTCAAACTCCCGTCCCTCAGATAGACAGTCCAGGCTCTCTCGCCGCCTTAGAATTGTGGAGCGACTTGTTAAAAGAAGGTTCAGCCATACTCTCAGCACCCGAACGCGGTTACGAACTCGACAACTTCATTGCCGGCAAAGTCGCCATGCAAATCACCGGGCCTTGGACGCTAGCACAGTTGCAACAAAGCGCGATCGACTATGGAGCCATCCCTATACCAGCCCCCACACGCACCGCAGCCGTTGTTGGGGGTGAAAACCTATTTTTAATGAAAACCTCGCCCCAACAAGAAAAAGCAGGGTTAGAATTTTTAGAATACGCCCTTAGTGAAGAATTCCAAACAGCCTGGGCCTTGGGAACAGGTTATTTGCCAATTAACCTCAAATCCAGAGAAAGTCAAACCTATCAAAACTTTGTCAGCAAAACCCCTATTTTGCGAGTATTTTTAGCACAAATGAACAGTGCCCGATCGCGCCCCATTATTTCAGGTTACTCCCGACTGTCCGAAAACCTAGGCCGCGCCATAGAAGCAACCCTTCTGGGGCACTCCCCCCAAGACGCGCTTAAAGAAGCCCAAGAGCGTTTGGCGCTAACATTAGATATCGCAGCAGCATCCGGGAAATAGAAAACGGGAAATATCAAAGGGAAAATAGAGAGTTTTGCATCTCAATTCTCTACTTTCACTCTGTTTTCTAAAAAGACTGGAAGCCTCGATCGCCCGCAACAAACTAACGCCCGTTCTTACCTGGTAATAAATCTTTAACAAAAACCCAAAACTTGCCCACCGAATGCTTCGCCCTTACGGATATATTTGCAGAAAAGGGCTGTTGCCGACAATTATGAAAATTTTACGTGTAAATTTGATCGAACCAGAAAAAAAACAGCCCTCAACAGCCCAACCAAAACCGAATTCAAACGGTTCTTCTCCTACCAACCACGTATGCTCTACCATCACTTAATAGAAAATTTTTCCTTACCCGATGCCCGTCCCGTGCCACTGACTGATACCCCAACGATCGCCCACCTTTTCCCCAAACGACAATGCAGAAAAAGTTCTTTAACACAATCAAAGGACATTCCTGGCGGTACTTCCTCTCAGTAGGCGCGATCGCCCTCATCTACTTTTTGGCCTCTCAATTCGCCATTTCCACACTCACACTCAGTCCAGAAATGTACCCTATGTGGCCAGCAGCAGGGATTGCCCAAGTCGCCCTTCTGCTGTTCGGACGGCAACTGTGGCCAGGCATCGCCATCGGAGGCTTCCTATTCAGCCTGACTTCCCCGTCAGCCAACCTCGCCATCGCATTCATCTCAGCTAGTGGCAGAGCCCTCCAAGCGTGGACAGGAACTTACCTGCTGCAAAGAATCAACTTCAGCCCTGGACTCGATCGGCTCAAAGACGTTTTAGGCATCGTCGGACTAGCAGCCTTCGGGTCTACCCTGATCAACTCCACCATCGGCAGCATCGTCCAGTGTCTGACCGGTCTATCAGACTGGAGCAATTTAGGCACAATTTGGGGAACTTGGTGGGTGGGAGACGCGATGGGAATCTTGCTCATCGCCCCCCTAATCCTGACTTGGCGTGAATGGCCCTCCATCAAAAACAACCGCCAACACATTGTCGAACGCGCCATTTGGTTACTGCTACTGTTAGGCATTGGCTGGCTAGTCTTCTGCTCCCGCACCCGCGCCGCCTACGCCCGCTACCCCCTCGAATACCTGCCCTTTCCCCTAGTAGTTTGGGCAGCATTTCGATTTGGTCAGCGCTACACCGCCCTCTCCAACTTCATCCTGTGCGGCTTCGCCATCTGGGGCATAGCCAGAGGCAGTGGCCCCTTTCTCAAACACGCCAGCAGCATCCCCCAAGCACTGTTATCCCTGCAAGCCTTCATTGCCGTCATCGCCGTCACAGGCTTAGTCTTAGCCGCCACCGTAGCCGAACGCCGCCAAGCCGAAATCTTCCTGCGAGCCAGCGAAGCCAGCCTCGCCAACGCCCAGCGCATCGCCCAACTGGGCAACTGGGACTTAGACCGCACCACCCAACAACTGCGCTGGTCTGACGAAATTTACCGCATCCTCAGACAACCGCCTGGAAGCTTTGAACCAAGTCTAGAAGCGTTCTTGGAATATGTACACCCCGAAGACAGAGAATTAGTCAAGACATCCATTGAAGCTGCTTTATTTCAACAACAGCCCTACAGCATCGACTACCGACTGTTACTCCTCGACGGGTGCGATCGCACAGTCTGCGAACAAGCAGCAGTAAACTCTACCTATATCACCAGCACCGTCCAAGACATCACAGACCGAAAACGGGCCGAAGCTGCCCTCCGATCTTCCGAAGAGCGATTTTCCAAAGCTTTTCACGCATCACCAGTCGGCATCAGCATCTGTACTCTCACAGACGGATGTTTTCTAGATGCCAATGAAAGCTTTTTGCGCCAGTTAGGTTGGGAACGCCACGAATTCCTCGGCCACACTGCGGACGAATTGGGAATGTTCGTCAATTCTGAAGACGGACGACGAATAACCCAGACTTTGCAATCGCAAAATTCCATCAGCAATCAAGAAATTTTAATTCGCACTAAAACAGGCGAAGAACGCGACTGGCTAATGTCGGTGGAACTGATTCACCTCGCCACCACTCAGTGCGTTTTAATCATGACCAGCGACATCACCGAAGCCAAAAGAGGCGAAGAATTCCGCCGGGCCGCATTAGCAGCCGAAGCCGCCAACCGCTCGAAAAGCGAATTTCTTGCCAACATGAGCCACGAACTCAGAACCCCTCTCAACGCGATTATTGGCTACAGCGAACTTCTACAAGAAGATGCCGAAGACCTCGGCGCCGAAGAGTTCGTCAGCGACCTCAAGAGAATTAGTACAGCAGGTCAACACTTGCTAGCAATTATTAAAGATATTCTAGACTTCTCTAAAATTGAAGCCGGTCGCATGAAACTAGACCTCGAAAATTTCAGCATCTTAAATTTGGTCGAGGATGTGAGCGCCATGATTGCCCTGATGGCAGACAAAAATTCTAATATTTTAGACATAGAATGTGCTGACGATATTGGCGACCTGCATACAGACTTGACCAAACTCCGCGAATGCTTGCTCAATCTCCTCAGCAATGCCTCTAAATTTACTTTCTCTGGGGTGATTACCTTCACCGTTACCCGCCAAGAAGTCAAAATTACCGAAGAGTTTGCGGTGGAAGAGGGAGCTGATGGAGGACAAGAAAATAGCTCATCTCTAACGTTTTCCAAGTCTCGATCTCAAGAGTGGATCGTTTTCACTGTCAAAGATACTGGCATCGGTATGACTCCCGATCAGCTAGCCAGAGTGTTCGAGCCCTTCACCCAAGCCGATTCCTCAAGCACTAAGAAGTACGGCGGAACAGGTTTGGGACTGACAATTACCAAAAAATACTGCAAAATGATGGGTGGAGATATTACAGCCGTCAGCGAGTTGGATAAAGGTTCTACTTTTACAATTCGGCTCCCAGCTAAGCTCACTTAAACTTCCAGATTCGATTTGAGATTTTAGATTGGAAAATTTAAGAATAACTCAACTCTCTACACTCAACTGCTTATACTTAAGAAAGTTGCTTAAAAAGCGCCAGAAATTATGCATCCTCACCTCCAGCGCCAACTCGAACAGCTTAATTTAACCGACGATTCTCCTCCTCTGACTGCCGAGCAGTGGCAGCTATTCTTGGAAGAAGTAAGTCTAAGCTATCATAGCAACGGCCAGCAGGCGCTGGTGAAGAAAGCTCCCAGAAGTTCCGATGAGGAAGCGCTACAGCCCGATCGAGATCATCCCAAAGTTTCTGAAATCGATCGACTGCGGGCCACTGTCAACAGCTTAGGTGCGGGACTTTTTACTTTGGATGCTCAGGGCCTTGTGCTCTGTGTCAACCCAGAAGCCGAACGCTTGTTGGGGTGGCGAGAGTCGGAACTCGTAGGCGTGGCGCTGATCTCTCGGATCAGCTCGAAACAGAGCAAAGGCAATAAATCAAAAGTTTTGAGTTCCAAGCAACAAGAAGCCACAAAGAGTGAAAATTTGACGATCGCAACTAAACTATCTCTACCACAGGCGATCGCATCGAACCTACCTTATAGTAATTCAGACGACCAGTTTCTCTGCCGCGATGGCAAAATTTTACCAGTTTCCTATTTTTTCAATCCCGCAACCACCGGCCCAAACATCTCAGTCTTAGTCTTTTTCGACATTAGCGAACCAAAGCGAGTTGCTAGAGAACAAGAGCGATCGCTCTCTATGCTACAGTCAGTTTTAGAATCCACAGATGCCGGTATTATTGCTGTTGACAACAACGGTAATGTGTGTAATTACAATCAAAAGTTTGTAGAAATGTGGGGTTTGTCCGAAGCAGAGCAGTTGAGCCGATCGACTGTCGGTACTCTCAAAAAACCGACCAAAACAGCATTTCCCTTTGCCTTGCGCCAATTAAAAGACCCCCAAGGATTTCTCAAAAACGTCATGAAAGTGTCTGCCAATCCAGATACTCAAATAGACGATTTATTAGAATTCAAAGATGGAAAAATGCTGGAATTAAATTCCCTTCCCTCAAAAGTTGGCTCGAAAATAGTAGGACGAGTCTGGAGTTTTCGAGATGTTACTGAGCGCAAAAGAGTAGAAAAAGCTTTGCAAGACAGAGTAGAATTCGATCAGTTAATTACCAGTTTGTCAACCCATTTTATCAACCAATCCGTAGCAGAAATAGACAAAGGAATCAATCAAGCCCTAGAAGCGATCGCCACCAAAACTCACTTTGACCGCAGTTACATTTACTTATTATCCGAAGATAAAAGTTACTTAAAAAATATCTACCACTGGTGCAACGAGAGTAGGCAAGCCCTCCCAGACAAAATTCAACAAATATCAGTCCAACAAATCCCTTGGATTACCCAGAAAATTTCTAAATTTGAAAGCATCCACATTTCCGAAGTTAGCGAAATAGTGCCCCCAGAATCACTAGAAATTGCCTACTTTGGCGATAGTGAAGAACCCACAGAATCACTCCCGAATCCCCCATCCCAAATAACCAACAAAAATCTGATCAATGCCTTAGCATCCATCGGCGAATCACTCAATAATTTAGAAGCCAAAAAACTTGATAAAAGCATTCATTCATTGAGCATTATCCCCCTAGTGTGCAATCAAGAATTAATCGGATTTATCGGATTTGATACCCAAAAACAAACAGAAATGCGATCGCCCGAAATATCCACCCAACTAAAAATAGTCGGAGAAATGCTTGCCAATGCCCTAGAACGCCAGCGGGCAGAATCCGCCTTAAGACAAGCCGAAATTAAATACCGCAGCATCTTTGAAAACGCAGTCGAAGGCATATTCCAAATCACCCCAGACGGGCGCTATCTCAGTGCCAACACCGCACTAGCCCGCATCTACGGCTACGACTCCTGCGCTCAAATGCTCGCCGAACTCACAGACATCAAAAGCCAACTTCACAGCAACCCCCATCGGCGCGCCAACTTCATTGCCACCATGACCGGTGTCCGCGAAATATCCAAATTTGAATCGCAAATATACCGGAATGATGGTAGCCAGATTTGGATTGCCGAAAACGCCCGCAGCATCTGCGATGAGAGTGGCAAAGTTCTGTACTACGAAGGTACTGTCGAAGATATCACCGATCGCAAACAAGCCGAATCCACCATGCAGTTTGCCCTAGAAGCAGCAGAATCAGCAAACCGCGCCAAAAGTACATTTCTGGCCAACATGAGCCACGAACTCCGCACACCCCTCAATGCGATCATCGGCTACAGCGAAATGCTGCAAGAAGAAGCCGAAGACTCCGGGAACGAGGAATCAGTCCCGGATCTCGAAAAAATCCGCAGCGCCGGCAAACACCTACTCGCCTTGATCAATGACATCCTAGATATCTCTAAAATTGAAGCCGGGAAAATGGAACTCTACCTAGAAACCTTCGACATCCCATCCCTAATAGAAAGCGCGGTTGCTACTGCACTTCCACTGATTGAAAAAAACGGTAACATCCTAGAAATTTACTGTCCCAACAATCTCGACACCATGCACGCCGACATGACCAAAGTCCGACAAGTGTTGCTGAACCTGCTCAGTAACGCCGCCAAGTTTACCAAAAATGGCAAAATTGCGATCGGGGTCGAAAAAATTAATAATGAACAATTAAAAATCAACAATCAGGAGGAATCTTCGCAAATTTTAATTTCCAATTCCGAATTTTTGAGTTTCCGCGTCACCGACACGGGAATCGGCATGAATCCAGAACAATTGCAGCGAGTTTTCCTACCTTTCACTCAGGCTGATGCCTCAACAACTCGCCAATACGGTGGCACCGGTTTAGGACTGGCTATCAGCCAGCGCTTCTGTCAGATGATGGGTGGCACCATTGAGGCGGATAGCAAATTGGGTATCGGCAGCGCTTTCACCGTGATTCTACCCAGCCAAATCAAACTTCCCGAAGCTGAAAACAAAGTCCAGGATAGCAAACGCTCGATCGCGCCAAATGGTGTCGGCACTGTTTTAGTAGTGGACGATGACCCGATTTCGCGGGATTTGATCGAACGTGCCCTGACTCGCCAAGGACTGCACATAGAACTCGCCAGCAGTGGCGAACAAGCCTTGGATCTGGCAAAGGAACTGCACCCCGACGCGATTACCCTTGACGTGATGATGCCGGGAATGGATGGCTGGGCGGTGCTCTCTGCTCTGAAGGCAGATTCAGACCTTGCCGAAATTCCCGTAATCCTGCTATCCTTTGTGGGCAACAAAAGCCTCGGCTTTGCATTGGGCGCATCGGACTACCTCACTAAGCCAGTGGACGGCAAACGGCTGGCTACTTTGTTGAGGAAGTACCGACGGGACAAAGAAAACGTTGAAAATAACAATTTGACCTGTCAAATCCTAATTGTGGAAGACGATGTTACCACGCGCGGAATTCTGCGACGCATACTAGAAAAACAAGGCTGGACAGTAACGGAAGCTGATAGTGGGCGCGCTGCTCTCGATCGCCTAGACGTTTCGCGACCAAACCTGATCCTACTAGATTTGATGTTGCCAGAAATGGATGGCTTTGAGTTGATCGGCGAACTTCGCAAATCGTACTCTGGAGATCCAATTCCGATTGTTGTAATTACGGGTAAAGATTTGACACCAGCCGAAAGCCAGCAGTTAAACGGTTGTGTCGATCGCGTGTTAAAAAAAGGAGTCTACAGTTGCGATACTTTACTACGCGATGTTCGTTCTATAGTGAATGACAGACTCGATCGCAGGTACGACTCGAAAGGCAAGGAGAACACCAATGGCTAAAATCCTGTTGGTCGAAGATAACGAAATGAATAGGGATATGCTTTCGAGGCGTCTGGCCCGCAAGGGACACGAGGTCTTTATTGCTGTGGACGGTGCTGAGGGAGTGTCGATGGCCATTGCCAAAATACCGGATTTAATTCTGATGGATATGAGTCTGCCAGTGCTCGACGGGTGGCAAGCAACCCAGCAAATTAAGGCGGCTCCTGAAACTAAAACGATTCCGGTGATTGCGCTGACAGCTCACGCTATGGCTGGCGATCGGGAAAAGTGTTTGGCGGCTGGCTGCGACGACTACGACACCAAACCGGTGGAGTTTCCTCGACTTTTGAGTAAGATTGAAATGCTTCTGAAAGGGGCCATGACATGAAAGGTGACGAGGGCAGCGTTCTGGTTGTTGACGACAATGAGGTTAACCGCGATTTGCTGGCCCGCCGACTTCAGCGCCAAGGCCACGCGGTGACAGTGGCTGAAGATGGTCTTCAAGCTCTGGAACTGATGCGCTCTGAGCCTTTCGACTTGGTTCTTCTCGACATTATGATGCCGCAAATGAACGGCTATCAGGTGCTGGAAAATCTCAAGGCGGACGAGAAGTTGCGCTACATCCCGGTCATTATGATTTCGGCGGTGGACGATATTGACAGTATCGTCCGCTGTATTGAGTTGGGTGCGGAAGATTATCTTTCTAAACCGTTTAATCCGGTGTTGTTGAAGGCTCGGATTAGTGCTTGTCTGGAAAAGAAGCGGCTACGGGATCAGGAGCAAGCTTATTTGCAGGAGTTGAATGAGGAACAGGAAAAGTCGGAGCGGTTGCTGTTGAATATTTTGCCCAAGGCGATCGCCGAACGCCTCAAACAAGGGGAAACTACGATCGCCGACAGTTTCTCTGACGTGACTGTGATGTTTGCGGATTTGGTTGGTTTTACTAAGCTTTCGACTCATTTGTCACCGGCGGAGTTGGTGGAATTGCTCAACCAAATTTTCTCGGCTTTTGATGAGTTGGCCGATCGCTACGGACTTGAGAAAATTAAGACGATCGGCGATGCTTATATGGTGGTTGGTGGTTTGCCAACACCGAGTAATAATCATGCTGAGGCGATCGCAGAAATGGCGATCGACATTCAAGCAGCCATTGCCAAAATGCGAACTAAAGGCGATCAACCACTCAGCATCCGCATCGGCATTAATACCGGGCCAGTGGAAGCTGGGGTAATTGGTACTAAAAAGTTTACCTATGATTTATGGGGAGATACAGTAAATATAGCTTCTCGGATGGAATCTCTCGGTGTTCCCGGTGGAATTCAGGTAACAGTTGCTACCTACGAACGGTTGCGGGACAAGTACATTTTCGAGGATCGCGGCGTGCTTCAAGTGAAGGGAAAAGGGGATATGATGACTTATCTGCTTTTAGGCAGAAAGGGTTAATTAGTCATTAGTCATTAGTCATTAGTCATAGGTAACTAATAACAACAGTCAACAGTCAACAGTCAACAGTCAACAGTCAACAGTCAACAAATGAACGTAAATTCTAATCTTTTAATGTATTCGCAATGGGCGGGAATTCTCACAGTAATTTTCGCTGTTGTGACAGTGCTAGCTTTTATCTTGAAATGGGGCTTTCGCTTCCGTTTGATCGGAGTTACTAGCTTTATGGCCGTGATTGCTGCAAGTATATTTGGTCTGGGTTTAGGACTGTTTGCTCGCACACAAATTGCGGGTGCGGTTCGCTATTCTTTGGTTTACGATACTGGTGGCGCTCAAACTGTAGTTACCGTGCCGCCTTCGATCACCGAATCGGAGTTAGAAGCGACAATGCAGCAAGCTGCGGCGGATTTGTACTCTCCAGGGCGCAGCGGCAGTGGCAGAGACTACATGACAATCCGGGTACGGACGATCGTACATCCAGAGCCTGGGGTGTCGCAGCCTTTGTTTTTGGGCGAGGTGAGGCGATCGCTGGCTACTCGATATGATGACAAAATGGCGATCGAAATCTTCCCCGAAAAAGTCGCAACTCTGAAAAAATACCAAGCCTAAAAACCAAGGTTCGTAAAAATAAAGGTTCGTAGTGAGGACTTCAGTCCTCTCAACCTAGTTAAGAAAGAAAAAACTGAAGTCCTGACTACGAACCTTTTGTAAGAATCAAAAAAATCTGGCAATGAGGACTGAAGTCCTCGCTTTATATTTGAGAAATAAAAGACTGAAATCCTTACTACAAAATGAGAAAAAAATATGACTCAAAATACAGAACAACTACTAAAAGACCTGTACAACGCCTTTAACCCATCTTCTCCTTTACCAGCAGGCGACCCGCAATATGTTGACTGTGGGGAAGTGCGAGGAGATGACGATATTACCCTAGACTTGGGCCTCAACATTGAGCGTTCAGAACCGATGACTTGCCAGTTGTATGCAGGACATCGCGGCGCTGGAAAGTCCACCGAATTACTGCGGCTACAGCAACACTTGAAAAACAAAGGTTACTTTGTAGTTTATTTCGCGGCTGACGTGGAAGATATCAATCCCGAAGATACTGAATATACAGATATTTTGCTAGCTTGCACCAGACACTTATTAGAAGCAATTAAAGAGGCTGACTCCAAGCCTTTGCTCAATTGGATGAAAGACCGCTGGGACGATTTAAAAGATTTAGGGCTAACAGAAATATCTTTTGAAAAATTGAGCTTAGAGGCGCAAATTAGTCAGTTTGCCAAGTTGACGGCGAATGTGAAAACTCAACCGAGTCTGCGTCAAAAAATCCGAGAAAAAGTTGAGCCCCAAACACAAACGCTGATTGCTGCGCTAAATGAGTTTATTGGCGACGCTAAAAAAAAATTGCCCAATAAATATTCGCAACTGGTAGCGATTGCCGATAATTTAGACCGGATTGTGCCATTTCCTGCGACAGACGCAGGAGGACGCAGCAATCTAGACCAAATTTTCTTAGACCGCAGCGAACAACTCCAAGCTTTAGATTGTCACGTTGTTTACACTGTACCGATTTCGATGGTGCATTCTAATCGCGCTGCTGATTTAAGCGATAAGTACAATACTCCGCAAGTGCTACCAATGATTCTGGTACAGAATCTAGATGGTAGCGCTCACCAACCGGGACTTGCTAAAATTAAAGAGTTGATTAAGAAGCGGGTGGAAAAAATCGATCAAAATCTATCTTTAGAAACAGGATTGTTTGACACCCAAGAAATCCTAGAACGGCTGTGCTTGATGAGTGGAGGTCACGTTAGGGATTTGATGAAGATGATGCGAGAAGCTGTGAATCAAACACAGAATTTGCCAATTACTGCCAAAGCGGCCCAAAGAGCAATCACGAAAGAGCGGAATGTCTACCGCAAAACTCCCGGACAAGATGAATGGTCAATTTTAGCAAAAGTCTCTATTTCTCACCGGATACTTAATGAAGAAAAGCACCGCAGTTTGCTATTTAACCGCTGTATTTTGGAATACCGATATTTTGATGATGAAGGAGAAATGCAGCCTTGGTATGATGTTCACCCGCTAATTAAAGGCATTCAGGAATTTAAGGAAGCAGTAGCACTACTTCAAGACGGTTCAATTAAGACCGATCCCCCCTAGCCCCCCTTAAAAAAGGGGGGGACAAGAGTGTTCTTAAAGTCCCCCTTCTTAAGGGGGATTTAGGGGGATCTCCGAGCAATAAACAGTGCTAACTAACTGTATTTCGCTATACTTCAGCCATGAAACCAGAAGCAATTGATTGGGACGAAGATTTGCCACCTGCAGAACCGGAGGAAGAATATCTAACTCTGGTACGCACTCTCAAGCGGACAGATGGCTTTAACTTGTTGTTTGTGGAGTGTTCACCGGCGGAGGGAGAACGCTGGATTGCTAGAGTTAAAACAGATATTCCGCAGCAAAATATTGAGGTTTTGCGACTAAAGGAATCGGTTTATGATTTTTACAATCTAATTGAAGAGTTGCCAAATCGCGATCGCATCAATGTCCTATTTGTCAATGGTTTAGAATATTCACTGTATGAATACGAACAACAGAAAAGGGCTGGAGGCTGGGAAAGTAAGGATATTTATTCTTACAGTTGGCGGGGTGTGCCACCTGTTTTAATTAATTTAAACC
>Ga0335395_10001408_pt1 | contig 15191 bp, 13 predicted proteins | sample MAT02_FD_205744 | JGI IMG/M metagenome (GOLD analysis project Ga0335395, IMG submission 205744) | Freshwater microbial communities from Lake Fryxell liftoff mats and glacier meltwater in Antarctica - MAT-02 (spades assembly) (version 2) ...
CCAGCGGGAAGCTCTACCGGGACATCTCACCCGAGGAAGTGGATCGTCTTGTGGAGGTCGTGGGCTTGGCTGAGGCATTCCAGCCCGCGCTTGAACACTCGAAAACCTGGTCTCAAGCATTCTATGCCGACCCGGAGCGCTTGGATCGTAGCATTGAGGAGGTCATGGAAGATGAAAAATAAAGCCATCAACGCCACTTGCCATGCGTTCAGCGCGGCGGACAAACTGCTGCCGGACGCGAACATCTGGATTTACCTGAACGGTCCGGCATCGGATCCGACCAAGTGGGCCGTCCAAACCTATTCTGCGATTCTGGGTGACATTCTCAAAGCCGGGGCTGAACTTTTCCTTGATGTGCTTGTGCTCAGCGAGTTCATTAACCGTTTTGCCCGTATGGAGATGAACCGGCTTCAGCCCGGACAACGTGACTTCAAAGCCTTCCGGCAGTCTGCCGCCTTTGCGCCTGTCGCACTCGCCATCCAGCAGCAGACCTCGCAAATCCTTACCATGTGCCAACCCTTGGATCATCCGTTCTCGGAATGGAATCACACCCAAATGCTCGCTGACTTCGGCACCGGTGGCGCGGACTGGAATGACCAATTGCTGGTAGAGAACTGCCGTAAGTACGGAATCTCCCCACTGACCAACGATGGAGATTTCACCGAGGGCGGCATTTCCGTATTCACCGCCAATAATCGACTGCTCGTCGCCTGCCCATGACCGCCACCTACCCCAAGAAGCTCATCGAAGTCGCGTTGCCTCTTCCGGAGATCAACGACGCGTCTTCCTATGACAAGATGCCGGGCATCGGTCCGCATCCGAAGGGCATCCACCACTGGTGGGCGCGTCTGCCGCTGCCTTGTGCGCGGGCCGTCCTGTTTGCATCTGTGGTCACCGATCCCTCGGATGACCCGGCGTGGAAGGAAAAGAGCGAGGCCGAACAAGATGCCCGACGAGAGGTGCTGTTCGACATAATGCGTCGGCTCATGGGGAAGAGGTTGCACGAGCATCCAGAGGTGTACGAAGAGGCGCATCAGGAAATGCTGCGGCACTGCGATGGTAAGCTCCCACCCGTGCTCGATCCATTTTCCGGCGGCGGCTCCATTCCGCTGGAGGCAGCGCGTCTTGGCTTCGAGGCCCATGCGGCCGACCTGAATCCCGTCGCGGTTCTACTCAACAAGTGCAATCTGGAACTCGCCCCGCGCTGGGCAGGACACGCCCCGGTGAACCCGGAGGACTGTGAGAGTGACATCGGCACCCAAGTGTGGACAGGCACCAAGGGTCTGGCTGCGGACGTCCGCTACTACGGCCGACTCATCCGGGAGCGGGCATTGGAAAAAATCGGGCATCTCTATCCAAAGATAAAACTGCCGGAGGAACATGGGGGGGGCGAAACCAATGTGATTGCTTGGCTTTGGGCGAGAACCGTTGCAAGCCAAGACCCATCTGCCAAGGGTGCCCATGTGCCGCTCATCACAAGCTATTGGCTTGCAAATAATGGTGCAAAATCATCGTGGCTTGAGCCAGTTGTAGATCGAACAGCAGGAACCTACCACTTCGATGTCCGGACCGGAACTCCCACTGACAAGGCCACAGTGCGAGCGGGGACCAAAATGGGACGACGGACGTTTCGATGCATCCTCTCTGGTGAACCGTTGGAATACAACTACACGCGGGCACAAGCTAAGGAACAGAAACTTGGGTGTGTGCTTATAGGTATTGTTGCCGAGGCCAGACGGGGCCGCGTCTATCTGCCCGCGAATGCCGATCACGAACGTCTTGGTAGAATTACCGAAGCCAAATGGAAACCCGATGAATTGGTGACGGATCCCTGCCACGATGTGGACCGCCTACCCATGTACGGGATGCCCACCTGGGGCGATGCGTTCACTCCGCGGCAACTCACTGCGCTAACTACTCTCGTGGAGCTGGGTAAGTCCATTCGTGCTGACATTACGGCACATGCAAAACAAGCTGGTCTTGTCGATGAAGACGCTGCGACGTATTCCAAAACGGTTTCCACCTTTCTCGCTTTAGCAGTCGATAGAACCGCTGATTTTAACAGTGCAGTTAATCGTTGGAACTCTGGGAATCAAAAGGTGATGAATGTTTTCGCTAGACAAGCCATTCCTATGAACTGGGATTTTGGAGAGGCCAACACGTTCGGAGACTCAGTCGGATCATGGAGTACTTGCTGCGATTATGTTGCTTCTTGTGTGGAGGTTTTAGTGGCCGGAATGGGTTGTATCGGTGAAGCCGCTCAAGTTGATGCGGCAAATGGAGCCAACAACGTGGACTCGCTGATGGTTAGCACTGACCCTCCTTATTACGACAACATTGGTTATGCCGCATTAAGCGACTTCTTTTATGTTTGGCTTCGCAGATCTGTTGGGGATTTGTATCCTGAGCTTTTTGGCACGATACTGGTACCAAAAGCACCAGAGCTGACCGCATCCCCGGAACGGTTTGACGGCGACAAGACAAAGGCGAAGGAGCATTTCGAGTCAGGCTTCCGCAAAACGTTTACAAGGCTTCGTGAACGACTAGATCCACGTGTTCCACTGACTGTTTATTACGCTTTTAAGCAGAACGACGACAGTGAGGGCGAAGATGGCGAAGAGGGTGTCAGCATTGACCTGACGACCGGCTGGGAAACGCTCCTAGAAGCCTTGATTTCAAGTCGCTTCACGATTACCGCCACTTGGCCAGTGAGAGCAGCTCAGTCGTGGCGCATGGTTTCCATGGGCACGAGTTCGCTCGCCTCTTATATTGTTCTCGCCTGTCGTCCGCGCCCCGATGACGCGCCTCGCGTCGGCCGCAATGCCTTTGTGGCCGAGTTGAAGCGCGAGTTACCGCCTGCCTTGCGCCATTTGCAGCAGGGCAACGTCGCGCCCGTGGACTTTGCACAGGCGGCAATCGGGCCGGGCATGGCGGTGTTTTCCCGCTACAGTGCGGTGCTGGAAAGCAGCGGCAAGCCGATGACGGTGCGCACGGTGCTTTCCATCATCAACGGCATGAAGGATGAGCTGCTGGGTGAGTCCATCGAGGACCTGGACAAGGATACCCGCTGGGCCGTGCAATGGTTTGGCGAAGATGGATTTGAATGGGGAGACTCCGGCAAGGCCAACTTGCTGGCGAACGCACAGGCCACTGCGCTTAATGGGCTGGTGGCGACGGGTATTCTCGAAGTGAAAAGCAGCAACGTGCGCCTGATCGCGCCAGAGGCCCTGCCCGCCAATTGGGATCCGGATAAGGATCAACGGCTTACTGTGTGGGAAATGACGCATCAGCTGTTACGGGTCTATTACCACGAGCGGAAGGGTGATCCCGCCACCGCGGCACTCCTGCGCAAACTCGGAACCAAGGCCGATGTAGCCCGGGACCTAGCCTACAAACTTTTCACTGTCTGCGAGAATCGCAAATGGAGCCGCGAGGCACAGGCCTACAACGCCCTTGTCATGGGCTGGTCGGAGCTGACCCGCCTCGCCCGCGAAGTGACGACACCAGCCGGCCCCGCTACCCCGACCACTGGCGAACTTTTTTAACTTCACTCCCTCTTTTCTCTAACTCATGGCCATCACAAATCACGAACGCGTCGGCAAGGCACTGGAACTCCTGCGCGACGGCTTGCGCCCTTTCGTGGAGCGCGAACTGAAAACCTGCTGGGGAGACAAGTGGCCTCAGGAGGTGAAGAGAGTCCTCGGTGACACGCGACTGGCTGGCCTTGCCGCCGAACCCACGGCGGATGCCGCCGGACTGCTGGTGATCATGGACCGGGTGTGGAAGGAGGTCTTTGCCATGACGCTGGGCAAGGCCGAACGAAGCATGGTCAATGAACTGCTGTCCGTGCGCAACGAGTGGGCGCACCAGAAGCCTTTCACCGGCGATAACACCTACCGCGCCCTCGACACCATGGCCCGGGTGCTCGCCTCGGTGAGCGCCCCGCAGGCCGATGAAGTGGAAAAAGTCAAGATGGAGCTGCTGCGCGTCCGTTTCGACGAGCAGGCACGTAGCGAGCGCCGCCGTAATTCGGGTGTGGCTCTGGAAAGTCCCGTGGCCGGTGCCTTGAAGCCATGGCGTGAGGTGGTGAACCCGCACAAGGATGTGGCCAGCGGCAAGTATCAGCAGGCGGAGTTCGCCGCTGACCTCTGGCAGGTTCACATTGGCGAAGGGTCGGATGAATACCGCAATCCAGCGGAATTCTTCCGCCGCACCTTCCTGACGGAGAGCCTGAAAAACCTGCTTATCGGTGCTCTGCAACGGCTTTCCGGTGAAGGCGGCGACCCGGTGGTGCAACTCCAGACGAACTTCGGCGGCGGCAAGACGCACTCCATGCTGGCGCTGTATCATCTCTTCTCCGGCACTCCGACAAGCGAACTGCTGGATGTAGAGACTTTGGCAACAGAAGCAGAAGTCAAATCCATCCCAAAGGTGAAGCGCGTGGTCCTGGTGGGGAACAAGATTTCCCCCGGCAACCCATCTGTGAAGCCGGACGGCACGGTAGTCCGCACACTCTGGGGGGAGCTGGCCTATCAACTTGGCGGCAAGAAAGCCTATGACCGCATTGCCGCCGACGATGAGAAGGCCACCAGTCCCGGCGACGTGCTGCGTGAGCTGTTCAACGAGTATGGCCCCTGCCTGATCCTGATCGACGAGTGGGTCGCCTATGCCCGACAACTGCATCATGACGCAAAGGATCTGCCCGGAGGTGACTTTGAGACGCATTTCTCCTTTGCCCAAGCCCTGACTGAATCCGCCAAGCTGGCAAAGCAATGCCTACTGGTGGTCAGTCTGCCCGCCTCCGATACCACTGGCTCCCCTCACACCCTGGGGGATGACCTGGAAGTCGGCGGTGAACGTGGCCGCTCCGCGCTGGACCGCCTGCGCAATGCCATCGGCCGCGTGGAGACATCCTGGAGGCCCGCGAGTGTGGATGAGGGCTTCGAGATCGTGCGGCGAAGGCTGTTTGAACCGCTCCTAAGCAAGGAACAATTCGTGGATCGCGACAACGTAGCCCGTGCCTTCTTTGACCTGTATCGCACCCAGAAGACAGAGTTTCCTTCCGACTGCGCCAGCGGTGACTACGAGAAGCGGCTGCGGGCCGCCTATCCGATCCATCCCGAACTTTTTAACCGGCTCTATTCGGACTGGTCCACGCTCGTGAAGTTCCAGCGCACCCGTGGTGTCCTGCGGCTGATGGCCGCCGTGATTCACAGCCTATGGGAAAAGGGCGATAGGAGTGCGATGATCCTGCCCTGCCATGTGCCGATTGATGATCCTCGGGTGCAGTTTGAGCTGACCCGCTATCTCTCCGACAACTGGGTGCCGGTGATCGAAAAAGACGTCGATGGCCCGAACTCCCTACCGCTGCAGATGGACGGCGAGGTGCCCAATCTGGGCAAGTTCTCCGCGCACCGCCGCGTGGCCCGGACGATTTACATGGGCTCCGCCCCGACCGCCAAGGCAGCCCATCAAGGGATCGAAGATCGAGTGGTCAAACTCGGCTGCGTGATGCCTGGCGAGGCGTGCTCCACCTTTGGTGATGCCCTGCGCCGTCTGGCCGGGGCGGCGACATACCTTTACCATGACGCGAATCGGTATTGGTATTCCACTCAACCTACGGTAACGAAACTTGCCGAGGATCGGGCGGAACAGTTGAAGTCCGATCCGGAGTCGATGATGAAGGAGCTGGAAAAGCGCATCCGGCAGGACCTCACGAAGAAAGGGGATTTTGGAGGCACACATCCCTTGCCCAAATCCGGCAGCGATGTGGGCGATGATCCACACGCCCGACTGGTGGTTCTGGGTATCGAGCATCCCTATTCCAAGGATGGAGACAGTTCCGCATTAAACACTGCGAAGCTGATGCTGGAGAGCAAAGGCAGTTCACCGCGTCTCTATCGAAACGCCATCGTTTTTCTCGCCGTGGACAAGACCAAGCTTCAGGACCTTGACGAAGCAGTGCGTCGTTACCTGGCTTGGGAATCCATCGTGCACGACTCGGAAGCGCTGAACCTGTCCTCCCATCAACAGCGCCAAGCCACCAGCCAGAAACAGGCTGCAAGCACCGTGGTGGACTCACGCATCCCAGAGGCATATCAATGGCTACTCGTGCCCACGCAAGCGACTCCACAAAGCCCGATGGAGTGGACGCCTTTCCGTCTCGCCGGGCAGGAAGCACTGGCCGTGCGAGCCAGTAAGAAGCTCCGCAACGACGAAATGCTCATCACCGGCCTCGCCGGAACGCGTCTGCGGCTTGAACTCGACAACGTGCCGCTTTGGCGCGGGAATCACGTTTCACTGAAGCAACTGGCCGAAGATTTCGCCCGCTACACCTACCTCCCTCGCCTGCGGGATGCATCCGTGCTCATCGGTGCAGCACGCGATGGTCTCGGCCTGCTGATGTGGCCCCAGGAAAGCTTTGCCTATGCAGACAGCTACGATGAAGCCAGCTGCCGTTATCTTGGCCTTAAAAGTGGGCAGAACATTGCCATTTCAGAGGACAGCTTCTTTGGCCTGCTGGTCAAACCACAGGTAGCCATCGCCCAACTGGAGGCGGAAAAATCACAGCACGTTCCTGCGGCCGAAGCCACCGGCGACACCTCTACCCCATCGGCGACGACGGGTGGACCGTCCCCGACTCCCGACACGCCCGAGCCGACGAAATCAACAGAACCCGCCAAGCCCAAACGCTTCCACGGCAGCGTCGAACTCGATCCCCAACGCGTGGTCCGCGATGCCGGCAATATCGCCGACGAAGTCATCGCCCACCTAGCGAGCATCATTGGCTCCGATGTCATCGTGCGCCTCGACATCGAAGCCACCATTCCAGCCGGCGTGCCGGACAATGTCGTCCGGATCGTCACCGAGAACTGCCGCACGCTGAAGTTCACAAGTCAGGGATTTGAGATGGAATAGATGCTGGGCAGAGCAATAGGGCGGATGCGTTGACTTGTGTTTCTCGGGGAGGCGAAGAAGAAGGAATGGTGTCGATGCTCTCGAATACACAGAAATACTGAATGAAATGCGGTTTCCTCAGGGAGGAAGAGTTCATCAAGCGGCCTTGTAGTTGATGCTGCAAGGCATAGTAGGCTTCCGAAAAGACGAGGTCGGTGACCATAAGCTTCGGCGTCTCTTCCGTCCATTGATCAAGAAGGTCGCGAAGAGAGGGTCAAGTCCCGCGTATTGACACTTTTGTTTAATTTCCACATTTCTCTCCACAGGGCTTGAGGCACTACTTATATTCAGTTAAGGACCAATCTTGCCATCTATCATCAATCTCTCGGAAAGGCTAAAATACATCACTACGCGGGACTTGTATCTTGATTTTGACCGTTGAATTGGGCTCGTTCTGACCAACGGTTTTTATCTGGGGGCTGCGCAGCCCCCAGATAAAATAAGCCGCCGAGGGAGAAGATCGCTCTGGACTGGAACCTCCCGAGTTCGTGGGTCAGCTCGATCCTCCCTCGACGCATGTTTCTACCTTGAACAGTTGCCTGAACCTCCGAGTTCGTATCGCAAGTCGAATAAAAAACATACCACTAAAAACCATCCGACCAAACCCAGAAAAAATCCTTCATGACAACCTATATTGGCATCGACGTTTCAAAACTCCTCCTCGACATCCATCACAACGGCCAAGCCGCCCAGATCCCAAACACCGAGGGCCTGCGAGAAGGCCGAACAGCAAGAAATCTAACGCTCAGGGAATTAGGGACGAAGAAAAAGATGCATCCCGTGAAGGCAGAAATCGCACGAAGACTCCGAAAAGAAACAACCATGACATGGACATGGATCGCCCCACGACTTTACGGTGGCTCCCCAAGCACAACGACCAGCACAGTTTATCAACTGCAACTATAAAATGTGAAACAGCGGGACCGACCGCTTTTCCGCCATCCGCCAACTCAAGCCCGAGTGACCTGAGTGTGAGTCTACAATTACTCCGAGTGCATTGGAAGATTAGTCGGTCGCCGGAGCCTCGGCTTTGGGGTCAGGCGACTCTTCGAGGTGATCGGTAATCAAGCCCCAGCGGTTCTCGTATTCGGCGATGCTCCACCCGGCGAAATTTGAGTGGGGCGGGATGTGGACGGTGCGCACGGTATTGTCTTGGTGGGGTCTGTCATTCATCCCCGGCGTCTTCAACCAAAGCTCGTGAGCCTTGTTCACTTTCTTCGCCATTACATCGGCAGGGATGACGTAATAGACGAACGGTTTGTCAGACCCCGGTCCGGGAATGCCACCCAGCACCCAGAAAAACGAGGGCCCAAACTCTTTGGTCGCCTTCATGCCAACGCTGCATGTGATCTTTCCTTTGCCCTCGGGGGCGAAGGTTTTCACTTGCACGTGAGCAAAGCGGGTGCCTTCCTTGTTGGAGACAAGAATGTCGACGTTTGGGGTGTTGCCGAGAGTCACGACGGCGGCGTAACCACGACGGCACAACTCACCAGCGATAAAGAATTGAGAGGCGTTGCCTCGGTGGCTCTTGTCGCTCATACCAAGACGATAAAATGGACAAGTTGCTTTTCGAGATTCGCCCAGGTATCGGGAAGGATCGGAGCGGTGCCGTCTTGGAATGGTGAGAACAATTTGACGTTTGTATCGTCACCACCGCAGAGCAACCGGCAGTGAAACAGGTCAGCGTTGTTATCGTGTGGGTGCCGGTCGGTGAGCACCAAGACTCCGCGCTGCTGTTTTTTTGTCATCAGATCCTTAACTTTACGCTGATCCCGCAGAGCAAGGGCCGAGTTGCAGAGCCCCAGGCCCTTAGCAATTTCGATTTGCTCCGCCGTGTTGGTGAGTCCTTCTTGGAGTGGTGGGAAGAGGTGACCAAACTTCGCTCGGAAGTCATCATTCGAGATCGGCTTGCCATGCATCTCGGCGAGTTTGATGAGGCATCGACTCGCACAGCTGTAGAAATTCCACCGATGTTCCAGTGTGAGTTCTTTGAGTTCTTCGGGGGTCATTACTCAACCTCCCAAAGAAAGTGAGACGGCTCAAGGAAACAAACGGCTTTTTCGCCCTCTTCACTATTCTGGACCGGGGTCGGTCCTTCATATTAACATATCTCCCGACAACCGTCACTCATGATTCCTTGCCTGACCCGAATGCCGCGAAGTTAGCGCAACTTTTGGATGGATGTTCACAGGGTTTTACTGAGTAAACCCCTCCCAAACCGTTCTTATCTAAGTGCCATTTTTGCCTGACCCCGATTCCACACACAAATGCGAAAGTTGGGAAAGTTCGTAAATAAGATGGGGGCGGTTACCCGGCCTTTCTGTTTCAAATGTGTATTATACACTTTGGTAGACGGGAACTTCCAAAGCTGTCACCCAGCGTTCACCGTTGGTCTGATACCAAAAGCACATGCTTCCCGTCGTTCCCAGAATCAGGCCAAATACGAAACTCGTTTCAATCTGACTGTTCTTGAGGATGTCGGACATCATTTTGACGTCTTTGCAAGAAGGAGATGGGGTCGGTTCGGGATGAGTATGCCACTCACCTACGTAATTTAACGCGCCAGCAGATTCCGTAAACGCAGCCTCTATGAACTTTTGAGCGTCCCCCCGGTCGCGCCGAAGCCAGAATCGCCCAGCTTTGCTTTTGGATGACGGAGGCATGGCTCGTGAAATGACCCAAACGTCATCTGAACGAAGGTAACCCACTAGGCTCCCCCCGGCCTCGGGGAGTGCGTCAAGCTGGCAATAGCAGTTAATCAACTCGTAGCACCTGTGTGTGATAAGCACTGAGCCAAACTTGGGAACGTCCACATGGAGCACGCTCATTGAACTTCCTCCATGCGGTATCCCTCCTCCTCCAGACCTCGGTAACAGGTGGTCTTTGCGCGTCCCTCAACCAACAAAGAGAGAATCACTTTAGTTGCTTGTGCGACGAACAACGCGAGTTCTACTGGAGAAAAAGGAGTGAAGGTAGGTTGGCATCCTCGTTCACTTTCGGCGAACTCCTCCGGGTTATCGACTACCCGATGACGGTAGCCAAAGATTCTTGATGGACGGGAATCGTCGTAAAAATGACCAAACGCAGGCGTCACATGAGCGGGTTGATACACCACATGGCCTGCCCGCAAGAGCGGTTCGACCCAGATAAAGATTGTAGGGACACCGTTCCCCAGCAAGGCACGCTCTGAGAGTCGGAAATTAGCATTCGGCTCGGCTAGGGCACTGACAACGACATCCGGCACCCATTTCTCCAAGTTTTCCAAAGCCTTATCGGTCAACACATCGCTGGCCAATGTTGTGCAGTCTATATCTCCAAACCTAGATTTCAGGGTGAGTGCCAGAGCCTGTGGTTTCAGCAAATATTCTGCCGCCGGATTCGCGATATGTCGTGCTCTGTTCTCGGGCAGGAGCAAATCCTTATCAACCAGTAGAAGTTGCCTAACTCCAGCGCGCACTAGCAGGTCGATGATATATCCGCCAAGCGCTCCGCAGCCAAGGAGAGCGACCCTCAATCCCTTTATTTGATTCCACCTTGGGTCTCCCGATGTGCCCGAAGCTCTACGAAGCAAGCGCTCTTGACCGACATTTTCGCATACAACTGGCGAGACCGGGGATTCCTTGAAGAGATTGGCAACAGCCCGGTCGGCATTTACCTCATTATTGCGACTGTATTTGGCCGGAAAACACAGGCAGCGCCGAAAGAATGCTCCCAATAAAAGGGGGGCAGCACCGGCTACCCTAAAAAGGAGAGCAAATCTGATATCCGTAGATTCTTTACTCCTGGGCGTGAGGTGCTTGAGAATTGTTCTGCCCGTGACGCGCCCGGCACATTTTCGAATGAACGCCATCGGCCCGGCCAGAGCTTCGAGCGCTTCCTCCTCTGAAATATCAACCATAACCGCCAGTCCTTCCCAATCCTGAGAACCGTCGAAAGAGTCGGTTGACCAAATAGAAAAGCGTCCCTGCTTTTGCCGGCGCAATGGAGCGACCGAAGCTTTGGAGAAATGACCTGGCAGGAAATGAATGCGCACAAGCGGATTGTCAACAGGCCAATATGCGCTGATCTCGTTGAGCAAATCCTTTTGGCTGGTCTCGGCGGCAACATTCAGCGTGTCTATCGCTCGCGAAACGCACGCATCTATGACCTCTTCAATCGCATCAGAATTGACGAACACATTGCCCCGATAAAGACATACGAGTCCGGTGGGCGAAACGTGTGGCACGAGCCTTCCGGGCAATTCTGGCAAATAAACGAGCGGCGGACTGTGGGGATACGAAGCGGCAAGGACTAGAAGTATGGCCTGCCCATGCTGGTGCCGAACAGGAAGGCGAAAGACAGGAGAGCCTGCGGTCGAAATTCGTTCTGGAATTTCAGTGGCCGATAACTCTCTCGCTCCTTTCGCGAGGAGATGCTTTCTCGCCCTCGCCCGAGCTGTCATGCGCCAGCTTCACCGTGAGCTCCAATAATCGCAGGGTGCCCCCAAATACTTGAAGATTTCGAGTCGCCTCCCTTTTCAGGAGCTTCGAATCGTCCTCCGAAAATGGTATTCCACACCGTCAGCGAGGCCTCTTTCTCCCCGTCAATAGCCTTTTCGCCTTCTTTAACCAAGGTACCGAGCTTGGTAGCAAAGTTGATAATCCTACTGCTGGAGAACGACGAAAAAATGTCCTCGCCCGGGGTAACCGGTCGCTTGATAGCCGCACCTGTCTTGTCGATGTAGGCTGCTTTAATGCGAGCGTAGAGTTTTTCAGCGGTGGCGACAATGGCCTTGTCATCACGGTCGGCACTGCCGGAAAAGCACTCAAGGACGCACACCGTCATGTGGAAGCCGCTGGGAAGCTTTGACTCCCCGTCGCCCCCGTTGTGGTCGGCCCAACCCTTGAGAAGACGAACCATCCTGTGCTTCTGATCAGTTTTTTGGTCGTAGTAGTCCTTGCGGAACCCTGCCTGGTCACTACCCAGCCAACCATTCTCTCGGTGCGCATAAAGTTTGGTTCCGTCGGACTTTCCTCGATAAACAGCCAAATCCACATGGTGAGCAGGCTCATCTTTGGTGGCCTTGTATTGAACTCGAATGCAGGTGGGTTTGTATGGAATGGGCTGTCCGGTGTGTCCTTCAACTGCATCCTGAACAAGTTGCATCGCATGGTGGACGCTGACTTCTTCGTCATCCTCGTAATGCTGAAGATAAACGCCATGGTCTAAATCGAAATCGCCGTCGATAGGGCGATTTTGAGTCTCCAAAGCATATGAGCCTTGTGACTCAAATCGCGGGTGTTTCAGTTCTTGCTTGGTAAACTGAGATTTAATTTTGACGATGAGAGCATCCCGTGAAGTGCGCAGTTTATCTTCCTGACCCGCGCGCAGATCGAGTTCGCGAATGTAATCTTGGAATTCAGCATGACAGTTGGCCATATTATGTTTCGATGTTGGTTAGTTGAATAGGTTGGATTGCTGCGTGAAAAAATGCACGCACATCTGGTTCACTTGCTGCGACCAGACCATCTTCCTTTCCGCGGGACGCCATTGTGCGCATTGCGTGAGGGGAAGCGTCGTCAATCTGCAAGCCAGTCAGAGAATCAATCGGTGTTGCCCGCACCTTGTTGTTCAAGGCATCTAAACGGACATAACGACGGAAGCCCGGCGTAAACTTCTGCATGTCTTTTACGACCCAAGCGGTGTGCATGGCCTGAGCGTCAAGAACAACAGAAACAAGCGGAGGCCCCTTGGGAAAGGGATTCATCCAATGGAGGCCAGATTTGCTGCGCCAACGGGTCAGCAACTTATCGTGTTCCTCCTTCACCTTAGCTTTATTGGCAAAATGAGGGGGGATGGTGAATATTCCCGGTGAGGGGAACGAGCCGAACGAGAGAACATCCACATGCTGATGCGAATTGCGCTCGCTTTTTTCACCGACAAATATTTTGAAGGACTCCATTAACCCGACCAAACTCGGATTGTTGGCAAACAGCCCGCCATCCGCATAATGAGTTTCTGGGTCGGCAAACGCCGGGGTAGGAACAAGAGGAAAGTACGTAGGTGCGGCTGCCGACGCTACCGCTATATCTGCGAGCCGACAATCCGGCCAAGAATGCATTCGCGAGTGGCGAGTTCTGTAAACGCGCGGATGCGCGGTATTGGCGACGGTAACAGGAATACAGAGGTAATTCATCGCTTCACTGAAGCGCCTTCCCTCGGTCAATAACTCAAGTGACTCGAGCAACGGAGAAGGGTCGTATTTCGCCGACCAAACCGCACTTTTCAGTCCGCGCCATTTCGCTCTCAGCCGTCCTTCACTTGGAAAAACTTTCGGCCCCAGCTTGTCATATGCCTCAGCAATCTCTTGAGCCGTCTTTCCTGAAGCCAGCGCCACCGCAATTATCGAACCGGTCGACGTGCCGCAAATCATGTCAAAATACCTGCCGATGCTCTTGCCTGGGCACAATTGGGATTCAATTGCAGCAAGCATGTGGGACGTGTAAACCCCCTTTATTCCGCCGCCATCAATGGTGAGGACGCGGAAATTATCCTGCGGAGTTGGTTGTTCGGGCGCGACCATAAAGCAGCGGTTATAGCATCTGCAAAGGCGTGTAAGTAGCGAGCAATTTCAAAATCCTGCGTAGGAGGTGAGGACATCATTTCCGAGACGTCTCAGTTCGTCGTCGACGCGTCTTGGAAATTTCTCATTGTAGTACAGTGGTGCCATCAAGCGTCCCGGTTGCGTTGGATGGCTTGTGCGATCTGCTCGCTTTGGGCTTCCACATACTGCGAGACGGCTTCGAGGTCGAAGACGCTGAGTCCGGGATAGTCTTTTAGGAGTTCAAGATCGCCGACTCCCTGGCGGCGCGGTTCCTCCAGCATCCAGACAGCGACGCGCGGCATTCCCACGCAGGCTTCGCCACCGCAGACTCCGGGTGTGCGGTGGATCCTGCCAGATGCACCGGAACCCGCCGTGGCTCCCGCCCGCGCTTTAACAAATAGAACAAAGTCGAGCACCTCGGATTGAACCGGTTCCGATGCGGCTTCGATTTCGTTCACAATTCGCTGAGTGAGGGCGGTCATGAGGTGAAATTAGAGGGAAACGGAATTGAAGGCAATGCGTGTCGGAGGGGTCATCGTCGGAGAGGTCAATTCTCGTATTTTGCTTTTGCGAAATATGCAAGAACTGACCCCTCCGCCTCCCGTCTATTTCAAATGGGCTCTGAGCATTGGTGGTGCAAAGGCATTGAGGAACTGGGGCCAGTGTGCATAAACGTATTCATTTCGTCTCCTTTTTCACTTTGGGCAGGCCAAGGCAATGGATACTGGCTCAGCGCGACTGGACGTTGCTGCAAAAAGAATTTTGCCTTCTCTCGCGGCGATGTGGGAGGCGCATTGTCGCTGGGAACTGGTCGCCTACGTGTGAACAGTTCATACCTTCCCACTCCCAAAGGGTTAGCTGGAAGGCGAAATCTTCTGATAACCACGAATCACTTCCAGGGATTCACGATTCGCACTCCGGTGTCCTCGAAGTGTTTTACGTTCCTCGTCACCACCGTGAGATCGTGGACGAGCGCGGTGGCAGCGATCAAAATATCCGGAAGATCCCGGCTCGGAAGCTGGGCGAGCTTCGCCGCGACGTGGCAAATTTCGGAGCCGATCGGTATCAGGCGCGTACGGAATTGAACCCTGATTGATTTTTCGAACCAGTCCTGAAGAATCCCGGCGAAGTGCGGGTCGTTTGGAATGACATGGTTGATCCCGTATTGGATCTCGAACTCGCTAATTGCCGATATATAGGTTTCGGTGAGATTGGACTGGCTTTCCCATCGAGCGAATTCTTCAGTCCATCGACGCCGATCCCTCAGGTGTGAGATGGTATTTGTATCGAGAATCACCATCTATTTCTCAAAGGTGATTGCTTTCACGGGAGCCGTTTCGACCTTGGGGAAATCCCAATCCTTGTAACGGTCCATCCCTTTCATGTCTATGGCAAGAGCATCCCCCAATGTCTTCTTTGGACCCACCGCGACGTTCTCCACAAGGAGCCTGAACGAACGCCCGTTCCGGGTAACAGTAACTTTTCCATCCACCAACAAGGCCTCGAAAAAGTCCCCTGTGCGGGTTTTCAGCTCAGTGGCGGTTAGCGTTCTCACACAATCACATTAGGCGAACCGGTCAAACCAGTCAATTCGATTGTTTTGACCGAAGTTCTTCCCTATTTACGTTCTCTCTTTGAGACACCCCGCAGG
>Ga0335395_10001409_pt1 | contig 15186 bp, 12 predicted proteins | sample MAT02_FD_205744 | JGI IMG/M metagenome (GOLD analysis project Ga0335395, IMG submission 205744) | Freshwater microbial communities from Lake Fryxell liftoff mats and glacier meltwater in Antarctica - MAT-02 (spades assembly) (version 2) ...
TTGAGGGTTTTGATCGCCAACATGGTCTTGAACTGTACGTGGTCTGAGCCTTGAGGAGCAGGCCGTTTCGGCCTGATCGCTCGAACCCCGGGCTGAACCCCGAGGCTTGCCGCTCAATACGGGTCAATGACCCTCTGCCGTTGCCAAACCCAAGACGCGTGGGGCGTCCGTGCCCTGCTCCAGCGCCACGCGAGGCGTCTGTCCGTCCAACGCTGGGTGCGGGCTTTCCAGGAAGGCCAGCAACTGCCAGCCATCGCTGGCGCTCAACGCCTGCGACAGCGGCTGGAGATGTGGGAATACGAAGGGCTCGAACTGCCAGCGCGGCAGCTTGAAGCCGCGCCGCAGGTGCGATACGGCTATGCAGCGGCCAGCCTTGATCCAGGCGTTGATGGTCACACGCGTGGTGCCAGCCAGTTCGGCGGCTTCTTCGGTGGTGATCATGTCGGCGGCTTGGATGCGCTCGCGCCGGTAGGCCGCGCCCGAGCGCAGCAACGCGTCGGTCTGTGCTTCGCTGGCGTAGGGATCGGCTGGCGCGTTGCGGCGGGCCGTGGGTTCAAGCGCAACTGAGAGGGGGAAAGTTAGGGTATTCATCGCTGTATCAACTCATAAACCATTCACGGCGCATTTCGTCCGTTCACGCGGCTGCCAAAAAATTCAGCGCCGATGGGTCGATTTGCGTACAAACGTCCCGTATGTGGCTCTCACCATCCATGAGCTGCGCTGTGTTCGGCTTCCAAGTCCACATGTATCCACGCTTCGTTCGAATTCAGAAACGAGCCAAAAACGCGTTCATTGAGACATATCTCGGAAATTTTGTCAATTTCGTAAAGTTCGTTAGAAGATCAAGTACATGGCACGCATCACCACAAACGACCTCATCGGCTGGCCGTCAAGCTTCAGACCGTCTCTGGCTGCAAAAACACGCGGGCCTTGCGCGGGGTCACCAGCAGCGTGTCGCCCTCCCGAACACCGAGATCGTGAAACTGCTGCGCCGGAATCTGGCCCTCGATCAGCGGGTCGTGCCCGTTGCGCGGCGCCGCGTCCACCGGCATCAGCTCCAGCCGCGCAATCGGGCCGATGACGACAGCGCGTTCCAGCCGGGCCACGATGCCCTGGGGCCGATGGGTCGCGTCCGGTTCGCCGCCGTGTTGGTAGCGGCGAATATCCAGGTCGTGCGGGCGCACATAAGCAAAAGCCTGGGCGTTTTGCGCTTCGGCGTGTTCGGGCGTCTTCAGGTCCACACCATCCAGGTGCAGCAGGCCTTGATGCGCGCGGCCATGAAACAGGTTCACGTCGCCCAAGAAGCCATACACAAAAGGGCTGGCCGGGTGATCCCACACCTCTTGCGGTGATCCCACCTGCTCGATCACGCCCCGGTTCATCAGCACCACGCGGTCGGCCACTTCCAGCGCCTCTTCTTGGTCGTGGGTGACGAAGATACTGGTGACATGCAGCTCGTCGTGCAGGCGGCGCAACCAGCGGCGCAGCTCCTTGCGAACCTTGGCATCGAGCGCGCCGAAGGGTTCGTCGAGCAGCAACACCTTGGGTTCAACCGCGAGCGCGCGCGCCAGGGCGATGCGCTGGCGCTGGCCACCCGAGAGCTGTGAGGGGTAGCGATCGGAGATCCAGTCCAGCTGCACCAGCTTCAGCAGGTCGGTGACTTTCTGTTTGATCTGCGTCTCGCTCGGGCGCTCGCCGCGCGGCTTCACGCGCAAGCCAAAGGCCACGTTTTCGAACACCGTCATGTGGCGAAACAGCGCGTAGTGCTGAAACACAAAACCCACGTTGCGCTCGCGCACATGCACGTTGGTTGTGTCTTCGCCACTGAACAGAATGCTGCCGGTGTCCGGCGCTTCCAGCCCGGCGATGATGCGCAGCAGCGTGGTTTTGCCGCACCCCGAAGGCCCCAGCAGCGCCAGCAGCTCGCCAGAGGCGATGTCGAGGTTGACGCTGCTCAGCGCGTGGAAGTTGCCGAAGTGCTTGTTGACGTCGCGAATCTGGATGCTCATGGTCTTGCCTTGTCGGGTGTTTCTTGTGTCAGGCCGCCACGGTTGCGGGGAACGGCTGCTGGAAAAGGCGGTGTGTGGGGCTTCTCGGGCGGCCGCTCGGCAATGGTCTTCATTTCGCGCTCATGCCGCCACTCCACCACGCTCTTGATGGCCAGGGTGACCAGGGCGAGCAAGGCAAGCAGCGAAGCCACGGCGAAGGCGGCGGCCGACTGGTATTCGTTGTAAAGCACCTCCACATGCAGCGGCATGGTGTTGGTCTGGCCGCGGATGTGGCCCGAGACCACGCTGACCGCGCCGAACTCGCCCATGGCGCGGGCATTGCACAGGATCACGCCGTAGATCAGGCCCCACTTGATGTTGGGCAGGGTCACGCGCCAGAAGGTCTGCCAGCCGGTGGCGCCCAGCACGATGGCGGCCTGCTCTTCCTCGTTGCCCTGCGCCTGCATCAGCGGGATCAGCTCGCGCGCGATGAATGGCAGCGTGACGAACATGGTGGCCAGGATGATGCCGGGCACAGCGAACACGATTTTGATGTCGTGCTCCATCAGCCAGGGCCCCAGCCAGCCCTGCGCACCGAACACCAGCACATAGATCAGACCGGCCACCACAGGGGAGACCGAGAACGGCAGGTCGATCAGCGTGGTCAGGAACGACTTGCCCCTGAACTCGTACTTCGCAATCGCCCACGCAGCGGCCACGCCGAATATCAAGTTCAGCGGCACCGCCACGGCTGCGGTGATGAGCGTCAGGCGGATGGCCGACCAGGCATCGGGTTCTTTGAGCGCTTCCCAGTAGGCGTCCCAGCCCTTGCGCAAGGCTTCGGTGAACACCGCTGCCAGCGGCAGCACCAAGAAGAGAAACATAAACACCAGCGCAATGCCGGTGAGTGTGTAGCGCACCCAGGCCGCTTCGGTGGTGCCACGCTGCGGGGTGCGCAAGGTGCTCTGGCTCATTGCGAAGCCCCCGCCGAACGCTTGCGCTGCCAGCCCTGCAAGCCGTTGATGACGAGCAGCAAGATGAAGGAAATCACCAACATGACGGTGGCCACTGCGGTGGCGCCAGCGTAGTCGTACTGTTCCAGCTTGCCGATGATGATCAGCGGCGTGATCTCGGAGACCATGGGCATGTTGCCGGCGATGAAAATCACCGAGCCGTATTCACCTATGCCGCGCGCGAAGGCCATGGCAAAGCCGGTCAGCAGCGCAGGCGCGATGCTCGGGTAAATCACGCGGCTGAAGGTCTGCCAGCGCGTCGCGCCCAGGCAGGTGGCCGCCTCTTCCAGCTCCTTCTCGGCGTCTTGCAGCACCGGCTGCACCGTGCGCACCACAAAGGGCAGGCCGACGAAGATCAGCGCGATCACCACGCCGTTGGGGTTGAAGGCGAGCTGGATGCCATAGGGCTCGAAAAACTGCCCCACCCAGCCGTTGCCTGCCAGCAAAGCCGTGAGCGAAATGCCGGCCACAGCGGTGGGCAGCGCGAAAGGCAGGTCCACCAGCGCGTCCACAATCTTCTTGCCCGGGAACGAATAGCGCACCAGCACCCAGGCTATCAACAGGCCGAACACCGCGTTGACCAGCGCCGCAATGAATGCGGCGCCAAAGGTCAGGCGGTACGAGGCCATCACGCGCGGCGATGTCACCGCCTCCCAGAACTGCGGCCAGGTCAGGGTGAAGGTTTTGAGCACCAGCGCCGAGAGCGGGATCAGCACGATCAGGCTCAGGTACAGCACCGCGAACCCCAGCGTGAGGTTAAAGCCAGGCAGCACCCGCGCGCTGCGGCGGCGGGAGGCGAAAACAGGAGCCGCTCTGGCGGGCAGCGTGGTGGTGGTCATGGTGACTCAAGAAAAAAAGGGGGCGAACGGGAGAAATGTCTGCGTCCAGCGTTGCGATGGAGCAGGGCTGCCCGGCTCGAAGTGGTCCCATCCAAGGGCGCGGCGAAACCAGCTTGGCAAGGCGCCAAACGCCAAGCGCCACCCGCTTGAAGCGGTGGCGCGCAGCGCGGCGGGAGCGGGCTTTACTTGAGGGTGTAGAGCTTGTCGAACTGCCCACCGTCGTTGAAGTGCACCTTCTGCGCCTCGCCCAGCGAACCGAAATACTCGTTGACCGTGAACAGCTTGATCGGCTTGAACACGGCGGCGTATTTCTTCAGCACCGCCTCGTTGCGCGGGCGGATGTTGTGCTTGGCCGCAATCTCCTGGCCCTCGGGGCTGTAGAGAAAATCGAGGTAGGCCTTGGCCTCGACAGCCGTGCCCTTTTTGTTCACCGTGCGCTCGACGATGGCCACCGGGTTCTCCGCCACGATGGACGCGCTGGGGTGAATCGCGTCGACCCGGCCCTTGCCGAATTCGGTGTCCACCGACACCACTTCCGACTCAAACGTCACCAGCACATCGCCAATGTTGCGCTGCAAAAAGATGCCGGTGGCATCCCGCCCACCGCGCGCCAGCACCGGCACGTTCTTGTAAAGCTTGCTCACAAAGTCCAGCGCGTCGGCATCGCTGCCGCCCTTGCTGCGCACATAGCCCCAGGCGGCCAGGTACGCCATGCGGCCATTGCCGCCGGTTTTGGGGTTGACCACGATCACCTGGATGCCGGGCTTGATGAGGTCGTCCCAGTCTTTGATGCCCTTGGGGTTGCCGTTGCGCACCAGGAACAGCATGGTGGAGCTGGTGGGCGCCGCGTTGTTCGGGAATTTTTGGCGCCAATCGGTGCTGACAACCCCTTTGCTGGCCAGAAAGTCGACATCGGTGGTGGTGTTGAAGGTGACCACGTCGGCCTCCAGGCCGTCGGCCACGGCCCGCGCCTGGGCGCTCGACCCAGCGTGAGACTGGTCCACCTTGATGTCTTTGCCGGTGGTTTTCTTGTGTTGCGCGGCAAAGGCGACATTGATTTCTTTGTAAAACTCGCGCGACACGTCGTAGGAGACGTTGAGCAGACTGGTTTGGGCAGAAGCGGCAGAAGCAGCAGCCAGCGCGATGGCGCCGATGGCAAGCCGGAGGGTGTTTTTCATGGTGTTCAGGGTGTGTTCGAGGGAATGCGCCGCATCGTAGGGAGGCGCGCCCTCTTCTAAAACGAATTTGTTTTTGGTTTTATATGCCTGGAACGCATATAGACCGGGCTGTGGGCTGCACCGCTCGGCTTTGGCGGCTTTGGCCCCTGGCCACTACAAGATCAAGGCCTTGCGCCACCTGCAAGATGCCGAAACCGGTGCTTTTCAACGAGGCTTGCGGCAGGCTCCCTGTTTCTTCTGGCCGTGCAACGGTTTGGCACCCAACATGTGAGCGGCGTGTTACAAACCGATGGTTCCAACAACAGGCTCGTCAGGGATGGCAATGCTTACTCGGTCAATTGGCACATCTGCGTTTGGCTCCGCAGGCGAGCGGCGCCTGGGCGATGGCCTGCTCGAAGGAGCACCCACATGACCGAGATGCAGCGCGGGGTGGCGCGCAAGCCTGCCGACAGCCTGCACGCTGAACTGCGCATCCTCATTGCCAGCAGCCGCCAGCGGCTGGCGGGTGCGGTGAATGCGGAGCTGACGCGGCTGTATTGGAGCGTGGGCAAGCGCCTGCACGCCGAGGTGCTGGGCGGTGCGGACCGCGCCAAGTATGGCGACCAGCTTGTCAAGCGCGTGGGCGATCAATTGGCGCAAGAGTTTGGCCGTGGGTTTGAGGCCAAAAACCTGCGCCGCATGGTGCAGTTTGCCCAAGTCTTTGCCGAGCCCGAGATTGTCGCGACACTGTCACGACAATTGAGCTGGAGCAATATGGTCGCCATTCTTGTGCCCCGCAAAATCCTAGCGAGGGTTGGCTAGAGCTTCATCCATGACAAAACTGACCTCAATTCGCCCGCTGGACGCGGCGCTCAAACACATAGCCACGCTGGTTGGCCAAGCGCGTGACCGCAGTTTCCGCGCCGCCAACACCGAGCTTGTCCATTTGTATTGGTCAGTGGGTCAGTACCTCAGCCAGCAGTGCCAACACGAGGGCTGGGGCCAAGGCACGGTGAAGACGCTGGCTCAACTGTTGCAGACGCGTGAACCCGGTTGGAAAGGGTTTTCTGCCCAAAACCTGTGGCGCATGAAACAGTTTTTTGAAGCCTACGAGGGCGACGAAGAACTCTCAACGCGGTTGAGAGAATTGCCATGGTCGGCCAATCTGCACCTGCTCAGTAAATGTAAAAGTCGGCAGGAGCGTGCGTTTTACTTGCAATGGATGCTGCAGGAAGGGTGGTCCGTCAGGCAACTTGCCCAACAGATTGACAGTGCGCTGTTTGCGCGTGTGGCCACATCGCCCGCAAAACTCTCAACAGCGTTGAGAGTTCTATATCCAGGCGCGGCGCGGGTTTTCAAAGACACCTACCTTGTTGATTTTCTTTCACTACCGCCCGACCACAAAGAAGACGATTTGCAGCGTGGACTGGTGACCAAGCTAAAGCTGTTCCTGACGGAACTGGGACGAGATTTTTGCTTTGCCGGTGAGCAATTTCGGCTGCAAGTCGGCATGAAAGACTTTTACCTGGACCTGCTCTTTTTCCACCGTGGTCTGAACTGCTTGGTGGCCATCGAACTCAAGGCCGAAGACTTTCAGCCTGCCCACTTGGGGCAACTAGAGTTTTACCTCGAGGCCTTGGACCGTGACCACCGCAAGCCGCACGAAAATCCAGCCATTGGCGTGTTGCTGTGCAAGGACCGCGATCATGAAGTGGTCGAATACGCCTTGTCCCGCAGCCTGTCACCCGCGCTGGTGGCGCAATACACCACGCAACTCCAGCCCACAAAGCTTTTGCTGCAGGCCAAACTGGCGGAGCTGTTTGCAATGGAACCGCAGGAAGGGGGTGCGGATGACTAACGTTAGCCTTTCCCCTCATGACCGGCCGCATACGTGGGCGACCACGCCACTATTGGTCATTAAAAAGCGGCGACTACCACCCCGGCGCAGCCACCATTCAGGTGATGACCATGAAGGTCAGCAAAGACCTGGAATTCCCCGTGGTGGCGCTACCTGGCGTGAAACATATGCCTGCGCTGGGCGAGGATGAGAAGGACGCGGCGCGAGTGTTTTCTTTAGCGGCGACCAAAGCTACACAGAGGTTGGTGTTGGGGATAGTGGGGAATCGAGGATTTGGAAGAAGGTCGGAGACTTAAGTCAGACCCCGGCATTTCTCACAAATTCTCTTTGTTTAACAAGACAGAAATTATGAAATCACTTTCGTTTAAGTTAGCTGGTATCACATGCGGTTTCTAGCGGACGGCCCTTCCATTCCTGATGCGCTATTGACAGCTAGAGATGAAGGCCGAGTCGTCTTCTTTTGTGGTGCTGGGGTCTCTAGGGCATGCGCTGGTCTATCCGACTTTTTTGGGCTTGCCGACGAAGTTGTTTCAATGCTTGCCGTCAGAGCCGATAGTCCCGTACGCGAGGTGTTGGTCCTCGCTAGAAGTCTTAAGGGGCCAGCGAATGTCGGTGGCCTTATTTCTGCGGATCGAATTTTTGGACTTTTAGAGCGAGAGTTTGACGTAGTTGATATTGAAGCTGCCGTAGCAAAAGCACTTCGTCCAAAGGACAGTGTCAATTTATCAGCACACAAGATCTTATTGAAATTGGCAAAAACCCAAGACGGTAAGACTCGTTTGGTCACTACCAACTTTGACCGCCTATTCAGTGATTGTGACCCTAGCCTTAAACAGTGGTATCCGCCGCGACTCCCGAGCCCGTCTAGACCAGATGAAATGGATGGAATCACTCACCTGCATGGCTTAGCCAATGAGGCATATGACGGTGCAGCGGCTGATGGGTTCATTCTTTCAAGTGCAGATTTCGGTAGAGCCTATTTATCTGAAGGTTGGGCGACTAGTTTCATTCGAGAAATTCTAGAACGCTATGTCGTTGTCTTTATCGGCTACTCGGCTGATGATCCACCTGTCCAATATTTATTGGAAGCGTTGAAGAAGAAAGGGCAGAGACTATCAAACGTCTACGCTTTCCAAGCAGGCGAGACAAGTGCGGCTATTGGCATGTGGATTCACAAAGGTGTTGAGGCCATTCCATTCTCCCCAGAAAATAACTACCAAGCTTTGTGGAAAACCTTGGAGGCGTGGACTGACAGAGCGGCCTCTCCTGATACTTGGCAGCAAGACCTGATCGAGTTGGCTCAGAAGGGCCCAACTGCACTGGTTCCACACGAGCGCGGAATGGTGGCGCATCTCGTTAGCACACGCATAGGTGCGGAAAAGTTCGCTAGTGCAGAGCCACCGCCCCCAGCTGAATGGCTCTGCGTTTTTGATCCCAGTCGCCGGTATGCAACTGCCAAGGCGCCAATCACCGCAGATGAGGCAGACCAAGCAAAAGATCCATTTCAACTATACGGCATCGACTCAGATGCACCACCTAGCAAAGTTAAGTCAGAAAACAATAGTCAAGCAAATGCGCAAATTCCAGAAAAGGCTTGGGACGCTTTTGCTTTAACCCGCCTAGATCTACTTGCACTTCAGACCGGTAGGCAACCCTCAATGCGAGGGACAAGCTTTGCACATCAAACAACGCTCGCCCCACGCATTTGGCAGCTTGGCGCTTGGATAGCCAAGACTTCACACCAGCAGGCTTGCCTTTGGTGGGCATGTCGCGCTGGAGGATTGCATCCCGGCGTTGCCAGCCTGATTGAAAACGAGCTTGAGCGCTCTGGAATCGACTACACGCCAACCGTGCGGGAGACATGGGGCTATTTACTTCGATCATGGCGCAACGGGGGCTCTGACGTCGACCTTGATTGGTATCGTTTGAAAGCAAGCGCGGATAAGCATGGTTGGCATGGTTCAACGTTGCGTGAATTTTCGTCGGTATGCAGACCGTATTTCAAAGTGACGCCTGCCCACAGGATAGGCAATACGCCACCAGCGCAAACGGCAGACACACGCCTATCAGACTTTCTTTCCCTAGACGTAGCTTATGGCGAAAACGCATTTGATATCGAGGTGCCAGACCATGTGCTTGAGCGTGTTATCGCTGAATTAAGGAAAAATCTGGAGATCGCGATTAATTTAGAGACTGAATTGGGCGGATATGGTTTGAGTGACATCCCCTTACTAGTCAAAGGAGCGCCACTCCAGCAAGATTTACACCGCAACTATGGATTATCGGCCTATATCAATTACTTTGCCAAGTGTTTTGAGCGGCTAATTACCCACAATGCATCCGCTGCAAAGCGAGAGGTACACAGTTGGTCAACATGCGACGAAACAGTATTTGCGCGGCTTCGAATTTGGGCCGCTTCAAACCCAACCCTGGTGTCCGCGGAGGAAGCTAGCGCAATATTTTTGAACTTGGGAAATTTGGCTTTTTGGAGTGAGTATCAGCAGCCAGACTTACTTCGAGCACTGGCGCTTCGTTGGCCTGATTTGGAGTCAAAGTCGCGCGCCAAGATATGCCAGCGCCTACTTGATGGACCTGTTAATGATGGAGATAAATCGGGAAACAGTGATTTTTTAAAATACGCCGCGCACGCATCTTTAACTAGATTGCACTGGCTTAGTGAAAACGAATGCGCTCTCCCATTTGATTTGGCAGCAGAGTCAGCGCGTCTTCAAGTAGTTGCAAAAGACTGGTCGCCTTCACAAACTAATGGCGCCGTAGAGGGGCTGCACATGCGCGGAGGATGGGTGCAGACGAAAACAGAGCATGCTGCCCTACTCTCCATGCCTCTCGCAACACTCATTGATCATGCGCAAAAGCAGAGTGGCCGAGGAGCCGATTTTTTGGAGGACCACGATCCATTTGGTGGTCTGTGTGTCTCGCGTCCTGTTCGCGCGTTGAATGCTCTCACTTACGAAGCAAAGCAAGGTCGTTTTCCCGAGTGGGCATGGCGCAAATTTCTGTACGCTGAATTCAGTGCCACACCAAAACCAAAGTTCTTTGCACTCATCGCAGCCAGGCTTGCAACCTATGGGGAGACGAACCTAGCTGCCTTTGCAGGACCAGCCGCCAATTGGTTGCACAAGCGCAGCGCGCTTCTTGCGGGGCACTTCCCGAGGGTTTTCTCGGCATTTTCAGTCGCGCTAATCAAAACAGTTGCATCACATCCAACAGGGGGTGGTTCGAATGTTATTCGAGGTGACAAAACGCCAAATTGGGTTTCTGAGGCGCTGAATGCACCATCGGGCATGATCGCGCAGGCGCTGATGAACGATGGACGGGTTAAGTCGGAAACGGACATCGGTCAATTGAATGACGACTGGCTTGAAGACGCTGCTTCATTATTGGCGCTTCCTGGTGATGGTCATAGATATGCCTTAACAATTTTTTCTTTCAATTTGAATTGGTTCTTCGCGCGCTCGCCCGATTGGACGACCGACCATTTACTGTCGGCCTTTAACGACCCCGCCACCAAAGACTACGACGCGGCCTGGAGCGGCTTACTTTGGAGGGGCAGGCTTTCCTCTGGCGAGTTGTTCAGGAGATTGAAGCCAAATTTGCTTGTATTTTCAAAAACTGGCAATTGGGCAAAGCGCGGCTATTTAGAAGCGTTAGCAGCGATACTTTTACGCGAGTGGGCAAGGCCTAACACCGAAGAGGGCGCGCACTCTGTGTCTGATGTTGAGCTGCGTGACCTGCTACGGGAAACAAATGAAGATTTCAGAATTCAAATTATTTGGTTAGCGGAGCGCTGGGCTAAAAAAGCTGACGATTCCGGAAAGACTCCATGGCTTGCATCGATGTTGCGGCTTATTAGAGATGTGTGGCCACGCGATTTGTCAGTTAAGACTCCAAAGATGTCAGCCAGCTTGTGCAATCTTGCTTTTTCAAACCCGGACAACTTTTCAGACATTGCCGTACTAGTTTTACCGTTGGTAAGTAGAGCCGAAGTGGAGCACTTGCACATACACGGCTTACACCAGCATGGCGAAGGGATCGCTAAGGAGCATCCTGAGTTGACTCTTGCATTGCTTTCCATCGTCTTGCCCTTTTCTGCTAATTCGTGGCCTTATGAAATTGAGAAGGTTATTGCAGCAATCGTTTTGACTGCCCCAGAGTTAAAATTTGATTCGCGCTACATTGAGTTGTTGCGCAGGCGGAATGCTCGTTAAGCCTTGAAGCATCCAAAGTATTTGCGCTATTATCTTTACTGCTTTTTGCTGATATTTCACGGGGTTCGCAGCCTTATTTAACCAACAAATACCACTTAATCCGCTCCCCATCCTAGGTGCCATCAGGGAGGTGATTTCGCGCAGCGCCGTGTCGGCCATAGCATTTCCCAATCACCGCCCAATTGGCGTTGGTCGGCTTGCCTTCCATCCCGTCTATTCCATCCAGCACTTGGTTCATCACCAGCATCTGCCGCGCATTCATGGGCATTGCAGCCCAGCACTGCCAGAACTAGGCCTTATCCAGCACGCTCCCACGCAACCGATCGGCGCGCTACGCGGCATGCAGAAGGCAGGATAGCAACCATCTACAGCATGGCGTCGCGTCCAGCGTGCCGCGCTGGGTAGCTTCCAACTGGTCGTAAACCTGTTTGCGTTCGCGCTGTACCTCAGTAAGGCTGTAGATGCGTTGGGCTGTGGCCCCCTGCTCGGACCAGCGCCCTATCGCCCACGGCGCGGCTGATGCGGCCCTTGCCGTCGTCAAACAGGCGTGGCAGTTCCCCTACCCATGCCTTTCCCGCCACGCCGCCAGCACCAGCGGCCCAATCCCAAAGCGAACCGCATTGCCCGCATGCAGCGCTTCGAAATTGGGGTCAGATTCCAATTAATTTCGAGGTCTGCATCCCTGTTTGACCAGCAAACACCCCGTACTTGATCCCCTTCTTCCAACTTACCCAGCGCCCCTCGCGCCAGCAGGTCGTGATATCCCACAGACGGATACGTCAGTTGTCCTGCCCATGCTTCTCCCGCCAAGCCGCCAACGCCAGCGGTCCAATCCCAAAGCGAACCGCATTGCCCGCATGCAGCGCTTTGAACTCGGCCAGCACCAAGGCAACGAAATGCGCCATGTCGGCATCGGGCACGCTGGGTGGTGTTCGGGCGCCAACTGATGCGTCACTGGTCGCCTCGTCACAGCGCACGATGACGGCCACCATCTCGCTCAAGGCCAGCCGGTGGCGCAGCCGAAAGATGTCGGGCGGCACCAGGTTTTGCTGCACCGCCACGTATTGCTGGCATGAGCGCGCGTAGGCCCAAACGAACACATCGCGCAGCAGCTCGATGCGGTTGAGTTCGTACACGCCGAGCATGGCGTCCACATAGGCCTGCTGGGACACGTCGATGAACGACAGCGGGCACAGGTTGTGGCGGATGAACGGGATGTTGGCCGCCAGCCGCGAGACGCGTTTGTTCACGTCCTCAAACGGCTGCAGGTAGGGGAGGTGCACCATCAGAAAAAAAGCTTGCTCGAACGGGTCTGTCACCTCGGCTGCCATGGCGATCACGATGCCAAACAGCTCCTCAAGCCGCTGCGGCAACACCACGGGCAAGTACACGCTGCCGCCAATCTCGACCGCCCGACGGCGAATGCGCCCGCAGGCCATGGGGTCGGCCATCAGGCCGTCAGACAAAAGGGCATGCAGGGCGATGACGGTCTGTGGCGTCAGGCCGGGAGCGCTGGGGTCGCGGACCAGGTATTCGATGGCCTGTTTGTGGTTCAGGATCATCTGGGTTTCCAGTGCATTCTTGCCCTCGGCGGCTTGGCCGAATTCGATCAGGCGCTGGGTGTCCAGACGGCTGTAGGTGTTGCCCTCCAGTTGCGACGATGCCCACGACAGGTCGATCAGCAAGCGGTTGAAGATGCCCTGGGCAAAGGTGCCAGCTGGTGTCTGGTGTGCCGGTGAGCGGCCCAACGCGTGTAGTTGGTCGCGCAGGGCTGGCGGCAAATAGGCCGTGTGATTGGGGTGGTACTGCTCCAAAAACTCCAGCTTGTGGCCCACGGGTGGGCGCAGTTGGCGGGGCTGGCGCACCAGGGCTTTGATGGCTTCGCCTTCGGGAGAGGTGGGAACATAAACTTCGCCGGTCGCATGCAAGGTGGCCTGGGGGCCCGTGAGACTGGCGTTGCCGACATTCGGCGCAACGCGGTAGCGCACCGCCCGCGCCTCACCCACCGTTTGAATGCGCCCTTGTGCAACCAAGGATGCCAATCGGCGCTGCAAGGTGCGGCGTTGCAGGGTGTTGTTTTGCGCCTGCAGGAGTTCGTCAATGCCCAGGCCGTCAGGGGTGGCGGCAATGCGCGCAACCAGATGGGCCAGTTCTTGCGGGGTGGTGAGGCGCGGCATGGTGAGGGTTCTTGACTGCAAAACCGCAGTATCGCGTCAATTTAGGTGACGCGAAAGGACTATCACGACAAGTATTGCGACAAGTATCGCGACAAATCAACGGTATCGATATTGAAAATCGCGTCACTTTCAAGTCGACTTGTCTGCTGAACCGTTGCCAAGTGCTGCACTATTCATGGCTTATATCGTTTGTTCTAAGGGGCTTTCAGCCCTACTTGACCAATAAATACCCGGTACTCCGCCCCCCGCCCTCCAGCCTGCCCAGCACGCCGCGCGCCAGCAGATCGTTGATGTCGCGCAGCGCCGTGTCCGAAGAGCATTTGCCAATCGCCGCCCACTTGGCGTTGGTCAGCCTGCCGTCCATGCCGTCCAGCACATGGTTCAGCACCAGCGTCTGCCGCGCGTTCATGGGGGTGCCAGCCCAGCGCTGCCAGAACTGGGCCTTGTCCAGCACGCCCGCCAGCAACCCATCGGCACCCTGCACGGCGCGCAGCAGGCAGGCTAAGAACCAGCTGAGCCACGGCGTCACGTCCAGCGTGCCGCGCTGGGTGGCTTCCAGCTGGTCGTAATACTGTTTGCGCTCGCGCTGTACTTGGGCACTCAGGCTGTAGAACCTTTGGGCCGCGCCCTCAGCGCGAGCAAGCGCCATGTCGCCCACGGCGCGGCTGATGCGGCCATTGCCGTCGTCAAACGGGTGCAGGGTGACAAGCCACAGGTGGGCCAGCCCGGCGTGGATCAGGGCGTCGCCCGCCGGAGCGGCGTTGAACCATTGCAGGAAGGCGGCCATCTCTGCGGCCAGCGCGGTGGCGGGCGGCGCTTCAAAGTGCACCTTCTCCCTTCCCACGGGGCCGGACACCACCTGCATGGGGCCTGCAGCGTCGTTGCGCCACGCGCCCACCTGTATGCGCACGCGGCCGCTGTAGCCGGTGGGGAAAAGCGCTGCATGCCAGCCAAACAGGCGCTCTGCGGTGAGCGGCTGGGCGTGGTGCTGGGTGGCATCCAACACCATGTCCACCACGCCGTCCACGTTTCGGTCTGCCGGGGCCAGCGCCCCGATGTCCACCCCCAGCCTGCGGGCAATGGAGGAGCGCACGGCGCTCAGGTTGAGCGCTTCGCCTTCGATGGCGCTGGTGGTGATGACTTCTTGCGTCAGCGCTTGCAGGGTGGCTTGGTCGCGCTGTGCCAGCCCCAGCTCGGCCATGCGGCCCGCCAGATGGCCCTGCGCGCGATGCACTTGGGCCAGTGGTACGGCCAGCGCTGTCGCGTCAAACCGCCACTGCTGCCAGTCGGGGCGCTGCCAAACATAGGTGCGGCGGCGTGGGGGTTTGTCTTGGAACATGCGGCGATTGTGCGCCTCATTCACCGCCATATGTGCGTCGAATAAAGCGACTATTCACCGCAACCTCAGTAACTTGTTTTGCTTTTTACAGCTGCTTGTGCAAATTTCACGAAGGCCAAGAGCCAACTTGGCACTCAAGCCCAAGCAAAAAGGCTCTGCAGGATTTGATTTTCACGGTGCGGCCTTCTTCGGCAATCCACTCCCCGCCGCCCACAAGATCGACACCGGCACCGCGTGCAGCTTCTCATCAAACGGGGTGATGCGGTCGTGGTCGTGGAGCACCAGACCGTGGACAAACTTGTCGCCCACCGCAGCTTGCAGTTGGCGCAGGCCGCGCAGGTCTTGGGGGCGTACGGTGGCAGAGGCTTTGACTTCAATGCCAATGACGCGCCCGCGCCGGTCTTCGATGACCAAGTCCACCTCGTCTTGGTCTTTGGTGCGAAAGTGGGAGATGCGCAGCCGCTGGTCTGACCAAGTGGCGAGTTTCAGCACTTCTGACACCACAAAACTCTCCAGCAGCGGGCCATAGCCTGTGCGGTCTTTCTGCAACTGGGCGGCTGTGTCACCGCGCAGAGCAGCAAGCAGG
>Ga0335395_10001410_pt1 | contig 15183 bp, 13 predicted proteins | sample MAT02_FD_205744 | JGI IMG/M metagenome (GOLD analysis project Ga0335395, IMG submission 205744) | Freshwater microbial communities from Lake Fryxell liftoff mats and glacier meltwater in Antarctica - MAT-02 (spades assembly) (version 2) ...
CAGAATTTTGACAACCGGCAGCGTTGGTAGCCTGTAGCGAAACTGAAAAAGCCCCAGAACCTAAAAAAGTATTGGACGGATTTTGCAGGGAAGAATTATTGCCATCGCCAAAAGCCCAAGAATAGCCCGTCACACTTCCCGAAGTGGAATTCACAAAACCAACGGGAGCGCCTTGGCAACCGGTGAAAGGGGAAGTAAAGTTGACCAATGGCCCTTGCGTTAACGAATTGATTGTTTGGGTAGCCTGAGAGATACAGCCGGGAATAGAGCCCGTTAATATTATTTGTTGTGAAGTAGTAGTTGTAAAGTTCTGCGACAAATTTTGAGTAGTACCCGCGTTCACCCCGTTCACGCTCCATTGCCAAGAAGGGTTGGAGCCAACATCGGAAGTTGAGGTGTTCGTGAATAAATAATTTTGGTTGGTACAGAAGGGAGATGCCGATGGGATGGAGAATGAGGCAGTTGGCTGGTTGAAGATTTGGATAGCTTTAGTGACGTAGTTACTACAGCTATTTGACGAGGCTACAACAAGAATTACTTCAAAAGAACCCACGGTTGAATAAATATGATTAGGATTTGGTGTTGCTGATGTGGTGAAATCACCGAAATCCCAATTGTAGGTTTGAATAGGATCCGCAGAAATGACTTGAAAATTAGTTGTACTGTTAATGCAAATATTAGTGAAGTTAATATCGATACCAGGGGCAACGCTACTGCTAACATCTATAGTTTTGCTTATCTCAGAAAATTCTCCTCCATTTTTAAAAGCCCTAAGTGTTATCGATTTTAATCCTGACGCTTGAAATTTGACATTCGGGCTATCTTCTGTAATGATCGAAGAAAGTTGGCATGCCGGCTTAGGAAAATCGAGCCGATAAAGGCGAGTGGTGCTCCATGATGGAGAAAAGGCAAACCAATCACTTTGATTCTTAAGGATTTTAATCTTTAGAGTATTTTCCAAAACTGAAAAATTACCAAGAGAATTTCCTGTTACATTTATCGTGGATAAATCCGAACCCAGACTGACTCGAATAATAGTTCCTTCTAATGTTGAAATGAAAAGTGTATAAATCCCATTATCATAACTACCATCAATCCCGTATGGAGAAATACCAGAAATTACTGGCAAAGGAATGTTATCAATTGTTGGTGTTGAGAATAAGTTAGAACCAAAACTCAGTCGTTGCAAGCTCTTGTTGCCATAAGCTACAACATATCCAAAATAGTTTCCATTGCTGGCAAGCAATACAATATCGCCTAATGAAACACCAAAAGGATTATTAATATTAGAAATAACATCAGTCACCATTGGTGTTCCATTCACAGACGGAAGTCTAACAATTGTAAATGATGAATTTAGAGTAAGTGAGATAACCCAATTACCAGCCGCATACATTATATCAAAACCACCGTTTACGGATCCGGCTCCCGAGAGAACTATTTCTGCCGATATGGGATTTGTACTTACTGTTGTGTTTGTTAATGAGGCCTCAAAGTCTATGCGAGATAACAAAGGATCAGCCAATCCATAAACAAATCCAAACCAGTTACTACCTTCCTTTATAATCTTAATGTCTGTTGGGGAATTAATTTTTCCGCTGATATTACCAAGGTTAGTAATCATGGGTGTAGATTTTAGATCTGATCCATAATCTAATCGCAAGATTGAATTGGTATTTTGACTTGTAACAAACCCAAACCAATTTGTTCCATCAAAAACCACATCAATACCCGTAGTAACGCTGCCACCAAGATTTCCAAGGTTGTTTCCGTTGGGGGTTAATTGTAAATCACCTTGACAAAAATCCCACTCATACCGATCAGCCTGAGTCGATTGGTTTACTAGTTTAACATTTTGGTTAATACAAACTTGAGATAGGGCTGCGAAATCAGCGATAACTGACTGACCTGATAATGCTATAGGTAGGAAAAAAACTAGAATTGAAAAGATTATCTTGAATTTCATACTAGCTTAACTCATGCAAGATTGATAAATTACCTTCAGTTTATCAGCTGTAACCAAAATATTAAATTTTTCTCTGACGAATTTATTCCCATTAACTGCCAGTTGCATTCTTAAAGCAGATGACGAGGCTAATCGAATCATTGCGTCAGCCATAGCTTCAACATTTTTATTCTCCACAATCAAACCAGTCTTTTCATGCTTCACAATCTCTGTTGGACCACCACAATTTGATACAATAAGAGCTCGTTCGTAAGAAAGTGATTCAAGACTAGTCATTGAAAAGGATTCTGCTTCTGAAAAATTTAAAACAATATCTGCCTGCTTATATTCTCTTTCAACTGAATCGGTAAACCCGAACCAATCAATTTTATCAGAAACACCTAAATTCTCAGCGTCTTCCTTCAACCTGATCAAATACTCTTGATTCTTTCTTAAGCCCATATCACCACCTACAAATCGAAGTCTCCATGCTGGTAGTTGTTCATGCACTTTAGCGAAGGCCTCAAGTGCATAATTTTGTCCCTTTCCACTAATCATGTTGGCCAAATACAAAAATATATAAGAATTAGAATCTACTTTCTTTGCGTCATCGATCATCTCCTCGCTTTTGAAGGGAAAACCATCATATACCAATTCAATCTTTTGATGGGTTGGCAACTTTCTAAGCAAAGCTTCAGATACAACGATTATTTTTTTTGAAAAGTGTAGATGTATTCTTAACCAAAAATCAAAAAGAACTTTGGGAAAAACTTCTGGCATAAACCTCACGTGGCAAACATAAGGAGTGCGGCAACCTAATAGTCGCGCGGCAACTGGAATGAGATTGTAAAGGTCGTTAACATGAATAAGATTAATCGTCTTTTCTTTTACAATACGATTTAATTTGACTGCATTAATTATCAGATATGGGAAGTAGGCAATCCATGAAATAGATCGTTTGCTGATCTCCCAAATTTTCCATTCAGAAAATTCGAAATCAAACTTCTTGATCCACGCTGATGCTAAACTTTCCTTTGGCAAAACGTAAAAGAAATTGTATTCAGATTTAAGATACAAAGTGACATTGACTATTGCCTTTAATGCCCCTGTTAAGGCAATTGAGTTTTCAATAATTAAAATTCGTGGTTTAGTCATTAATCAGGGCAAGCCACTTTTTATGAATTCTCGTCAAATCAAAATCCTTACTTCTCAAATTTGCATTCTGCGCCATAAGGGTACGTTTAGATTCATCATTTAGCAGTTTACAAATTTCATCACTCCAAAAATCAATACTTGCCAGTGAGTTAGCAAGGGGCATTAACATTCCATTTGTAGTAACAATAGGAATTGCAGTTGGTTGCTTTGTATTCAATTCGGACGCCAAAATTTCGCGAGGGCCGGTAAAGCAATCGGAGGCCATAACAGGCACACCGCATATCATAGCTTCACACAGCGCTAGTGGAAATCCTTCCCACAAAGAAGTCATTAAATAAAGTGAGCCCCGAGTTAAAAGTGGATAAGGATTGGATTGATAGCCCATAAAATAAACATCGTACTCAGGCGAAAGCAAATCACCTTGCCAACGCTTATAAGAAACTAAGCCCAACGAAGTTGCTTGATCTACGAGGCGATCTCTCAACTCTCCATCTCCAATTATAACAAGCCTGCATTTGAGATTGCGTTTCACTTTAGCAAAAATGGAAATCAAAGCAAGCAAGTTTTTTTGGTGTGCCAGTCTTCCGTGTGTAATCAAAACAGGTAATTGATTATGAGGGAAGTTTACCTGATTTTTAGCTTGTTGCAAAATTTCATCGGCATTAAATCCATTGTGAATTACAGCTAACAACTCGGGCTTGAATTTGTAATCACGCTGAAGTTCTTTACGAATACCTTCACTCACACAGATTAAATGATCACTTCTTATATAGAGGTTTGGAATTAAAACTCTTCTTCTAATCCAACCAAGTAGTCCAGATATCTCGTTATCAAATTTCTTTGTTCCATGAATCCAACAAATCACTTTCTCCGTCCTAACTGATAAAATATTAACGTAATCCGCCCCTTCCAAATGGCTTATTGAATGAGTTATCTTATGTTTTCTTTTTATAGCACGCAACCTCGAAATGCGTTGGACAAAGTAAACTGCTTTGGTTATTAAATTATCCCCAGCAGGCACGTTCAATGAAATTAAATTGAGATTTGAATCAGCCTGAACGAGATTATCTTTATTAAATACACATGCAACCAGATTGAAATGCTGGGAATAAAAATCATACTGCTGTCTAAAAACCCGTTGAGCTCCTCCACTACCAAGATTGGGTATAACCAATAAGATATTAGTCATACTGAAAATTTGGAGTAGTTATTAAAAACACGGTCGATCGAAAATCTGTTAATGATTTCCTCATGAAGATTTACGCCCAGTATTCGATACTGCTCACGATTATTCAACATCTTTTTTATGTAAACCACCGATTGATTAACAAAATCATCTCGGTTAACTATAATTGCATTACGATCATTTTCCAAATAGTTATCAAAATCACCAACTCCTTTACAAACCACAACCGGCTTTTGAACCAATCCCGATTCCTTGACGACAACGCAACTTGATTCTGAAATAGATGGGTGTAAAAGCATGTCTGCGGCAGTCAGATAATCAAGGATATTCTCTTTATACCCCAGAAAAAAAACTTTGCCGTTTAGGCCTAACTCATTAACATGCTTCTTAAGTGCTTCTTCAAGCTCACCAGTGCCAAGAAACAAAAGGGTTGCATCAATACCTTCCTGACGTAGGTCATAAAGAGTTTTTATCGACAACTCAGGCCGTTTAAATTGATTTAAACTTCCAACCGTGATTAATGTTAACGCAGCTCCATACTTCTCTTTAATAGCGATCACTTCATCTGCGTTTGCGCTGCCGTACAAGGAAAAATCATAACCAAGATTTACAATTTCAATTTTCTTAGGATCAATTCTTTCTTTTTCTACCATCCATCGTTTTCCTTCCTCGGATACACAAATAATATTTCTTGCTAAAAGATAGGTGAGTTTATAGGTGATGGAATTATCAAATCCCTGAAGTTTAGCCAAATCAACATGATGCCTGTAAATAACGACCCGTGTAGTGACAAAATATTGCGCTATAACTGAAACAAAATTAGTTGGTTCAAGGTGCGAAAACAAAAGGTCTATCTTATGTCTCTTGCAGAATGAAATAATGAGCTGTATTGATTTATAAAGTCTTACTAAAGAGTTCCCTTTTGGCACTATCATTGGAGTAACAATAGCATTCAATTTTAAAAATGAATTTTGAAGCGCGCCTGCTTCGCATTGGCTTATTAAAAATATGGTGTGTCCATTCTCCCTATATTTCTTAGCAAGACTTTCAATATCCCTGCATCGAAAATTAACCGGTGTATAAAAGAGAATGTTCATCTATTTCATTGGAAAAGCATAGACATAGTCATCCAACAGTGGGTTGCCCGTGTTTCTTGTAATGCATTCAAAATTATTGCTGCGCAAAAATTCAAGAACCAATTCTTTTGTTTTAAAAAAATCAATTCCTTCATTCTTGTATCGAAAATCATGACAAGAAATAGCTATGTTTTTTATTTTATAAATCGCATCACCTATTCCTTTTATCAGAAGTTGTTCAGCTCCTTCAATGTTTACTTTCATAAAATCCACCTGATCAACCTTCATACTATCCACCAATTGCTTGATGGTACTTGCCTCTACCCTATATGTATTTAGTGACTTTTCTTTACTTACTTTATTTGCCAATGAAGATGGTGTGTCCTCAATAAAAATACTTCCAACTTCATCCGCTATGGCTATATTCAAAATTTCTGTATTCTTAAAAGCATTCCTATCGCGGTTATATTTCAGGGCGTCAAATGTTTTAGGGTGGGCTTCAATAGCTACTACTTTTCCTTTATCACCAACAAGCTTGGAAAAAATCATTAACTCTTCTCCTACTCCAGCCCCAACATCAATTACAAAATCACCTTCTTTTGGCATGTAATGAAAGCCTAAATGAGAAGAGAACTCCTTCAGTAAATAGTTATAATCGTAGGCCCAGCCTGGTCCGGTGCTATAGAAATAATCATTGTCAATCTTAAACTCCCAAACATCCATATTCTCTAAAAATTGGACTTGCTGTATTGCTTTTCCTTTTATTTTATACATCCAATAAATTACCTGACAAAGTAATTTATCATTCCCTTGCTCATGTAATCTTTTAAGTTGCTTATTGACATCCATAACATTAGTCTAAACTAGTGACTGAAATATTTCTCTATAATTGAAGGCGCATTTGTCTAATGAAAAGTGATTCGTAATAGCCTTTCCTCCTTGAGATAATGAATGATAAAGATTTTCATCAATTAGGAGGCTTTCCATAGCCTTAACAACTTCATCAACTATTGGAGCCCCTGAATCATCTAAGTCAACAAGAAGTCCGCCAGTTACATTCTCAAATTTCATAACCTGACTCAAACCATCTAAATTACTTGCTACAACAGGGATTCCCTTGCTAAAATAATCTAACACAACAAGTCCAAATGCTTCGTATTTTTTTGAGAGCACCAGGCCTGCATTCACATATTCAAAAACATCTCCAAGATTATAGATAAAGCCACCAAATATTAAATCTGGATCATTTCCGTTTTCTTCCTTTAGATTGTCGATAATAACTCCCTCTGACAACAATATCAACTTAATTTTATAACCTTTACTTTTTACAAGTTGATACGCCTTTATTGCAATATCCCATCCTTTTTGATCAGAACCTCGACCGTGCATGCAGAAAACAAAATGACTTTTTGATACCAGTTGATCACGAAAGGGAAAATCCAGTCCACTTTCAATACTTACATGTCCATTATGGATAAGATTTATTGACTTATTTAGATTAAGCAATTGAAGCCTTTGTACTACCCAATTTGACACGCCAACAACCGCATTACAACTATCCAAAGTTCTACGACTAAAAGGAGTTTTGGCTAAATCATAATAAGAATAAGAACCATGATCTACAACCACAAGCGGGATACTCGTCTTGGTAACTATTGGAAGAACAAAAACATCGGTTGGGTATGAATTTGAGACGATTATTTCAATATTCTTTTTTTTACATACACGCTCGACAAATTTGGCAAGAAGGAAGGACCTTATGCTCCAATTAAATAAGGAAGTGGTTAATCCATTTAACTTCCAAAAAAACCAATCAAATCGTTCGATATACTTAGGAAAAATAAAGTTTAACTTCTTTTCATTCCTTTCAAGTGAGTTTTTAAATCTAGTGTCAAAAGGAGTGATTAGGGGAAATAAATAAACCTGATCGCCAGTCATTTCAAACTTTTGCGAAAGCGCAATCATTAACCGCTCCGTGCCACTCACTCTTATAGAATTAAGCAAGATCAAAATTCTCATCTCGAACTTAGAAATGAATTAAAACCTATAAAACGCTTTTGATTGAGTAAGTGAAACTTAACCTTACCAAACAAAAAATTTGAATTTCGAAATTTATCGTAGAATGGGCCGAATCTTTTAAAAGGAAGAATTAAAATTATGGATGAAAAAAGTAATTGCTTCAACTCGTTCTTAAAACTTTTGAATGAAGGGAATGGAAAGGAATTATTGGAGTCTAAATATGCTCTGTATGGAAACAATAAGTCTGAAGAATATCCAATGCCTGAGACTAACTTAGCACAATAACCAAATCTTAACTTTGATGAAGAGATAAAATGCTCAAATTTTAGAGTTGGGTTATATACTACTTTATACCCAAGTAGTTGTAATGCGAGACAAAGCTCGGTATCTCCGCCCGATGTTAATTGATTTCCAATTCGGTCAACTGCTATACTGACAAATCCATCATTATTTAGTTCAAGTAACGCCTTTTTATTAACAATCATCCCCGCACCATACACATATTGAAAATTTGGCAAGTCATTGAAAACACTTTTGCTCTGATCTCCCACCGCATAAAAAGATTTGAAATATTTGAACCAACCTGGTTCAGTGTTTTCAAAAACAGGCTGCCCAAGGCCGCCTATGATTCCTATACTTCTACTCATCAACTGCGCTGCTTTTATAACATAATCCTCTGCTAACCAATTATCATCGTCACAGAAAATAAGTATATCGTATTTAGCCTCTTCAATACCTCTTTTTCTAGCAAAAGACAACCCTGGTTCATTCTCTTTTATTGTTTTTAACGCTACTGTACTATTCAGCTCTTTCCAAATCTGGGCAGCAATTTCGGCAGTTCCATCGGTTGACATGTTATCAACCAGGACTACTTCCAATTCAAAGTCCGATGTTGTCACCTGCGTTGCCAAATGCATTAATGTTTGAGCAAGTCTGGACGCACTATTATAACAGCAGATAATTACAGTCACTCCTTGCATTACTTTAAACCTATTGACACCAGAATTGATTTAAGAAATATTTTAAACGAACTTTTTATGCCCAGTTTCCCGCGCAATATCTCATCTACCAAGTTGGTTTGCACTTTCAAGCTATCGGGTAGAATCCAATTTTCTATTTCGTTAGCTGGTTTCTCTTGTTTTATTAAGAAAATATTCTGTTTATACCACCAATCTACTGATTTGTTATTCCATATCAATGGTCGGATTACATCATGAAAATAGTAGCCATGCTTTAAAAATTTTTCTTGCCAGTAATCAGGCCATTGTTCATTTATATGATTTTGTCCACCCTGACCAGGAATTGCTGCGGAGAACACAATTGTCTCGGCATGATCTACCAGCGAAGCAACAAATGCATCTGCACTCTCGGCTGGCAAATGCTCGGCTACTTCTAACGAAATAGCCAAATCAAATTTTCTATTTAGCGTCCATTTCTGTCTTAGATCTATTGCTTGGAATTTATTTTCAGGAATCTTTAACAAGGTTTTATCGAGAAACATTGCATCAACACCTATATAATCAGTAATTCCTTTTTCTTCAAACGCCATTAGCCAGGTACCTGTGCCACAGCCTACATCCAGTACACTTGTTGGTTTTGTTAATTCCATAATGAATGGCACAACCTCTCGTGGTGCATTCAGGTTATGAATCAATTCTGTATGTAAATATGCAGGTTTCAATTCTTCTTTACTATATATGCTACCTGATTGCTCCATTGACAGATTCGGCTTGGCGATTTTATTTCCGACAAATAGTCATGAACAGCTTTTGTGCAACCGTCCCAAGTATGATAATCATCCAGAATAATTAATCCGCCATTAACAACAAGCGGAAATAACTTTTCAAGACATATTTTTATTGAATCATACCAATCGCCATCTAATCGCAGGATACTTATTTCAGCTCCGTCATACGATGCAAGAGTATCTTTGAACCAGCCTTTGTATAGTTGATAATTAGAATGGCCAGTTTTATTCATAGCATTAATAGCAAATGATTCATCGGCCGTACAATTTTCATAATACGTTGCAGAGCTTGTATCCTTCTGCCAATTAATCGCTTCCTTCCCATCTATTTCTTGCACAGGTGGCAGTCCTTCAAAGCTGTCAAAGAGATGTGCTTTTTTGGTTGAACCTGCTAATTCACTTATGCTCGCTATCATTCCACCGCGCCACACACCACATTCTACCAAATCTCCTTTTACGTTCAAAAATTTACTTGCCAGGCTTAGGTTTGAAATAAATAGTTCTTTCGGCACCATAGTAAAGGTTTTGTACTTCCTATACATACTACTATACTGATCTATTGCTTTGTCGTAACGCTTTAGATCAACACCCCCAAGTTGAATTATCTTTTTTACTATTTCCTTAGCCATTTACTATACTCGATTGAGGTACCATAAATCCATTGTGATGAGAATGCGGAAAATTTCGCCCCTGAGTTGGCGATTCATTAATTTCAAATGTCACCACCTCTTTATTCCAACAAATTGTTTCTGTATTATGCGAACCCATCCACGCAGATACTTTATACACATCCGGGATTAAAGGTGGCAAAAGTATTTCTGTTATTATGTCTCTTTCATTCAAAGAATAATGAATGAAGGGGATTAATTCAGGTATTGCCTGGAAAATTGTGATTCCCATTGAATTTGAAATATCAAAAGCTAAAAATGCTTTTTTATGTTCTGCTTGTGATAAAATCCTTGTGGTCACTCTTAGTTTTAAACTTGGCTGCTCTCCTAATAAACTAACACCAATTTTTTGAAAATAGACAAGTTCATTTCCTTTGATTTTCCGCTCCCAAGAAGAAGTTCCTTGAAGCGTATGAGAAGCCTGATATTTTCTAACCACCCCATCAACTTGTCCGTGAGCGACAATTTTTCCTTGATCCAACAAAATTGCATTTGAACATAAATTTTCGACAGCAGCCAGGTTATGGCTAACAAATAAAATTGTACGACCACTTTTACTCACATCCTCCATTTTGCCAAGGCATTTTTTTTGAAACTCAGCATCGCCTACGGCAAGTACTTCATCTATTATTAAAATCCCGGGCTCTAAAAAGGCGGCAACTGAAAAAGCTAACCGTAACTGCATGCCACTGCTATAATGCTTTAGAGGTGTATCTAGAAATTTTTCTGTACCTGAGAAATCAACAATCTCTTCAAACTTGTTTTCAATTTCTTTACGTTTCATGCCCAGCAAAGAACCATTAAAAAAAATATTTTCTCTGCCCGTTAGCTCTGGATGAAACCCCGTTCCCACTTCCAATAAACTGGCTACTCTACCCCGACTAATTATTTTACCTTTTGTTGGGGGTGTTATTTTAGATAGTATTTTAAGCAAGGTTGATTTTCCTGCTCCATTTCTTCCAATAATACCAAGCGACTCTCCATGCGCCACATCAAACGAAACATCATTTAGAGCCAAAAATTCTTCTGATTGTTCTCGTTCAAATTTGAATATACTTAGCATCCGTTCTCGCAGGCTTAAATAACCACCTGCCAAATGGCTAATCTTATATTTCTTACTAATATTCTGTATTTCCAATATCGGCTTCATCCTAATCAGGCAAAATCAGCAAAGAAATCTTCTGTCTTCTTGAAGTAAAAAATACCTGTCACTAAAAGTAAGCAGCTCGCGCCTAAGCTGAGTGACAAATGGATCAGGTTAACTTCTCCATCTGATAATGGCAGTCTAAATAATTCCACCGCTGCATACATTGGCGACAGAATTAAAATATATTGAAGAACCGGATGTTTCAGCATGGTAAATGGGTAAATAACGGGAGTTAGAAAAAACAGAATTTGAATAAGGAATGGAATAACATAACGGAAATCTCGGAATTTAACATTTAATGCCGCAAGCAAACAACCTGGCCCTAAGGTAGCCACAACACTCAAGAATAAAGCAAGAGGCCAATACCACAATGCACTCCAGGAAAGTGGCTGATCATAGAATATAATAATTGGAATAAATAGGACGAACGCCATGAAAAAATCAAAAACCGTTACCAGAATTGCCGATACTGGGATAATCAAACGCGGGAAATAAATCTTCTTGATGATGGAAGCATTATTAACCATGCTATTAGCAGAATTGGTCACCCCTGTTGAAAACAGATTCCATAACAATAGTCCAGAAAAGACAAACACAGGATAGGGCATATTTTGAGAAGGTACATTTAGCACCCGTCCAAAGAAAAGGGTAAAAATGATCATCATGAGCAATGGCTGAAGGATGGCCCACAAAAAACCAAATACAGTTTGTTTGTATTTTATTTTAATGTCGCGCCAAGCAAAAAAATAGAACAGTTCATGAAATCTCCACAACTCTTTCCAATTGAAATACCCATGATGTGTAGAATCAATTATATACTCCTCAGGTCTAGGCTTCATGGTTTAAGAGATATTACTTAAGAAGATTTGGGGTTTATTATCCATTTTTGAGTAAAGTTACGTTGAATTTTACTTATGTTAGCATATTCTGCCTCACCAACAAAAGAACTTTTTGATAATGTATTAAGGATTTTTTCTTTCCTTGATGACTCAACGAAAAATATTGATCCAAAAACCGTTGAATCATTTGGAGGAGAATGGACAACTTTTCAAACGTTTTCTAAGATCGAAATCGAAAAAATCGGTGCGGATTACTTTGACTTATTACCAAAAAACAGTAGTGAATTTGCCGCCTTGGACGTGGGTTGCGGAAGTGGCCGATGGGCTGCCTACCTTGCTAATAAGGTAAAATTTATAGAAGCCATTGATCCAAGATCAACCGTATTTATAGCCCATAATCTTGCGCAAAAGTTTAACAATATAAGAGTTACACACGCTAGTGTTAATACCATTCCATTTGAAGATAATTCATTTGATCTGGTGTACAGTTTGGGGTTTTTACATCACGTGCTCAACACAGATGATGCCGTGTTTCAGTGTTTTAAAAAGGTAAAAAATAATGGTTATTTCTTATTATACCTTTATTACAATTTGGAAAATAGAGGTAAGGGATACAAGTTACTTTTCGCTATTTCTAATGTTGTTCGCTTGGTAATATCACAGTTACCTGCAACTGCCAAGAAAATACTTTGCGACTTACTGGCTGCCTTGTTTTATTGGCCCTTGGCAAAATTGAATTCCGTCATATCTCTTTTTTCGAAGTCATTCGCTCAAAAATTACCTCTCTCCTATTATAAAAAGACAAGTTTCTTTATTATGAGAAATGATGCCCTTGACCGATTCGGAACACCTCTTGAAAAACGTTTTTCAAAAAAGGAAATATCCGAATTGCTTGTATCGGCAGGATTCATCAATATTCAATTTCCAGAGAACGAACCTTACTGGCATGTCATTGCGCAAAAACCTTAATATCTCTTTCATTACACCCTATCCTAAAGGTACAGCTCCGGGTCAGCGGTTTCGATTTGAGCAATATTTGGATCTCCTAGAACTAGAAGGGCACCAAATCGATTTTTTTTCATTCCTGTCCAATCGTGGCTATGATGTTCTTTACACAAAAGGTAATTCTCCACAAAAAATTTTATTTGTGCTGAAAGGGTTCTTGAAAAGGATTTACCAACTCTTGCTCCTCTTCAAAGTAGACTATATTTTTCTTTACAGGGAAGCGACTCCGATAGGTCCGCCCATATTCGAATGGGTCATAGCAAGGATCTTGCAAAAGAAAATTATCTATGATTTTGATGACGCCATTTGGCTAACCGACAGAAAGTTAGAATCAAAATTTTTGAAAATAATTAAGGGAAGGAGAAAAGTGAAACATATTTGCAGTTGGAGTTATAAGGTAAGTTGTGGCAATCAATATCTTGTTGATTTCGCTTTAAAATATAATAGCCAGGTAATATTAAATCCTACTACGATAGACTGTTTAAAAGTCCATAGCCTAAAAACCTATGAATCAAAACGGAATATTGACCGTGTTGTGATCGGCTGGACCGGCTCACACAGTACCCTAAAATATCTTCAATGGCTTGAACCCGTTTTAAAAATAATTGAAGATAAATTTCAGCAAGTTTCATTTCTTGTAATTGCCGATCGAGTTCCAATGTTAAAATTGAATCGATTGGAATTCATTAATTGGAAAGCAAGCACCGAAATACTGGGTCTAATAAAAATGGATATTGGGATCATGCCCCTACCCGATGATGAATGGACAAAAGGAAAATGTGGATTTAAGGCCCTTCAATACATGTCACTAAAAATACCAACAGTAGCATCCCCTGTTGGGGTGAACACACAAATCATTAATCATGGCGTTAATGGATTTTTAGCTTCCAGTTTTGATGGATGGATGATGTATCTTGAGAAATTAATTTTAAACGAAAAGCTAAGGAGAGAAATAGGGAAATCAGGAAGAGAAACAGTTATAAGTAGCTACTCGGTTGCCTCAAACTCGGCCAACTTCCTATCTCTTTTTGAATGAGCAAGAATCAATATAAGTGCTGTCACAAAAAAAGGAAGCAACGGGATTTTGTATCTTACTAAAGTGCCAAAGTTAAATGTTGAAACCCCTACTGCAAAAGCAAAAATCAGACTAAACACCAGACAGAATAAAATATTGGGATTAGCCAAAACGTCCAATAAATTCCCACTCTTCTTAATAAGTATAACTAGTAGCGCAATCAGCAAAACGGCTGATTCCATTGCTGAGATTAACATCAATGGGTTTTTTACTTCCCACAAGTACGGCCGAAATAAAGTTACGTTTACTGCGGCTGGCGCTTTGGACAACAGTCCAAGAAAAGAACCATCCAATTCACCAAGTGAATACCCACTACCTGCATCTCTGCCCGTATAAAAACCAATGTCGTAAGCTGTGATTCTAGCCGTTTCTGCAATCTTATCGATTGAATATTTTCTATCTCCTTCCCCCACCTTTACTACTGAATAATAAGCGGAAACAAAAACAACTACTACTGAAATCGGAACTAATAAAGATTTAGCCACAATTGATTTAATTTCAAAAAAACGGTATGCAACAACCCAAATGATAGCTGCAGGAAAATAGGCTTGCAAAATAAATTTTTTGACGCTAAAGACTACGAAAAACGAAATAACTAAAAGTGTAATAGAGACTACTTCAATCTTTTTCAAAATAAACAACTTATAAATTTGAAAGGTTGCAATACCAAGAAAGGCGAGCGCGACAGTATCTTTCAACAATCCTGATCCCCAAAAGAAAACCGATGGAATAAAAAAGGACGCGATTGCAAGATTAAAATGCTCTCTTGGATACTGCTGGTAAAAAGTCTGGAAGAACATCCATGAGCCAACGAAACTAATCACTGAAAATAAAACTGCCGTAGAAGAGTAGGAAGAGAACGTAAATAAGTCTAAAAATGCCGCGAATCGAACGATAAAAAACGATTGATCGTCTCCGAAAAATAGTATTCGGCTTGAATACTTATAAATATCTTCCTGAAAGAAAAGTAGTCTGGCTCCGCTTTCAAAAGAATCCGTAAACGCCTCCCAAATAATTCTACTTCCGTGAGTATGGTAGTTATAGGTGTCTCCCCCTTGGTAATAAAACTGATAAATAACCCCGACTGCAATCGCCCCCACAATTTTCACCAACAAAGCCGGGAAAAAGTACTTGCGGTTGATATTATCGGTGACATAAGGCCTCACGACATAAGCCCCAGTCAAGACCAAAATAATAACGATAGGCGTTACAACTAAATCACGAAGCTCCATTGAACATTTGGTTCTTAATCCTTCTTCTCCAACTCTTTCAACCTCTTTTTCGCATCCTTAAATGCCTCCTCTTTTCGTCCTGCTTTTTT
>Ga0335395_10001411_pt1 | contig 15167 bp, 15 predicted proteins | sample MAT02_FD_205744 | JGI IMG/M metagenome (GOLD analysis project Ga0335395, IMG submission 205744) | Freshwater microbial communities from Lake Fryxell liftoff mats and glacier meltwater in Antarctica - MAT-02 (spades assembly) (version 2) ...
GCACAAACACCGCCAAAATCACCGGGAACAAGCCCGCTGTCCAGTCCAGCCACCAAGGCTGCGCCAGCAGCTGGCGGCGCGCTGATTCAATGTCGCCTTCCACATTGTTGAAACCCTGCTTGAGCAGCGCTTCCTTGCGGCCCTGGTGTTCCTGCACCAAGCGCTCGGCCGCCTGCCGACGACGCGGCAGAAACACCAGCTTCTCCGCGATCCAGTAAATGCCGGTGACGAGGACCGCCAGCATCAGCAACAGCGCGAAATTGCCCTGAACAGCGCCGGTGTACCAAGCCACCGCGTAGCCAACAAAAGCCGCCAAGATCACCGCCGTGATCGAGCTCATGGCGGTGCCCATCAGTCTTGCACCTGCAATATGGCCAAGAACGCTTCTTGGGGCACCTCCACCGAACCAATCTGTTTCATTCGCTTCTTGCCCGCTTTCTGTTTTTCCAGGAGTTTGCGTTTGCGGGAAATGTCACCGCCGTAGCATTTTGCCAGCACGTTTTTGCGCAGCGCCTTGATGGTTTCGCGGGCGATGATGTTGCCCCCGATCGCGGCCTGGATCGCCACATCGAACATCTGGCGGCTGATGATTTCGCGCATCTTGGCCACGACCGCGCGGCCGCGGTACTGCGACTGGCTGCGGTGCACGATGATCGACAACGCATCGACCTTCTCGCCGTTGAGCATGATGTCGACCTTCACCACATCAGACGCTCGGTACTCTTTGAATTCGTAGTCCATCGACGCGTAACCGCGGCTGACCGATTTCAGCTTGTCGAAGAAGTCCAGCACGATCTCGCCCAGCGGCATGTCGTAGGTGAGCATCACCTGCTTGCCGTGGTAGGCCATGTTGAGCTGCATGCCGCGCTTCTGGTTGGCCAGCGTCATCACCGCGCCCACATACTCCTGCGGCATGTAAAGGTGTACGGTGACGATGGGCTCGCGGATCTCTTCGATGCGGCCCACATCGGGCATCTTTGAGGGGTTCTCCACCATCATCAGCTCGCCATCGGGCTTCACCACCTGGTAAACCACGCTGGGTGCGGTGGTGATCAGGTCTTGATCGAACTCGCGCTCCAAGCGCTCCTGCACGATTTCCATGTGCAGCAAGCCCAAAAACCCACAGCGAAAACCAAAGCCCAGCGCCTGCGACACCTCGGGCTCGTAATGCAGGGCGGCGTCGTTGAGCTTGAGCTTTTCCAGCGCGTCGCGCAGCGAGTCGTATTCGCTGGCCTCGGTCGGGTACAGGCCAGCAAACACCTGCGGCTGCACCTCCTTGAAGCCGGGCAAGGCCTGCGTGGCTGGACCCAGGTTGTTGGGCAGCTTTTTCTCCAGCGTGATGGTGTCGCCCACCTTGGCCGCCTGCAATTCTTTGATGCCCGCGATGATGAAACCGACCTCGCCCGCTTCCAGTGACTCGCGCGGCTCGGTCGCAGGTGTGAACACGCCCAGGCTGTCGGCGTTGTAAACCGTGTTGGTCGCCATCATGCGAAAGCGCTCACCCTTCAGCAGATGGCCATCAACCACCCGCACCAGCATCACCACGCCAACGTAAGCGTCGTACCAGCTGTCCACAATCATGGCGCGCAGCGGTGCATCGGGATTGCCCTGGGGTGGCGGCATGCGTGCCACCACCGCTTCCAGAATGTCCTGCACGCCCATACCGCTTTTGGCCGAACAGGGGATCGCGTCGGTGGCATCAATACCGATCACATCTTCGATTTCAAAGCGCGCGTTGTCGGGATCGGCGTTGGGCAGATCCATCTTGTTGAGCACCGGCACCACCTCCACCCCCAGCTCCAGCGCGGTGTAGCAGTTGGCCACCGTCTGCGCCTCCACGCCCTGGCTGGCGTCCACCACCAGCAGCGCGCCTTCGCAGGCCGAGAGTGAGCGGCTCACCTCGTAGGAGAAATCCACATGGCCGGGCGTGTCGATCAAATTGAGGTTGTAGACCTGACCATCGCGCGCTTTGTAATGGAGCGCTGCGGTCTGCGCCTTGATGGTGATGCCGCGCTCTTTCTCGATGTCCATCGAATCGAGCACCTGCGCACTCATCTCACGGTCGGCCAGGCCACCGCAGAGCGAGATGATGCGATCGGCCAGCGTGGACTTGCCGTGATCAATGTGCGCGATGATCGAGAAATTGCGGATGTGATTCATCAGAAAAACGGGCTCACGAGAAACAGAACATGGCGCCACATCGCGGTGGCGCGGGCACATAAAAAAGGGCGCGTCAGGTGGTGACGCGCCCAGAACCAACAAGCAATGGCAACTGCATTCGTTGGGGCTTCATTGTAGGCAAAAAGCCCGAAATGCACACCCCAGAGCGAAACAGCAGGCTTTGTCGCGGCGCGGCAACAGCGTAATTATCCACAGCCTATCCACAAGTTCCTGAAAGGCCTGGGCTCAGCCTGTGAATAACCGGTGCACAGATCTTGCGGGTTTTCGTATGATGGATAAGACAGGGCATTTCCGGCATGAAATTGCTGAGCAAACGCTGGATTTTATCGAATTTGGTTTACAAATCAGCAAAGAGGTGAGTGACAACTCACTTGGCAAGGTGACGGGCGGCACATCGACGAGGCGCCCGGTGTGTCGCAAAACGACCAACTCATCAAAAACCCCCAATTCCCTCAGAAAGTTGGGGGTTTGACAAGCGCTGGGCGGTCAGCGCGCTGGACGAATCACTGCGTACTGCGCCCATTCCCCGCGGCGAAACAACACGTTGATGGGCTTGGTTTTGTCCATCTTGGCCAGCGCCGCCTCAAACTCTTTGATGCCCGCTGTTTCTGTGTTGGCGACCTGCACGATCACATCGTTTTCTCGCAGCCCGGCGCGCGCTGCCACGCCCTCGGCTGCGACCACCCGCACGCCGCCTTTCAGGTCGAGTTCCTTCTTCTGTGCTGCGGTGAGCTCGGCCAGCGTGAGACCCAGCGACTGCACCGCGCTGCTGGTCGGGGCTTTGGGCGCTGGCGGCGCCTCGGCGCGCTGCTCGGCGCGCTCGGGCTCCAGCTCGGCGATCACGATGGAGAGGTTGCGCTCAGCCCCGCGGCGAAACACCGTCATGTTGCTCTTGGTGCCCGGCTTGGTGTTGCCCACCAAACGCGGCAGATCGACCGACTTGTCGATCGCCTTGCCGTCAAATTTCACGATGATGTCGCCCGGCTCCACGCCCGCCTTGGCCGCTGGCGCATTGGGCTCGACCCCGCGCACCAGCGCACCACGCGGTGCCCCCAGGCCAATCGACTCGGCGACCTCTTTGCTGACCTGATCGATCTGCACACCAATACGCCCGCGGGTGACACGCCCGGTGGTCCGCAGCTGATCGGAGACCCGAGTGGCCTCGTCGATTGGAATCGCAAACGAGATGCCCTGGAAACCGCCCGAGCGCGAATAGATCTGGCTGTTGATGCCCACCACCTCGCCACGCATGTTGATCAGCGGCCCGCCAGAGTTGCCTGGGTTGATCGCCACGTCGGTTTGGATGAACGGCAGGAAGTCCCCGGTGTCGCGCTTTTTCGCGCTCACGATGCCAGCGGTCACCGTGTTGTCCAGGCCAAACGGTGAGCCGATGGCCATCACCCACTCGCCCACGCGAAGCCGCTCCACATCGCCAATTTTCACTGGGCTCAGCCCGCTGGCTTCGATCTTGACCAGCGCCACATCGGTGCGCTTGTCGGCGCCCACGATCTTGGCCTTGTACTCGCGCCGATCGGTCAAGGTCACGATGAGCTCGTCGGCACCGTCGACCACATGGGCGTTCGTCATGATCAGACCATCGGCACTCAGGATGAAACCCGACCCGACGCCGCGCGGCTGCGCTTCGTCGGAGGGGCCGCGGTCGGGCCTGGGGCCACGGGGCATCGCGCCCGGCGGAATCGGAATTCCGAAGCGGCGGAAAAACTCCAGCATCTGCTCGTCCGGTGCTGCGCCCGTCTCGGCCTTGGCCCGCTCCAGGGTGCGGATGTTCACCACCGAGGGGCCAACCAGATCCACCAGATCGGTGAAGTCTGGCAGGCCGCGCACGCTGGGCGCCACTGTCGCCGGGCCTTGCGCGAGCGCGACCGAGGGCATGACGCCACCGGCGATCAACATTGAAGCGGCCAGCACCGCCACACGGGGAACCTTCAACCAAGAGCGAAGCAACATGGTGATCCTTTGACAAAACAAAAAGCTTGGGTCCGCCGGGAAAACAGCACGCTCACCAGCGACCCACCAAAAAAATACACAGCGGATTCAGCGCGTGCGCTCCAGGGCCTGAACGAAGCGGCGCAGGGTTGCGGTAGGCACTTCGCCCAAGGCCGTGACCCAGTGGCCGTCCAGCCGCCGGGCAAACGAGTGCGTCGCACCGACGACCGCGTTTTTTTCCGCGTTGTGGCGCTGGGGATCGAAAGTTTCCACAAACAGCGAGACCGACGCCAGCCCGTCCGAGAACACCCATTGCATTGAAGCGGGCTCTGCGCCACCCGCTGTGCCTCGGGTGTGGCAGCTCATGGAGGCAAAACCAGGAATCGGCTCCTTCAGTCGCCAACCTTCAGCTGCCGCCGTGGTTTTCTTCATCGTCGGCTTGTGAACCTCATAGCCGCGCGTGTCTCCCATCTGGCGCTTGAGCGCCTCCATGCGCACCGGCGCATTCAGCTGCAGCTCGGAAAACACCACCTGCTCCAGCACCGATCCCTGCCCACCCAGGGTCTGCATTTTCACCACTAGCCCGGTTTTTTGCTCGGCCCAGATCTGGTAGCCGAACCGCAAGGCGTCGCGCGGCACCACCTCGATGCGGTCGGCCAGATGCCCGGCCACGCGGTCCACACCCAGCTCGCGCACGTCGTAGTGATCGGGAATGGCGTTGCTGGGCGCGCGCAACAGCTCGGGGAACAGGCCCAGAGATTCGCGCTTTTCCACCCAGGCGGTTTTGGAGTCGGGCGCGAACGTGATCACATCGTTGTTGCGGCGGATGGTGGTGCGTGGGGCACCGGTGAGCGTTTCCACCCGCTCCATTTGCTGCACCCCGTCGCACACATGCCAGATCTTGGACGCCGACATATTGGCTCCGGCCGACACCACCAGCGTGCCCTGGTAGGCGCGCTGGCGCGAAGCCTCGTGCAGGCGCGTGAGCCACTCGGTCAGGCTGCGCGAAGGCTCCTTGGTAGCTGTTGGAGCAGGGGTTTGCGCCATGGCTGGCATGACGGTCACGCCCGTGGCCAGCACCAGCAACAAAGCGCCACCAAGCCGCTGCAACCAACGCAAGAGAGCAGAGGCAGGCTTGACGAGGGAACCACAGCCCCACAGAGCAGGCGACTGGCGCCGAAAAACAGCCATCGTTTTCAACGGGCGTTGGAATCGAAGGTGGCATTGCGCAGAAAGCCAGCGGGCATCTGCAGCGCCGATATGCCCCCATGCTGCCGATGCTCGGCCATCAGGGCCTCCAGTTCGGCGTCTCGAATCAACACACCCTGGCGGGTGTTGATCGCCAAGGGCGCGGCGACAGACGACGCGGTTGCGGCCAAGCGCACCACACCGGCGTCTTCTGGCGATGGCTGGGAGAGCGCCAATTGCGGCGCGACCGCGTTTGGCACCGCACCCATCGGTGCGGTTTCCAACACGCTCCAGCTCACAGCCATCACTGCGGCCAGCGATGCCAAGCCAGCCACGAGTTTCCAGCGGAAAACCGCGTCGTTGGCGGCAGGTGCGCGCACCTGCGCCACTTCCATCGCTGGGGCCGACAAGACCGATTTCGTGGGCACCGCCTTCACAGGCACCTCGCTGCGCAACCGGGTTTGCACGCCCGCCAAGAAAACCGAGGCCGGTGTGCTGCCCGACAACGACGTTTGCCCGCGCAACACATCGCCAATGAACTGGTGGGTTTGCCCACAGATGGCGGCATCGCCCGTGTCTTGCTCTCGCGAGAGCCAGTCACCCAACTCGGCCTCGCTCAGCTCGTCATCCAGCAGCGCGCAGAGCAGCACATCGTCGCTTTCGGCCTCAAAGAACGCAGCTGGCATTTCGGCTGGAACAGGCTCGTGGTGGGGTTGTGCTCTGGGGGTATGTTTCGCGTTCATGTCCTGACTTTCTGACTTTCTGACTTCCTGACTCACTGCCGGGCGGTGGCGTCTGATGGGCCTTGCTTTTTTCCTGCGATCGGTTTGAGCAGGTCTTCACCAGCGCTTGCCTGTTTGATGGTCCAACATCGGTCGGATGCGGTTGGAGATCGCCTCGCGGGCGCGGAAAATACGCGATCGCACCGTGCCGATCGGGCATTCGAGCGTCTGCGCAATCTCTGCATAGCTCAAGCCTTCAATTTCCCGCAACGTGATCGCCATGCGCAGTTCTTCCGGCAAATCGTCCATGGCGGCGTTCACCGCTTGAGCAATCTCTTTGCTGGCCAACAAAGCTTCGGGTGTTGCTTCGTCCGCAACACTGGGATTTAGTTCGCGTTCCGACGAGGAAGTTTCATCGTCGTCGCGCGATCTCATCTGCGACTGAAAGATCAGCGGATCGCGCTTGAGTTCCAACAGCTGCTTTTTGGCGGTGTTGACCGCGATCCGGTACAGCCAGGTATAGAACTGCGCATCGCCCCGAAACTGACCCAGCGCGCGGTAAGCCCGGATGAAGGTTTCCTGGGCGATGTCGGGCACCAAGTCCACGTCGCGCACCATGCGGCCGATCAGTCGCTCCACCCGGCGCTGGTACTTGATCACCAGCAAATCGAAGGCCTTTTTTTCCCCGGCGAGTGTGCGCTGCACCAGCATGACATCGCTGTCGGGCGGTGGTGGGGCGGTGTGGTCTTCGGGGCTCGTCATGCGCGCGAAAATATAACGCACCGCGCGCACTGCGCGGCGTTGCTCAAGCAGAGGCCCGCTGCAGGGCTCGGCGCAGGTCGAGCCAGCGCGCCGGGTCGCTGCGCTGCTGCACCCACACCCAGCGCGGCACCAGAGCCACCGAGCGCATGCGCAGCAACACCACCCGTTGCAGGTCGAGCGCTTGATCGACGCCCAGTACAGGCTGCGACGTCAGCCCCGCGCTGTCGAGCCAAAACCAGGCGCCCGCTTCGGTGCTTTGCAAACCTGAGGCCAGCGCATCCCAATGCAATTGCCCCGTCGGTGCGCGCCACCAATTGCGCAGCGCCCAGACCAACCAGAGCAGTGCGCCCGCCAGCGTGGCCAGCCAGAGTCGCGCGTCGACCCCAGAGTCGCGCCAGCCCCAGAGCGCGGCTGCCACAGCAGCGGCGAGCACCAGCAACAACTTGGCGTGAAACGCACAACGCCCCACCGGGTACATCACCGATGGGGCGTTGCGCATGGCGGGTTCTCAGTGTGGTCACCAGAGGGATGTCACACCCGCCGGAACACCAGCGAGCCGTTGGTGCCACCAAAACCAAAGTTGTTCTTCAGCGCCACGTCAATCTTCATGTCACGCGCCGTGTTGGCGCAATAGTCGAGATCGCACTCAGGGTCTTGGTTGAAGATGTTGATGGTGGGCGGGCTCTTTTGGTGGTGCAGCGCGAGCACAGTGAACACGCTCTCGATGCCGCCAGCGCCGCCGAGCAGGTGCCCGGTCATGGATTTGGTGGAGTTGACCACCACCTGATGGGCGTGATCACCCAGCGCGGCCTTGATGGCGTTGGTTTCGTTCACATCACCCAGGGGTGTGGACGTGCCATGAGCGTTCAGGTATTGCACCGCATCGGCATTGAGGCCGGCGTTGCGCAAGGCGTTCAGCATGGCGCGGCGCGGGCCGTCCATGTTGGGCGCGGTCATGTGGCCGGCGTCGGCGCTCATGCCGTAGCCCGCCACCTCAGCGTAGATTTTGGCGCCGCGTGCGCTGGCGTGTTCGTAGGATTCCAGCACCATCACGCCGGCACCCTCGCCCAACACAAAGCCGTCGCGGTCCCGATCCCAGGGACGCGAAGCGGTGGCCGGGTCGTCGTTGCGGGTCGACAGCGCCCGCATGGACGCAAAACCGCCCACGCCCAGCGGCGACACAGTGGCTTCTGAACCGCCGGCAACCACCACGTCGGCGTCGCCGTATTCGATCTTGCGAGCGGCTTCGCCGATGCAGTGCAAGCCGGTGGTGCAAGCGCTCACCACCGCGAAATTGGGGCCCTTGAAGCCATAGCGCATCGACACATGGCCAGCAATCATGTTGATGATCGATGCCGGCACAAAAAACGGCGAGATGCGGCGCGGCCCGCGGCTCACATACTCGGTGTGGGTGGCCTCGATCAGCGGCAGTCCGCCGATGCCCGAGCCGATCAGGCAGGCCACGCGGTGCGAAGCTTCTTCTCCCAGGGCGTCGCCCACAGGCAAACCAGCGTCCATCACCGCCTGATGCGCAGCGGCAATGCCGAAATGGATGAACGAGTCCATGCCACGCGCTTCTTTGGCGCTGATGTAGGACTCCAGATTCAGGTTCTTGACCTCCCCGGCGATCTGGCAAGAGAACGCGGCTGGGTCAAATTTGGTGATCCGATCGATGCCCGAGCGTCCGGCCAGCAAATTGCGCCAGGCCTCGTCCACCGTATTGCCCACAGGGCTCACACACCCCAGGCCGGTCACCACAACTCGACGACGACTCATCTATAACCCCTGTGCTGCGCCGCGCGGGCGTGAAAGCGTCGCGCTGCATGTCATGCGAAGCCTTCCGGCGGCGCCAAGCGCGTGGGGCAGGGCCTCTCGGTGGCTCATGAAAGCGGTCAGGCCTTCTGGTGCGTGGTGGCGTAGTCGACGGCGTTTTGCACCGTGGTGATCTTCTCGGCGTCTTCGTCCGGAATCTCAATACCGAACTCGTCTTCCAAAGCCATCACCAGCTCGACCGTGTCCAGCGAGTCGGCGCCCAGGTCGGCCACAAAAGACTTTTCGTTGGTCACCTGCCCCTCTTCCACGCCAAGTTGTTCGGCAATGATTTTCTTTACACGTGCTTCGATATCGCTCATAAGTCCCTCTGAGGGTGGTTGGAATACAGTCCGCCATTTTAGCCGGGCTAGAGAGCTGGCTCTAGACGGCCCGCCGAGCGGCTTAACGGCGGGGTTCGATAAAAAAGTGGGCTGGTCAGGCCATGAACATGCCACCGTTGACATGCAGTTCCTGTCCCGTCACATAAGCCGCTTGAGGGCTGGCGAGGTATGCCACTGCGTGAGCGATGTCGGCCGGCTTGCCCAGATGGCCGAGCGGGATCTGTCCGAGCAGCGCCTTTTGCTGCTCTTCGGGCAAAGAGGCCGTCATGTCGGTTTCAATAAAACCGGGTGCCACGCAGTTGACCGTGATGTTGCGACTGCCCAGTTCGCGGGCCAGCGCGCGCGTCATGCCTGCCACACCGGCCTTGGCTGCGGCGTAGTTGGCCTGCCCCGCGTTGCCCGATGAGCCCACCACGCTGGTGATGCTGATGATGCGGCCATAGCGCTGCTTCATCATCGGGCGGATCACCGCGCGGCTCATGCGAAACACCGCCTTGAGATTCGTGTCGAGCACCGCATCCCAATCGTCGTCTTTCAAGCGCATGGCCAGCATGTCGCGGGTGATGCCAGCGTTGTTCACCAACACCTGCAAGCCACCGTGGGCCTTGATGATCTCGTCGATCAGCGCCTCAGCGGCAGCGGCATCGTTGACATTGAGGCAGGCGCCCCGGCAGCCTGGCGAAACATCCGGAATTTTGCCCAATGCTGCACCGATTTTGGCCGCACCTTCGTCGCTGGTGGCGGTACCGATCACGATCAAGCCGCGCGTCGCCAACTCGTGTGCGATCGCAGCGCCAATACCGCGCGATGCGCCGGTGACCAGGGCCACCTGGCCCACAAATTTCACTTCAGACATGCGTGTACTCCCGGGCTCAGCCCAACTGGGTCTTCACCTCGGCCAGCGTGGCCGGGTCGTACAAAGGAAGGCCGGTGAGCCGAGCATCGATCCGCTTGGCCAGGCCAGCCAGCACCTTACCCGGCCCGCACTCCACCAGTGTGGACACGCCGCGCGCTTGAATCGTCTGCACACAAGACACCCAGCGCACCGGGCCAAACGCCTGGCGGTACAAGGCGTCGCGGATACGATCCGGCTCGGTCTCTTCCGTCGCATCGATGTTGTTCACCACCGGTATCTGCGGCGCTGCAAAAGCAGTGGCAACGAGCCTTTCCCTGAGCTTTTCAGCGGCGGGCTTCATCAGGCTGGAGTGAAACGGCGCCGACACCGAAAGCAGCAAGGCGCGCTTGGCGCCATGCGCCTTGAGCAGCTCGCAAGCTTTGTCCACAGCCGCCTTGGTACCGGAAATCACCGTTTGCCCCGGGTCGTTGAAGTTCGCTGCCTCCACCACCTCGGCGCTGCCTGGGCCAAACGTGGCCTGGGCTTCGGCGCAACCTGCCACCACGCGCTCGGCATCCATTCCCATGATCGCGGCCATGGCGCCGGTACCCACAGGGACCGCGGCCTGCATAGCGGCAGCGCGAAAGCGCACCAGCGGTGCGGCCTGAGCCAGCGTGAGCACTCCCGAAGCCACTAAAGCCGAATACTCACCCAGAGAATGGCCTGCCAACACCGCAGGCTTCGCCCCGCCCTCGGCCAGCCAAACCCGCCACGCCGCCACGCCCGCAACCAGCATCACCGGCTGGGTGTTGCTGGTGAGCGCAAGCGCTTCTTTTGGACCGTCAGAGATCAGCTGGGCGATGTTTTCGCCAAGTGCGTCCGACGCTTCCTGCAACACGCTCACCACCGCCGGGTGATCGCCCCAAGCGTCCAGCATGCCGACAGCCTGCGAGCCCTGGCCGGGAAAGACAAAAGCAAAAGGAGTCATGTGTGTTCTTAAAGAGGGCTGGCTTGGAGCGAATCGGGTGCTTAAAAGTCAAGCAGCACCGAGCCCCAGGTGAAGCCGCCGCCCACACCCTCGAGCAACAAGGTTTGGCCGCGCTGAATCTGGCCCGCGCGCACCGCGTGGTCCAGGGCGAGCGGGATCGAGGCCGCCGAGGTGTTGCCGTGCTGGTCCACCGTGACCACCACCTTGTCCATCGGCAGCTTGAGCTTGCGCGCGGTGCTTTGCATGATGCGGATGTTGGCCTGGTGGGGTATCAGCCAGTCAATATCTTCAGCGCTCCGTCCAGCCTTGGCCAGAACGGCGCGCGCGGTTTCATCCAACACGCCCACCGCCAGCTTGAAGACCGCCTGCCCATCCATTTTGAGCAGCGGATCGCCCAGCACCGAGCCGCCCGACACGTGGCCAGGTACACACAAAATGCCGGTGTGCTTGCCATCGGCGTGGATGTCGGTGGCCAGGATGCCGGGGGTGTCGCTGGCTTCGAGCACCACCGCGCCCGCACCATCACCAAACAACACGCAGGTGGTGCGGTCGTTGAAATCGAGGAGGCGGCTGAATATCTCGGCGCCGACCACCAGTGCCTTGCTCGCGGTGCCGGTTTGGATCAGTGCATTGGCCACCGTCAGCGCGTAAACGAAACCGCTGCAAACCGCCTGCACATCGAACACCGGGCATCCAGCGATACCCAGCTTGTGCTGCAGAAAAGCAGCCGATGAGGGGAACACCATGTCGGGCGTGGATGTGGCGACGATGATGAGATCGATGTCGGCCGGTACCACCTGCGCGGCGGCCATCGCTTGGCGGCAGGCTTCAGCGGCCAGATCGCTCACGAACACGCCATCGGCCGCGAAATGGCGTGCGCGAATGCCGGTGCGCTCAACGATCCAGTCGTCGCTGGTCACCACGCCGCGCTCGGCGAGCAGCGCCACCATGTAGTGGTTGGTCAGGCGCTGTGGGGGCAGCGAGCTGCCGGTGCCGGTGATGCGGGCAAAGCGTGTCATGCAGCGGGAGCGGTAGGGAAGGGCGACGGGGTTAGAGGACGGGAATGCTCTTGAATTCGCTGGCAGCGGCGGCGCCTGCGATCAAGGGGGCGGCATGGGCGATGCGATCGCGCACGTTGTCCAACATCCCATGGTGGGCCGCATCATAAGCGCGCGCCAGCGCTTGTTCAAATGCGAAGGCGTCAGCCGAACCGTGGCTCTTGAACACCAGTCCGCGCAGGCCCAGCAAAGCAGCGCCGTTGTAGCGCCGGTGGTCTACCCGACTTTTGAACGACATTAGCGACCGGTAAGCCACGATGGCAGCCATTTTCCGAAAAATGTTCTTGGAGAACTCTTCCCGAAGAAAGCCACCCACCATAGTGGCCAATCCTTCGCTGGCCTTCAGCGCGACGTTGCCGACAAACCCATCACAGACCACGATGTCCACCGTGCCCTTGAAGATATCGTTGCCTTCGACGTTGCCGAAAAAATTCAGATCCCCGGCGTTGCCTGCATCTCGCAGCAAAACGCCCGCTTTTTTGATCACTTCGCTGCCTTTGATGGCTTCTTCACCCACGTTGAGCAAACCAACGCTCGGTTGCTGCTGGCCAGTCATGGCTGAGACCAACGCCGAACCCATCACCGCGAATTGCAGCAGGTTCTCCGCCGTGCAGTCCACGTTGGCACCCAGGTCGAGCACCGTGGTGCCGCCGCCGCGAGCATTGGGCAGCTGGCTGGCAATGGCTGGGCGGTCAATGCCATCCAGCGTTTTGAGCACATAACGCGCGATCGCCATCAGCGCGCCGGTGTTGCCAGCCGACACCATAGCCTGCGCTGCGCCGTCTTTGACCTGCTGCGCCGCCACGCGCATGGACGAATCTTTCTTGCGCCTCAACGCCACCTCAATCGCGTCGTCCATCTCCACCACCTCGGTGGCTGGCACCACGCGGCAACGCACGTTGTTGAGCACCTGCGGCCAAGGCGCAAAGGCCTCGGGGCGCCCCACCAACAGCAGCTGGGCGTGGGGGTGGCTGGACAAAAAGGCGTCGCAAGCCGGTAGCGTGACCGCAGGGCCGACGTCTCCCCCCATGCAATCGACCGCGATGGTGATCATGCTGGCGTTTCCCTGTGAATCGTGGGTGTGGCCCATCAACGCAAAAAGCCCGCATACAACATGCGGGCCATCGCTTGAACCGACCGCATGGCCTCAGGCACGCCCAGGTGGCGAGGCCGGAGGTCACACAGCATTCAGGCTTCAGATTTGTTTTTCAGCACCTGGCGGCCACGGTAAAAACCGTTGGGGCTGATGTGGTGACGCAGGTGAATTTCGCCCGTGGTGGGCTCTACCGCGATTCCAGGCACATCCAACGCGTTGTGCGAACGGTGCATACCGCGCTTGGACGGGGATTTTTTGTTTTGCTGAACAGCCATGGTGGGCTCCTGAAGAAATGGTTGAATTCGGTCGCGAGACGGTGGGCTTTTGAAGCCGGGCGATCTGAAGATCAGAGAACCGATTCCGAGCGCGAAGCCCGCGATTATAGCGCGATACCGGCTGCCCAAGCCAGGACATCCCCTGTAGGAGCGGCACCGCCGCAATGGCGTTGGCTTGCGCTATCGCCAGCCGATCGCGGCAGTGCCGCTCCTACAACAGACCTGGCTACTTCCTCAGTTTTGACAGCGCCTGAAACGGGTTTTCCCGACGTGGCTCTTCACCATCAGGCAAGGTGCCAGCCGATGACGGCAGGGTTTGTGGGCACACCTCGTGCATGGGCACCAGCGGCAGCGCCATCAGCAGCTCGTCTTCCAGCACAGCCATCAGATCGGGGCGTGGCTCCAGTGCCAGCAGATCTTCCTCGGCATCGTCGTCCTCGGCCTCCGCTTGCGCCTCAGTGGCAACGAAGCGAAACCAGCGATCGACCACCAGCGGCGTCTGCACCGGACCCAGGCAGCGCTGGCAGGTCAGCGGCACCGTCGCCTGCGCTTGCAGGTGCAACCAGACGGCAGACGCAGCGGTCGGGTCAGCCCCGCGCAGCTCGCCATCGGCCTGCCAAGCCACCGAAGTGGTCGCATCCACCAGACCGTCTGGATGCAGATCGACCGCCAACCGCGTGAACTCGCTGGCCGCGCAGTCGCCCTGCAAATGGCCGCTCGCCTCAGCAAAGCGGCGCGCGTCCAGACGGGAGGCGTTCCAGGGGGAGGGTGGTGTCGGCTTCATCGCGCCAGTGTAATGAATGATTGCAAGGACAATTCACCCATGACAACCCAGCTAGCCACCCGCCAAGCAACGCCCCAGCGCCCGCTCATCCTGGGCTCCACCTCGCCCTACCGCCACGCCTTGCTCTCGCGCCTGGGCCTGCTGTTTCAGACCGTGAGCCCCGAGGTCGATGAAACCCCGCTGCTTGGCGAGACGCCGGTCGAGCTCGCCCTGCGTCTGGCGCGCGAAAAAGCAGCCTCCGTCGCGCGGCGCCACCCGCAGGCGATCGTGATCGGCAGCGACCAGGTGGCCGATCTGCACGGCGAGCCGCTGGGCAAGCCGGGCAACCACGAACGCGCCCTGGCTCAACTAGCGCGCATGAGTGGCCAAACCGTGGTGTTTCAAACCGCGCTGTCGGTGCAGTGTCTGGAGAGTGGCTTCGAGCAAAGCGCGGTGGCGGCGGTGCGCGTGGTGTTTCGGCATTTGGGCGCCGACGAGATTGAGCGCTACCTGCGCGCCGAGCAGCCTTACGACTGCGCGGGCAGCGCCAAAAGCGAGGGCTTGGGCATCGCGCTGCTGGAGCAGATCGACAACGACGACCCCACCGCACTCATCGGCTTGCCGCTGATCCGCACCTGCCAGATGCTGCGCGCCGCTGGCCTGTCCGTCCCGTGACCCAGTCCGCCGATACCAAAAAAGGCACGCTCTACCTCGTGCCCACCCCGCTCGATTTCGGCTGTACCGATCAACCGTCTGCCGCCATCGACCAGCTGCTGCCCGGCGCCACGCTGGCGGTGGCCAGCCAACTCAGCCACTGGATCACCGAGAACGCCAAAAGCACGCGCGCCTTCCTGAAACGGGTGGAGCAGACGCACGGTTTGGCGGCCAGCCTGCAAGCGCAACACATCAGCGAACTCCCCAGAGCCGCCCACAAAAAAGGCGACCACGCACCCGATGCAGCGCTCGACGCCGCCGCCCGCGTCTTGCTCGCCCCCGCCTTGGCGGGCCACAACATCGGCCTGGTCAGCGAGGCCGGCATGCCCGCCATCGCCGACCCTGGCAGCTCAATCGTGCGCGCCGCCCACGCTTTGGGCCTGCCAGTCGCGCCCTTGAGCGGCCCGGTTTCACTCATGCTGGCGCTGGCCGCCAGCGGCCTCAACGGGCAAAACTTCGCGTTTGTCGGCTACACGCCGCAAGAA
>Ga0335395_10001412_pt1 | contig 15166 bp, 15 predicted proteins | sample MAT02_FD_205744 | JGI IMG/M metagenome (GOLD analysis project Ga0335395, IMG submission 205744) | Freshwater microbial communities from Lake Fryxell liftoff mats and glacier meltwater in Antarctica - MAT-02 (spades assembly) (version 2) ...
TCAGGATATTGCCACCTCGATGGGGCGGCGTCTGGGCAATACGCTGTTTCTGGCGTTCTGGGCGGCTGCGGTGGCCGTGCCCCTGGCAATCGTGCTGGGCATCATCGCGGTGCGCTATCGCAACCGGTGGCCCGACAAGGTGATATCGACCCTGACGCTTGCCACCGTTTCGGTGCCGGAGTTCCTGCTGGGCTATATCGCGATCTTCTTCTTGTCGGTTCAGATGCGTTGGTTGCCCTCACTCTCGACCGTCTATGACGGGATGTCGCTGGGCGAAAAGTTGCAGGTCATCGCGTTGCCGGTGCTGGTGTTGGTGCTGACCGTACTTGGCCACATGATGCGGATGACACGGGCCGCCATCCTGAACGTGATGGAGTCGGCCTATGTCGAAACTGCCGAATTGAAGGGCCTGCGGCCGATCAACATCATTGCGCGCCATGCGCTGCCGAATGCGATCGCGCCGGTGGTGAATGTGGTGATGCTGAACCTTGCATATCTGGTCGTGGGCGTGGTCGTCGTCGAGGTGGTCTTCGTCTATCCCGGTATGGGGCAGTATCTTGTCGATCACGTCTCCAAGCGCGACGTGCCTGTGGTGCAGGCCTGCGGGCTGGTCTTTGCGGCCGTCTACATCGGGATGAACCTTGTGGCCGACGTGGTGTCGATTCTGGCGAACCCGCGCCTGAGGCATCCGAAATGAGATTGCCGATATCAGCAATGATCGGGCTTTTCTTTACCGCCAGCTATTTTCTCGCGGCGCTGTTTGCCGACTGGCTGGCTCCTTATGGCATGGCCGAAGTGGTGGGCGGGGTCTGGGAGCCGAGGTCGGCGGAGCATTTGTTGGGCACCGACGGGATTGGCCGCGATCTTCTGAGCCGGATGATCTATGGTGGGCAGACAACGATCTTTGTGGCGGCAACTGCAACATTGCTGAGTTTCTCTCTCGGTTCGATCCTTGGGTTTACAGCGGCGGTGCGGGGTGGGTGGGTCGACCAGATTCTGTCGCGTATGGTTGATCTGATGATGTCGATCCCGTCTCTGATCTCGGCGCTGGTGGTGCTGTCGGTGATGCCGGTGACCCTGCCGGTGCTGATCCTGGTAATGGGGATTCTCGACTCCACACGGGTGTTCCGATTAAGCCGAGCGGTGGCCGTGGACATCACCGTGATGGATTATGTCGAGGCGGCGCGCCTGCGCGGAGAGCGGCAATCCTGGATCATCTTCCGCGAAATCCTGCCCAATGCACTGTCACCGCTGGTAGCCGAGATGGGGTTGCGCTTCATCTTCATGGTGCTGTTCATCTCGACGCTGTCATTCCTTGGGCTGGGCGTGCAGCCGCCGCTGGCGGACTGGGGCGGGATCGTGAAAGAGAACAAGGAGGGGATCGTCTATGGCATCCCGGCTGCGCTGCTGCCGGCTATCGCGATTGCGACGCTGGCCATTTCTGTCAACCTTGTGGCCGACTGGGTCCTGAACCGCACCGCAAGCCTGAAGGGGGGGCGCAGTGGCTGAACCCCTGCTGGATATCCACGATCTCAAGATCGAAGCGACCTCGTACCCCCCGGGCGAGGCTCCGCGCACCGTGACGCTGGTCGAGGGCGTGTCGTTCCGACTGGAGAAGGGTCGGGTGCTTGGCCTGATTGGTGAATCAGGCGCAGGCAAGTCGACTGTCGGGTTGTCTGCGATGGCCTATGGCCGGGGCGGTGTGCGGATCACGGGTGGAAGCATTCTCTTGAACGGGCGGGATCTGCGGCAGATCGATGCCGCAAGCCTGCGCGCCGTCCGGGGCCGGGATGTGACCTATGTTGCGCAATCGGCCGCTGCTGCCTTCAATCCTGCACGCCGTCTGATGGAGCAGGTTATCGAGGCCACGTTGCGCCACGGCCTCGCCTCGCAAACCGAGGCCGAGGCGCGGGCGGTCGCGCTGTTTCGCAAGCTGGGCCTGCCGGACCCGGAAAGCTTTGGTCGGCGCTATCCGCATCAGGTGTCGGGCGGGCAGTTGCAGCGCGCGATGACGGCAATGGCCCTGTGCCCACATCCCGATCTGGTGGTGTTCGACGAACCCACAACGGCGCTGGACGTGACCACCCAGATCGACGTCCTTGCCGCAATCAAGGATGCGATCCGCGACACCGGCGTCGCCGCGCTTTACATCACGCATGACCTTGCGGTCGTGGCACAGGTGGCCGATGAAATCATGGTGCTTCGTCAGGGCAAGATGGTGGAATACGGCACGACCGAACAGATCATCACCGCCCCGCGCGAAGACTACACCCGTGCCTTGGTTTCGGTCCGCTCGATCGAGCATGAGGAAAAGCCCCCCGCCGAGCCGATCCTGACGGTATCGCAAGTGACGGCCCGCTATCGCGGCACGGATTTCGACGTGCTCAAGGATATCTCTGTTGACCTTCCGGCCGGACAGACGTTGGCAGTGGTTGGTGAAAGCGGATCTGGAAAATCGACCCTCGCACGCGCGATCACCGGCCTGCTGCCCCCCAGTTCCGGCAAGATCATCTTTTCCGGCCGCACCCTGTCACCCGCCTTGAAGGACCGGAGCAAGGATGACCTGCGCGAACTGCAGATGATCTACCAGATGGCCGACACGGCGATGAACCCACGTCAGACGGTGGGAACGATCATCGGTCGCCCGCTTGAATTCTACTTCGGGCTTACCGGTGAAGCCAAACGCCTGCGTCTGCAGGAACTGCTCGATCAGATCGAAATGGGCGCGGGTTACATTGACCGCTATCCGGCCGAGCTTTCGGGTGGTCAGAAACAACGCGTCTGTATCGCGCGCGCACTGGCCGCAAAGCCCCGCCTGATCATCTGTGACGAGGTGACCTCGGCGCTTGATCCGCTTGTTGCGGATGGCATCCTGAAGCTCCTGCTGAACCTGCAACAGCGCGAGGGGGTGGCCTATTTGTTCATCACCCATGATCTGGCGACTGTCAGGGCAATCGCAGACCGGATTGCCGTGATGTATCGGGGCGAGGTCGTGCGCTACGGGCAGAAATCGGGTGTGCTGTCGCCGCCATTCGACGATTACACGGATCTACTGCTCTCGTCGGTGCCAGACATGCGGCTGGGCTGGCTGGAGGAAGTGATCGCCAACCGCAAGATGGAAAGTGCCGGAAATTGACCTCGGGAAAGCTGCTGCTGATCATTCTCGATGGGGTGCCCTACGCCAACTGGCGCCGGTTGTTCGGCAATCTTGAAGGCTGGGTTTCCAGCGGGGAAGCCCAGGTCTGGAAGATGCGGGCGGTGCTGCCTTCGACCTCGGCCTGCTGCTATGCTTCGATCCATACCGGTGTCTCGCCGCAGGTGCATGGCATCACCGGCAACGACACGATCCGCCGGATCGACCTGCCCGACATCTTTTCCGAGACATGCAAGGCAGGCGGCCGGACCGGCGCCGTGGCTCATTCGTTCTGGAGCGAGTTTTTCAACCGCGCGCCCTTCGATCCGGTCCGTGATCTGGAATATGACGAGCCTCAAGGCAGCCCGATCTCGCACGGACGGTTCCATACGATGTCGGGTTACGATCTGGCCAACCAGATGACACCCTCGGACGCCGATCTCTTCGCGACCCTGACGATGCTATGCGAGCGTCACGGCATCGACTACGGGATGCTGCACACCTGCACGCTGGACAGCATGGGGCACCGTTACGGGCATGACTGCACAGAGATGGATCATGCCTGCTACGCGATGGATGCGATGCTGGCACCCTTCATCCCGCGCTGGCGCGCTGCCGGATATGAGGTGATTGTCACTGCCGATCACGGCCAATCGATACGGGGTCATCATGGCGGCGCGGGTCAGGACCAGCAGGAATTCGCACTGTACTACTTTGGCGAGGCGCGCGGCCCTGAGCCAGACCTCCTGCTTGATCAGCTGGCATTGGCGCCCACGATCCTGTCTCGGCTCGGGGTCAAGGTCCCGCCGAGCATGAAGGCGCGGCCGTTTATCACACCTGTGTGACGGGGACGCTGTCGCGCAACGCCCGGATGGCAGCCGTGATACGCCCGAAGCTGGCAGCAGCGCGCGGGACACTGTGGCGCGCACGCAGGTAGCCGTGAACTAGGCCGGCCTCGCAGACCCAATCGGCCTGTCCGCCAGCCGCCCGGATCCGCGCGCAATACACTGCCCCGTCGTCGCACAGCGGATCGCATTCGGCACTGAAGATCAAGGTCGGCGGTAGACCGGCAAAGCTCTGATCCTGCAGGACCGCCGCTGTGGGATCATCCTGCGGCTCGGGGCCGTCGAACCGGATCCGCGCGTAGTAAAGCACATCGTCCCGGCTGAGCATCGGGGCATTCGCATGGGTCAGATAGGTCCCGGCATCCCGATCACCCCCCAGTCCGGGGTAGATAAGCACCTGACCAAGAAGACGCTCGGGACCGCCGCGCACTGAATGACTGACCGACGCTGCCAATGCTGCCCCCGCGCTGTCTCCGGCCAGGATTAGCGGGCCATGATCGGCATGCAGCGCCTTGACCGCGGCAAGGCAGTCGTCGAAGGCGGCCGGGTGGCGGTGTTCCGGCGCCAGTCGGTAGTCGACCGAAACGACCCTGGCGCCTGTCGCGGCGCAGATTTCTGCGCAGAGGTCGTCGTGGCTGTCCAGTCCGCCGACAACGAAGCCGCCGCCATGCATGTAGATGACCGTGCCGGCCGCGCCCTTGGTCTGATAGATGCGTAGGGGAACGCCGGCAGCAGACCCTTTCTGTGCCGTGACGCCAACAGGATAACCCGCATGGAAGGCGCGGCACATCTTGTCATAGACGGCGCGCTGCTCTGCGACGGTCAGGCCTGCCGCGTCGGGCGGATAGTACCGCTCCGTCTCGTCGATAAAGGCCCATGTCGGGGCGTCGATCAATCTGCTGTAATCAAGTATGGGGCCATCTGACGTTGGCGAAGAGTCGTGGCTGTCGGCATCTTGCATCGCTTCTCGACCCCCCGCGAACTCCAGTCGACCTGGGCAGTTCTGAACCGACCTTGGATAAAGCAACTATACAGGTGATCCAGCCGACCCGGGAGTCCGGAATTCGGCAGCGCAGCGAACGACGGCCATCCTGCACCACGCCCCCCCCCCGTATTCCGCCTATTGGCCTAAGAGCGGGTCTAGACCGAGCCGGGTTCGAATTGGCCTGATTTCTCCCTGTAGTGGTGTACTAACTCTGGCCATCTATATCTGGCAAACCCAGTTCAAACCAAAAATTTGCGATTGTGACGACAGCACGATCGGCCATTGCGAGGAGCTCGGCCCGGTCACCAAGCGTGAAGGTGCGCGGCTCGGGATGAAGAAGGCAAAGCGCCCCAAGGCGAATTTCCTGTTGAAACAGCAGCGGAGCTCCCGCGTAGAACCGGATAAAGGGCGGCCCGGTTACCACGGGGTTGGTGGCGAAACGATCATCGGCATTGGCATCGCTCACAACAAAGACTTTGTCTTCGAGGATAGTGTAATTGCAAAATGCTATGTTGCGCGGCGTGCCCTCTCCGTCGATGCCCCACTTCGCCCTGAAAATTTGCTGGTCCGCATCGAGAAGGGTTACGATGGCACTTTTGACGCCAAAGTGGGAAGCAGCCGCCTCGCACAGCGTATCTAGCGCGGGTATGGCAGGGCTAGCGATAATTCCGCTTGCATGCAGGACTCGTAATCTGTCGCGTTCGTTGGGACCAACAGGAAATTTCGCCAACAGATCACCCTCAGGATGTCACGCAAGATCATACGCTAAGGTTGTAGTTCATTTGCTGCAGTCTTCGCAATCGACGTGAACGCGATCTTTTCGCAACAGTAACATCCTTTCGCCACCTTTGGGGCAGATCTCGACGCTTGATCCCGACATCGGAAAATTCATGCGCCTTGCGACCATCCGCTCGACTTTGCTTTCGTTGATCGGGTCTCTTGGCGCGGTTCTTTTAGTCGTTGTCGCGCTGCAATTGGCCAACCTGCGAACCCTCGAGCAGCAGGCGAATAGCCAGTTCGACGCAAACCTTGCACGCAATCAGGTGGCGCGCGGGGCGCTTGCCTTGGCGCGGGAGAGAGATGCTTACTACCTCGCGCTCGCCACGGGTACCCCAGTGCGGCCCGAAACAGCTATGGAGACAGATCGCAGCTTTGCCGCCTTTCGCATTGCGGCAGACCAGGCCAACCTTGGCGACGGAACTGCCACAGATGGCATTTCCGTCGCACTTGAGGACAGGCTGCCAGGGATGCGGCAAGCTGCGTCGGGCGCGCTTCGACTGCCCCTTGGTTCGCAGGCCCGTCAGAACCTAGCCTTGCGCTGGTTCGAAGACGCGTCACAAGCCGTTGCCGATTTGCGCATACTTCGCCTTCGTCTGCTGAGCCAGAGCGACAGCATCAGCCTGGGACTGTTTGGACTTTATAGTCTTCGTACGCACACATTGAACTTGCTCGACGAGTTGATGAAGAACGCGGCCGTGGTCGAGGTTGATGTGGCCGTGCAGACCTTGCCGGAATTGCAAGGCGGTTTGGCATTGGTCCGGCCGGATGTAAGCCGGGTGACTGAAGCGGCATCCGAGGTCGCAATGTCAGTCGCGCCTTTCGAGGAATTCCTCCGGGCACTCGGAGATGAAGGCCGGGGGCCTGGAATAAACTCCTTTGATTCTGTCGCGTACGCTGCCTCCGGGCAGCGTCTGCGTGACGCGCTGCAAGCCGGGGAGGGCGTAGCTGAGGCGCTTGCAGACTGGAGGCGGGTGTCAGGAGCCGCGATTTTGCAGCTTGACGAGCTTCAGGCAGCGACGTTCGGCCTGACGCAGGATCGGCTGGGAGCCCTTGCTGCGGAAGCTCGAAGATCGGCGATCTTCTGGGCAGTACTGCTGTTTTCCGCGCTTGGTATTGTCATCGTGGCAGTGCGGGTCGTTCTTGTATCGGTTGTCGGGCCACTGGAACGGATGCGGGCGGCCATGTTGCAGTTGGCAGAAGATAATCTGTCGGTCGAACTGCCAAAGCCTAGCAAGCTTAAAGAAATCGGCGCAATGGACGATGCCTTAAGGGTGTTCAAGGCCAACGCAACGCGGCGCCGGGTTTTGCAAAAAGAACGTCTGAGATTGCACGGACGTCTAGAAGAAACCTACGGCCATCTCAAGACGGACCTTGAAGCCGCTGCCGTCATTCAGGCATCGCTTCTGCCACAACAGGCGCAGATTGCGGGGATTTCACTTTCTTCTTATTTCAGACCTTCGCATTTTCTTGCGGGCGACACCTTTGATGTGCTGCAAGAGCCGGACGGTCGGGTGATCGTCTTTCAAATAGATGTTGCGGGCCACGGTGCGGCGGCGGCTCTGGTGTCCGTGGCCTCGAAATACACTGTGGCACAAGCGATTCTGCAACGGCTGCCCGGCACTGGCCTTGCCGAACTTACCCGAGATATCAACCGCGAGTGGCCAAGCGACCTGCCCTATTTCACACTGATCCTCGCCGAGATCGATCCAGCGACCGGTCATGGCACTCTGGTGCAGGCGGGGCATCCATCACCCTTACTGCTGCGATCCACCGGAGAGGTGATAGTTTTGGGTGATGGTGGGCTACCCATTGGGGTTTTGCCGCATGCGACATTTGTTGCGATCCCGTTTGCGTTCGGCCCGAAAGACAGACTTTTGATCGCGACTGATGGTGTGCACGAAATGTCCAATCGAGAGGGTGAGCTCTTTTCGGAGGAGCGGGTTCAAGATCTGCTTCGTACCTGTGCCAATCGATCGACAGAGCAAATACTCACCCAACTGGACACGTCTTTAAGAACCTGGCGCGGCGATGACACTTTGGACGACGACGTGACAATCGTTGTATTGGAAGGAAAGCGAGCAAATGAATATCAGTGAAGAAATGAACGGGAACATGATGATCCTGAAAATGCGGGATTCCCGGCTGGACGCGAGCAACGCGCCGGCGTTGCGCGAGGCTTTGATTGAGCGGATCGCGAGCGGTCAGCAATCCATCATCCTGGATTTAGCTGATGTGGGCTTTATGGACAGTTCGGCACTTGGTGCGCTGATCGCAGCTGTCAAGAGGCTGGGACCGGTGGGCACGATTGCCGTAGCCTCGATGCGAACTCCTGTCGCAAAGCTGTTTGCGCTAACCAAGATGGACCGGGTGTTTTCGATCAACGCCACTGTCAACGACGCCATCAAAAGTCTCAGTGCATGACAGAGTTTGATCATGTCCTTGACTAAAAGTCTGATGATCGGGCGGGATCTTGATGAGCTGGGCCGTGCTGCAGATCAGGTGCGAACCTGGCTGGAAGGTGTCCTGGATGATGATGGCATTGCCGAGGTCGAGTTGGCGTTGGTAGAGGCGCTGACAAATTCCATTCTGCACGGGCCGAGGGAAAGCGCGAATCCCATCGGTGTATTTGTCGATGTGTCTGACAAGCAGGTCGCTGTGGAGATCGCCGACGATTCGCCACCGATGCCAACACTTTTCGACGGGGCCGGAGAGCAGAAACTGGATTTTGATTTGAGCGATCTGGACAATATCCCTGAAAGTGGGCGCGGCTTGTCGCTTATTGTCCTTTCAATGGACGAGGTCAGCTTTCGTCAGGTCGACGAGCAAGTCCGGCTGCGGATGGTGCGTTACCGAAGTCATTAGCCCATCGTCAAACAGGCGGGCTACACTGGGGCAAAGCTTACTCTTCGGCCTTCTGGCGGCCAAAGGTAAGCTCTGCCAACACGGCCACCGACTGCCAAGCCGGGCTACCAACAGCAGCCTGCGCTCGGATCGCGTCGGCTCTGGCCCGACCTTCGTTCAGGTCCAATGCGCCAGCCTGCACCGCCACCGAAAGTGCTAGTAGCAAAGACACCTTGGCCATCGGATCGTTTTGGGCAGCTTGCTGACGTGCATCGGCCAGCGCCAGTGCCTCTTTCGCCGCGTCCATCAGCGCCGGATCGTGTCTCAGCGACCCTTCGCCACCCGAGCCGGCTTTCGGCACCACCCCTGTATCCAGACGCTCGAGCTGGATGATCGTCGCTGTCGAGACGACGAGCGCGAGAATCCAGACGATCTGACCCCGAGCGCCGACGAAATTTTCACTTCTGTTCATTTTGAAGCCCACTCATCACGGGGAGGTCAAATTCCGGGTCTGGTTGCCATATGGCGGCGCGGATGATCGGCGTCAGCGAAAGGATGTTGTTCACCCCCCAGACCGTATTGGCGATCAGCCCGCCCAGCGAATAGATGTCTGCTCCGGTCAAATACGCAGCCCACGCCCAAACTAGGCCTGCGACAGTAAGGACGACCAACAGGATCTGCCACTTCACCAGATGTAGAAACCGGCCTTCACTGCGATCTTTTGGCGTGACCGGGAAAGATATTCTTCGGCCACGTATGACCGTCCATAGTGCCCGCAAGGTCAAAGGGAACATCGCCATGTACCAGCGCCGCCCCGTCATCGTCTTCGCGCCCCATAGCCCAGCCAACTGCCCAAGTTCGTTCAGCAGAAGAAATGGAACGATATGCAGAAAGAAATCCATCGAGTAGGCGGCCACCGGCACGATCCCGGTGAAAAGAAAGATGATGGGCCAAACGATGAACACGATGTTCCAAAGCGGCGACAGGTAAGAATAGAAAGTTACACCATACATGATTTTCTGTGGCAGCGTTAAGCCGCTGCGGAACAGGGGATTGTCCGTGCGAAGGATATCCAGCGTGCCACCAGCGTATTTGAAACGCTGGATTGTCCAGCTCAAAAGATCGCTGGGCGACATCATTTGGGACACGACTACAGGGTGCATCACGGACTTCCAGCCGCGTTCTTGGTCCGCGTGCAGCCGAATGGAGGTGTATATATCTTCCGACACATGCAGCTTGAAAGGTGTGAAGTCCACGTCTTGTGCGCTCGCCATCCGGCTGGCATCGGCAAACCCGGTGAAAACTGCCGCTTCACCGGTCAGCTTTCGAACCCTGCGGTCCTGAAGCGCCACCGCGGAGGCTACGTCCGTCGACCAACTGCGGATTGCCACCTCCATTACAGCCTCGCGGCGATGCACCGAACCCGCGCCGCAACAAAAGGATGCATTGGCCCAGTTACGCCTGCGCTGGATGAAATCGTAAAACAACTGCGGGTCATTTCCGAACGGGTCTTCGCCCAGCCTGACCGGCCCGAAAACCTTCTCTATAGCCCGTCCGATTGCGCTTCCGGCACGCCCCAGGCGGCGCCCGAGTGCCGCAGGCAAGGGTACGCCCGGTGGGATGTCCCAAAACCATTGCGGAGTCTGGACCCAAGCCATCTTCGGATCCCGAAAATAGCCAAGTGTCTCGGTCAAAAGGTTGGGAAATGGCCGGGTATCGGCATCGCAGATCACCACGAAATCGCCCGATGTCTGCGACATTGCGTTGCGAAGGTTTCCCGCCTTGTAGCCGACATTGTCGCCGCGCGTGATGTAATTCGCGCCTTCTGCCTCTGCAACGGCCGCCATTGCCGGCCTCTGGCCGTCATCCAACACATGGATGCGCACATCTATTCTATGCGGATAGGTCAAGGCCCGCGCGTCTTTCAGACCCTTGCGGACTATCTCAGGGTCCTCGCTGTAGGTCGTGAAGAACACGTCGACCACCAATCGACGATCGGGAGCATCAGCGTCGCCGGTCACATCGCGGAAGGTTTGCGGCAGCGGTCCGGGCGCTGGGGACCTGTCGGTCCAGATATTGACCGTGAACAGGATGAGACCGATAAAGGCGCCAGTCTCGGCTACAACCAGGGGAAGCGCGAACCAGAGCGCATTCAGGTTCAGTGACTCTGTCCATCGCCACCAAAGATACCAGGCGCCGAACACCAGGCTGCACGTCGCGAGAAACTGAGAAAGCGCAAGATGCGGCGCGGAGTGGCTGCTGACCAGCCAAGGAACCTGTCTTTCAAAGCGCGTTCGTGACGGGCGGTCACGGTCGGCCCGTGGTTCGCCCTTCTTACCAGCTTCTGTCATTCGTTAACCTTGGTGTCATCCGTCAGGCAGTTCCACGATGATGCGGATATGTCATTAATCAACTAGTGGTTAAGGGTACAGATAGATATTGACAATCTTTGGTTGTTCTAACGTCAAGATTCAGTTGGAACGTAAAGGGTATTCCATACGAACGTGGCACGGAGATTGGTCTCAAGGGCCCTGGGTGCGGAAGTGACAAGCTGGGTCCGCAGTCGCGGTGCCGATCTTTTCACCCTCGGGGGATCTGGTCCGGCAACTCCGGCAGGGCAGGGCTGTCACCGTCTTTGCTCGGGGTGAGCTCCACCGCACGGAGGTCCGAAGTGGCCGTGTCCATGCCAAATGGCCCTTGCCAACGTCGGCGGCCCTGAGCGCTGTTCCCATCTGGTCAGCTGTCCGCATGGATTCCCGGTGTGAACCGTCCACGGTCAGGCTTGCTGAACAACGCCCATCTGCACCCGGCGCTTCAGCTTCGCAATTTCGTCTTCAAAATGCTTCGGGCGTTTGGCGTCGGACGGGTCCATTCCGCCATCCTTCGCCTTCAGCTTGTAAAACGTCGCAGGGCCGAGCCCGTGATTCCGGCACAGTTTGGCCGTCGGAAGCCTGGCTTCCTGCTCTTTGACCATCACGATAATCTGGACTTCGGTGAAACGGCTCTTCCTCATTTCAGCGCCCGCCTATTCCGGCAGGATCAGCACCGCGCGGAAATCGTTCACGTTGGTCAGGGTTGGGCCGGTAACCACCTGACCCCCTATAGCCGCGAAAAAACTGTGCGCGTCGTTTTGTGCCAATGCCGTGCCAGCGTCCCGGCCCGCCGCGCGTGCCAGCGCAAGGCTACCCGGACCGATCACCGCCCCCGCCACTTCTGCCGCGCCATCCACCCCATCGGTATCGCAGGCAATGGCGTGGATGCCCGCAGCGCCCTCCAAAGCCAGCGCCAGCGCCAGACAGAACTCGGCATTCGGCCCGCCGATCCCGGTGCCGGTGCGGGTCACTGTCAATTCGCCCCCCGACAACAGCAGCACCGGCAGAACGCCTGGCTGCATGCCCGACTTGATCTGCCGCGCGAGCGCCGCCTGCTTTGCCGCCACCGTGCGCGCTTCGCCTTCAAGGTTGTCGCCAAGCAGACGCACCTCGCAACCCGCCGCCGTCGCCATCGCCTCTGCCGCCGCCAGCGACTGCGCCGGGGCGGCGTAGATCACGTTTTCTACCCGCGACAGCCGCTCATCGCCGGGCGGGATCACCCCCGACCGACCCAGCGCCAAGGGCACTGACTCAGGCACCGGCACGGACCAGCGCCGCAGCACCTCGGCCGCATCGGCTGGCGTGGTGGCATCCCCGACTGTCGGGCCAGATCCGATGAACGCCGGATCATCCCCCGGCACGTCCGAAATCATCAGGGTCAGCATCCGCGCCGGATAGGCCGCCGCCGCCAGTTGCCCGCCCTTCACCCGGCTGAGGTGCTTCCTGACCACATTCATCGCCGAGATCGGTGCGCCTGAGGCAAGCAGAGCTGCGTTCACCGCCTGCTTTTCGGCCAAGCTGACGCCTTGGGCCGGGGCACAAAGCAAGGCCGACGCACCGCCCGAAATCAACGCCAGCACGAAATCGCCCTCGCCAAGGCCCGACAGCAGCGCCAGCATCCGCGCTGTCGCCCTGGCCCCGGCGACATCTGGCACCGGATGGGCGGCCTCGACAATCTCGATCCCGCGGCAGGGGCGGCCATAGCCGTAGCGGGTAATTACCAGCCCCTCACATTGCCCCCAGACCGCCTCCACCGCTTCCGCCATCCGTGCGCTGGCCTTGCCAGCGCCGATCACGACGACGCGACCCGCAGGCTTGGCCGGCAACACCCTGGCAAGCGAGCGCATCGGGTCGGCAACCTCGACCGCCCGTTCGAACAGGCTGCGCAGGAAAGGGGCGGGGTTTGGTGTAATCGGGATGGTCATGCGGGTCAGCTCATGCTTGAGGCGCGGATGATCAGATCGACCGGGGTCACGGTTTCGGGTTGCGGGCGGGTGCCGGTTTCCAGCCACCCAAGCACGGTTTCCGCTACCCCGCGCCCAAACCCCGCGATATCGCAGCGGACTGAGGTGAGGCCCGGCCAGACCTGCGCGCATTCCTCGATGTCGTCGAAGCCGACGACCTTGAGGTCAACCCCCAGCCGCCGCCCGGTCTGGGCACAGCCTGACAGAAGCCCCAGAGCTACAAGGTCACTGAAACAAAGCACCGCATCAACGTCAGGATGCTCCGCCGTTAGATGCAACGCCGCCTCGCGTCCGAAGGCGCGGGTTGGACGGCCGGGCAGGTGAAGGGGCTCCATCCCGACCCTGGCCAACGCGGCCAGATAGCCCGACATCCGCTGTTGCGTCACCTCGCGCCCCGCAAGCCCGCCCAAAAAGGCGATCCGCCGCACGCCGGCGGCCAGCAGGTGGTCCGTCGCCATTTGGCTGCCGGTCAGGTAGTCAGGGACCGAGAACGGAAACCGCGCCACATCCGGCACCGCCCGGCGCAGGACCTGCATCGTCGGCACATTAGCGCGCGCGATGGCGTCAAACGTCGCGTCCACCGCGCCATAGGCCGGCGACAGGATCAGGGCCGCAACACCATGCTCCAGCATCGCCGACACGACCTGCGCCTGCAAAGCGGGGTCTTCGTCCGTGTTGGCCAGCACTGTGGCAAAGCCCTTGGCCGACAGCGCCATCTGAACGGATGTAGCGAATTCGGTAAAGAACGGGTTGCGCAGGTCGTTGATCACCAGCCCGATCAGCCCGGTGTTGGACTGACGCAATTGCGCCGCCGACCGGTTGTAGACATAGCCAAGATCGGCCATCGCCCGTCGCACATCCGCACGCGTTTCCGTCCGCACAAGGGGGCTGTTCTGCAGCACCAGACTGACGGTCGATTTCGACACGCCCGCCCGGCTTGCCACATCGATGATCGTTGGCCTGCGGTCCATTGTGTCAGTTCTGCTCCACCCCATGCAGCGCCAGAAGCTGCGCCATCCGCGCTTCGGCCAAGTCCGGCCGGGTCAGAAGCCCCGCCGCATCCGCCAGCCGGAACACGGCGGCATAATGCGTGATGTCGCGCGAGGATTGGAACCCTGCGGGCATTATGAAATGCCCTTGGTGGCCGTTCAGCCACGCAAGAAGGGCGATCCCGGCCTTGTAGAAACGGGTGGGCGCGCGAAAGATTTCGCGGCTTAGCGGTACCGTGGGCGCCAGCAGGCGGTTGTAGGTGGCAAGGTCACCCATCGCCAGTGCCTCCAGAGCTTGAGCCGCTGCCGGGGCAATCGCTGCGAAGATGCCAAGAAGGGCGTGGGAATGATGCATCCCGTCACCCTCGATCAGGGGCGCATAGTTGAAGTCGTCGCCGGTGTAGAGGCGTACGCCTTCAGGCAGACGTGCGCGAAAAAATTCTTCATGCCTCTGATCCAGAAGGGAAATCTTGATCCCGTCAACCTTGCCAGGGTTCTCGGCGATCAGGTCGAGTACAAAGTCTGACGCGCTGGCCACATCGGCCGATCCCCAGTAGCCCGCAAGCATCGGTTCGAACATGTCGCCGAGCCAATGCAGTATCACCGGTTCCGCCGCCCCGTCGATCAGGCGCCGATAGACCGCGCGGTAGATCTCCGGCTCCGCCCCCATCGCCGGGAAGGCGCGGGAGGCCATGAGGATCAACTGCCCACCTGCAGCCTCGATCGCCTCGGCCTGCAGCTCATAAGCGGCGGCAATCGCATCGGCGCTGCCGAGGTCCGCCAAGGCCTCATGATCCGTCCCCGCCCCGCAGGCCACACGCGGGCGCATCGGGTGAGCCCTGGCCGCCAGCATAGTGCGCTGAATCAGCTCCAGCGCCGTGGCCCAATCCACCCCCATCCCGCGCTGGGCGGTGTCCATCGCCTCGGCGAGGTGAAGCCCCTGATCCCAAAGCTGGGCGCGGAAGGCGAGCGTTGTATCCCAATCTACCGCAGGGCGTCCGTCCCACGGACTGCGTTCGCGCAAGGGATCGCTAACTACATGCGCGGCAGCAAAGGCGGTGCGGGTCAGCGCGACCCTGGGCGTGCGGGCCTGAAGGGGAGTGCCGGACAACCGGTATGGCTCAAGCAGGGCATCAGCGGTGGGCAGAATCAGCATGGGAACACCTCAAGCCGCGAGATCAAAAACAAGGATGCCGTCGATCCCCCCTTCCGCCGCCGCCACCAGGGCAGCCCCCACGCGGCGGTGGTCGGGGTGGT
>Ga0335395_10001415_pt1 | contig 15159 bp, 15 predicted proteins | sample MAT02_FD_205744 | JGI IMG/M metagenome (GOLD analysis project Ga0335395, IMG submission 205744) | Freshwater microbial communities from Lake Fryxell liftoff mats and glacier meltwater in Antarctica - MAT-02 (spades assembly) (version 2) ...
CGTGCTGGAGGCTGCGCGCTCAGACATCGCAGAAGGCACCGGCAGTGCAGGCGGTGCGAGACGCGGCTGGTGGTGGCTGTCGTCGTTTGGTGCCGGCTTCAGCTGCCACGGCGCATTGCTGGAGGTGTGGTGATGGCGCTGCGTGTGGGTTGTCGCCATCGCGCAAGCGTTCGGCACGCCTGCCAATGATGCCGCGCGTGGTGGAACCCGAGGTGCTGGACGATCTGGACGAACGCGATCCCCTGGCCATCCGCTCGCGTCGCGATCTGCAGCGCGTGCACCAGGTCATGGGAACGCGCTCGATGGTGGTTCGCGCAATTCGATCGGCTTGCTCTGGCCATCCCCGAGCGCAGCCGCTGCATGTGCTCGAACTGGGCGCGGGCGACGGCAGCCTGATGCTGGGCGTGGCGCGCGAACTCGCGGGCGATTGGGCAGCTGTTCAGCTGACATTGCTGGATCGCCAGAACCTGGTGACACCACAAACCCTGACGGCTTATCGGCAAGTCGGCTGGTCTGCGGGTGCCTGCGTGGCGGATGCGCTGGCATGGGCAGATGGCCATGCCGGACCAGCGATCTGCGAGCCGCCAGCGGGCGGCCGATGGGATCTCGTCATCGTCAACCTCTTCCTGCACCACTTTGAGGGCGCGGCGCTGGCCAAGCTGCTCGCCGGCATTGAGCGCAGCGCCGACCGGTTCATCGCCTGCGAACCCGCGCGGTCCCGACTGGCCTTGGTCGGCAGCCACTTGATTGGGTTCACTGGTGCGGGACCGGTGACGCGCGAAGATGCGGTCTTGAGCGTGTATGCCGGCTTTCGCGCGGATGAAATATCTGCGGCGTGGCCTGGCGCTGCGGCTGTGTGGGACACGACCGAACACGGCGCTGGTCTGTTCAGCCATTGCTTTGTGGCGCAGCGCAAAGGGCTGGCGAAGGCCTCTAATCCATGAACGCCACAAACACCACAACCTTCGACGCCCTGATCGTCGGCGCCGGTCCGGCAGGTTCTTCGGCGGCTGTGTTGCTGGCGCGGGCTGGGTGGTCGGTGGCCATCGTCGAGAAGCAAGCCTTCCCACGCCGCAAGGTGTGTGGCGAGTGCATCGCAGCCAGCAACCTGCCGCTGCTTGAAGCGCTTGGCATCTCGCCCGCCGCATTCGACGCTCTCGGCGCGCCGCCGCTGCAGCGCGTGGCGTTCATGCGAGGCGATCGCAGTGTGTCCGCGCCGTTGCCTGCCGCCACCCATCCACGGCATATCTGGGCTCGGGCGCTCGGGCGTGAAACGCTCGACACCCTGCTGCTCGATCAAGCTCGCGCGGCCGGTGCGCGGGTGCTCCAACCCTGGTCGGTGCTCTCGGTGGACGGAGCGCCCGGCCAGATGCGCGCCATGGCGCTGGACATCGCCACCGGCGAGAAGACCGAGCTGCAAGCGCGGGTGGTGATTCTGGCCAACGGCTCCTGGGAACCTCTTCCATCGGCGCGGCAAACCGAGCGGCGGGTTCGTCGCAGCAGCGATTTGCTCGCTTTCAAAGCTAACTTTGACAACGCCAATTTGGCGGCGGGCTTGCTCCCGGTTCTCGCTTTCGAAGGTGGCTATGGCGGCATGGTGGTGGCCGACCGCCAGACCACGACAGTGGCTTGTTGCGTCCGCGCCGATCGGCTCGCCGCGTTGCGGGCGGGCATGCCGGGGCACTCGGCGGGCGAGGTGGTCGAAGCCATGCTGCGCCGCGAATGCGCTGGTGTGGATGCGGCACTCCAACCCGCCCAGCGGCGCGGGCCGTGGCTGGGCTCGGGTCCGATCGATCCCGGCATCCGATTGCGCGGGGACGATCGCGTTCTCAGGATCGGCAATGCGGCGGCTGAAGCCCATCCCATCATTGGCGAGGGCATGAGCATGGCGATGCAATCGGCGTGGCTGCTGTGCGACCGTTTGCTTGCCCCGTCTGGAGAAGGCGGCCCGCAAAACGCCGCGCGGTGGCACGCCGATGTCGCGCGTCGCTACGCCGCCGATTGGCGTCGCCATTTCGCGACCCGGTTGCGCCTGGCCGCCCTGCTCGCTCACACCGCCATGCGGCCCCTGCCCGCGTTGGTGCTGGTGGCAGCGGTGCGCCAGTTCCCCAGCGCTGTGACATGGGGCGCGCGTTGGTGCGCGAAGGTGACCTGCGCCATCGACCCCGCGACCATCGCGCGGCTCGCGTCCGCGCGAGCCCACCGCCCGCTGACAGCTCGGGCACCGCCAGCGGTTCAACCCACCGGCCCACTCACCAAGGTTTCTTGAATGACCAACACCTTCCAGCGCCTGCAGGCCATCGTGGCCAAAGACCACAAGCTCGACATCGACATCATCACAGCCGATGCGTCGCTGGAGTCCCTGGGCATCGATTCGCTCGGCGTGGCCGAGCTGCTGTTCAACATCGAAGACGAGTTTCGGGTGAGGCTGCCGGTGGAACCCGTCGACGGTCTCGCCACCGTGGGCGATGTGGCGCGGTTCATCGATACCTTGATCGCGGCCCAACCAGCGCCGACAGCCGATGCGGCCCTGGTGTTGCCACTTGGCGCTGCGCCCCTCGCATGAGACGCGTGGCCGTCACCGGCATCGGTGTGCTGTCGCCGCTGGGCAACGGCTGCAACAAGGTTTTCGACGCCGCTCGCGGTGGCCGCTCTGCGGTGGCGCGCTTGACCGGCGTGTTGGCTGAGCGGCTCAAGGCGCCTTTGGCTGCTGTCGTGGCATTCGATGCGGCTGAGCATTTCGATCCCGCCAAAGCGCGCATGCTGGACCGGGTGAGCCAGCTGGCGATCGTCGCGGCGCGGTGCGCGACAGCGGACGCTGGCCTGGATGTGGGAAGCGTTGATCTCGATCGGGCCGGGGTGTTCGTCGGCATTGGCATGGGCGGCTCCACCAGCATGGACGACGGCTACCAGACCCTGTACGGCGAAGGCTCGGACCGCATCAAGCCGCTGCTGATCCTGATGGGCATGCACAACGCACCAGCGGCCTGGATCGGCATCGAACACGGTTTTCGTGGCCCCAACCTCACCTATTCGACCGCCTGCTCATCCTCGGCAGTCGCCATTGGTGAAGCCTGGCTGCGGGTGGCCAGTGGCAGCCTTGACATCGCGCTGGCGGGTGGCTCGGAGGCGCCGCTGTCGCTGGGTTCGCTCAAGGCCTGGGAGGCGATGCACACGCTGGCGGCGGTCGATGCGAGCGATCCTTCGGCGTCGTGCAAACCTTTCTCTGCGGACCGCAGCGGCATGGTGCTCGGCGAGGGCGCGGCGGTGCTGATGTTGGAACCCTGGGACCGGGCGGTGGCGCGCGGCGCGAAGATCCACGGCGAGATTCTGGGTTATGGGCTGGTGACCGACGCTTCTCATATCGCCAAGCCCAGCGTTGAAGGCCAGGCCGCTGCGATGCGGGCGGCGCTCACATCAGCAAAGCTAGATCCCGATCAGATCGATTCGATCAACGCCCATGGCACCGGCACACAGGCCAACGACGCGGCCGAGACAGCGGCGATCAAACAGATCTTCGGTGCGCGGGCACACCGCATCCCTGTAAGCGCCACCAAAGCCATGCACGGCCATCTGCTGGGTGCAGCGGGCGCGCTGGAGTGCGTGCTGTCGTTGCTCGCGCTGCAGCACAACACCGCCCTGCCCACCCTGCACCTGCGTTCCAGCGACCCACTGTGCGATCTCGATTACGTGCCCAACGCAGCCCGCGAGGACGCCGCAGGACGCACCATGCTGTCCAACTCCTTTGCTTTCGGCGGCACGAATGCGGTGCTGGTGCTCGGTCGCGCTGTCGAAAAGTGAGAACATCCAGCAAAACGGCATTGAGCCCAGGTGGACGATCTGCAAAAAAGGAAGGTGCCGGACAGCGGTGCCACCTTGCCTAAGGCCTCACGTGCTGGGTTGATACCAACAGGGCTCAGACAGCGTGGAGCGCTGAGCAGAAGAATCCAGCAAATCTCCGCAGAGCCAGCTGCACGGGACTGGTGAAGCCACAATCCCAAGCATGAACCCCACCACCCAACACTGGACCCACCGCGCGCTCGCGCTGATCGACGCTGACCGCTGCCGCAGCGCCGACACCCACCTGATCGCCCTCCCCCTGCCCGCCTGGCAGATGCGCGGCATCGACCTCTACCTAAAAGACGAGTCCACCCACCCGACCGGCAGCCTCAAGCACCGGCTGGCGCGCTCGCTGTTTCTCTACGCGCTGTGCAACGGCTGGCTGCGCGAGGGCACGACCGTGGTCGAGGCCTCCAGCGGATCGACGGCAGTGAGTGAAGCCTATTTCGCGCGCCTGCTCGGCCTGCCGTTTGTGGCGGTGATGCCGCGCAACACCTCGCAGGAAAAAATCGAGCAAATCGCGTTTCACCAAGGGCGCTGCCATTTTGTGGAGAGCGCCGGCGAGGTCTACGCGGCGGCGCAGCAGATCGCGCAAGACACGGGCGGTCACTACATGGACCAGTTCACCTACGCCGAGCGCGCCACCGACTGGCGCGGCAACAACAACATCGCGCAAAGCATCTTTGAGCAGATGGGCTGCGAACGCCACGCGGTGCCGCGCTGGATCGTGGTGGGCGCGGGCACCGGCGGCACCAGCGCCACCATTGGCCGCTACCTGCGCTACCTCGGCCACGCCACCGAGCTGTGTGTGGCCGACCCGGTCGGCTCGGTGTTCGCCGCCTACCACCGCGACCACAATCCGGCCGCCACCGCCCCGGGCTCGCGCATCGAGGGCATCGGCCGCCCAAGGGTGGAGCCCAGCTTCATCCCCACGCTGGTCGACCGCATGATCGAGGTAGAAGACGCCGATTCGATCGCGGCAATGCACGCGCTGTGTACCCTGCTCGGGCGCCGCGTAGGTCCCTCGACCGGCACCAATCTGGTCGCCATGCTCACGCTGGCCGAAGAGATGCACGCGCGCGGCGAGCACGGCGCCATCGTCTCGTTGCTGTGCGACAGCGGCGAGCGCTACCTCAAGACCTATTTCGACGCTGCCTGGGCACTGGCCAGATTTGGCGACACCACCGCCGCCGCCGAGCGGGTGCAGGTCCAACTGCACGCGGCATGACCATGAACGCAGGGGACGCCATGAGCAACCGCCGCCAATGGCTGCTGGGCGCGGGCGGCCTGCTGCTGATGCCTGCTCTGGCGCAAACCCCCGCGCACATCCCAGGCAGCGTGCTCACACCCCGCCCGCTGCGCTTCCCGCGCGACCACGGCACCCACAACGAGACGCGCACCGAATGGTGGTACCTGACCGGCCATGCGCAAAACGCCGCTGGCCGAACCTTTGGCTTTCAGGTCACCTTTTTCCGCAGCCGGGTCGACGCGGCGCAGCCCCTGCAAAGCCGCCTGGCTGCGAAGCAACTCCTATTTGCTCATGCTGCCATCACCGATCTGCAAGGCGGCGCTTTGCTGCACGATCAGCGCATCGCCCGCTGGAACGGCGAGCCGCCCACGCAGCGCGCGCGCGGCGTGTTCGCACGCGCGGACGATCTGCAGGTGGTCCTGCGCGACTGGTTCATACAGCGCGAGACCAGCGGCGCTTACCGCACCGAGGTGATGGGCGACGAGATCGGGATCGCCATCTCCGCCACGCCCACGCAGGCCCTCCTGCTGCAAGGCGATAAAGGCTTTTCGCGCAAGGGACCCGACGCGTCGCAGGCCAGCTTCTACATCACGCATCCACAGCTTTCAGTTCAGGGCGCGCTCACGCTGCGCGGCGAGCGCTTCACCGTCACCGGCAAAGCCTGGCTGGATCACGAATGGAGCGAAGCCATCCTGCACCCCGAAGCGGTGGGCTGGGACTGGATCGGCATGAACCTGGACAACGGCGACAGCCTGACCGCCTTCGAGCTGCGCCGCACAGACGGCAGCGCGCTGTGGGCTGGCGGGTCGCATCGCACACAAACTGCGGCAAACGATCCGCTGGGCGCGCGCAGCTTCGCACCGAACACCGTGCGCTTCACCCCGCAGCGCTTCTGGACCAGCCCGCTCACCAACGCGCGCTATCCCGTTGAGTGGCAGGTGGACAGCCCCGCTGGCCGCTTCACCGTCAAGGCCCTGCTCGACGCGCAAGAGCTCGACAGCCGCTCCAGTACCGGCACGGTGTATTGGGAGGGCCTGTCAGACCTGCTGAATGCTCAGGGCCAGCGCGTGGGGCGCGGCTACCTGGAGATGACCGGTTACGCCAAACCCATGGTGCTGTGAGCCCTGCTCACGATTCTCTGGCCACAAACGTGTCGTGCAGCGAACGCAAGGCGGTGGTGCAGAGAACGGTTTCGGGTGTGAGGAGCCGCCCCAGGTTCTGAGGATGCTGTTGGGTGGGACGACCAGCTGTACGGGCCTCGTCTTCGGGTGCTGCTCGCTTTTGCGCTGTGTGGTCTGGAGAACAGACCGGGCCCACCCGCTGGCGTAGCCTCATTGGGCGGTGAGAAGCTTACCGCACCAAACCCGCCAAAAAGGACCCTCCATGACATCCGCCCACACCCGCCGCGCCGCCCAACTGCTGGCCGTTGCCGCGATGCTGCTGCCCCAGCTCTCAGCCTGGGCCACCCCCCCAGCCAGCACATCCGCACAAAGCCGCTACCAACAAGACCGCGCCGCCTGCTTGGACAGCAGCTCGCAACACGATCGCAACAGTTGCCTGAGGGAAGCGGGCGCGGTCAGGGCCGAATCGACCCGAGGTGTTGCCGTACGCGAAACCGCCGACGCACGTGCCCGCAACGCCTCGCAGCGGTGCAACGAGCTGCCCGGCGACATGCGCGGCCTCTGCGAGCGCAGGGTGCGGGGCGAAGGCACGGTGTCGGGCTCGGTGGCGGCTGGCGGCGTGCTGCGGGAACTGGTGGTCCCGGTGCCAGCCCCAGCGCAGGCTCCGTTGCCACCACCCCGTTGAGCCCGTGCGGCGTGTGGCCTTTCGGGCGCCGTTGCACAGGAGAAAACGGTCCCTTCAGTTGTGTCACGGGGTGTGTTGAGGAACGCTCAAACCATCGCCCTGCCCAGCCGCTGTCGCCATCACCAGCAAGTGAATGAAGTGCAGTTTGGCCACCACCTCGTGGGGCAGCACAAACGGGTAGAAATCGGGTTGCCCCATCGCGCGCGACATGCCGTTGAGCAGCATGGTCAGCTGGGTCCAGCGGTTCACGAAATCCAGAAAATGCGCGGCATCGGGATGCTCGGGCTGGTAGAGCGCGGTGATGTCAAACGGTGTGAACACCAGCTGCGCCGAATCAACCGACAGGCCGTAGCTGGCCGCGGTGTCCACCGTGTCGCGCATGTGCATGTAGTGCGCCCAGCACTCGGCCCAGTCTTCCCACGGGTGGACGCTGGCGTAGGCGCTGACGAAGTGCAGCGGCCAATCTGCGCGCGGGCCTTCCTCGTAGTTCTTTTTCAGGCACTCGGCGTAGTCCAGGTTTTCATCGCCAAACAGCGCCCGGAATCCGGGTATCCACGTGCTCTCGGGGTAGTCGACCAGCCGGTACCAGTAGTAATGCCCCACCTCGTGGCGAAAGTGCCCCACCAGGGTGCGGTAGGGCTCGTTCATGGCGCGGCGCGTGCGCTCGCGGTTGGCGTCATCGGCTTCGGCCACGTTGAGTGTGATCAGGCCGTCGTCGTGCCCGGTCATCACATGCTCGCCCACACCGGTTGAGCGCAACAGGTCGAACATCAGTCCCTCTGTCGTGTCTTCTGTTTCGCGGGAGGCGACCGGCAGCCCCATCACCAAGAGGGCTGAGACAAGGCGCCGCTTGGCCTGCTCCACCCGGCCCCAGAGCTCGCCGTTGTCGGAGTGCTGCGGATCGTTCAGGTCTGGAATGGTGCGGTTGAGTCGGCAAGCGCGGCAGAGCTGATCGTGTTCGTTTTTTTCAGACTCGGGCAGCAGCCAGTTGCAGTTCGCCGGGGTGTTGCGGTTGCCACAAAGGACGAAAGCTGGCCCGGTGGTGTGACATTCGACCCAGGTATCCAGCTCGGTACCCGGTGCCAGGGGCATCAAGCGGCCTTGTCCGGTGTCGTAGCCCAGCAGCGTGCCGCAGGCCAGGCAACGGCTGTTAACGAAAAAAATGGCCTGCCCACATTGGCATCTGTAGATGCGCGCCGTCTGCGCCATCGCAGGCAGGACATACATCGCGGGCGCGGCAGCAGGCGGCAGAAGGTTTGACAAGGTGGCAACTCCGTGGGTGGATTGGCCGCTGAAGGTACACCGAAAAGAGCACACGGACCATCCGTCAACAAGACAGGGCGCAGAGCCTGCTATGACGCTGCGCCCTGTGTGGACGATGCAAAAAGAGCGATCAGCGCTCGCCGTCGCCCAGCACCAGGCCTTCACGCCTCGGATCTGCGCCGCCTTGCAGCAGGCTCTTGCCGTCGACATTCACCCGCAGAATGGTCGACACCCCGCTGGACTGGGCGTTCACCGACACCGTGTGACCCAGGTTGCGCAGACCGGTCACCAAGGGATCGTTGTCGCCGTTGTTCAGTGCATTGATGTTCGGGTGTTCACCGCCAATGCCGGTGGTGGCGGTGTTGAACGAGCCGAAGTTGGTCAACGCTGTGGCTTGCTGCGCGTCCAAATTCCAGTCCACCACACCGACCACGGTCTTGGTGACGAACTGGATGATCGCCGCGCCGCCGGGTGAGCCGGTGGCCATGAGCAGGCTGTCGATCGAGCCGTCTGCTGCGCGCCTGAACACCATCGTGGGCGCCATGGAGCTGCGCGGGCGCTTGTTGGGTTGGATGCGGTTGGCGATTGGGCCATCAGCGTCGGTGGGTGCGAATGAGAAGTCGGTCAACTCGTTGTTCAACAGGAAGCCGCGCACAAAGCGGAACGCGCCCATGCCGCTCTCGATGGTGGTGGTCATCGACACCACGTTGCCCTTAGCATCAACAATGGACACGTGAGACGTGCCCTTGCCCTCTTGCGCGCTTTGACCCATGGCCACCGTGTTGGGGAAGGTGCCCGGCTGGGCGATCCCCATGCTGCGGTCCAACCGGATCAGGTTGGCGCGGCTGCGCAGGTAGGCTTTGTCGAGCATGCTGGAGACGCCGTTGCCCGGCAGCTTCGCAAAGCCAGGATCGGTGTCGGCCACGTACTTGTTGCGGTCGGCGTAGGCCAGGCGCTGCGCCTCGCTGATCAGGTGCACACCCAGCACGCTGGGTTTGCCACCGTAGAGGTCCACGTTGGTGGGCCTGGCATTGGCCGCACCCAGGTCAAAGTTCTCCAGGATGCCCAGTGTTTGCGAGACCGCGATGGCGCCCGATGACGGCGGGCCCATGCCGCAGACCTTGTAAGCGCGGTAGTCACTGCACACGGGATCGCGCCGCTTGGCCTGGTAGCCGCTCAGATCGGCCAATGTGGTCAGGCCGGGGGTGAGCACCGCACCGGCTGCGGCGTTGGGGCCAACCTGCGTGCGGCCGATTTCTTCGACGATGTCTTGTGCAATCGCTCCGGTGTAGAAAGCACGCGCGCCTTGGCTGGCGATGGCTTGCAGCGTGGCTGCGTAAGCAGGGTTCTTGATGGTGGACCGGAGGGCACGCGGCGTGAGGTCAGCGTTCAAGAAATAAGCCACCGCGTCGGGGTCTTGCAGCAGATCGGCGCGCGCACCGGCGATCGCGTCGGCCATGCGCCCGCCAATCAGGAAGCCGTCGGTGGCAAGCTTCACGCCGGGCTCAAACAGTCTCGCCCACGGCTGGCTGCCATGATCGCCGTGCAGCATTTCCAGAACCCGGACCGTGCCCGGCGTGCCTATCGACCGCCCGCTGCGGCGCGTTTGGTTGAAGGCGTTTGTGCTCACTGGCAAGGGTGTGGTTTGGTCGGTGTCACTGACCCAGCGCAGGTAGTTTTCAGTTGCAGCAGCGGGTGCGGTTTCGCGCCCGTCATAGGTCTGCACTTTTTTGGTGGTGGCGTCGTAATGCACCACAAACGCACCACCGCCAATGCCGGAGGACTGCGGCTCCACAAGCCCCAACACCATTTGCACCGCCACCGCAGCATCGGCCGCTGAGCCACCTGCTTTCAGCACATCACAACCGGCCTTGGTGGCCAGCGGGTTGGCGGTGACCACCATGTAGTTCTTGGCCAGCACCGGCTTGATGCCGAGCCGGTAGGGAGACGAGCGTTCGGGCGATGCGGGATCGCCGGGCAGACCCGAGCCGACGACCACCGAGCTGGTCCCAGATGGCGCTTCACAGGCGGTGGACACTACCAGATCGGATGATCCGCCGCAAGCCACCAGCAGAGAGGCGAACAGAACGGTCAAAGGCAGCATGACGGCGCCACGGCGCAGCGGTGACCGGGTGGTTGGATGGAAGTTGGATCGCATGGTTGTTTCCTGGTTGTTGGCCGCTCAATGTAGGCCAAAATTATTCAGGAAACAAGACTTTTTGCCTGGGCTAGCGCTTGCACAAAATGTCAGCGCGGAAACCCAGCCTCCCCAAGGCGTCTACGCACATGCTGTTTTCATGCCGACACTACCCAACCAAGCGGGCAGTTGGTCTGACTTCGCTGGTCTTGCCAAGTCAACTGAATGCATCGGGCAACACCGTGTGCCGCCCCAACCCATCACTTCCAAACGCGGTTGAGCTGGGCGTCGCGCCCGCAGCCCAGGCGGTAGGCGTTGTAGCGCACCGGGTTTTTCTTGTAATAGTCCTGGTGGTAATCCTCGGCCAAGTAGAAGGTGCTGGCGGGTGCGAGTTCGGTGTGGATGGTGGTGAAGCGACCCGTCTTTTGCAGCGCGTCGCGGCTGGCGATGACGGTTTGGCGCTCGGCCTCGCTGCCCCAGTAAATGCCACTGCGGTACTGGCTACCGATGTCGCAGAACTGGCGATCCTTTTCGGTCGGGTCCATGGTCTTCCAGAAGAACTCCACCAGTTGCGCGTAAGTCACCTTGGCCGGGTCGTAGGTCACGCGCACCGCCTGGGTGTGGCCGGTGCTGCCCGAACCCACCGCCCGGTAGGTCGGGTTGGGCATCTTGCCGGCGGTGTAGCCCGACTCGGCTGCGCTCACGCCGGGCAATTTCTCGAAATCGGACTCGGTACACCAGAAGCAGCCGCCGGCAAAGATGGCGGTGGCATTGGCGGCGTGGGCCGCGCCGCCAAGCAGTGCGCTCGCACTCAGAGCAAGGGCAGCGGCGAATCGAAAGACGGGATGTGATGTGGTCATGTTTTCAGGTTCCTGACTGAGGATGCGGAAGCTTCAAGTGCGCAAGGCGGGCAGCGCCTGGCCTTTCGGCACAAACGCCAACGCCACGCCGTTGTTGCAATAGCGCTTGCCGGTCGGCTTGGGGCCGTCGCTGAAGATGTGGCCCTGGTGGCCGCCGCAGTGATCGCAGTGGTATTCGGTGCGCGGGTAGATCAGTTTGAAATCGGTCGAAGTGCCCATGGCCTGGGGCAATGGCTGCCAGAAGCTGGGCCAGCCGGTGCCGCTGTCGTACTTGTGGGCGGCATCGAAGAGCGGCTGGTTGCAGGCGGCGCAAATGAACGTGCCGGGGCGCTTTTCGTTGTCCAGCGGGCTGCTGCCAGCGCGCTCGGTGCCGTGCTCAAACAACACCTGGTAGGCCGCCGGTGAGACGATGGCGCGCCACTGGGCCTCGGTCTTTTTCAGCGGGAACGGTCGTACCGCCAGCACAGATGAGGCGGGCAATGCGCTGCCGGCCAGAAAAGCGGAAAAGATTTTGAACATGTTGCGTCTTTGCATGGTGGACTCCTAGATGCAGTCAGAGGCAGCACACGTGGAAAAGTGCCCTGAGATGCCGTCTGATGCTTGTGGGTCTGCTGGGCGCTGCGTTTCTTACACCGCGAACAGCCACTTCGTCGCCAACATCACCGCCCTCAACGGCGCAGCCGGTAACCGGTGCGAAAAATCCACCAGATCACCGCCAGGCAGACCAGCATGAAGCCCAGCGTCATGCCGGTGCTGACGGCAATGTGCACATCGGCCTGGCCGTAAAAGCTCCAGCGGAAACCGCTGACCAGGTAAACCACCGGGTTGAACAGCGAGAGCGTTTGCCACGCCGGCGGCAGCATGCTGATCGAGTAGAAGGCGCCGCCCAGGAAGGTCAGCGGTGTGACGATGAGCATGGGCACCACCTGCAGCTTTTGAAAGTTGTCGGCCCACAGACCGATGATGAAACCGAACAGGCTGAAGGTGATCGCGGTCAGCACCAGAAAGCCCAGCATCCAGAATGGGTGTTCGATGTGGTACGGCACAAAGAGGCGCGCCGTGCCCAGGATCAGCAAGCCCAGCAGCACCGATTTGGTGGCCGCCGCCCCCACATAGCCCAGCAACACCTCAAACCACGACACCGGCGCCGACAGCAGCTCGTAAATCGTGCCAGACCACTTGGGCATGTAGATGCCGAACGAGGCGTTGGAAATGCTCTCGTTGAGCAACGAGAGCATCACCAGGCCCGGGATGATGAAGGCGCCGTAGCTCACGTTGTCGATGTCGCCCATGCGCGAGCCGATCGCCGTGCCAAAGACGATGAAATACAGCGAGGTGGTGATCACCGGCGCGACGATGCTCTGGGTGATGGTGCGAAGCGTGCGCTGAATCTCGAACCGGTAGATGGCGCGGATGCCGTTCAGATTGAGGCTCATGCCTGCTTCTCCTCGGCACGCGGTGCATCCTGGCGCACCAGGTTGACAAAGATCTCTTCGAGCGAACTTTCGCTCGAATGCAGATCTTTGAAATCGATGCCCTCGGCGGCGAGTGCGCGCAGCAGCTCGGCGATGCCGGTCTCGTCTTGCTGGGTATCGAAGGTGTAGACCAGGTGCATTCCATCGCTGGAAATCTCCAGCGGCCAGCGCGAGAGCGCATCGGGCAGGCGGGGCAAGGCATGCTGCAAGGTGAGCGTGAGCTGCTTCTTGCCCAGCTTGCGCATCAGCACCGCTTTCTCTTCCACCAAAATGAGCTCGCCCCGGTTGATCACCCCGATGCGGTCGGCCATGTCTTCGGCCTCTTCGATGTAGTGCGTGGTGAGGATGATGGTGGTGCCCGCCTCGCGCAACGCGCGCACCATGCGCCACATGTCGTGGCGGAGCTCCACATCGACACCGGCGCTGGGTTCGTCAAGAAACAAAATGCTGGGCTCGTGCGACAGCGCCTTGGCGATCAGCACACGCCGCTTCATGCCACCCGAGAGCGTGAGGATTTTGTTGTCTCGCTTGTCCCAAAGCGAGAGGTCGCGCAGCACCTTCTCCAGATGCGCGTCGTTCGGCGGTTTGCCAAACAGCCCACGGCTGAACTTCACCGTGGCCCACACAGTCTCGAACGAGTCGGTGTGCAGCTCCTGCGGCACCAGGCCGATGATGCTGCGCGCGGCGCGGTAGTCGCTCACCGTGTCGTGGCCATCGGCCAACACCGTGCCCTCGGTGGCATCGGACATGCCGCAGACGATGCTGATCAACGTTGTCTTGCCCGCGCCGTTGGGGCCGAGCAGTGCGAAGATTTCACCGCGGCGGATGTCAAGATCGACCTGCTTGAGGGCGGTGAAGCCACCGGCGAAGGTCTTGCCCAGGCCGCGAATGGAGATGATGGCGTCGGAGGCGGATGGGGCTGATGACATAACGAAGTGAGAAGCAAAAAAAGGTTGTGGCGGCGGTCCGAATGACTGCCGCCACAACCCTTTCTTTTAGCACGCTTGCTCTGCGCGCGCTGGCACCGCACGCCTTGACAGGCCTGCGGCGCAGGGTCAGCTTACACGGCCTTCGAATTCAAGCTCGCCTTGCGCATGCTGGCGTGGCTCCTACTTTCGCTACCCGCCGCGAAAAGCTTTGCGCCACCTCTTCAGGGCACGCTCGTTTGCCTTACGCCCAAGCCAAGTTGATCTTCTTCTTCGAGGCCGCACAGTCGCGCAGATAAAGATTGATCAAGCTTTGGTACGGAATGCCCGTCTCTTCTGCGAGGGACTTGAAGTAGGTCACTGCGTCTTGGTCAAGTCGGATCGTCACAGGCTTCTTCAGCTGCGCAGCGTACGGATTTTTTCGCGCCGCAGTGAAGTCATATTCTTTGCGCATAGGTCACACCTTCATGGATAGGAATTTCGCTCGCGCTCCTCAGCCTTGCGGGCCGAGATGATTCGGATGACATCGCCCTGCGATCTGTAGCAGTGGCAGACCACGAGCAATCTGAGGCTGCTGGATAGCCCGAGCGGTACAAACCTGTCTTCCACTTCAGAGTGGTCTGGGTCATCGATGAGCTTGGCGTTCTCTTCTGCGAAGACAGTCTGGGCGTCCTCAAAGCTCACCCCGTGCTTGCGCAAATTCGCAGTCGCTTTTTTTCATCCAACTCGAATCTAAGTATGCCCGTAATGTACGCACTTCGTACATATGAAGCAAACAGAGGCATGGTGCCGATGGGCGGCCGTGCGGCTGATGCTGAACCGCGCGGGCGACATGCTGTTCAATGGCCTGCCGCGCCACTTGATCGCCTAACCGCGCACGCGCCAAGGATTGCTCAACTCATTGGTTGGTCGCGATTAGCGGTTGGAGTGAACAGTGCTGACACGTTGTGCAGGAAAATTAATTGGAATCTGACCCCAATTACCCGCTGTGCAGGAAAATTAATTGAAATCTTACCCCAATTACCTCTTGATGGCCAGCATGACATGCCGTTGGCGTTCCGCTTGAGCGGGGTTAGGCGTCAACGCTCACAAGTTCGCTGCTAGAAAGCGGATTGGGCACCTGTTGGCCCTGAGCCTTCAAGTCTTCGATATGCAACTCAATGGCCTCGTGAATGAGTGTTGCAACTTCCTCGCGTGTCTCGCCAGCTGCGATACAGCCGGGGAGATCGGGGACGTAGGCGCCAAAGCTGCTCGGGCCCTTTTCGATAACGACCAGATATTGCATAAGTGACCTCATTTCTTCAGACCTGCTTGTTTCAGGATGCTGTTCAACGTACTAGGCGGCACCTCGACACTTGGCTTGCCCGCAACCGTGACTGTTCCGGTCTTCGAGGCGTGATGGTACTGACGATGGCTTCCCTTCTGGCGCACTTGGTACCACCCATCCGCTTCGAGGCACGTGATCAGTTCTTGAATCTTCGTTGGCATAGGTGCAGCATCGTACTCTGCGCGACTCACGGCCGCTTCCCGCGAGGCGTGCTCTCCAGATGCCTTGCGCTCTGCCTTCCAGAAGGATTGCTTGCCGTCAGGTCGGAGATGCTTG
>Ga0335395_10001416_pt1 | contig 15152 bp, 9 predicted proteins | sample MAT02_FD_205744 | JGI IMG/M metagenome (GOLD analysis project Ga0335395, IMG submission 205744) | Freshwater microbial communities from Lake Fryxell liftoff mats and glacier meltwater in Antarctica - MAT-02 (spades assembly) (version 2) ...
TGTCAGTCCACATCGTATGTCCTTCGAGTTCTTCGCAAAATCCGCAGAATCAAACATGTGCAAGCGCGTCAAACGCAACCAACTGATATCAAACAACTTAGTTTCGGGTCAGATACTTAGTCATTGGGGTGATGTCGCATCATGCGTCGGATGCCGCCTATGTCGTTCTGATCCCGCTTGCGGCCTTCCTCTACGCGCAGGCCGGGCGGCACCCACTGGTCGGTATCGCAGTGGCCTATGCCGGCATCTCGGGCGCCTTTGCGGGCAACTTCGTACCGGGCCAGTTCGATGTTCTGATGCTGGGCATCACAGCGCCGGCCGCACAACTGGTGGATCCGGCATGGACCCTGAACCCGCTGGCGAACTGGTGGTTTACCGCAACGATCGGTGTGGTCTTCACGCCAATTGCCTGGTTCGTGACCGATTGGATCGTCGGCCAAGACTCGGCCGCTGGCAGCATGAAGGGGAAGCAGCGCTGCTGCTTGATGTGCCCGGCCCCTTCACCGCGGCACAAAAGCTGGGCCTGCGCCGGGCCAGGTTTGCAGCACTTTCAGTGGTTTGCGGCGTTGCCCTGCTGGCGCTGTGGCCGGGCTTCACCCCGCTCATCGATCAGGCAGCCGACGGTCCGTCCCGGATGACACCGTTCTAAAGGCGCTGATCGCCGGTTTCATGCTCCTGTTCCTGTCCACAGGCTGGGCCTATGGCGCGGCGGCCGGAACCATCGCCTGCCATCGCGACGTTGCGGGAATGATGGCAGACGGCATGCGCTCGATCGCACCCTATCTCGTCATCGTGTTCTTCGCGGCGCATTTCGTTGCCATGTTCGGGTGGTCCAACTTGGGCCCCATCCTTGCCGAGAAGGGCGCGGAGTTCCTTTCGGGCTTGGCTGTCCCCGTCGGGCTGCTGCTGGTCATTCTGGTCCTGCTGTCCGCCGTGTTCGATCTCTTCATCGGCTCGGCTTCGGCCAAATGGGCAGCAATGGCACCCATTGTCGTCCCGCTGATGATGATGCTTGGCGTCTCTCCCGACATGACAACGGCCGCCTACCGGATGGGCGATTCTATCTTCAACATCGTCACGCCGGTCGCATCAAACTTCCCGCTTGTGTTGGTGATCGCCCAGCGCTGGGCAAAGGGCGTCGGGGTCGGCTCCGTCATTGCGCTCATGCTGCCCTACAGTATCGCCTTCGGTGCTGCCGGGCTGCTGATCGTGGCGGCATGGGTTTCGCTGGAGCTGCCCGTCGGGCCCGGCGCACCCTCGCGCATGCCTGTTCCCGTGGCTGTTCCCGCCACTGCAATACCATGATGCCGCCGCCCCGATTGACCGAGGCCATGGTGCCCATGCGCGATGGCGCGAACCTCGCAACCGACGTTCACCTGCTGCCATCGGAAGATGGCCCATGGCCGGTATTGCTCGAGCGTACCCCCTATGGAAAGCGCGGCACCGACCGCGCCGACAGAAGCCTGGCTGACCCCGTGCCACGCCCCGGGACGGCGATCGCCGAGCAGTTTGTCGCCGCCGGCTATGCGTGTGTTGTGCAAGATTGCCGGGGCCGCTTCCAGTCCGAAGGACGGTTCAAAAAATATCTGAACGAGGGGCCCGATGGTGCCGACACGCTCGCCTGGCTGCTGCGGCAACCCTGGTGCAACGGGCAGATCGGCACCTTCGGCCTGTCCTATGGTGCCCATGTGCAAACCGCGATGGCGGCCTGCGCACCGCACGGCCTTTCCGCCATGTTCCTGGATTCGGGCGGCTTTTCCAGCGCCTTCCACAGCGGGATCCGCCAAGGCGGCGCTTTTGAACTGAAACAGCTCACCTGGGCCCTGAAGCACGCAAGGCTTGCCCCGGAAACGGCCGCCAATCCCCAGCGAAGAGCAGCGCTCGCTGCGATCGACATCCGCGATTGGGTCAGCGCAGCCCCGTGGCGCGAAGGGCAATCGCCACTAGCGTCGGCGCCCGATTATGAAGCCTATGTCCTCGATTTGTGGCGGCGCGAATGCTTCGATGGCTTCTGGCAGCAGCCCGCACTCTACGCCATCGGGCATCACGCCCGCTTCCCCGATGTGCCGATGGTGCACATGAGCAGCTGGTACGACCCCTATGCCGTAACCGCGATCGAGAATTTCACCGGCCTGTCGAAGGGCCGCAAAGGCCCTGTGAAGCTGATCCTCGGGCCGTGGACGCACGGGCAACGCTCGATCACCTTCAGCGGCGACGTGGATTTCGGCCCCGATGCGCCGCTCGATGGCAACCTCGCGGCAGACTATCAGACACTCCGGCAGGCCTTCTTCGACCACCACATCAAGGGCCATGGAGCCGATCCGCTACCGCACCCCGTGTCCTATTTCCGCATGGGCGGCGGGCCCGGAACGCGCACGCCCGAGGGAAGGCTTCTGCACGGCGGCACCTGGAAAACGGCAGCAGCCTGGCCACCGCCTTCCGCCCGGCCCGAAGCCTGGTGGCTTGGCGATGCGGGCAGTCTCTCGAAGGAACGGCCCGTGCAGGCGGGCTCGGTCAGCTGGCGGCGTGATCCGTCCGACCCAGTGCCCACCATCGGCGGTGCCACGGCATCGGGCGCGCCGCTGATGCAGGCGGGCGCCTTCGATCAACGCGAACGCAAGGGAGAATTCGCCCATCTTCACCCGGGCCGGCCGCTATCAACCCGCCCGGATGTCGTCGTCTTCGAAACGACGCCCCTCGAAGCGCCCCTCGAAATCAGCGGTTCCATGGAAGCCCTGCTTCATATCGCATCATCCGCGCACGATACGGATATCATGCTGAAGCTGGTCGATGTGCATCCTCCGGGCCCTGACTGGCCCGAGGGCTTCGCAATGAACCTGGCACACGGGGTGCTGAGGCTGCGTTTCCGCAAAGGGTTCGACGCACTACGCCTGCTGCCGCCGGGAACCGTGGAGCCGGTGCGCGTCCGCTGCTTCCCCACCAGCAACCTGTTCCTCCCCGGCCACCGGATCCGGCTGGAGGTCGCCAGCAGCAACTTCCCCCATTTCGATATCAATCCCGGCACCGGCAAATCGGCAGGCGCACGCACCACGCCCGTATGCGCAACGAACAGGTTGCTCTGGTCTCCCGATCGTCCATCGCATATCCTGCTTCCGGTGGTCAGGGAGGGCCGGGATTGAAGGAACGGCAGACCCTGCGGCCGCTGCGCGGCTTCCACGCCATTGTTGAAACCGGTTCTGTCACGGGGGCTGCGCGCGTGCTCGGGCTCAGCCAGCCGGCTGTAAGCCGGATGCTGGCGGATCTGGAGGCCGAAGTCGGCTTCCAGCTGTTTCATCGTGACCGGGGCCGGCTGGTGCTGACCGCCGACGGCATACTCCTCGTCGACGAAGTCGGTCGCTCGCTCGGCACCATCGAGCGCGTGTTTTCGCTGGTGCGCGATATCGCCGAGTTCCGCGTGGGGGAGCTTCGTCTCGTTGCGCTACCCAGACTGTGCGAAAGTGTGCTGCCCTATATCGCCGCTCGCTTCCTGGCCCGGTTTCCGGGCATCCGCCTCTCCATCGATTCCCGCAGCGTGGAAACGGCGCGCATGCTGATCGCCAACCGGATGGTCGATCGCGGCTTCGTGAAGCTGCCGCTGGACCGGGCGGATCTCCTGGCTGAGCGGCTCATCGAAAGCGAGGCCGTCTGCGTCATAGCCTCCAGCCACCCCCTGGCTTCGGAGCCGATGCTGACCCCGGCGCTGGTCGGCCGCTCCGCGCTCATCCTGCTGGGCCAGGGGCGCGCCTCGCGCATCCAGATCGAAGCGAGCTTCACGGCCGCCGAGGTCAAGCCCAATGTGCGCGTGGAAACGCACACCATCGGGTCGGCCTGTGCGCTGGCCGCGCGCGGCGTGGGGCTCACCATCGTCAACCGGCTGCTGGCCAGGCCCTATATTCGCGATGGGCTGGTGGAACGGCCTCTTCGAACCCCGGCTCGCGCAGGACTATGCCTTCGTCACGTCATCCGAAATCGCGCCGAGCAGGCTGGCGCAGGCGTTTCTGGCCGATTGCCGGGCGCACTTCGATGGCTCGGAGGGCGCGGCTTTCAAGGGGTAAGCAGCGCTTCCTTGCCATTAGAGCGAGTCTCGTTCTGACTGCATCAGAACGGCCGCGCTATCTTCTTGTTTTTCCGCATGGGTTTCCGAAGCAGGTGATTCCACCTGATCGGAACATGCTCTAAAAACAAGCGCATGGCCGAGGCGGGCCGACAGGAATGCCAACCGTTCGAGGATGGCCTTTGCCTCCGATGGCCCCGCCAGCGCCGGGCGCCCGCGCGTGGCAAGATCGGAAGGCCCTCCGACACCGGTCGGGTTGAGCTGCACGGGCACCAGCCGAGCGCCGACAAAATCGCCCCGATCGAACCGGCATTCGGCCATCAGCGTCTGCCAGGCCCATGGGCCATAATAGTCGTCCGCCTTCTTGGTCTGGAAGATGAAGCTGCCCAATCCGTGAAACAGCGGCTTTGCGCGGTACATCTCGATACCCTGCAGCAGTGGCGCGCCATGCGACACGAACAGCGAGGCTCCGGCATCGATGCATGCGCGGGCGAAGGTGCGCTTCCACGCCGATGTCATCCAGGGGTCGGGCTCCCACAGATGATCGTGGAGATAGGCGATCAGGATGTCCGACTGCTTTCGCCCTTCGCGGATGGCCTGAAGGGTTCGTTCGACATCATCCGCATCAACCCCGCCGCCGGCAGCCTTGCGAAGTTCCGCCACGCCCGGCCGGTCCGGCGTTGCAGCGCCACCGTCCCGGGTGAAGCCGGCCGCCACCGCCACCAGCCCGACCCGGCCTGCCGTAGTCGCCATGATCGTTGCGCTGCTGGCCTCGCCCATCGTCATGCCAGTCCCGGCAAACGCCATCCCCCGGGTTTTCAGGGCGTCCATCGTATCAAGGATGCCCCCGGTCCCGACATCGAAGGCATGGTTGTTGGAGGTCGACACCATGTCGATGCCCAGCCATCCAAGGCAATCGATGACAGCTGGGTCGGCCAGATGCAGCGTTTCGGGCGCACGGGTCGGCCAGCCGCCGCCCGCAGGGGCGCTGCAAGGGCCGAACCCATCACCCCGGCCCCAACCAGCAGCGCCCGCCGCCCCAGTGCCGCCTTCAGCGATGCATTCCAGCCATCCTCCATCCTTGTAGGCTGGGCATCCCTCCTCCCTACCGCAAGCCTATGCGTGCGGCGCATGGGCCCATGCGCGGGAAAGGCCGAACCCTTCAGAACCTGAACGCGGCTCCGAACTGGAATTGCCGGGGCGGCCCGGCGTTGCGCGGGACGAAAGAGGCTCCGCCGCCGAACTGGACCTGGTTCGATGTCGACGCGGCATTTGCGAAGCCCGATTGGTTGTTCGCATTCAGCAGGTTGAAAACATCGGCAGAAAGCTCGATGCGGCCAAGCCCCGTCGGCAGGGCATAGCGCAGGCCAAAATCGATGGTCGCAGACCAGGGCAAACGGCCCGCGTTGCGCGCCGCGCCGGGATAGCGATCCGAATTGCCGACAAAGCCTTCGCCGAAGGACTGGCCGTCGCCGTTCAAATCCTGCGTCCCGAAAATCCCGGCGTCCGGAACGAAATTGACCGGCTGGCCAGATTGGAACAGGCCAGCCGCCGTGATCATCCAGCGCGCGGTGGGAAACAGAGTTCCCACCGCCGAAATCACATGCCGGCGGTCGTTTGCCGAGGGCCCGTTGTCCGCCGAAAAGCCGTTCGCGTCGGACGCGCGAAAGTTGATATCGTCGGTGTCGTTCGTCAGCTTCGAAAGCGTGTAGTTGATATCGAACCCATAGACATCGTCGCCCTTGCGCTTCGAAAGCCGCAGGATCAGCGCGCGATAGGTGGCATTGCCCGCCGTTTCGGACACCGTGATCTGCCGCGCGCCGCCCGGTACAAGGCTTACGGGGCGGGATGCATCGGCCGCCGCCCGGCTCCGCACCAGCCCAAGCGATTCCGCCAGCACCTGCCGGGTGCCATTGTCAGGCTGGGCCCGCAGCAGCGCGATATTGGCATCTGTCAGGGCGGCCACGTTGGGGGGGAAGGGCGTCGGCGCGTTCAAGTCCCGCAAGCGGACAAGATTGCGCGATCGGCTGTAGATCACGTCCACGCCGAAGATCAGCGTGTCTCCGATTGCGCGCTCATAGCCCGCCGACATTTGCAGACTATAGGGGCTGTCATAGCCTTCGGGGTTCAGGATCCGCGCCTCGTTCAGCGTTGCCGTGTCGCGCAACCCCTGCACCGCTTCTGGCGGTGGGCAGGCAGAAGCGGTCGTGCACGGCACCGAGACTGTCAGATTGCCGTCGAAGGTTAACGCGTCCGGCGCCACGCCGGGCGCGATGATCCCCAGGTTCTGTAACGCCCGAAGCTGGCTGCGCAATCCGGCCGCCGTGCTGTTGCGCTGGAGCGCATCCGAGATCACCGCATAGCTGAGCTTGCCGGTGAATATCCCGGCGCCCAGCCGAAGCGACGATCGGGCATCGGGCCGGTAATTCAGCGCGAAACGCGGCGCGACATTGTCGAAGTCGCCGCCATCACCACCCTTCCCTGTCAGGCTGTCATAATCCCAGCGCACCCCCAGTGTTGCGGTCAGGCGCGGCGAAACCTGCCATTCATCCTCCACATAAAAAGCCAGCTGCGTCTGGTCGGTCCCGAACGTGGCTGGGCGCAGTTCGACCGCATAGTCGATCACGCGGGGGTCCAGCGCCAGGATGTCGCTTGCCGACAAGCCGAGGCCACGGCCCGATGCCCGCACGGCGGCAATCTGCAACGGTGTCAGTTCGATGGTGAAATTGCCCGCGGGGTTGCCGCCGCCAGCCAGCGCAAACCCGGATCGCATCAGGTCGGCTCCGAACCGCACACGATGCGCGCCGATGCGGCGTTGCAAGCGGTGCACGGTCTGCCACGTCGTCTCCAGGTCATCAAACACAAAGCCCGGGTTGCCGACAACGCCAACCGTCAGCCCGCTTTCGTCGCGGATCGCAACCTGCCGCCCCGGGCCCGAAACCGGCTCGCCATAATCCCAGCGGAAGCGGCTGAACTGGACGCTGCCGTCATAGCTCCAGTCGTCCCCGGCATAGGCAAGCGATGCCGCCACGATGATCGAAAAGCGGTCCTGCTCCAGCCCGGCCGATGGAAAGATGACATTGCCGCCGCCAAGCCCGCCGCCCGGCCGCTCGATCGTCACGCGGCCCGCATTGGCGCGCAATGTCGCAGTCCAGTCGTCCGTCAGTTTCTGATCGAGCCGGATCGAGCCAAGGACAAAGCTGTTTTGGCCGCTTGTTTCGCCCACTACGCCAAGCTGGGGCGCGTCCACCAACTGGACGATCCTGTCGCGGGTCACTTCCAGGTTGGCGACCACAAAGCTGCGGTCGCGGACGATCGGCCCACTGATGACGCCACCGGCCTGATAGCGCTTGAAACTGTCGCCCACCGCATTTCCCGAAAGGTCACGGCGGGGAAACGGCGATGCCGCGTCCAGCGGCCTGCCGGGGCGGATCAGCGCATAAGCCTCGCCGGTCCAGTCATTGCCACCCGAAGGCGATGTCACGTTGACGACTCCGTTCGCTGTGCGGCCATGGGCAACCGAATAGCTGTTCGCCAGCACCGTGATTTCGCGCACAAAGCCCAGCGGCACCGGGAACTTCTGGCCGCCAAGGAAATTCTCATTGTTGTCGAGCCCGTCGATCAGATAGCTGGTGTCCAGTCCGTTGGAACCGTTGATGGAAATGGCCGGAGCCTCCGGAAAGAAGCCCGTTGACGGCACGACGTTGGGCAGCCGCACCAACGCACCGATCACGTCGCGTCCTTCAAGCGGCAGAGCGCGAAGCTGTTGCTCGTTCAACGAGGCCGAAACCTCCGCGTTCACGGTGTTGACGCCGATCACAGCCCGGCTGCCGGTCACGACGATATCCCCCCCTGCCGGGGCCAGCGAAAGCGTGACCGCAGCGGTGAAATTGGACCGAAGCGCCTGGGGCGGGCTGGCGGCAGGCGCATGAAGGCCCGATCCGGCAAAGCGCACCACATAGCTGCCCCCGGTCGCCAGCCCCTCGATCCGGGCGAGCCCGCGCGCATCGGTGCGCAGCGATCGCACGGTGGAACGGGCGGCGTCTTCCACCACGATCACCGCGTCTGCAACCGGCGTCCCCAGCGCGCCATCCACCACCGCGATCTGCAGGCCCGCCTGCTGCGCCATCGCGGGAAACGCCACAATCGCCAGCGGAACCAAGGCCGCCGCTGCAAAACTCGGTATCTTCAAGTGAAACCCTTCGGTGGAAAACGCGCGCCGCAGCCAATTTCGGCCAGAGCCGGCCACTGGTTACCAACCGGCCGCCGAAGCTGCGGTAGCAGTGCCGGGACGAGGGGCAAAGACGGCAAAAGAACCGCAGGCCCCGTGGCAAATTGCGCACATTGGAAGGCCGAACACACAATGTCGTTGGATCGCAACAAAAGCGTCGCGCCATCGTCACCTGAACAAGCCATCGGGCCCCGCAACATCCATCGGTTCAGGGGCCGCATCCACCATGAAAAATTTCTCACGCACGTCCACGCGCCTTGGCGTAGTGCTTCTGGCATCCAGCGCGCTGGCATCGGCTGCCGTCGCCAGCGTCATCACAGGCACAGTCGTCGATTCCAGCGGTATCCGTCCGCTCCAGGGTGCCGAAGTGCGGATCCCGTCACTCGGCCGGACCACAACGGCCGACAATGCCGGGCGCTTCCGCTTTTCCGATCTGCCAGCAGGCTCCCATGATGTCATCGCCCGCTTTGCCGGAGCCGGCGAGCAGGTGCAGGCTGTCACTGTGGGCACCGTCGGCAGCGTCGTGGCCAATTTCGCGCTTGCGCCCGAAGGCACCGAGATCGAGACCATCCTGGTGCTGGGCCAGCAGGCCAATCTGCTTTCGGCCCTGTCCCGCCAGCGTGGCGCGGATACGGTGGTGACGGTGCTGACGCGCGACGCCATAGGGCAGTTTCCTGACCAGAATGTTGCCGAATCCCTTCGGCGTGCGCCTGGTATCAATGTGCTGAACGATCAGGGCGAAGGCCGGTTCGTGTCCGTCCGGGGCCTCAGCCCCGACTTGAACTCCGCCTCAATCAACGGCAACCGCGTGCTGGCAACCGGCGGCGACGAGCGGACCGTCGCGCTCGATGTCATCCCGTCCGAACTGATCGAATCGATCGAGATCAAGAAGTCGCTGACACCCGACATGGACGCCGACACCATCGGCGGTTCGCTCGACATCATCACCACGAGTGCGTTCGACCGCAAGACGGGCTTTGTCGCGCTCAGCGCCGAGGGCAGCTACAACAAGCTGGCCAATGCCTGGTCACCCAAGTTCGGCGTCGATTTCTCGAAGCGGATCACCGACAGTCTTGGAGTCGCCGGCGGTTTCAGCTGGAACCGCCGCGAATTTTCCACCGACAACGTCGAGATGGACGGCTGGAACGAGACCGACGACGGGCTGGTCTATGCAGAAGATGTCGAATACCGGGACTATGATGTCACGCGGATCCGCTGGGGCGGCAACCTCGGCATCGATTTCCGCGCCAGCGATCAGACCACGCTCTACGTCCGCGGCCTCTATTCGAAGTTCGACGACGAGGAACTGCGCCGCCGCCTCATCTTCGGCATGAACGGAGAGCCTGCCAGCGGCACCGACACGACCGCCACCTTCGACAGTGCCGACGGCCGCATCGAAGTCCGCCGCGACTTGAAGGACCGGCGCGAAGTGCAGTCGATCGCGACGATCTCGGCCGGCGGCAAAACCGAAGTCGGGCCCTGGACACTCGATTATGGCGCCGCCTGGTCCTATGCCGACCAGCAGGAAAACGGCTCGCTCGATCCGATCCGCTTCCGCCAGCGGTTCGACGATCCGGGAGAGCTCGGGGTGACGTTCGACACGTCCGACTTGCAGCGACCAACCTACTCGATCGGCTTTTGCGGGGCGAATTTCCGCGATCCGTCGCGCTATGATTTCAGCCTGTTCGAGCGCACGACGCGCGAAGACGCCAAGGACCAGGAGCTGAGTTTCAAGACGGATATCGCCCGCGATTTCGCGATGGGACAGGGCGATTTCCAGCTGAAGTTCGGCGCAAAGGCCCGCCTCCGCGAAAAGCGGCAGACCTTCGTGTTCGACATTTTCGACGGCTATGACGGCGACTTCACGCTGGCCGATGTGCTGGGCTCCACGACCTATGGCCTCGCCGATATCGAGCCTGTGACCGGCCTCGGGAAGACGCGCGACTTCGTGAAGGCAAACATCGCCGATTTCGAGCTGAACCAGCTTGACACCGATTTCGCCAGCAACGCCGAAAACTACCGCGCCGAGGAAGACGTGCTGGCAGCCTATATCCAGGGCCGGTTCGATACGGAGACCATTCGCATTATCGGCGGCCTTAGGGTCGAGCGCACCGACACGATCCTGTCCGGAAACCGGCTCGATCTGGCGGAGGAAGGCGCTGTCATCGATGGAGTCGCGCTGGACGAGGACACGCTGTTCATTGCCCCCTTGCGGGCGCGATCGGGCTATACGGACTGGCTCCCCAGCGTGAACCTTCGCGCCAATGTGGCGCCTGATATCGTGGCGCGCGCCGGCGTGTTCCGGTCTCTGGTGCGGCCCAGCTTCGGCCAGCTCGCGCCGCGCTTCGTGATCGAGGAGAATGACGAAAACGAGCGCTCGGGACAGTTCGGAAACCCGGACCTGAAGCCTTATCGCGCCTGGAACCTGGACGCGACGCTGGAATATTACTTTGCCCCCAAGGCTGTCGTGCAGGCGGGCGTTTTCTACAAGTCTGTCAATGATTTCATTGTGAATGCCGAGTTCGAGAACGGCACCTTCTCCGGCATCGCATTCGATGAGGCGATCATCCCCATCAACGGCGACAAGGCGACCGTGTTCGGTATGGAAGCCAGCTACAGCCAGGCCTTCACCGGTCTGCCCGTCCCGTTCGACGGCCTGCTGGTGAACATCAACTACACCTATACCGACGCCAGGGGCGACGTGCCGTTCGAAGGGGAAACCCGGTCCATCCCGCTGCCTGCCGCATCGAAGCACACGTTCAATGCCACGCTGGGCTACGACAAGGGCGGCTTCTCGTTCCGGGTGGCAGGCACCTTCCGTGATGGGTATCTCGATGCGCTGGGCAGTGACCCTGAAAGCGATCGCTATGTCCGCTCGCACTTCCAGCTCGACCTTTCGGCAAAGTACAAGATCACCCGGAACATCCAGCTGTTCGCCGAGATGGTCAATCTGAACAACGCGACGTACACCGCCTATCAGCGCGGCCCCGGCCAAGACCGGCTGCTGCAATATGAAGCGTATAAGTGGACCGGAAAATTCGGTGTCAAAGCCAATTTCTGATCCCGGAACGATATTGGCCGGCACCCATCCGGCACGCGCGGGCCCAGAATGGCCCGTGCTGCCTCGCAGACCTGAAAGACTGACAATGCGCACCTTTCTGCTTGCCTCCACCCTCCTGCTTGCAGCATGTGGAAAGCCCGCCGCCATCCAGCCCGAGCCGCAGATCGCGGGCCCGGCGGCCATCACGACCGTGGATGTCGCCGCTGCGGTCGAAACGATGGTGGCCGACAACCCCACCGTCGATGCAGACGACCCAGCACTCTGGGCGGATCGCGCCGATCCGTCCCGCGCGCTCTCGTTCGCGGCCGACAAGTCCATCGGCCTCTACGTGCACGACATGGCCGGGAAGGTTCTGCAATTCTTCCCCGATGGCCCGATGAACAATGTGGATCTGCGCGATTTCACCGTTGGCGACCGGAATTTGGTACTGGTGGCTGCCGCCGAGCGCGACCGCTTCGGCATCATGACCTGGCTGCTCGATCCGGCAACGCTGAAGGTCCAGCGCTGGGGCTTCCTGCCGACATCGCGCGACTTCGGGGAGCCCTATGGCTTCTGCATGGGGCAATTCGGCGGCGAAACCTTCCTGATTCCCAACAACAAGGATGGCGTTGTCCGCGCCTATGCCGTCTCGGCCGGCCCGGACGGCCCAGGCATGGCGCTTCGGCACAGCTGGAAGCTCGGCACGCAGACGGAAGGCTGTGTCGTGAACGACAAGACCGGCGACCTGTATGTGGGCGAGGAAGACGCAGCCATCTGGCGGATGACATTGGCGCAACCCGCCACCGCACCGGTCAGGATCGCGCCGATCGACAACAAGCGCCTTTTCGCCGATGTGGAGGGCCTGAGCCTGATGCGCGACGACGGACGCACCTTCCTGATCGCATCCTCACAAGGGGATTCCGCCTTTCCGGTGTGGGAACTGGCAGGCGGCGAATACAGGTTCATCGGCCGGTTCCGGGTGCAGGGCGGTGCCATCGATCCTGTCACGAAAACCGACGGGCTCGATGCCTGGTCCGGCCCGATTGCCGACTACCCGCAAGGCGCGATCGCCGTGCATGACCATTGCGACGGCGAAGGCCCAAACGACCCGCCGGCGTCCATCTGCGACAGCGACACCAAGCAGCAGAACTACAAGCTGGTGGACTGGCGCAGCGTAAAGGCAGCACTAGGCATCCGCTAAACGCGTGCAATGGCACGTCCCGGTGATCAAAACCCATCGTGAACGGCGGAACACCGCAAGCGCGACCGCGCGCCGGCCGATAGGCCGAACTCGATGTGTCTTCCGCATCGAGCCTTGGTATAAGCTCAGGGCAGCGCCGGCCAGCTCGGCGGCGTTTCGGGCAGCATCGCCTTCAGGGCCGCCGGCTCCAGAACCTCCACATGCTGGCCCCAGGTCATCAGATGCCAAGCCATTTCCAGCAACCCGCCGGCCCGGAAGCGGACGATCAGCGAGCCGTCGTCGAGCACTTCGGTTTTTTGTGTGGGGTGGAAGGAAAACTGGCGGGCGACCGCTGCCGCTTGCGGCGTGAACTTCCAGGCGACATCCTGCGCCGGCTCTTCGAACACGCCGAACGACGATGCGACGAGCGACTTCAGGTCAAACGCCTGGTCCCGCTCGAAGCTCTCTCCCAGCAATTTCAATTTCGTGATCTGTGGCAGGCTGAAGAAGCGGGGTCGGCTGCCCGCCTCGCCGGATGAACCGTCGTTTTCAGCCACCAGATAATGGCGGTGGCCATAGAGAAAGCCCAGCGGCCTGACGACGCGCGTTTCCTCGCGGCCGCTGATCCGCCCCGAATATTGAAACGACACCTTCCGGCATGACATGATCGCGGTCCTCAGGGTCGCGAACAGCGAGGAGGGGATGGCCGGCCTTGGGCCAGCGTGCAGCGCGATGCCCTCCGCTTCGGCAAGGGCAGCGAGATCGGGCTCGATCCTTCGCATCAGCCCGGCCGCCATGGAAACCTTCACCTTGGACGCGACGCCGCGCACGGCATCCGCCTGATCGGGCAGGTTCGCCTTTTCCAGCAGGATGGCGGCATTTTCCAGCGCCGTCAGGTCTTCGGCCGTCACGCCCAGCAGTGCCCGAACGTCGGCGCCATCCAGCCGCCAGCGCTTGGCACGATCGTTCGAAGGCACTTCATCGGCCTGCGGAAAGGCTGCGATGACCGCATCGCGCATGCGGATCGCCGTTCGCCGGCTGACGCTGAACCGCTCCTCGATGTCGGACAGGGTGAGGCCGCCCCTCGCCGCCTGCATTTCCAGCGCCAGCTGGATCATCCGGTCTGCCCGCGCGTACCGCACCACCTGCTCCATGATTGCCTTCATCCGACTATGCGGCGGCCTTGGTCCAGCGCAAGGCCGAAGCCCCCGTTAACCACCAATGTTCCCGTTTTGATCATGCCAAACGGGGACATACCCGTGTTTTGCCGCCCATTTTCAGGCCCTTGGAATGTCCCCGATTGGCACAGTCAGCCCTTAGGCGTGGGCCAACCGGGCGGCACAGGGCCGCTCTCCAAGGCGTGGAGGGCCCGACACATGGCGCAGCATTTTCCCACATCCCGAAGCGGGTCATGAAATCCGAGGGCCAGCGTCTGGTTCGCGGCGTCATGATCCCCGCATTCGTGATCGGCTTTCTGCTGGCGGCGGGCCTGGTGGTCGCTCTGAGGGCAGCATGAGATGCGCGCCTGCCTGAAACCGGCGGCAAAAGTTCCTGCCATGATCGCCCCGGCGGTCCTGAGCAGGGGTCAGCGGGCTCCCTTTGCGTTGCGTATCAAGCGCGCGGGGCCCGCTGGCCAAATGGGGAACCGGCCTGCATGAAGATCGCAGGGCCGCTGCGCGCGCAGCGCACATCCCCGTTCCGGTCGTTTTGGTTCCCGTTCAGCCGATGATTGAGGCAACGCGCCAGGCACACAGGAACTGGCGCTTGCAGCCGGGCGTGCAGATCGCTGGCAAATGGCCAGTTGACCGCGCCCCCGCCACTGAAGGAAGGGACCTGCAAGGAGACATCAGGATGAAAAACCCGAATCTGGAACGCTGGCACGCCTACATCCGCAGCCACGATCTTCAGAGCTTGCGGGAGATGCTGCACCCCGACGCTGTGTTCGAAAGCCCCGTGGTGCACACGCCGCAGCGCGGGCGGGATATCGTGTTCAAGTATCTGGCAAGCGCCGACAAGGTGCTGGGCGGCCAGGGTTTCACCTATGTCGGCGAATGGCACGCGAAAAACAGCGCCATCCTGGAGTTCACAAACGAGATCAACGGAACCAAGGTGAACGGTATCGACATGATCACCTGGGACGATGACGGGCTGATCACCCATTTCAAGGTGATGGTGCGCCCGCTGAAGGCGGTGAACATGCTGCACCAGGTGATGGGCGAGATGCTCGCGGAGGGGTAATAGCCCTTCCCGGTCATCGCGTCCCGGTCATCGCATCCCGGGCGTCATACTGGCGGGACCTTGTCATGGTCCGTCGCTGCCGCCTGTGTGGCCGGGTCGAGCTCCAGCATCTCGTGAGCTTCCTCCTTGTCCCGGTCCCTCAGAGACAGCGCGCCAAGGAACAGCGCGTCGGCGATGAGTTCCACACCCAGTACAAGGCCGATGACTGCGGCTGACACGCCCGACCATGTGAACAGGATCACAAGGCCCATCGCGGTCGAAAGTGCGCCCGATGCCAGAAACAGTTTGAAATAGCGCGATTTCGGCATGGATGTGGCCATCAGCAGCTTGGCGATGCCCGACCCGAACAGCAAAAGGGCGAACAGGAAAGCGAGCCCGATGGGCCCGGCCGTCGCCGGATCCCCGAATT
>Ga0335395_10001417_pt1 | contig 15135 bp, 14 predicted proteins | sample MAT02_FD_205744 | JGI IMG/M metagenome (GOLD analysis project Ga0335395, IMG submission 205744) | Freshwater microbial communities from Lake Fryxell liftoff mats and glacier meltwater in Antarctica - MAT-02 (spades assembly) (version 2) ...
TATCTAATTTGAGAGTGCGATTGAACAGCAGCGGCCAAATGGAAAATTTAACTTCCACTGCTTCTGTGGAAGCGTAATCGGGCTCGGTAGCAGTTGCAGGTACGCTCGATCGACCAAACCGCAAACTTGTCGGAGAAAATCGCTCCAAACGCCCAATTTTTACGGGCCGCTTCAGTGTCTGACTGACCTCAGATTCCACAATCGGAGCTAACTTTTCCTGCACCCACTGGTATCCTACCGCCGCCCCAACCAAGGCGAGAGCGCCCAATCCCGTACCACTAAGCAGCAGCAGACGCCACCAACGGCGCTGCTGGGGACGGGGTGCGAGTTGATTTTTGTCATCGTCCAAGTTAGTCATGGTGTTTCTCAGAGCTTTTGAGAATTCAGGAAATCAGCCAATGTTCGATACGGTATAATTGCTTTGATTCGCAGAGGTGTCTTTTACCTTTGGTAGACTCAGAACAGAGCTCCGAAGTGCCGATCGATCCAACTTCAAGACTCGCGCCCCCACTCCGGGGCAGACTCCAGAAACCTTAACCGAACTTAATCAAAACACGGCACACTACCTAAAACCCACAGATCCAACTCCCCAACTCCTCTCCACCCGCGCGTCTAAGCTAAGTAGAGTCAATCTCAAATCGATACAAAGAGGGCAGATTCCAGAAACCTTAACCGAACTTAATCAAAACACATCACACTACCTAAAACCCACATCTCTAACTCCCCCACATCCTCAAAGGTTCCCACGCGTGCAGGATACATAGTCAAGCTAAAATCTAAAATCGACTGATTGATGGCCCGATCGCTTCTAAGATAAAAAAACGGTGGTTAAGAAGGTCTTTAAAACTTATGCGAGTGTTCGTCTTACTCTTCAATGCCCGCACCGAGAATGAGGGAATTCATACCATTCAACTCGGCTCACGTAACAAAGTTCTGATGTTTGAGTCAGAAGACGACGCCACCCGCTTTGGCGTGATGTTGGAAGCTCAGGATTTTCCAGAGCCCGCTGTCGAGGCGATCGACGATGACGAAATTAAGGAGTTCTGCGATAGTGTTGACTATGATTGGGAATTAGTGCCAGCGGGCGCACTGGCGATTCCGCCAGAAGACAATGTAACACAGACTGAGTGGCAAATAGAGGGGCAGTCGCAACCGGAGTCACAGCCGGAGTCGGATTCTGATGTTTCCCAAGACGAACTGGATTCTATGCGCCGCCGACTCGAAGGACTTTTGTAAGAGTCAGCAGTCATTAGTCAACAGTCATGAGTCAGTAGTCATGAGTCAACAGTCATGAGTCAGTAGTCATGAGTCAGTAGTCATGAGTCAACTTGAATTGCATTCATTCGCCTCAAGATTTGAAAGGTATCTGCGTTTATCTGCGTTTATCTGCGGTTTTCCTCTAAATCAATGACCAATGACCAATGACCAATGACCAGTGACCAATGACCAGTGACCAATGACCAATGACCAATGACCAATGACCAATGACCAATGACCAATGACCAATGACCATTAACAACTGAGAAAAGATGAAAAATTTGGAAGAACGGGGGCATTTGCTGACGGAACAGGTGAATGCCAACAGCGCCAACTTAGACCAACTCAGTTCGATCGAATTAGTGGACTTATTCAACCGGGAAGACGCGCAAACCTTAAGTGCGATCGCCCGCGCCCGCGAAGATTTAGCACGGGCGATCGACATTGCAGCCGAATCTCTGCGTCAAGGAGGCCGCCTATTTTACGTCGGTGCGGGTACTTCCGGGCGTTTGGGGGTGCTCGATGCCGCCGAATGTCCCCCCACCTTCTGCACGCCACCAGAACTCGTACAGGGCATAATTGCCGGGGGTGCAGGGGCTTTGGTGCGGAGTTCGGAGGATTTGGAGGATCGGGCCCAGGATGGGGCGGAGTCGATCGCCCATCGTCACATTAACAATCTAGATGTGGTTGTCGGAATTACGGCTGGGGGCACAACGCCCTTTGTAGCGGGTGCTTTGCAGGCGGCGCGCCAGCGGGGGGCGAAAACAGTGTTTATCGCCTGCGTACCCGTCGAACAGGTGAATTTTGAGGCTGATGTGGATATTCGGTTGTTGGTTGGCCCGGAGATAGTCGCAGGTTCGACGCGCTTGAAAGCTGGTACTGTGACCAAAATGGCTTTGAATATTCTTTCGACTGGCGTAATGGTGAAGCTGGGGAAGGTTTACGGCAATCGGATGGTTGATGTGGCGGTGACTAATCAGAAATTGCGCGATCGGGCTATACGGATGTTACAAGACTTAACTGATTTGAGTCGGGATGAAGCGGGTTTTTTGCTGGAAAAAAGCGGCAAGTCTGTAAAGCTGGCTTTGATGATGCACTGGACTGGTTTGGAGAAGGGAGAGTGCGATCGAATTTTGGGCGAGTTTCAAGGTAATTTGCGATCGGCTGTGGCATCAATCCAACTGTAGAGAAGACTCGGCGGTTGAAACCGCGTCTACACAAACAAAACCCGCCTCCGCGGGTTGAAGAAGACTCGGCGGTTGAAACCGCGTCTACACAAACAAAACCCGCCTCCGCGGGTTGAAGATTCGACGGTAACTGGTTCCCAGGCCAAGTGCCTGGGAACCAGTAATATTTCGCTTCCTAAATTGCACTCACAAAAACAGAAGATGCAAGCTGACTTTGACTTACACCCTGCACGATGCCCAAATAATTGCTACCCGACTTAATCGCCGTAGAAGCGACACTTGCGCCTCCATCCAACTGCAAACTCACAGCTTCAAAAGTCAAATTAGCAAATCCGATACCGTCAGTCAAACCAATCTTATCCCCAGCCACAAAATCGGTAATTACATCCGCACCAATTAAGGTAGCCGAAGCAGACAAACCTCCTCCTAGAATAAACGTATCATTTCCAGCACCGCCGGTCAGAATGTCTTGCCCGCGATCGCCCGCCAACACATCATCGCCGTTACCGCCAATCAAGATATCGTTTTCCTTGCCGCCGCGAAGAGTATCGTTACCATCAGATCCGATTAGTCGATCGTTATCGTTATTGCCGCTGATAAAATCATTACCAACACCACCATCAATTAAATCTGAATCTTTGCCGCCCGATAAGCTGTCATCACCACCAGCACCGTTAATTGTATCCGCACCTTGCATCCCATTCATAATATCAACTCCCGCTCCACCCGTGAGATTATCTTTGCCGGAAAGGGCAAAAATTGGCAATCCCGCAGCAGTTGCAGGTATTTGAGAATCGCCACTATCTGATAGGAAATAATTGCCACCGCTGGCTGTATTCTTGGGTGCTGTCGTCGGGGTGCCGTCCCCTGTAGCATTGGGTATGGGCGAAGTAATCGAGACTAATGTGCTGGGTGTTGGAGTTGGAGTTGGAGTTGGAGTTGGAGTTGGAGTTGGAGTTGGAGTTGGAGTTGGAGTTGGTGCGGGATTGATACTACCGTCAAGGGAAGTAGCAAAAACTTGTGTCCAATAGTGATTGAAATTTACACTACCAGTATCGTTGGCTAAGAAATAGTAACCAATGCCAATCTCTTTCAGATTCGGGTTGAGAATGTTCGTGCGGTGGCCACTGCTGTTCATCCACGATGATAGAACTTGTTCGGGTGTAGACGATCCCGCAGCGATGTTTTCTGCCGCAGATCTGAATTTATAGCCCGTTGCAGTAATCCGACTTCCCATTGACGAACCATCTTTTCCGGTATGGGAAAAGAAGTCTTGTACTGCCATGTTTTGGGTGTGAGTTGCCGCCGCATTTAACAACTGAGTATTTAAGCTTAAGGGGGGCAAACTCAATTTGCTGCGTTCGATATTGGTAAGTTCTAAAACTCTATTAATAAAGTTTTGATTGGTTGGACTTGGTGCGACTTGAGAGGCAGAACGCTCTCCTGTTAAAATGTCCACAGACTGAGCACCGGAATTTGGTAATTGTTGAGGCATGGGAATAATCAATTGTTTTAAGACTTGGTGAGAGCTGGTAGATGGCTTACCGTCTTAACGATAGTTTCCCCGATCGCTGGCTGGGTACAATTCCATAATTGTGTTCATCCGTGCCGCCGCTGTACTTGTTCTAATTATAGCTGTTGTCAAAGTGTGGATGTCAATAGATTTTAGATTATAAAATCACTCTTCATAAATCTACCGTTTAAATTAAGTAAATTCACTTACAAATTCACTCACACCGACAAAACTTACGTATTAACTCTATCTGTAGGGTGCGCAATGCGCACCGGGTGCATCTCAATGAATGTAAGGGCTCTCGCATTCCGGCAAAAAATATATTAAACATCGACCATATTTCTTGTGCAACAGGCCCGAAAGCTTGTTCAAAATTTGCTTTTGAGCAAGATGTCTATTAGTGAGAACCAGAGATTTACTGCCGGAATGCTTCGCCCCTACGAATATATTTACAAAACACATGATGCACCCGTGCACACCTTATTCCTACCTGTTCTGAATCTGATTCAAAAGTTTAAAAACACGCCTTAGCCTCCTGAGCAACTTGCTCAACGTCATCTTTGGCGAGAATTTCCAACGCCGCCTCTGCTTCTGCACCGCCCAACCGCCCCAAAGCTTGGGCGACTCTATAACGGATTTGCCAATCTGCATTAGAAGCGTAGGGAAGCAGCAGCGGCAACGCCCGTTGATCTCCCAATTCACCTAATGCGCTAATGGCAATAGTTTGGATCAATTCGTTTTCAGAACCCAGGGCATTTTCTAACATGGGAAAAGCTTTTGGATCGCCCATTTCTCCCAAAGCTGCGACGATGCTCAGTTGTACCAGCCATTCAGATGTACTGCTATAAACTTGCTCTAAGTCCAGTAAAGCATCGGTTAATTTCAAAGCGCCTAAAGCATCGGCTGCTGCTGCTTGTACGTCGGGTTCGGGGTCGTTATTCAGGCTGTTCCGCAGTATCTCTAAAGCATTCGGCAGATTCTGCGTGCCGAGGCTTGACATTTGGCTGACTGCTGCGTAGCGAACGCGGACGTTTTTGTCGCCGATCGCAATTTGAATCAAATTGTAGGCGATCGCGGGTTCTAGTTGCCGCAGTTGGTTGACACCTCGCAGCCTTTCACCAAAATCCTCGGAATTTAGCAATTGTTCGACAGATTCAGGAGTAATACTCATGGAATTTTAAAATTGGTAATTGAGAAGAAGGAAGAAGGAAGAAGGAAGAGGGAAGAAGGAAGAGGGAAGAAGGAAGAAATATTTCTGCGCGTATTCCTGACTTTTTCCTCGCGAATCTAGAGACTTATTGCATAAATCTTTGATTGATAGGGAAGCCGGAGATAAACGCAAATAAACGCGGATAATTTCCCAAAAAACGAGCGAATCAAAGCAATTAACGTCTTAGGTAATTGGTGATTGCCAAAAGCGATCGAGATTTAAGGAGCGATCGACTCATGTTCTGATCCAATCCTTCAACTGCAACAATTAATTAAGATTCGGCCGCCATCGATCGGATAATATCTCCCCTAGTGAGGATGCCGATTAATTTGCCCGCAGTATCGACTACCAGCAATCGGTGGGTGCTGCGATCGTGCATTAGTTTTGCAGCTTCTGGGACAGATTTGTCTGGTTCGATGGTAACTGGATCTTTACTCATCGCTTCTCCTACTGTTTGTCCTAAAGCCTTGTGGAGTTCTCGCTCGTAACGACCTGGATTTTCTAAGTAAATCACGCTGTCGAGTACCATGATGTAAGCGGGCGGAGTGACGCCGGTTTCGCGCCACATCAAGTCGGTTTCGGAGATGACTCCTACTAACAAGTCATTCTCATCTACGACGGGAAGACCGCTAATACGTCGATCGGCTAAAATTTGAATCGCTTCATTTAAAGGCATTTCGGGGCGCGCCAAAATCGGCTCGCGGCTCATCACATCGGCTACTGTTTTGGGCATGATTGGCGGTTGATTGAGTTTTTGCTCCAAATCCGATCATATAAGGAAACCGTGACACAGACTCAATAAAGGCAGCCGGGGAGTTCGGATTCGTTACAAAATAGAAGAATGGAAAAAGTTTGAATGCCATAATTTGAAAGGTTTTGGCGATCGCATCCTGAAATTCTGCCGTTTGTGTGGCACAGGCGGGCGATCGACCTGACAACATGGTTAAGATAAATTAAACAGCCGATAAATCCTTACCGATGCCCGAATCTCCAGCCTCAAAACCAGACTCCCGACCAGAAACCCGCCGTGTATTGGTTTGCCAGTATCAATCTTGTCTGAGAAATGGTTCAGCAGCAGTGCTAGCTGCTTTTGAAGCCCAACCAGTTGCAGGAGTGACAATTGAGGCCTGTAGCTGTCAGGGACAGTGCAACACTGGCCCGACTGTGCGAGTCACCCCAGACGAAATTTGGTATTGTCGAGTTAAACCGACTGATGTACCGTTGATTGTGGAAGAGCACCTCAAAGGCGGAAAACCTGTAGAGGCGCTGTTCAATCCCAGAATTCATGCGCGTTATTATTATTAGTCTTGACTTGATTCGTTTTCAAATAGTTATTGTTATGAAAAATTTGGGTAGGGAAACGGCAATGCCGTGTCCGGCGCGAGACTCTGCAACTTTTAATGATTCCCAGAAACCCGGTTTCTTCGTATATTTCTCGTGACTGTTCGCAAAACTCGGAGAAACCCGGTTTCTAACATCATGCGTAAACTGTAAAACTTGTAATATATAGTGCTATAAATCAACCATTATATGTATGACTTGAAAATTAAAGGAATTGCGGTTAGTTTGTTAGTGCTAATTCTGGGGCATCCGGCGCAGGTAGTCGCTCAAACGGCGACGGTTGCTGGGGATATTTGTCCTGGGGAATTGGGGGCGAAAGTTGATGCGATCGCCAATCGTGCTGAATTTAGCCGATCGCGCTGGGGCATTTTGATTCAACCGCTATCATCTACCGCGACTCTCTACAGCCGTGACGCAGCCCAATATTTCATTCCAGCATCCAATGTCAAACTGCTAACCACAGCGGCTGCTTTGCAGAAACTCGGTGCAGATTTTCGGATTAAGACATCGGTTTACAGTGGCGAAAATGGGAGTTTGTACGTTGCCGGTAGGGGCGATCCGAGCATTGCCGAGGCTCAATTGAAATCCTTGGCTCAGCAGTTAAAACAGCGCGGCATTAGTCAAGTTAATCAGTTGATTGGCGATGACAGCTATTTTCAAGGCAATGCAGTCAATCCGAATTGGGAATGGGAAGACGCGCAAGCTGGCTATGGCGCACCGATTAACAGTTTAATTTTCAATCAAAATGCGATCGAGCTTTTGTTGTCTCCGCAGGCTCTTGGGCAACCTCTGAAAGTTACTTTTGCCGAACCCAAGCTGACAAATCAGTGGCAAATTCTCAACAATTCAGTCACTGTTGCCCAAAACGAATCCGAGTTTATTGCAGTTGGCCGGGAATTCGATCGATCGGCAATTCGAGTTAGCGGACAGTTGAGAGTTGGTGCAGCATCTGAACCAGCTTATGTCGCAGTTGTCAATCCCGCTAATCATTTTATGCAGCAGTTTCAGCAAGTCCTGGCGGCTGAAGGAATCCCAGTTAAACAAGCTTTAGTTTCGTCTAATTTTCCCAATTACAATCAAGAATTAGCGACAGTTGAATCGCCACCGCTGGCCCAATTGGTGAAGGAAACTAATCGGGAAAGTAACAATCTTTATGCAGAAGTTTTATTGAGATTGCTGGGGAAAGCTACAGGCAAGATGACTGTGTCACAAACAGTCACAGGCAAGATGCCTGTGCCACAAGAGGATCTCACAGGCAAGATGCCTCTGCCACAAGAGGATACAAGTGAAATCGGTTTGAAAGAGTTAAAAACAGTTTTAACTCAATTAGGAGTAAATCCAAATAGCTACAAATTAGCCGACGGTTCCGGCTTGTCTCGCCACAATTTAATTAGTCCAGAAGCCTTGGTGCAAACTTTGAGATTGATGGCGAATTCACCTGCTGCATCTGTTTACCGCGCTTCTTTGCCTGTGGCTGGCGAGAGCGGTACTTTAAAAAATCGGATAAATATCACACCAAACCGCGTAATATTGCAAGCAAAAACAGGAACCTTGAGCGGAGTTTCGGCGCTGTCAGGATATATCGAAGTTCCGAATTACGAGCCGCTGGTGTTTAGCATTATCGTCAATCAATCTGAACTGTCTGCTGCAAAAGTGCGATCGGCAACTGACGAAATTGTGCTATTATTGAATCGTCTGCGTCGCTGTTAAAACAATACATTTAAAGTCAGCAAATTAAGCTTAGTGATGAAACCTGAACAGTAGGACACTAAAACAATCTACAAGTTTTAAGTTTAGTTAGATTGCAGCGGCAGGGATCGAAAAGCAGCTACAATATAAGCAGAAACATTAAAACCATTGGGCCGTTTCAGCCTGCTACCAGTCGGCGGATTCTGTACTTCCCGAAAATAAGTCTAACTTTCCCACTATGAAATCTTTAGATTCCCAACAGCAACAACACATCTTTGTCGAAACCAACAACATCCGCCTGCACTGCGTTGCTCAAGGGGAAGGCGAGCTGGTTATCCTCCTGCACGGGTTTCCCGAGTTTTGGTACTCTTGGCGCCATCAAATCCCTGCTTTAGCGCGTCATTTCAAGGTTGTGGTGCCGGATTTGCGGGGCTACAACGATTCGGATAAGCCGGAAAGCGGTTATGATTTGGATACGCTGAGTGCTGATATTCGCGGTTTGATCGATCGGCTCGGCTATACAAATGCTCACATTGTCGGTCACGATTGGGGAGGCGCTATCGCGTGGCATTTAGCTCAAAAATTTCCCGAAAAACTCAACCGCTTGGCAATTTTAAATGCTCCGCACCCGCAGCGATTTGTGCAGGAAATGGCGAGTAATTTAGATCAACTTCGCCGCAGTTGGTACGTTTTGGCTTTTCAGGTTCCCGGTATTCCTGAATGGTTAATTCGGCAAAACTTGAAAGATTTTGTCCACAATGTTTTTCAAGGACAAGCGGTTCGCAAAGGAGCTTTTAGTGCGGAAGAAACTAAGATTTATCAGGATGCTTTAGAAAAACCGGGAGTATTAAGCGCCGCGATCAATTATTACCGACAAATGTTTCACCCGCAGAGAATGTGGAATTTGGGGCAAAAATGGGAAATGGTGAATGTTCCTACCTTGGTGCTTTGGGGAGAAGAAGATGCGTTTTTGAGCCATAAACTTGTAGAAGGTTTAGATAGGCTAATTACGGCTCCATTTCAGTTAAAATTAATCCCGAATTGCGGTCATTGGATTCAGCAGGAAGCACCACAAACGGTGAATCGAGAATTGCTGAGTTTTCTGAGAAATTCTTCTCCTTCTTTGGCTGTGACATAAAACATTTTAGAGGTTGTAAATAAAAACCCAGTTTCCCTGTGAAACTGGGTTTTTATTTGTCTCGGGGTAGGTTTGTGTAGGGTGCTTATGGGCCAATACGGTTCAGTTAAAGCTGATCCCCCCTAGCCCCCCTTAAAAAGGGGGGAACAAGAAATTGGTCAAAGTCCCCCTTCTTAAGGGGGATTTAGGGGGATCTCTAACGCACCCTACTATTTAAGAGTCCCAGAGCAAATTTTCTTGAATCAAGAGTGCAATCATGGCTGTTCTGGAACAAACACCGAGTTTGATAAAAATCCGCCTTACGTAAGTAGCAACCGTCCAGTGACTGATGTTTAAATTTTTGGCGATACATTTGTTTGGCAGGCCTTGGGCGACTAATTGGGCGATCGCCTTTTCCCGTGGACTCAGGCTAATTTCCGGTTTGTAAATTGTGCTTTGCATAGTTTTGCCGTACAGTAATGAGTTAAAAATCTAGTCACTTAATGGTAGAATTCCCAGTTTTTCTCGGACTTCAGATAAAGGAGTTTCCCAGTCAGATGCAACGTCCCAGTCAATTAGTCGATCGGCTAATTTTCCATGTTTTAAGCCTTTGATAATTTGTCCGATCGCGCATTTTCCACTTAGCAATCCAACTAAAACTAAAATTGCACAGGAAGGACGAAATACTTGAGCGCGAGTAAACGCTTGAAGTACAAATTCATCTTCAGTTGAAGGTGAAAGACCCGTAAAAACGTGCCAAACGTCGTGGTTTCGCTGAATCCAGTCTCCAGATGCGATCGGCTCAAAGCCTTGTTCGTCTAGAAATCGCGCCACTTCGCACCCTAACGTTCCTTTTGGTAGTTGACGCAATTTTTCCAAGTCTATTTCAAAATGTCGATCGCTCTCAATTTGAGGATTAATTATTTGAGCCATCCTTAATATAACTCCTAATTGACCGTCAGCCATAATTTATTCCCCTAGAACAAGAAACTAAGTTTATCGTCAGTTAAATTCGTATTTTAAAAGTTCATTTTTGCAATGAATCAATACGACTTTTCTATAGGTTCAGCTTAGAAATCCTACCTTCTGTCACAGTAATTAAGTTTCCGGAGCTTTTATATTTCTTTACAAACACTCTCAGATGTGAAATCGGCCAGTTGTCAGAATCGGCAGAGTGTTAGTTACCGCAACTTGACCCGCTGGGAATACCCGTAAAATCCACAGTATTTAGCGGTGATCTGAACTCCTTTACTTACGTGTATAAATTTAGTTTCCTGCTAATTATTTGAAGCTGCAATGAGTCAGAAGTTGAAGCGTGTAGACCAGCGATCCGGGGGAAGGTAAGTAAAGCGAGTTGAAGAGAGATGAAGTAGGGTGAAGTTTTGCAGATTTGATGCCCATGATGCTCCGCGTGTGGTGTCGCTCAAATGAGTGACACTTACTAAAGCGACTGGTGAAAGTATGGGGCTGCTAGCTATAAATAAAGTAGAAGTTCATCAAAGGTATTTCAATGAAACGACTTAATATTTGGTTTTCAGCAGGAGTTTTGTCATTAATTTGGTGCGGTGCTGCTAGCGCTACTACTTATATTAATCCCACCGGAAAAACTACTTTAAACTTGTCCGAAAAAGCCAACAATCGCAGCGGGTGGGGGCGGGTTTATGAGATTATTCATTTTTATCATAAATGGTTGTTGAACCCGCCCCTACAAAAATCTCCCAAAATCCTGTAGGGGCCCGTGAGCTAACTATGTATGAAACCCACAAATAATCTCATAAACCCGCCCCATCCCCGCCATTATTTACATCAACATTTTATCAATAAATTTACGGTACATTTTTATTGTTGGTGGGTGGGGGCGGGTTTATGAAATTATTCATTTTTATCATAAATGGTTGACGAACCCGCCCCTACAAAAATCTCCCAAAATCCTGTAGGGGCCCGTGAGCTAACTATCTATGAAACCCATAAACAATCTCATAAACCCGCCCCATCCCCGCCATTATTTACATCAACATTTTATCAATAAATTTACGGTACATTTTTATTGTTGGTGGGTGGGGGCGGGTTTATGAGATTATTGATTTTTATCATAAATGGTTGACGAACCCGCCCCTACAAATTTGGTTTATAATAGTTTCCTAAATGACTTTCATTATTTACTATATTTCGAGGGTGCGTCAGTTAGGAGATTGTGAGTTCTTCCAAAAAATCTCTATACCTGACGCACCCTACTTCACTGTCAACTGTCAACTGTCAACTGTTAACTACCAGCATAGCTGTATCTGCTAACTCTTCGCTTTCAGAAGTCTTCGGTTCTTTCAGGATCAAAACGCAAAGCAAGCAGACGATCGCAGCCGCACCTCCAAGTACCTGAAAAAAGGTGTGATTTCCGGCAATTTCTTGGGGCAGAAAACTATAAAATGTGGCATAAGTTACAGCGCCGATACTGCCGTAAGCACCGACATTTCCGGCAATTTGACCAGTTACTTCTCGTTTGATTAAAGAGACGATGCCAAAAGTCGCACCTGCTGCACCGAAGACGAAGAAGGCGCATAACATGATCGTGAGAATCACAACGGGTAATGGCCAGTTAGCCGTAATTTGGCTCAGGATTAAATAGCCCAAAGCTACTCCGGCGATCAGAAATGTCAGCGTCCATTTGCGGCTGCCGATTTTGTCGGAAATTAAGCCTCCGGTGGGACGACTGATCAAGTTCATCAGGGGAAACATGGCTGCTATTGGCCCGGCGATCGCCTGATTTAAGTTGAAGGTGTTCTCGAAAAATTCTGGTAGCATTGACACCACAGCGATTTCAGAACCAAAGGTGACTGCATAAGCTAGTTGTAATACGAATACTTGACTGATTTGATAGCGTTTTTCAGTTGGGTAATCTTTTTGGCCAGTCACCACTTCTCGGTTAACTTCCCAGGTTTTGTAAGCCTGAATTAAATAGAGTGCTATCAAACCTGCCCAAATGCCGTACATGATATTTGTTGTCAGAAAATTTGCTTTCTGCAAGCGCCACACAATTAAAGCTAAGGCACCAAATAGAGGAATGTTGGCGAGCAATAATGCCCAAAAACTTTGAGCGCTGGTGACTTCCATTGCGCCGTTACGGGCTGGGCGCTGATAGACTTTGCCGGGGGGTGTGTCTTAAACGTTGCAGTAAAAAATGACTCCGAAAATTGCTGCGACTATGCCGGTAAGGGCGATCGTCAATCGCCAATTGGTTTCGCCGACTGAGAGAAAAGCGGTTGCGGCGGCGATCGATGGTAACACTGCTTCGGCGGCAAAAGAACCAAAGTTTCCCCAGCCGGCATAGATACCTTGAGCGAAGCCGATCTCTTCTGGGGGAAACCATTCGGTAACTAAGCGGATGCCAACCACGAATCCAGAGCCGACAATCCCCATTGCCAAACGGCTCAAAACCAACTGGTTGAAGTCTTGGGCACAGGCGAATGCCAGGGTGGGAAATGCTGCATAGACTAGGATTGAAGAGAAGGTGATGCGAGGCCCGAAGCGATCGAGCAACATACCAATAATAATGCTTGCAGGAATGGTGAGCGCTAGGTTGCACAGACTGATTATTCTCGCTTGCCCGATCGTCAAACCCAAATCTTGCTGCACCGTTGTGCTGAAGGGCGCGTAGTTGAACCACACTATGAATGTTAAGAAAAAAGCAAACCAACTCAGGTTCAGAATCCGAAAAGGCCCTTTGAATGATAAAAGCCCTTGAAGCATATTAAGTTATCCTAACAAATAATACAGATTATTAATTTTGAATTAATGTTGCGACGAAAAATTGTATCCGATGCTACTTTTTATTCAGAAAACTCAAACTAGCGCATCAATTTCGTGCAGATATCGTATTTGAGCTCCTATGCCTCAGCTATTTGATAATGCTCAGCAGGAAGCAATTTCCCAGATTTTGCTAGGATTTATCTATTTTGTCTTGCCCGTGGGTGTAGGTTTAAGTGTTTTTCTGCACGACAAATGCGTTCAGCAGCGCTCTGCTATTCTCAACAAGCCGATCGAGATTTTAGAGCAAGTTTGGAAGCAAACTCCTCAAGATTAGGAAATATCTCAATTCCGGTTGCATCAGAATTATTAGCCGAAATTAGGACACTCAAGATGCCGTTTCTGGCGCAATTAATCTGGCGCGCCAGAAACTGCATCTTGAGTCTCCTCGCTGATCATTCCGGCGCAGGCGGAATTGATACTCAAAACCAGAGCCCCGACTTGTTTGAGAAGTCGGGGCTCTAACAGCAAAAAATTTACTGACTAAAAGATTTAAATTTCTCCCAAATCTTCCATATCTTCTACATTTTCTACATCATCTACATCATCATCTACATCATCTACATCATCTACCTCATCTACCTCAACAGGAGCGACAGAATTAGCAGAAACCACAGCACCAGTTTCCAGTTTCTTTTTAACTAGCTGCTCAATTTCATTTTTGAAATCGATATTTTTCTCCATGTGCTGGATCACTTTGTCTCGTCCTTGAGCTATGTTTTCGCCGTTATAGCTATACCAAGAACCTTTTTTCAGAATTACTCCCATTTCGTCGGCCAAGTCAGTGAGACAGCCTAATGTAGAAATGCCTTTGCCGAATACAATGTCAAATTCGGCAATGCGGAAAGGCGGAGCAACTTTATTTTTAGCAACTTTAACTTTCGTGCGGTTGCCGTATTCTTCGGTACCTTTTTTCAAGCTTTGAATACGACGAATGTCGAGTCGCACGCTGGCGTAGAATTTGAGTGCGTTACCGCCGGTTGTGGTTTCGGGGTTGCCGTAAGTTATGCCGATTTTTTGTCGCAATTGGTTGAGGAAAATGACGGTACAGCCGGATTTGCCGATGTTACCGGTGATTTTTCGCAAAGCTTGGCTCATCAATCGCGCTTGTAAACCCATGTGGGAGTCGCCCATGTCGCCTTCGATTTCGGCGCGGGGGACGAGGGCGGCTACGGAGTCAATGACTACGATATCGACGGCGACGGATCGCACGAGTTGATCGACGATTTCGAGGGCCATTTCGCCGGTATCCGGCTGGGAAACTAAGAGATTTTCAATATCTACGCCTAATGCTGAGGCGTAGGTGGGATCGAGGGCGTGCTCGGCATCGACGAAGGCTGCGATACCGCCGGTTTTTTGGACTTCGGCGATCGCGTGGAGCGCTAGAGTGGTTTTACCCGAACTTTCTGGGCCATAAATTTCAATGACTCGACCTTTTGGCAAACCGCCACCCAAGGCGATGTCAAGTGTCAGGGCTCCGCTGGGGATGGTTTCTACCCTCATGCGAGTCGCGTCTCCCAGTCGGACGATCGCCCCTTTACCAAAGCTACGCTCGATTTGGGCCAGTACGGAAGTTAGGGCTTTTTGCTTTTCTGTGTTTTCAGTAGTTTTTGTAGAAGCTTCTTTTTTTGCCATTTTCGGTACGCGGGTAGACCCCTTGCGGAGCTTGTTGATTAACTGTACAACACGTATGTTAGCAGTTATTTTTGGGGTCTGGAGGTTCTGGGAGGATTTGGTTTAGAATTCTTGATTTTGCGGTGGTTGGGGCAGATCTGGCCCTGACGGGGGCTGTTGTTTAGAAGGTAAAAGGCGATCGGCAGAGGGTAGAATTATTGTCGGTTGGGATCTGTAGTGGGTATCGATCGCTCGCTTGAGTAAGGTTTAGCATGGTCTATAGTTCCTCTGGGACGATCGCCACAATAAGGACAAGCATGGCATCTACAACACCTCAAGACACATCTGTTAATCCCCAAAATCCCCGGTTGCTGATCAGCTTATTGGCGATCGGCATTTTACTAGG
>Ga0335395_10001418_pt1 | contig 15127 bp, 12 predicted proteins | sample MAT02_FD_205744 | JGI IMG/M metagenome (GOLD analysis project Ga0335395, IMG submission 205744) | Freshwater microbial communities from Lake Fryxell liftoff mats and glacier meltwater in Antarctica - MAT-02 (spades assembly) (version 2) ...
TTATGAAATTGCTCTCCTCTATGATATCGGAAATCAAAACCAGTCGTGGTGAACACCTCAACTGCGCTGAATTCCCAGCCATCATTACAAAAAATCAAGCAATGTGAGATTGTTGAAAAAAGTACGATTACAGGTCAACAGCGAATATTTTTGAATCACTTTTGAGACAGTGCGGGCGATCGCGCCGCAGGCCAGCCGACAAGCAGTCCCCCAAAAAATACGCAACTACAATTTAGCCGATCGCGCGCAGGCCAGGGAAATCGTCGCTGTGCCCGGATGTCCGATCGGGCTGGGTTCACAGGTTGAGCGTTTGGATCGACAGCGGCAGGTGAGGCCCCAGAATTCAAACAGTCTTGTGGGAAAATCAATAGCAGGATAGTTCCTAAACTGCTAAGATTTTTGAATAATAATCGGGAAAAATCAAGTCGGGTAAATTAGCCGTAATTCTGGTATGGGGCAAGAAGCGTCGCGCCTGATCGACCAGATCGCCCGATCGCCAACCAACCCAGATATCTCGATCTTACGGTCGATCGACCGGAGATGATAGCATCCAAGCCGCTTCCCCTGGTTCCAACCCGTAAACCCGCAGCGCCAACAACCGACTGCTGCAGCTTGTACCGGCAAGGGCGGAAGCAGGAGAAATATAGACTGCAAGACCAGACTCAGGCCCAAGTGCTGCTTCAAATTGTGTCTGCAGGGGTTACGCTAGTGAAGAAAAGAAAATAATAGTTGCGATCGAGACTTCATCAGTCTAAGTTGTAATTTCTTACCCTGTCGTCAAGCTCAACAGTTTTGAATTGTCTGGCAAACGAAACGCTTGGCACCGATCGCGCAAAACTCGACAGTCAAAGAACAGAGGTTTGACGGCAAAGCCCTTACAAATATGTAAACATTTTACCGATGGCTCGCCGGAGTAATCTTGCAGGAAAACCCATGTCTAGTATGCAAAACCAATTCACGGTTCACTTCTGGGGCGTTAGAGGTAGCATAGCGTCTCCCGGAGCCGAAACAGTACGTTACGGGGGCAACACACCCTGTATAGAAATGCGAGTGGGTGAGAGCCGCCTAATTTTTGATGGCGGTACTGGATTGCGGGTTTTGGGACAAACTCTCCTGTCGCAGATGCCCGTAGAAGCTCATATGTTTTTTACTCACTCCCACTGGGATCACATTCAAGGATTCCCATTTTTTATCCCCGCTTTTGTTAAAGGCAATTGTTTTCACATCTATGGGGCAGTGGCTCCTAATAAGGCTACGATCCAGCAGCGGCTCAACGACCAGATGCTTCACCCCAATTTTCCGGTGCCCCTGCAAATTATGGGGGCAGACCTGAAATTCAACGATATCGAAGTGGGCAAGCCGCTGGAAATCGGAGAAATCAAGGTGGAAACTGCTTTGTTGAACCATCCGGGGGAAGCTATGGGCTACCGGGTGAACTGGCGGGGCTATGCGGCGGCTTACGTGACTGATACCGAACATTTTCCCGATCGTTTAGACGAAAATGTGCTGTATTTGGCTCGGGATGCTGAGGTGCTGATCTACGATGCTACTTATACTGATGAGGAGTATTATTCGGAGAAGACCAGCAGGGTTGGTTGGGGACATTCGACTTGGCAGGAAGCCGTGAAGGTGGCAAAGGCTGCTAATGTCAAAAAGCTGGTGATTTTTCACCACGACCCGCAACACAATGACGAGTTTTTAGACAAGGTGGGAGAGCAAGTGGCTCAAAGGTTCCTGAACAGTTTGATGGCGCGGGAAGGTTTGTCGTTACAGTTGCTGCCTCCCGGTGAGATGTCTGAAGAGTCGGTGCAAGCGCCTAAAGTGCCTGTCTGATGGATTTGAGATGGCCAGATGGTTCTGAAATCTTGAGGTCGGAAATTTCAAATTGAAGTTAGGGCTGACTTTACTTAGGATCGAAAACTTAATAACTTAAACACCTCCTACAGTCCTCTATCCTGTAAGTTGCGAGATCGAAGGAGGCAGAGCCTCCGCACCTGCATTACCAGGCAGAGCGAAAGTAACGAGCAATCGCTTAAGTTATTAAATTTTCATTCCTTACCTAAAGACGAGAGAGCTCCGAGGCTCTCGCAACGCGAGAATCAATTTTTTAATCTCAAACCTCAAATCTCAAATCTCAAATCGACGCTTCGATCGCAATCGGGCTAAGTGTGTCAAAATCTTAAGCGTGTGGGTAACTTCTTCTTGTACCGCTGCTTTGACTCCAACTGCCGTTGCCTTGGGAAACTTTGATGGTTTGCACCTAGGGCACCGACAAGTCGTGCAGCCAATTTTAAATCGATCGTCTAAATCAAATTTTGCGACTGTTTCGGTGTCGGGGCAATCCTCGCGCTCAAACCCTGGCCAAGATGCAAATTTGGAAAGCAAACCTCCGGCAAGCTGGGACAACGACTCAGCAGCACCGCCCGATACAGCCGACAGCGGCCTTAATTTCAATGGTTCGATCGCCCTCGGTCAGGCTGTGGGTAACAGCTTTTCCGGGATAGATTCTGATGCGGTCGATCGGCTTTACAGCACTGTAGTGACATTCGACCCCCACCCGCAAGAATTTTTTACGGGTCAACCCAAAAAACTGCTGACACCTCTGGCCCAAAAGGTAGAATTGCTCGCAGCAATGGGCGTGGAACAACTGGTACTGCTGCCCTTCGATCGAGAACTGGCGGCTTTGAGTGCTTCTGAGTTTGTCGAAGAAATTCTAGTGCGGCAACTGCAAGCGAGTCGAATTAGCGTGGGGGTTGATTTTCGGTTCGGGCAGGGACGCGCGGGGACGGCTGTGGATTTGCAGTCGATCGCCTCGGGTTACGGTATTGATGTGACTCTTGTAACGCTGCACAATTGCGCTGAGGGCGATCGGATCAGCAGTTCTGCCATCCGGGAAGGTCTGGCATCCGGCGACCTCAGAAAAGCCAATCAGTTGCTTGGCAGACCCTACACTTTAGTCGGGACTGTGGTTGCGGGACAGCAACTCGGCAGGACGATCGGATTTCCTACTGCTAATCTCGAACTGCCGCCAGAAAAATTTTTGCCTTGTTTTGGCGTGTACGCGGTGCGAGTCTCGGTGAAAAATGGAGGAGAAAATATCAAAGATCCAAATTCTTCCTATAAGTGGGAAAATCCCCAATCTTTAATCGCCGAAAAACGGTCAAATTTATCATTCATAAATGGAGTGATGAATATTGGTCGCCGCCCGACGGTAGACGGTTTACAACTCACTGTAGAAGTTCACCTGTTAGATTGGTCTGGGGATTTGTACGGTAAAACCTTAAGCGCGAGTTTGGTAGAGTTTTTGCGACCCGAACAAAAATTCGCTTCTCTGGATGCTCTCAAAACTCAAATTCAGGCCGATTGCGATGTTGCTAGAAAAGTGTTAGCTGCTAATAATTAATAGCTAGCATTCGAGCGGTTCATTGTGTACATTACTGTTTTGCTTGGGCGATTGAAATCGCTACAACACAAACTTTCGTGCCTCTCTAAGAGACCGGGAATAAAAGAACGAGCAATCAACAATTAGCAATTAGCAATTAAGTAAATCAACCTGATTTAAGTTAAAATGCGGAACGCTAAAAAGCTGGCTGTGTATTTGTTTTTCCTTCTTCCTTCTTCCTTCTTCCTTCTACCTTCCTCTCTAAGAGACCGGGAATAAAAGAACGAGCAATCAACAATTAGCAATTAGCAATTAAGTAAATCAACCTGATTTAAGTTAAAATGCGGAACGCTAAAAAGCTGGCTGTGTATTTGTTCTTCCTTATTCCTTCTTCCTTCTTCCTTCTTCCTTCCTCTTTAAGAGACCGGGAATAAAAGAACGAGCAATCAACAATTAGCAATTAGCAATTAAGTAAATCAACCTGATTTAAGTTAAAATGCGGAACGCTAAAAAGCTGGCTGTGTATTTGTTCTTCCTTATTCCTTCTTCCTTCTTCCTTCTTCCTTCTTCCTTCTTCCTTCTTCCTTCTACTTAAAAATCAGGGATATGAGAGAACATATTGAGCGGCTCAAACAAAATCTAGGCAAGACGATAGTTGGCAAAGCGGATGCTATTCGCTTGGTGCTTGTAGCCGTGCTTTCGGGCGGGCACGCGCTGCTGGAAGATGTGCCTGGTGTGGGAAAAACGCTGCTGGCGAAGTCTTTGGCGCGATCGATAGATGGCAAGTTTCAGCGGATTCAGTGCACTCCCGATTTGTTACCGACGGATATCACGGGTACTAATATTTGGAATCCGCGCAGCGGGGAGTTTGAGTTTTTGCCTGGGCCAGTTTTTGCTAATGTTTTGCTGGCGGACGAAATCAATCGGGCGACGCCGCGTACTCAGTCGGCTTTGCTGGAAGTGATGGAAGAAAAGCAGGTGACGGTAGACGGAATTTCTCGGACTGTTCCCGCGCCGTTTTTTGTGATTGCGACTCAAAACCCGATCGAATATCAAGGCACTTTTCCGCTACCGGAAGCGCAGATGGATCGGTTTACTTTGTCTTTGACTTTGGGCTATCCGGCTGCGATGGAAGAGTTGCAAATGTTGGAACGGCTATCTGATCCTTTTGCTGTGGAGGATTTGCAGCCTTGTATTTCTTTGTCAGAGGTGCAGGAATTGCGCCGTTTGTGCGCTGCTGTTGCAGTGGAAGGTTCTTTGAAGCAGTATATTGTTGATTTGGTGCGATCGACCCGCGAGGATGAAGAGATTACTCTGGGGGTGAGTCCCCGGGGTGCGGTAGCTTTACACCGCGCGTCGCAGGCTTTGGCGTTTATTTCCGGGCGGGATTATGTTACCCCGGATGATGTGAAGGATTTGGCGCCCCACGTACTTTCTCACCGGTTGATTCCGGCGGGGGGAAGGAGGGCTAAGACGATTGTTGACAAGTTGTTGCGATCAGTTCCTATTCCTTAAAAAGCATTGGGATTAATATTATCCACAGTGAGGACACGGCAATGCCGTGTCCCTACAATTAATCAGGCGATGGTGACATCCGAGTGGAGTTCGTGATTATTTTGAGGTAGGGAAACGGCATTGCCGTGTCCTGAGTTGCTTGTTTTATCGGGAGAAAGATTGATTATTTTGGAGGAAACGGCATTGCCGTGTCCGACTTGCGTTTTTAAATCACTCAATAGCACTCTCAAATAGTGCAACTAATTTTTTAGCCTCTAAATCAACATTATGTTGTTGAGCAACCCGTTCTGCTCCTGTTTTCCCCATTTGTTCTAGCTTTTCTAAAGGTGCTTCCAATGCCGCGCGCATCGCCACAGCTAATGCTTCTACGGAACCGGGAGGAACTAACCAACCACAAACACCGGGTTCTACGAGTTCGGGGATGCCGGCAACATAGGTGCTAATTACGGGCCGATTGAGAGCGAGGGCTTCCATAATTACGACGGGTAAACCTTCGGCAAAACTCGGCAATACCATTGCGCGGGAAGCTAAAATTTCTTGCTGAACTCGATCGCCACTGGCCCAACCGGTAATTTCTATATAATTTTGCAGGCCGAGTTGTACAATCTGCTGTTCAATTTCAGCCCGTAGCGGGCCGTCTCCGACAAATACCAATTTAAACTCTAAGCCTTCAACTGCTAGCTTGCTGGCGGCTTCTAGCAGTAGCAAATGACCTTTTTGTTCGCTGAGCCTGCCGACACAAACTAGGCGGGGTGCTGCGGGTATGGGGACGTGCGGGTGAGCTAAAAATGCTGCATCGACTCCGCAGTGTATGACGTGGATTTTTGACCAATAAGTGCGATCGCACCACCGAAAGAGCTGACTTTTGCCGAAGGAACTGACTGCTGCTACAAAGGTCGATCGTTTAATTTTTTCATCTAAGGAAAGAAGTGTAGCTTTATCAAATTCTTCGGGGCCGTGAACGGTGAAGCTGTAAGTGGGGCCGCCAAGGACGCGACACAGCATGGCAACTGTTGTGGAATTTGTACCGAAGTGAGCGTGAACGTGAGTTGTACCGGCTTCTGCAAACCAATTTAAGAGAATGCAAGCTTCTGCTAAATAAGCTAGATGCAGCAAAATCCCCCGTTCCGAGTGCCAGCCAACTTTGAACATTAACTGCAAAGCTTCGAGGAATCGAATTGGTCTAGTTGCGGCAGTGCGGATCAAACCCCAAGCTAGGCCCTGTACGCCAACTCCTAGGATGACTTTGGTCAGTTCTTGCTCTTGTTTGTCTGCGCCGTCTACGAGTTCTGATTCGCAGGATCTGATGGAGTAACGCCCGACTTTGATGCCGCAAGTTTCGACGGCTAGGAGTTCTCTGCGGACGAAGCTGTGGCTGACTTTGGGGTATTGGTTGACTAGATAGGCGATGTTCATGAAGGGGGAGAAATTTTTATGGTAAAGCTCTAGATTAGTCTAGCTTTATGGATGTGCGGGGCGATCGTTTTTGGTGGGATGGGGGCGGTGGGGGCGATCGCAGTTTCAATTTTTCCTTGCGACGAAGCTGGTAAAAACCAACACTACTTCAGATATATCTCTTCTTTCTTAATCCAATCTTCTTCTGTATCTTTAGCTAGGTCATCAATATTTAAGCCTGTCTTTTTAGCTTCCTCAAATTTTTCTTTATACTTGTGAATGAGTTCCCACTGAGAACCCACTTTATAAACGTTATTCTCTACAGTTTTTATGATACCAGTCTTCCACATAGGCAACAAATATCTTTGATTGAATTCTTCAGCATTAGGAACTTGTCCTAAAAGTTCCCATTGACTACTACTCTGCATCAGATGGCTGTAGATACGATCGTAATGTAATTGCTCCTTACCAACAATTTTTATGACTTCCTCAATTAAGGGACTTAAAACCAGAGGGATAACGGGTAACTCGACCCAGTAACCATCTTCAGCAGTAAATCTGACGCATTTCTCAGCATATTCATTTATGGCTTGAACATAGTACAGCCGCGCCATAACACTAGATAAAGTGGCTGCTAATTGCAAGGCAAAATTAATCACATTATTACCGCCAGTCAGATTGCTCCATACTTCCTTCCCTCGGTTTCCTGGATTGTCAAGCGCAGCTACTACTTTAATAATACGATCGTAAGTTAACTCAGTATTGCGAAGATCTACTTCACACCAGAAAATATCGCCTTTCTCTCTTTTATGCTGTTTGCCACAAATATTTGACCAATCTATTTTCAGTAATTTTTTTAGTTGTGCTTGCATTGGCAGGCTCAATTCTTGTTTCGGATTTTTGGTAACTCTGTTAATTGGATTATCCACATAATACAAGTCATCTTGAGTATCCGATCCCTTCAAAACTTCTTGAGTTGTGAAAATTACGATTCCCTGAATATCACCTTTTTCATGAGGGTTTTGCGTTGCCTCACCCGAACGAGAAAAAAATTCTAAATCGTCTGTATTCCCGCGTTGGTAACGATGAGCAAGATAGGAAATAGGCCCGGTAACAGATCCTGGTGATAAACCCAAGCCCATTAAGTGGTAAACTCCCATACAAACCTCCAATTAAATTACTTTAAGATCAACTGATCGAAACGATTTCTGTTTGACCCATCCCCAACCGAGTTTTCATCCCCGTACTACCAAAATTAGCGTACTGAATGAGAAGGTTAGCAACATTTGCTAGTAAAGGTTCAGTGCGACTCAAAACTTGTAATGTCACATTACCCGTAAATCCATTTACACAACCCTTGGGAAGGCTGAATAAACGGCTTTGAGTATTGTGATATTTGAGGGCGATCGCCTCATTCAAATATACTAACAGTTCATCGCCACCTAAATACACAGGGGCAAAATGATTCCAACGCTCTAGCCAACTGCGAAACATCAAAATTGGTACAGGTAAAGGTAAATGAGTGCGACATTGAGCAAACGCCGTAGGAGTTACAAAACTTAACTGAAATTTTCTCATTGGTTCTGGCTCAGTTGTAATTATGGTGTGATATAGACTTTCATAACTGCTAGTTTTATCTTCTCGGTTAACGACATCAAACTTTGCTCCAAAAAGCTCTATTGATGAAGACAAATCTAGATCTATAATTGCCTTTGCTGTCTGTTCTTGTAGCCCACATAGTGATAACTTATAAAAATTGTCAGGACTGAAAGTTAAAAAATCCTTAGAAGCAAAACAAGAGCCAACTATCCCTGAGTAAGTAACGGCAGGAATTATATTATCACCCATAACCAAGTGCATTTGCTTATGCAATATTTTCGCTAACTCCAATCCATAGGAGCGAGGTATAGTTGCTGATTCTGATGTAGTTAATATCCAGGTTGAGCGAATTAACATATAAATTACAAAGGTGTAAGATTAACCCATCCTAAAGTTTGTTTTATGGGATGGTCTCGATCGGCAATCACTGCGGTACGCCTAGACTTTGGAGATTCCGAGCTACTTGTTTGTTTGCCACAAGCATTGCGGATAGCATATCTAGTTTGTTCTTGAAAATGTAAGCCTACCGTAGTTCCTATCATCCCGCTTCCCCAACCTAATCTTAGATTATAATTGCTAGGTGAGGCATAAAAGTTACGAATAGAGCTAAAATCCAGTCTTGGCTGAGTATCTGTGATGCTGCTCCAGTATTTTTGCTCATATTCCCACTGAGCTTGTGCAAATTCATGACAAATTTCTATGATACCTTCTACAGTTTTCAGTTGAGATGGTAATTGCATACTTTGCTCGTGCTGAAATCTATCCAACATTTCTGTATCTATGCAAAGAGTAAATTCAGTTTGCATATTCCAAATCATCTCTATATAATTACTCGCACGAAATTCGGCTATTCGTTGATTATGATTTTCTTTAAAGCTAGACGAAATAACTTCAGCTACAACAGGTAAGTTCACCTCATCATCAAAATTAATTAGCAGTGGTGCAGAGTCAGCCACCTTGATTGCTCTCATAAAATCTGTATTAGGAGTATTTGGTTCTCCAAATCGCCTATTTTCAAAATTGAGCCTAAAATTAGAAAATAAATAGCTATTCATCGATATCTTTTTATCGTTAGCTATTTTGAGCATTTGCTCGTCGTCTAAAGCTATTTTTTTGTCAGAAAGTTGCTTTGGCCTCAGTTCTCTTATTTTTTGCTCAATCTCGCTGACTCTTGTTGGTGCTTGATGTTTAAGTAAGTAGTAGGCGATCGCAGTTCTTATTGCTCCTTTGATTGATGAACCGGGAATGTATATTTCTGCAAAACCATTCCGAATCATCGGGGCTATCTCCTTTGTAATTGGCTGATTTACCCATTTTTGACTAATGCCATTTTCAGGAAATATTTCCTGCTTGTCTAACCATTTTGAGCCAAGAGCTTTGTCATAAAGTTGTTTGATTTTTTCGAGTATATCTTTTATATCTCTGCTTTGATTAAAATCTTTCGTTGTAATTACTTGGATATACTGTTGTGAGAGCTTTTTATAGTCTTCAAAATATCCACTATCTAGTTTTTTTGAGCTGATTTTTCGCTGTAAAGCTTGAGGCTTTTCTTGAGACTTATGAAGTTTTTCTGAGTTGTGCAATGCCTCTGCTAAAGCTGTTTGATTGGGAACATATATTTTACTATTTTCTTGAACATACTCAAAGAGATTTAAAGCCCATGCTGCTCCTATTCCGATATGAATCAGAGGGCTAGTTAACCGAACACGTCTACAATTGTAGTTGCATTCTTGATAAGCATTCAATTGAGCTAAAGCAGGACGAGAGTCATTGCTCATAATGTTTATTCTGATGGGTTGATTGGCAGACTAACACTGATACCACTGCGATATATTGAGTGATTGGCTTTAAAGTCCTTTGGCGTTACATCAGCTAATTCACCTTGGGGTAATATTGGAAAAACTGAGCCTTCAGCAAACATCCGTATAGATTGGCGGCGTAACTGACGACCAGAGAAAGGAGATGCAATCCAGCCACCTCGCGCCATAATTTCGTAATAAGCAGATTCTCTGAGTAGTCCATCTGGAAGAGTTTTTTCCCAGTACAAGCTAATTAAGCAGTAATGCGAGTTAATTAGATTAGATGGTTTCAAGATGTCTGTCCACAAGTTATCTAATTCTAACCATTCAGCCTCAAATCTGCCAGCACCACTAGATCTTTCTCCTCCTATCCCTTCCTCTCCCAAAAGCTCTAAGGAAATTTTTAGGTTTTGTTCTAGTCTTTGATCAAATGAATGGGGAAAAGAGATGAGGAAGTACAAACCTGCGTCTTCATCTTTTTCAGGTTCCCTGTGAAACTTGACAAAACCAGTATGATAGAAGTTCGTTGCTCTATTAGTTCGATCTACTGCAACTTTAGGAACTAGGTCAAATTTAAAAAAATTACTGTAGTCGAAAGTTCCAGTCTTGTACAAATCTCCATTTTTATCAATGTCCTTTTTATTTCGAGCTTGAGATTTAGTAATTAACTCATCCCGATCGTCTTCTGTGAAACCTGTCTCAGTTTGATACCAACGATTCCAAATCTTCAAGGGTAAGTAATTGAGTTTTTTGTAAACCTTAGCAAATTCTAAATCATCTTCTTCTGAACTACCTGGATATCCCTTGGGAAATGCCAAGGGTCGAGGCAGGTAATAAGTGTATCGATTGCCTTTGCGCCTATAAATGAAAGTAGAACTAACGCGAAAGGCTAATTCAGGATGCTCTTCGTATCCCTTTAGTAATTGCCCTACTGCTTCTTTGCCAAATAACTTCGCATAAGCACTAATCCATGCACTAAACAGCGTATCAGAGCGTACCCGTTCGCTTGTCTGTTCTAAACCAATGCCTAGTTCGCCAAAGTGAGCAAGATTGCGACCAAAATTAAGCCTAACTAATTTCCAACACATTTTACACCTATTCTATTTATTGCTTCCTAGAAATAATTGCTGAACGTTGCTTTTTTTACCATCGAATAGTCCCAATAGTTGTCTGATGTTTTTCGGTGGTTTTTCCATTGAACTGTCAAATTTATGACCACCTCCAGCAATCTTGGAGTAATCGTGATAGCACAGATCGAAATCCTCAAATTTTACTTTGCCATAGCCTCTCGAACCATGTCCGCCAAGAGCATCGTCTTCTAAGATAGCCAGAGCGATCGCTAAATTTTGAAAGTCTTTGACAGCTTCTTCCTCGTTTTCAACAGTATAAACTATTTCTAACTTAAATCTAGCCCCTTTCGGCACTCTCTCAATTTGTCTGGGATTGGCTGCTGCTGTTATTCTATCGATCCCATTCTCGAATTTTCGCTCAGTCAAAAATAAGCCCGTATCAATTTTTTCGAGTTTTTTAACAGAGTTTTCTTGTAAATGAGAATCGCGAACAATAAGACGAGCAGGAGCATTTTGCCCTTTAATTTTTTTATATAACTCGCCACTGCTATTTTCTTTGCCTAAACGACCTTCTTTAACTATATTTTTGGTTTCTCCTGCTTCTTGCACTTCAGAAGCTTTTATCCAGCAGTCTTTGCCAGTTGAACCAAACAGGCGAGAGAGTTCACAAGTAGCAGCCCCATCATAAAAAATGAACTGTGATGACTGTCGAGAATTTCCTTTAATTTCCGTAAATCCGTTTAACAAGTCATCACTCTCATAACGCCAAACTCCGCCAGATTCGCGATTTAGAGGTTTGTTTAAAAAACGTTCTAAAATTGAACGGAGTTTGCCTTTAACTGAAGATCCAGGGATGTAAGGATAATCAGTAATTGGATCGCGAACAACCCACTTGTCAATACCACCAATATCTCGATTACCTTCGACACCGCCAATGTGAAGTCCCGTTTCAACAACTATAGTGCTGTTGATATGTAGTTTACCCAATAAGCGCTTTTGTTCTATTGATGCAGGCATAATTATTCTCCTCCGGCTGCTTTGTGATAGGCAATAATAGATTCAATCAATTGAAAGAAACGTTCAAAGTCTTCTGAGTCTTTAACTTTGTCAATAGCAGCATCCATAACTTCTTTTAGGGGCTTAATAGCATCCTGTCGAGCAGAAGCATAAGCAAGTTTTTGTTTGAGTAGAACCAACTCAGCGTCTATTGTGGGCAAATCTGTTAGAATAATTCCTCCTGAATCAATGGTTTTATTTTTGATTTGTACTTTTATCTCTACTTTAAGACGATTAACTGTATCTAGAAATTTGCGAATTTGGTTAGTCTTTAAGCCTCGACCTTTAATATATTTTCCAAATTCTTCAGCCTCTTTAACTAAAGTCCGAATCGGATAGTATTTGAGATCTCCTTTTAGCTCGGTTATGGTTTTAACAATTTGTTTGACAATATCTGTTTTGTCACTATCTGTTTTGTCATTAAGTTTAGGATGGGGACTGTTCATAATGCATTACCTAGAGCGAGTGAGTAGTTCAATCCAAGTAGCGATCGCCCGAAAGTAAGGCGCGTTACGAGGGTTCATCAGAGATTGACGAACGGCAATAAAATCTTTGTCATTATGTAATGATTTGGGCAGTCTTGATAAAGCATAGGCTAACTTGGGTAAATGTAAGTAATAGCGAACACCATTTTTATTTTCCTCTTTTTCCCTATCTTTGTCCATCTGCTTGAGAATTTGCTCTTGGGTTGCAGCCGCATCCAATAGCCTGCGAATGAAACTGCGAGAATAGTCAGAAGAAATATCAAGCTTATTAGTCAAGATTTGAGTAAAACTTAAAATATCAAATATTTCAGGTTTCGCCTCTTTTTCAAGATAGCGCTCTTTCTGGGAATCAAAACGAAATGATTTATCTTCTATCCGATCTGCTATATTTACCCACTCTCCCCATTTAAACACTTCTCCAAACAATCCCAAACAATCTCTACCGTTTCCCTTAGCAGCTTCCTCAGCATCTCCACAACTTCTAGCAGTTTGATAGAGAGGATACTTGATCTCATTAATACTAATGCCCCCAGACAGAGTAATATCTTTATTCCATCCAGTATATTCTCGAAAACATTGATAAGTATCAAAAGCAAAATCAACTATTTCATTCCAAGCACCGCTGATAAATAGGTCATCGCCTCCGGCGTAGATAAATAGTAAATCTTTGCGATCTTTTTCGGTTAAATATTTGGCATTTTTTAACGTTTCACCCATCTTGCATGGAGTGATAAAATTCTTTTGCCGATCTTCTGCCAAACTATTGAGATAAACTTTAAAGAAATAACTCATTTGGCGAGAAAGTCCGGCTAGTCTCGGTAAAGAATGTTTTTCACCCAAACCTTTAGCAAAAATTTTTCCTAGATTGTCCACGTCCATCCGTAAATAACCAATTCTCTTAATTCCTTCAGATAATTCGGCTAGTTCCTCACCGCGTATTGTTTGATTATAGTCATCAATACTTTTAGCAGCATAGTTACCTAATAGCAGAGGCGCGGCTTTGTCAAAGTGACGAAATTGGTAATGTTCTATTTCCCAGTCATTAACTAACAAAGCTGTACCAGCATCTCTGATGATCTGTTTCCATTTGGGGAAGATATGATAGTAGATATTATTACCTCTACCAAATTTAAAATGAATTGTGTAGACTTTTCCTTCTATTTGCTCCAGAGAAGAGCGAATAATAGCTTTTACTCCGAGTAATTTACCTCCCAACTCGAACATTGCTCGACAAGTGAGACAAGCAATTACAGAATCATCTTCATATTTATTCAGTTGCTTTAAATCTTCAGTATCATCTCGATGGCATACCCGACATCTCTGTTCATAGCTAACTTTAGGGGTAAGTAAGTTATCAATTTGGTCAATAAATTTTCGAGATTTTTGTTTATTGACTTTCTTAATTACGTTGTCCCAATTTCCGGCAAAGCTCTTATTGCTGACATTGACGACAGGAAAAGATTCTGATGCCAAACCTAAAAATATTTTACATTGAAATTCGTCTTTGAGCCATTGATTAAAAGTTGACTTAACTGTCTCAACAGCATTTTCAGTATCTGCGGTTGCAGGTGCTAACAAATATAAGTTTCCACCTCCAGAATAAATAACACTGGTGCGAGGCAAATTCAGTTCTTCCAAAAGTTGCTGTACGATTTCTTCAGCTACTAATTCTAGATAAAAACTTCGAGCACGGAGAGATTTCAGCGCACCATCAGAGGAAATGGTGTAAATAAACTTTTGAATTCCAGATAAATCGCCAGCAATTAAACTGATATCTTCTGCTTCTGGATTATTGACTAAAGCAGATGCTACGGCCGCAGTCGATCGCGCGATATCTATTAAAGCAATATCTAACTCGCCAAAGCTGAGACAAGAACCATATTTATCTAAAATTAAAGTTAGCAGTGATAAATTTTGCCAATCTTCTGCCTGAAGCTTTTCCAACTCCTCTTTGACGGATTTTTTATATTTTTCTAAATCTGGTGATTCTGTTGATGGATAAGGAATAGATGGGTAACAATCATCCTGAGCTTCGATCGCCACTGCCGGACAATAGTGCTGCTGATTTTGCTCTTGACTATCTCTGATTTTTACAGCGTCAAATAGCAAGTGCAAATAATTTATTTGTGTATTTTCATGCCATGATAAAAAGTTTTTTGCGTTAGTGACGGCTTCATCCTGTAGGGATATCTGCCAAGGCAACTTAACATCCGCCCAACCAGCTAAAACGCAGATAGCTTCCTGGATAACTTGCAGAGCAACTTCTTGAGATGTCATATCTAAAACTTCCTCTATTACCTAGCAAACTATCAATCAACTAAGTCACCCAAATTATACTCTGGATTGTGAGTAATTGCAATTACATATTTTCCCAACTTCGGATCGAAAACTCCAACTGCACAGTAAAGACGAGAAACCTTGTGCGCCAAAACACAAGCCACAGGTAAAGATGCGGGCTAGTTAAGTTTAATTAACCGCCCTCCCGATAACTCCCCAGAATTACTCATTTCATCCAAACGAGCCGCTGCATCTCGCACAATGCGATCGTTTTGAGCCTGCTATCCAAATTCAACCTTTAATACTTACCCTAAAGTTCTACTATCTTGTAAGTAGCCATCACCTCTTCCCATTTGGTCTCCCCAATTATTGCATCTTATCGGAAAACCCCCCTTCCGACACAACGCCCGTTGCATTTCCTCCAACACGCCGATCGCAAATTGAGGTTCGCGCCCTTCGCCCCAAGCCAGACACCAAGCAATACCGATCGCAATACTTTCCATATGCAAACCACTCCAAATCCGGTGTGACAGCCCCAGATTGCCTCAA
>Ga0335395_10001419_pt1 | contig 15118 bp, 9 predicted proteins | sample MAT02_FD_205744 | JGI IMG/M metagenome (GOLD analysis project Ga0335395, IMG submission 205744) | Freshwater microbial communities from Lake Fryxell liftoff mats and glacier meltwater in Antarctica - MAT-02 (spades assembly) (version 2) ...
ACTTTCATGGTTGTTTTCAATTTATCCTTATTCTACACTGTTTTGCGATCGCGCGATCGCCCAAATCCCCAAAAGTCGTAGCGTAGCGGGGCGTAAGCCATCGCCCAAATCCCCAAAAGTCGATCGCACATAACCATCCCAAACGTTGCATTCGAGGAGACGGCAGTGCCGTGTCCCTACCGTAAAATGTCGAATTGCCCGATCGCATAACCACCATCCAATTCATTGTAGGGAAAGGGAAATTTGACAAAATTGGATATTTCTGCTATAATTATCTGAAACAAATCGCAATTAAAGCTCAACTATAAATGTATGGAAGCTGTAATTGAAAGCATTGTAGGTAAGCTGCGTTATTTAGGTAAACCGCAGCTAGAAGTTGTCCTTAATTTTGTTGATTTCCTAACTTGGCAGTCAGCGCCTGGTCAGTCATCAAAGGTAAGTGATTCTGATGCAGAAATTAGCGATCGCGATTTTGAGATACTTTTAGATGAATTGGCTGATGATTTTATTCAAAGTCTGGGAAATAATGTGCCAGTGCTATCAGATTTTGCCATAAGTCGTGAAGGTATCTATGAGGAGCATCATAGAAGAGACGGCGGTTGAAACCGCGTCTACACAGGCAAAACCCACCTCCGTGGGTTGAAGATAATTTTTCTGAGTCCACGGAGGTGGACTTCGTTTGTGTAGCCGCGGTTTCAACCGCCGGGTGCTAATGATATCAACCCTCAAATCAATTTCCCAACAACTCCTGAAACCGGACATCGCCGCGAATCCCATCAAAATTGCACCCAGAAGAGACGGCGGTTGAAACCGCGTCTACACAGGCAAAACCCACCTCCGTGGGTTGAAGATAATTTTTCTGAGAAGAGACGGCGGTTGAAACCGCGTCTACACAGGCAAAACCCACCTCCGTGGGTTGAAGATAATTTTTCTGAGTCCACGGAGGTGGACTTCGTTTGTCTAGCCGCGGTTTCAACCGCCGGGTTCTAATGATATCAACTTTTCTAAGCCCGATCGCCCATTTCCCGATCGCCCATTTCCCGATCGCCCGATCGCACATTTCCCCCAAAATCGCCCATTCCCCGAAAGAACGCCCGCCCGGATGCGACAATCGGATGTAACCACCGACAACACGGCAAAGTCGGACACCGCACCGTGCCGTATCCCTACCGCAAAAAATCATCGCAAATTTGTCTCAAACATCGCCCAAATCCCCCATTCCCTCCAAACGCAGGAAATGCACCCGGCCCGACGCATCGCCCGCTACAACTGTCACTCCATCAGGAGCAAAAGCACAGCCTTTAAACGCACCATCTCCGCTGAAACTAGCAACCTCTTTGCCGCTGAGCAAATCCCAAATTTTCAGGGTTCTATCATCTGAAGCGGAAATTGCGGTTAGGCCGTTGGGTGCGATCGCCACTGCATTTACCCAGTCACTATGACCCGTGAGAGTTTTCAGTTCCCGGCCTGTCTCGGTGTCCCAGATTGTCAGGGTTTTATCATCGGAAGCGGAAATCGCGGTTTTTCCGTCTGGTGCGATCGCCACTGCTTTTACCGATTCACTATGACCCGTGAGAGTTTTCAGTTCCCGGCCTGTCTCGGTGTCCCAGATTTTCAGGGTATTCTCCCATAAAGCCGAAATCGCTGTTTTGCCGTCGGGTGCAATCGCCACTGCATTTACCCAGTAAATATGACTGGTGAGAGTTTTCAGTTCCCGGCTTGTCTCGGTGTCCCAGATTGTCAGGGTATGACTCGATGAAGCGGAAATCGCTGTTTTGCCGTCGGGTGCGATCGCCACTGCTTGTACCGAGTAACTATGACCCGTGAGAGTTTTCAGTTCCCGGCCTGTCTCGGTGTCCCAGATTTTCAGGGTTTTATCCTTGGAACCCGAAATCGCTGTTTTGCCATCGGGTGCGATCGCCACTGCTCTTACCAAGTTACTATGACCGGTGAGAGTTTTCACTTCTAAGCCTGTCTCGGTGTCCCAGATTTTCAGGGTATGATCCGATGAAGCCGAAATCGCTGTTTTTCCGTCGGGTGCGATCACCACTGCTTGTACCGCACCACTATGACCCGTGAGAGTTTTCAGTTCCCGGCCTGTCTCGGTGTCCCAGATTTTCAGGGTATCATCCGAGGAAGCCGAAATCGCTGTTTTTCCCTCGGGTGCGATCGCCACTGCATTTACCGAGTAACTATGACCCGTGAGAGTTTTGAGTTCCTGGCCTGTCTCGATGTCCCAGATTTTCAGGGTATGATCCCTGGAAGCGGAAATCGCGGTTTTTCCGTCTGGTGCGATCGCCACTGCCCTTACCCTGTCACTATGACCCGTGAGAGTTTTCAGTTCTGAACCTGTCTTGGTGTCCCAGATTTTCAGGGTATAATCCTTTGAAGCCCAAATTGCTGTTGTTCCGTCGTGTGCGATCGCCACTGCTAGTACCCCGCCAGTATGACCCGTGAGAGTTTTCAGTTCTGAGCCTGTTTCGGTGTCCCAGATTTTCAGGGTTTTATCGTCTGAAGCGGAAATCGCTGTTTTGCCGTCCGGTGCGATCGCCACTGCTGTTACCGCGTTACTATGACCCGTGAGAGTTTTTAGTTCTGAGCCTGTTTCGGTGTCCCAGATTTTCAGGGTTTCATCCGATGAAGCCGAAATCGCTGTTTTGCCGTCCGGTGCGATCGCCACTGCACTTACCGAGTCACTATGACCGGTGAGAGTTTTCAGTTCCCGGCCTGTCTCGGTGTCCCAGATTTTCAGGGTATGATCCCTGGAAGCGGAAATCGCGGTTTTTTTGTCCGGTGCGATCGCCACTGCATTTACCCAGTCACTATGACCCGTGAGAGTTTTCAGTTCCCGGCCTGTCTCGGTGTCCCAGATTTTCAGGGTCAAATCCAAGGAAGCCGAAATCGCGGTTTTTCCGTCGGGTGCGATCGCCACTGCACTTACCCTGTCACTATGGCCGATAAGCGTCCGCAGCGCACCTTCATTTGCCCGTTCTAAACTAGCCTTCAAAGGCCGAAACCAAGGACAATCTTTCCACTCCTTTGCTTGTCCCAGCATCCCCTGAATCTGTGGCATTTCAAAATCCAACAACCTCCCCAACAACTGCCCTGCAAGCTGTGTTTTATCCTTCTCCAAAACGTGCGCCGACTTGCGAACTGCCCCTTGAATCAATCTCAGAGTTTGACTTTGCTCCTCCGACAGCAACACATCAGAAATTCTCGCCAAATCGTAATCATCAATTAGCGCTTGTACCCCCAACAATTCCAGTTTCATCTCAATAAAACCGAAATCCGTCAACCAAGCGCAATAACGGTCAACCTTCCCCCGTTTCGCAAATCTCTTCGGTTGGTATTTCAACAGCAAATCTCGATCTTCCTGACACTGCTGCGCCAACCACACACCTAAATCGCTCATAGTGGCGCTCCTCCTGTAGAGTTATCGCTAATGTCATCGTTAATGTCATCCAGTGTTATTCCCGCCGACTGCACAGTTTCATCCGCTTCCAGAAACTGCCGAAAACTATTGTGATAGATAGTGTATCGAGTTTCCTTCCCTACTTTCTCATGTCGCAAAAACGAATTCCATTTTCCGAGCACCTGCTGTACTTTCATAACATTTTTCTCGCGGGCAGATTTAGCCAACCAGCGACAAGAAACAGGTTCCTCTGCTTGCGACAGGAAATAGATGATCCTAACCTTCAATTCCAGCAGAGGATCGTCTTCCCTGTCCATCATCTGTCCCCAGTGTTTTTGATAATATTCCTCCAAACCCGCTGGCAAATCGTTTAAATTCACATCATTGTACGTGCCGCCTTCAATCTCATCAAGTACGTGGCGGAGGTAGATAAATTTCTTTTCGCTTTTTTCAGCTACCGCCCTCACAAACTGTTCCCGCTGCAAATTTCGAGCTTTAATCCAATCCTGAATTAACTGGCTTCTCTCCGTGCGTTTTGCCAGATAAGCCTTGACATCTTCCAGACTTTCTGCACTGTATTTCATTAAATCAAAAACCGTCTTGTTAGCTGTCGGCATTGTCAGAAATTCCGGTCGCTTGGAAACAATAAAATAAACGTTATCCGGCAAATCATTAGGCAAATACGAAACATTGCTACCGCTAGTTTGAGCCTTCCAATCAACTTCATCCAGGGCATCCACCACAAAAATTATTTTTTTGTCCCTGCTAGACTTAGCGCTAACTTCCTTCAGCAAATCACATAGAAAGATGTTATTTTTCAGGGCATTTGTCGGCAGTCGCGGATACTTATCTTTAAGGCCAAAACCTTCAATCAACTGAGTGCAAGCATTTTCCAAAAAAGTTTCAGCGCTGACAATCCCGTCCGGTTGCGAGTTGAAATGAGTAATGCAGCGGCGCTTCAACATCACGACACAAGCAGCCATAATCGCACTTTTCCCGACACCCGGTTCTGCCTCCAAAACAAAATAGCCATTCCGTTTTGTCTTCAGAAACTCATTAATTGCTTCAAACACAAATTTCCGACCTGTGAAATCTTTAATTCTGTCCTGAATAATCGTCTCTGACTTAACGGGAATCGGCAAACCGGGTGCAGTAGGATCGATATATCTTTCCAGCAATGCCCGAATCTGCGCCAAATCATCGCGGATGCCAATTTCCATCGCGCCCAATTTCGCCATCACTTGACAAATATGTTCGCGAGTCGCCACCGCCTCCAACTTGTCCAGAATCTCCCGATTTTGCAGCCCCAAATCCTTGAGATCCGCCAAAGCAATTTGGTGCAAATTCAACAGCATCGCCGCAAACTTTTCTCCTCCATGCGCCGCATCTTGTTTCAGCACTTCCCGGTACGCCTTCGGAAAAGTTTCGTACAGTCTTTGCGCCACAAAATCCACGATCTCTGCATCAAAGGATTTCCCCTCGCTGCGGGCGAATTCCCCGATGAATCTTGCCCAATCTGCCGGTGTCAATCCCGTCACCCGATCGAACTCCGCAGCATCCGCCGAAAAAATCAGAGTCAGTTGCTCTTCGGAAATATTTAAACTCCTTGACAAATCGGCCGCTTGTGTGTTGATATTCAGCCAATATTCAGGAGTCTTCTCCGCTAATCGATCTAAATCCCCGGCAGACGAATTTTTACTAAGGGCTAGTGCGATAAACTGAGGAGACTTAGTAGCAACATTTTTGAGAATATAGCCGATCGCCTCACCAGCAGCCTTACTCAAATCGTGATTATCCAGAATATTCGGATTTTTTGCCAATTTTTCAGCCATCCGATTCCCCAAATCATTAGCCGCAAGATTCCCCGCGATACCGCCCGCAATCGTTGCTAAAATAGCAATGCCCCCAACGACGGGATTAGCCATCACACCCAATGCTGCTGTCACACCCGGATTGGCGATCGCGCTGGCAATCATTGGCGCAACACCCATCACCGCACTGCATCCAATAACCCTAACTTTAGTATTAGCTAAATCAACTAACGACATGATTTAAATATTCCCCGCACTTTGCAATAGTTTAGCGCGGCCACATAATTAAATACAAGGTTAATTAATATCAGCTATTCAGTCGTCTTTAGACGACTTTAGCTATGAGAAATGGGTTTTCAACCCCTGGCGGCCCCGCAACCGGCTGACGGCCCATTGGTGTCAACTTAACGTAAAACGTAGTCACAGACTGCTGTTTACCGCCGAAACCAGATCCCCCCTAGCCCCCCTTAAGAAGGGGGGGACAGGATTCCTATCAAAGTCCCCCTTCTTAAGGGGGATTTAGGGGGATCTGGCCTCAGCAACCAACGAGAGATACAAAAAACGGTTCCAGGCTTTAAGAGGTTCGATCCCCCTTAGCTTGCCCCCTACTCCACCTTTCCAAGAGGGGGGGACAGGATTCCTATCAAAGTCCCCCTTCTTAAGGGGGATTTAGGGGGATCTGGCCTCAGCAACAAACGAGAGATACAAAAAGGTTCTAGGCTTAAGTTGACAACAAGCTGACCGCGCCCGCTCTCCTATTTGTAAAGTTTTTTATAGATCCGATCGCACAGCTTGTATTTAACGGATAATGTGAAATTGTTTATTTTTGTCCCCCAGCGATCGCCCTCAAAACAACTTTACTTTTCTTTACAAACCAACAACCAAACAACAGCGCGGGAAACAATAATTTCGTTACAGACTTTAAATGCGACGCGCGATCGACTAAAGTAAAAAAAATGGCTTTATCCGTTTATTTATCGCAAAGGAAACAAAGCTCATGACTCAACGTGGTTCTAAAGTCCGGATTCTCCGCAAAGAATCCTTCTGGTATCAAGAAGTGGGCACCGTCGCCACCGTAGATCCAAGCGGCATTAAATACCCAGTTATCGTTCGTTTTGACAAAGTAAATTATGCAGGCGTCAACACCAACAACTTTGCTATGAGCGAAGTAGTCGAAGTTGAAGCACCGAAAGCCAAAGCCAAAACAGGGACTCCAGTCGCTTCCGGCGGCAAGCAAACCACCCTGGACGAGAAAAGTCGGAAAACCGGCAGCGGCGGAGCCCCCAACCAGCCGAAAACTTCGGCAGACAGCAAACCAGGCGCCGAAGTTCCCGGAAGCGTCGAAGGTTCGCCCAATCAAGGAACAGACCAGCGCTAATTGTGCCAGAACTGCCAGAAGTTGAAACTATTTGCCGGGGTTTGAATCAACTTACCCTCGATCGCGAAATATTGGGCGGAGACGTGCTGTTAAATAGCTCGATCGCCCGCTCAATCTCTGCGACCGATTTTTTGACAAAACTCAAAGGAAAGTCGATCGAACGGTGGTACAGACGCGGCAAATACCTCCTGGCAGAACTATCGCAATTGACAGAAGCAGAAAGGAAGACGGACAAAGTTGGGAATTTTCCAACTCAAAATCCCAGTTCTTCCCTTCTGCCTTCAACAGCCGGCTGGTTGGGCGCGCACCTGCGGATGACAGGCCAATTGCTATGGGTAAACGAATCCGAACCCCTGCCAAAACACACGCGAGTCCGGCTATATTTTGAGGGAAATCAAGAATTGCGCTTTGTGGATCAGCGCACCTTCGGGCAAATGTGGTACGTGCCCGCAGAAACAGAAGTGGACAGCACAGTCACCGGCCTGAAAGTCCTAGGCCCGGAACCATTTTCCGACGAATTTACCACAGAATATTTAGCCCGCAAGCTACACCGACGGGCGCGACCAATTAAAACAGCATTGCTAGACCAGTCACTGGTAGCGGGTTTGGGCAATATTTATGCAGATGAAACTTTGTTTTTGTCGGGAGTAATGCCGACAACTCTGTGCGCGGATTTGACCTCCGTGCAAATTGATCGCATCCATTCAGCGATCATTCAAATCTTACAGAAGGCGATCGACTCCGGCGGCACAACTTTTAGCAATTTTCTCAACGTCCAAGGCGTAAACGGCAACTACGGCGGTGTGGCGTGGGTGTACAATCGCGCTGGTCAACCCTGCCGCACTTGCTCTACAACCATCGAAAAGATCAAATTAGCAGGGCGATCGACTCATTACTGCCCCGTTTGTCAGAAATAACCTCTCACTCTCTTGAGTCCGCGGAGGCAGACTTCGTTTGTGTAGTAGCGGTTTCAACCGCCGAGTCTATCTTGAGTCCGCGGAGGCGGACATCGTTTGTGTAGTCGCGGTTTCAACCGCCGACTCCAACCGGGAATTTGTAACTCGAATCTACTATTAAAGCCAAATTAGCATTAAAATTTGTATACTTTTATAAATTAAGAAGAGCAAGTCATGGCAATCAAAAAAGGTAGCATAGTCCGCGCAATTCGCGAAAAACTGGAAAACAGCCTAGAAGCCCAAGCCAGTGATCCGCGCTTTTCCTCCTATCTATTTGAAACTAAGGGTGAAGTGCTCGATGTTCGCGGCGAGTATGCCTTCATCAAATTTGGCAAAGTCCCCACCCCGAATATTTGGCTGCGCGTAGACCAACTCGAAGATTTTAACTAACTCACCGAAACTAAACATCAGTGTTCTTGATCTAAGGTAGGGTGTGCACCGCGCACCTTCCCCCAATTAAGCTCAATCTTAAAATCTAAAAGAAGACTTACATAGAACCGATGAAAAAACAGATGCTGCGATTGCTTCGTTCCTCGCAATGACCGAAATATGTTATTGATGCGTCCAAGACTGTAAAATCTAGAATCTAAAATCGAATGAATTCCCCCTTAAATTATCCATCAACCCGCGTCTCAATTATCGGTGCAGGCAAAGTTGGCAGTACCTTAGCCCAGCGAATAGCCGAGAAAAATCTGGCAGATGTGGTATTGCTAGATATTGTCCAAGGTTGGCCCCAGGGAATTGCTTTGGATTTGATGCAAGCCAGAGGAGTTGAACGACACGATCGCCAAATTGTCGGTACAAACAACTATGCTGATACTGCTAACTCCAACATTATCGTAATTGCGGCCGGCATACCACGCAAACCCGGTATCAATCGCGAAGATTTAATTAAAATTAATGCTGCAATTGTCACGGAATCTGCACAACAGGCGATCGCCCATTCCCCCGAAGCAATCTTAATCGTCGTCACAAATCCCCTCGATGTCATGACTTATCTAGCCTGGGAAGCTACCGGTTTGCCAAAACATCGAGTTATGGGTATGGCTGGCATTCTCGACTCATCTCGCTTTCAAACTTTTATTGCAATGGAATTGGGCATTTCTATCGCCCAAATCAATGCAACTGTCCTCGGTTCTCACGGCGATTTGATGGTTCCGTTACCCCGCTATTCCACTGTCAACGGTATTCCCATCAGTCAACTTATGGATGCAGGGACGATCGCACGTTTAGTCGATCGTACTCGCAATGGCGGCGCAGAAATTGTCAAATTGATGCAGACTTCTAGTGCCTATTTTGCACCCGCATCTTCTACCTATTTAATGGTAGAATCAATTCTATTAAATCAGTCTCAAATATTGCCTTGCTCAGTTTATTTGGACGGTCAATATGGCGTGAAAGATATCTTTTTAGGTGTTCCATGTCGCTTGGGATATCAGGGAGTTGAACAGATTTTAGAACTCGAACTCAGCGATCCGGAAAACGCCGCTTTTGTGGAATGTGGTAAATTGGTTTTGCAAAGTATTGAAGAAGCCCGATCGATACTGAAGCAGGCCTATTTAACAGTTGACAGTTGACAGTTGACTGCTTGAGTGCGAAGTTTTTAGGCAGGGAATTTAAGCCCCAGCCTAAAAACAATCCACCTAAAAGTGGGGGCTTAAATCCCCTGTGCTTTGGTTATAAAAAATATCTCAAAAATTTTTATATCTAAGGATCGCAAATTAAATAACTTCCACAAGTTTGTGGGATGGGCGGGAGAGCCCGTCCCACAAGAACAATAAAGATTGTAAGTTATTTAATTTTCGATCCTAAGTTACAACCCATAAAGTGATAATTAGCGAAAACTATACTTGAGACATCGCAAGAATTGCCATTTTTGAACAGGCTTTCGGGCCTCACAAGAAATATGGTCGATGTCTAAAAGACGATCAGCTAAATTTAAACAAATTTTAATAGAGGCGCTCCCAACAGGATACTCGATCGCCAAGCCAACAAAACCATCAATCTAATTTGCGGTAATAATAAAAGGGTGACAATTGCCACCGCTCTCGATCGAAAAAAAATGTCAAAATTAGTCAGGACTCCGCGCCCTCGATCCATGAAACCCGGTTTCTCGTTTCCACTTTCGGATCTTCCCTGACTTAATTACTTTAAGAAACCGGGTTCATGGGTAAGTTTTGTTATTATAATTTAAAATTATAGACAATTTATGCAGCAGCGAATCACCGATCGCCCGTTTCCTCAGTAAATATACGGAGTTGAGATACTCGATCGACCTCTCAACCTAGAAAAAATACGGAAATTTAGCGTCAGTACCTGCTAAGTGCTAGCAGAAGGAGGAGAATTTGCCTTTTGACCTCTTGACTTGAGTTACCAGGCTCAACTTGCAGATCGCTGTAGGGATGTCATCTACCTCGATACCAAACCGCAAAAAAAAAACTACAGAAATAGCATTATGTTTCATGAATACCTGTATTACGAAGTAACCGACTTACGCCAAAAGCTAGCTCGCCTAGAAAGAGAAACCCAGTCTCAAACCTGGTTCAAAAAGCTGCAAGCCCTGATGGGAGTGATTGGCAAAATTCGCGAATCCCTAGACTTAGAAACAATATTCAAAACTACAGCCACCGAAGTCCGGCAACTCCTAAATGCCGATCGAGTCGCCGTCTATCGGTTCCTCCCCGAATCCGATTGGAACGAGGGCGAAGTAGTCTCCGAAGACGTACTTTCCCAATACAGCCCATCTTTGGGCGCAAAAGTCCATGACCACTGCTTCGGCGAACAATTTGCAGCCAGCTATGCCAAAGGATATGTTCAAGCTGTCACGGACATCTACAAAGCCCGGTTGAGCCCTTGTCACCTCCGAATCCTCAAGCGATTTCAAATCAGAGCCAACTTAGTCGTACCTCTTCTCCAAGGGCAACATCTCTGGGGATTGCTTTGCATTCACCAGTGCGGCCAACCCCGGGAATGGCAAGAAGACGAAATCGAATTTGCCAGACAAGTAGGCGACCATTTAGCAGTCGCAATTTATCAGGCCGAATTGCACTTGCAAACCCAGAGGCAAATAGCAGAAATCGAATCTGGGCAGCAGAAACTCCGCGACAGCGAGCAAAAATATCACCAAATTCTCGACTCGATCGCCGATATGGTATTAGTCAAAGGCCCCGAATCGAAAATCGTCTGGGCAAATCAAGCATTCCGCGACTATTACGGCATGACTGAAGAGGAACTGCAAGGGCTCGTAGACGCACCTTTCGCCGATCCCGACTACACTGTCCAGTACGTAAAAGATGACGCTTTCGTATTTGAAACCGGACAGACTCTGCAAATTGCTGAAGAACCGGCGACGCGCTACGACGGAGAAGTGCGGCTGTGGAGCACAGTCAAAACACCGATCCGCAACGAAGACGGCTTCGTCACAATGACAGTCGGCGTCTCCCGCGACATGACGGAACGCAAAGCAGCCGAAGAATCGGTCAAAGCTAGCGAAACTAAGTACCGCCACCTGGTAGAAACTTCTCAAGACATGATTTGGTCTGTGGATACTTTAGGGCGCTTTACCTTCGTCAACCCAGCAGTTAAGTATATCTACGGTTATGAACCCGAAGAGATGTTGGGTAGGCCATTCTCGGACTTTATGACACCAGAACAAAGCCAGAAAGATTTAGCAGCTTTCGCCCGCCTGCTTGTCGGAGAATCAGTTTTCCAGTACGAAACTACCCAAATCGCCAAAGACGGCAGCATCAAACATTTGATGTTCAATGCGATCGCCCTGTACGACGAAACCGGAAACGTCCTCGGTACCACCGGTACAGCTACCGACATTACCGATCGCAAACTAGCAGAAGCAGCATTGCAACAAGCAAACGCCGAACTAGAAAGCAGAGTAGAACAACGCACCGCCGAACTGCGCCAGACTTTTGCCGCCCTCACCGCCAGCGAAGCCAAGTTCCGGACGATCGCGGCCACCATCCCCGGAGCTCTGTTTCAATTTTGCAGCAGCCAGGGAGTGTGGAGAGTTGACTACACGAGCGATGGTATCACAGCTATCGCCGGTATCACAGCAGCAGAAATGATGCGAGACATCACCTCCTTCATTTCCCGCATCCACCCCGAAGACTTGGAAGGCTTCATGTCTTCCGTCAACGAAGCTGTCGAAAACATCTGCCTGTGGCACTACGAAGGGCGGTTAGTCAAGCCCGACGGTGAAATTCGCTGGTGGCAGGGCGACTCCATGCCCACCCGCAGCGAGAACGGCGAAATCGTATTTTCCGGTGTCGCCCTCGACATCACCGATCGCAAAGTTGCCGAAACCGCCATCCGCGACAGCCAGCGACAGCTAAAAGAAGCCCAGAGACTCGCCCACGTCGGCAATTGGGAATTCAACCCAGCCACGGAAACCGTCACTTGGTCGGAAGAACTCTTCCGCATCTTCGGACTCGAACCGGCTGCGGCTGCGCCCAGCGTAGCGCAGCAAATTTCTTGGTGTCATCCAGAAGATGTGGAATTGTGGCAAACGCAAGTACAGCAGGGTCTTGAATTCGGCATTCCCTACGATTTTGACTACCGCTTTTACCGTCCCGACGGCAGCTTGCGGCACATCAACGCCTTGGGCCGCGCCGAAACTGATGCCGGCGGCAAGGTGGTAAAATTGTTCGGCACGGCGATGGACATTACCGATCGCAAAGCCGCCGAAGCAGCCCTGCGACAAGCAGCAACCGAGTTGGAAGACAGAGTGAGCGATCGCACGGTCGAACTTTCCCAAGCAGTGTCTCAGTTAGAACAAGAAATTGGCGATCGCTTCCTAGCAGAAGCAGCGCTGCAAGTTTCCGAGCAAAACCTGCGAACCATCTTTAACAATGTCTACGATGCTATCTTCATTCAAGACTTAGAAGGTAACATTCTCGATGTCAACGATCGAATGTTAGAAATGTATGGAGTTAGTCGGGAAGAAGCAATTAAATTATCAATTACAAAGGACTATTCAAGCGACGAAAATCCTATTCAACTAATGAGAGAACTTTGGGAAAAAGTATTATCAGGCGAAAGCACTCGTATCGAATGGAAATCTCGGCGACCCAATGATCGTTCCACCTTTGATGCAGAAATTGCTGTGTCCAGAATTCATCTCAACGGCAATCTCAGCGTCATTGCCAATGTGCGAGATATTAGCGATGCCGTGGCGGCAGCTACGCAACGAAAACTTGCAGAAGCAGAACTGCAAGGCGCTCAACATTTTATGGAATCAGTGCTCAACACCATACCCGTAGGAGTAGTAGCCAAGGACGCCCAAGAATTGCGATATGCACTGTGGAACCCAGTAGCCGAAGAGTTGCTCGGTTTCAGTGCAGAACAAGTTATGGACAAAAATGATTACGACTTGTTCCCAACAGAACAAGCTGATATTTTCACCGCCAAAGACAGGGAAGTGCTCAACAGCCGGCAAATTGTAGAAATCGACGAAGAAGATGTTCAAACCGGCCAAGGAGAATCGCGGATATTTCACACCAAGAAAACATCCATACTCGATGCTGATGGCAAACCGCAATATCTATTAGCTATCACCGAAGACGTTACCGATCGCAAACTAGCAGAAATTGCCTTGAGGCGATCTGCGGCCCAACTCAAGCAGCAAGCCGATCGAGAAAAATTACTCAACAGTCTCACCGCTCAAATCCGCAATTCCCTCGACTTCGACAGCATCGTTACAGTCGCAGTTGAGGAAATTCGCGCTTTCCTTTCAATCGATCGCTGTAATTTTGCTTGGTATCGCGACGACGGAGACCAGCCTTACTGGGAAATTATTAAAGAATCTCGCAGCCCGGAACTTCCCGATTCAACAGGTCGCTATCAAGCTTCAGATTTCGGTCTTATTGGAGAACAAATCTTGCAGATGGAAATGCTGCGGGTGGATGATGTCGAAACAATCGCCGATCCTGTTTGGAAACAAACCGTTCGAGGGATGGGCTACCAATCTGTATTAATCATCCCCATGCAGGCACTTTCTGGGGTAGTGAGTGCAGTTAGCTGCTGCAACAGCACTTCTGTGCGGCCCTGGAACGACAGCGAAGTCGAATTGTTGCAGGCGATTACAGTTCAATTGGCGATCGCCCTCAACCAAGCCGATCTTTACGCCCAAACTCACAATAAAGCTCGCGAATTAGAACAAACATTGCAGCAATTAACCAGCGCTCAATCGCAGTTAATTCAAAGCGAAAAAATGTCATCTCTCGGTCAGTTAGTTGCGGGAGTAGCCCACGAAATTAACAACCCAGTTAACTTTATTTACGGCAATCTCAGCCATGCCAACGACTATACTCAAGACTTGCTGCACCTGATCGAACTTTACCAAAACCACTATCCAGATCCTGTCCCGGAAATTCTAGAGGAAGTAGAAACTATTGAACTCGACTTTCTGATGAGTGACTTGCCAAAACTGCTTTCTTCGATGAAAGTCGGTGCAGACAGAATTCAGCAAATTGTAGCATCTCTGCGTACATTTTCCCGCATGGATGAAGCAGAAATGAAAGCAGTTAACATCCACGACGGCATAGATAGCACTCTGATGATTTTGCAGCACCGGGTCAAAGCCAAACACAACCATCCAGAAATTCAGGTGATCAAAGAATACAGTAAATTGCCGTTAGTAGAATGTTATGCCGGACAGCTAAATCAAGTATTTATGAATGTTCTGAGCAATGCTTTAGATGCTTTAGAAGAGAGAGACGCGCGGCGTTCTGCTGAGGAAATGCGGCAAAATCCTAGTACGATCTCCATTAAAACTGAAATGCTGGAGGGCGATCGAGTCCTGATTCGGATTGCTGACAATGGGGTGGGAATACCAGAGACTGTCGGCACTCGGCTTTTTGACCCGTTTTTCACCACTAAACCTGTGGGAAAAGGCACTGGCATGGGCTTGTCAATTAGCTATCAAATTGTTACCGACAGACACAAAGGTTCGCTGAAATGTAATTCTTCGCCCGGACAGGGTGCTGAATTTGCGATCGAAATTCCGCTGAAAACTAACTGTTAATTTGTTAATTGTTAGTTTTTATTGGTTACTTGTTATTGGTTATTGGTTATTGGTAATAAGTTGTCGCACATTTTAATTGCATATCAAAAAAATCAAACTCTTGTGGGGTGTCCCGCCCGCCCTAAATATACAATTGAAATGCAGAACAGCTTATCCATTCCCGTTGCACTCAGCCATGACTGTTGACTATCAATCCAATTCTATAGTAATATCAATTCCGGCGCAGTCGGAATTGATATGATTTACCAGAAAAAGGTTATATAGCGGTTCTCAAGCGTGGTGAGGTATGCCCTATGCCCTATGACCTATGCCCTATGCCCTATGCCGCATAGTACCTCATCTTTCTGAGACTCGGCTATATCTAAATATCTATCTGTAGATAGATGTTGACTTAACTCGCGATCGAGCTTATTAAATCACAATTTGCACTCTTCACTCAAGGATTATTAAGTAAGCTAAAGTTTACTTAAATTTTTATTGCACAAACTTGCTAAATCCCGCGAAACCACAGAAAGCGAGTTATGA
>Ga0335395_10001420_pt1 | contig 15108 bp, 16 predicted proteins | sample MAT02_FD_205744 | JGI IMG/M metagenome (GOLD analysis project Ga0335395, IMG submission 205744) | Freshwater microbial communities from Lake Fryxell liftoff mats and glacier meltwater in Antarctica - MAT-02 (spades assembly) (version 2) ...
AGACATGGCCGCATCAGACCTCCACGCGCTTGCCAATCCGTTGCGCTTCCAGCGCCTTGCTGTCGCTTTGACGCCATGGCTGCTGGTTTTGGGCATTGGATTTCTGGCTGTCGGAATCGGCATCGGGCTGTTTGTCGCCCCGCCGGACTATTTGCAGGGCGAAGTTGTTCGCATTATGTACATCCATGTGCCGGCGGCATGGTTTGCGCTGGGCGGGTACCTTGGCATGGCGATTGCTGCCCTGGCAGCGCTGGTGTGGAAGCATCCGCTTGCGGCGCTCTCGGTTCGTGCGATTGCCCCCGTGGGTGCAATGTTTGCTGCAATCTGCCTCATCACCGGCTCGATCTGGGGGCGGCCTACTTGGGGCACATGGTGGGTGTGGGACGGCAGGCTGACCTCCATGCTGGTGCTGTTCCTTTTGTACCTTGGCGTGATCGCCTTGTCCCATCTGCATGACGACAAGGCCAAGGGGCTGAAGATGGCGGGACTTCTCGCCATTGTCGGCACCATCAACCTGCCCATCATCAAATACAGCGTCGAATGGTGGAACACCCTGCACCAGCCGGCCTCGATCCGGATTTCTGGCAGTTCTTCCATTCACCCCGATATGCTGACACCGCTGATGCTGTCGGCTGTCGGGTTCCTGTTGCTGTTCGCCGGGATGATGTTCATCCGCATGCGAACGCTGATTGCCGAGCAGCGCGTTGAAGTGCGCGCGCTTCGCCGCGCAGCGCGGGCCGGCTGATCCGATGCCCCACCTGCCTTTCATCATCGCGGCTTATGCCATCACCATCCTCGGCCTTGGCGGAATGCTGGTTCTCGGCCTGAGGCGCATGCGCCGCGCCGAACGCGCACTTGACGGAGAGACATGATGGCAACGCCCAAACCCAAGAAACAGCGGCTGATGCTGGCGGGCTTTGCGGTTGTTGCGCTTGCCACCGCCGGTGTGATCGCGGCGTTCGCACTGCAAGACACCGCCGCCTATTTCAAGGCGCCGTCCGACCTTGCCGACGGTCCTCCCGGGCAGGGAGAGACCTTCCGGCTTGGCGGGTTGGTGAAGGCGGGCTCTGTTGCCCGGTCCGGTGATGGGCTGACGTTGACGTTCGTGGTGACGGACATTGCGGCCGATACACCCGTTTCCTATCGTGGGCTGGTGCCTGACCTGTTTCGCGAAGGGCAGGGTGTGATCGCGACCGGAAGCTTCACAAGCAGTGGCGGCCCTTTCGTGGCACGCGAATTGCTGGCCAAGCATGACGAGAACTACATGCCGCCCGAAGTTGCCCGTGCGCTGGAAAAGCAACCGGGGCATCCCATGAACAAGGCCAATGTGATGAAGGGTGGTGGCGCATGATTCCTGAACTGGGCCATTTTGCGCTCTGGCTGGCGGCTGCGGCTGCGCTATTGCAGTCGATTGCGCCGACGGTCGGCCTCTGGCGCAACCAGGACGCATTGTTCGGCCTCGCCGTCCCTGCCGCACTGGCGCAGGGTGTGTTCACGTTGCTCTCCTTTGCCGCGCTGACATGGGCGTTTGTCGTTTCGGATTTTTCGGTCGCGCTGGTTGCCACCAACAGCCACACGATGAAGCCGGACATGTATCTGTTCACAGGCGTGTGGGCGAACCACGAAGGTTCCTTGCTTCTGTGGGTTCTGGTGATGGCTCTTGCCGGAGCCGGTGTTGCGCTCGCACCTGCAACGCTGGGGCCGCGTTTTCGTGCCCGGGTGCTGTCGGTCCAGGGCCTTGTCGCGCTTGGTTTCTTTGCCTTCCTGCTGTTCTCTTCAAATCCGTTCGATCGGCTCAGCCCGGCGCCGACGGAAGGGCAGGGGCTCAACCCGCTGCTTCAGGATCTCGGCCTCGCCGTTCACCCGCCGCTGTTGTACATCGGCTATGTCGGCCTCTCGGTTACCTTTGCGTTTGCCGTTGCTGGAATGCTGGAAAACGTTGTTGGCCCCGCCTGGGCCAAGGCAACCCGGCCCTGGGTTGTGGGTGCCTGGGCGATGCTTACGCTGGGCATCTCGCTGGGCAGCTACTGGGCTTATTACGAGCTTGGCTGGGGTGGCTGGTGGTTCTGGGATCCGGTCGAGAATGCGGCACTGATGCCGTGGCTTGCTGCGACTGCTCTGATCCACTCCATCGCAGTCGTGATGAAGCGCGATGCGCTTCGCGCGTGGACCTTGCTGCTTGCGGTTTCGGCTTTCTCGCTTTCGATGCTGGGCACGTTCATCGTGCGCTCGGGCCTTTTGACATCGGTGCACGCCTTTGCTGTTGATCCGGAGCGGGGCCTGTTCCTGATGATCCTGATGGCGCTGTATATCGGCGGTGCCCTCACCATTTATGCCTTTGCGGCCGGCCGTGTTGCCGAGGGGCGCCAGTTCGCGGCTGTCAGCCGGGAATCCGCGCTGGTGGCCAACAATCTTCTGCTGACAGTGATCCTTGGCGTGGTGCTTGTCGGCACCATGTATCCGATGGCGCTTCAGGCTGCCGGCGGCGCCCAGATTTCGGTCGGGCCGCCTTATTTCAACATGACGATTGTGCCGATCGTCATCATCATGGCGTTCCTGATGGGCATTGCCCCGCTCCTCGGTTGGCGTCGAAGCGCTACCGCGCACCTGGCAGCGCGGCTTCTGCCAGCTGCCATTGGGGCAACGCTTGCTGTGGTTGTTGCGGTTGCCTTCCTTGGTGTGCGGGGTATCGGCGCGCTGCTGGGCTTTGGGGCGGCTGTGTGGCTGGCCGCTGCCAGCATGTCGATCCTGGTGAAAAAGGGTGTCACGCTGAATTCTGCGGGGATGGCGCTGGCGCATCTGGGTGTTGCCGTTACGATCCTGGGGGCGACAGTTTCGGGCGCGCTTCAGCGTGAGGCGCTTGTTGCCATGCGCGTTGGCGACGCCATCCAGATGGGGCCATGGCGTGCCGAGTTGATGGACGTTCGCCCGGTTGCCGGGCCGAACTGGACTGCGGTGGAAGCGAGGCTGGATGTTCGGCGCAATGGCGAGAGCGTTGCCGTGCTTCGGCCACAGTCCCGGATGTTCGTGGCGCCTGCGCAGGAAACGACCGAGGCCGGGCGTGCTGGCTGGTGGACTGGCGAGCTTTATTCGGTGCTGGGGCAGCCCGATGGGACAGGGCAGTGGCAGGTCCATCTATGGTTCAAGCCAATGGTTCGCCTGATCTGGTTGGGTTCCTTGCTGATGGCGTTTGGCGGCATGCTCGCGCTGGGCGGCAGGGTCAGGGCGCCGAAACCCAAGCGCGAAGCGCAGATGTCGGGCTCCCCGATCCCGCAAGCTGCCTGATCACGCCATGAAAAAGCTGTTCTGGCTGTTGCCCTTGCTGTTTTTTGCGGGGCTTCTGGCCTTGATGGGCGGCAATCTGGGCAAACCGACAGAGGCCGTGATCGTCAGCCACATGATCGGGAAGCCAGTGCCGGCATTCGCATTCGAAGGCACAGCGGGAGCCGAGGGGCTTTCGCGTGCCGACCTTTCCGCAGGTGGGCCGCCGGTGCTGGTGAATGTATTTGCGAGCTGGTGCCTGCCCTGCGCGGTTGAGGCCAAGCAGTTGCAGGCTCTGGCCGACAAGGGCGCGACCCTTCACGGGATCGCGGTTCGCGATACGGCCGACAATGTCGCCCGTTTCCTCGGGAAGCATGGCAACCCGTTCTCTCGTATCGGACTGGATACGCAGGGCCGCATGATGCTGGCGTTGGGGGCTTCAGGGGTTCCGGAAACCTATGTCATCGACGGCAAGGGTATTATCCGATTCCAGCATCTGGGCGAAATACGTGCTGAGCATGTGCCAATCCTCCTGGCACAGCTGGAGAAGGCGAAATGAAGGCCCTGCTGTTGGCGCTTCTTCTGCTTCTTCCGGCGCCGATGCTGGCGGCGGACCCGGTTGCCATCGCCGATGTTCCACTGGAGGACCCGGCAGCCGAGGCCCGCGCCAAGGCACTGATGTTGGAATTGCGGTGCCTGACTTGCCAGAACCAGGCGATTATCGATTCCAATGCGCCACAGGCGCAGACCATGCGGGTCGAGGTGCGGGAGCGCATTTCGGCTGGTGAGGATCCCGAAGAAATCCGTGCTTGGTTTGTAGAGCGCTATGGTGACTGGGTGAGTTTTGTTCCGCCGGCCCGCACGGATACAGCGCTGCTGTGGGCGGCTCCGTTTCTGTTTCTGGTGTTGGGCGGCTTGTTGTTGATGCGGAGAATAAAGCGATGAACTGGCAGGTTCCCCTGGTGGTGGCCGCAGGGCTCGTGGTGGCGGTGACCGGTTATGCTATGACAGGCAGCCCGAGGCTTCCAGCGTCGCCGGCTCCGGTGAAGTCCACCAATCCCGACCTTACGCCCGAGGCTGAGCAGGCCTCCAAGGCGTTGCTCGAGAATTTCGGGGATGTCCGTGCCTGGCTAACGCTTTCGGATGCTCTGATCCGCATGGGGCGGACCGAGACCGCGTTCATTGCGCTTGATTCCGGGCTGGAGACGATCCCCGGCAATGCCGACCTGTGGGTGCAGACGGGTGTTGCGTTGGTTGCCCATGCCAACGGGCAGGTGGTGCCGGCTGCGCGCCTGGCTTTCGACCGGGCCAGCCGCCTTGCGCCTGGTCATCCTGCGCCGGCCTATTTCCTGGGCCTTGCGTGGATGCAATCAGGAGAGTTTGATCGTGCGCTGGCCGTGTGGCGCAGCCTGCGCGACCGGAGCACCGAAGATGCGCCGTGGCGCGCCATGCTGGTGCAGCAGATCCGTGCCGCAGAAATGATGCAACAGATGGGCATCGGACCGGGCATGATGCCCGGTATGCCGCCGACCGGCGCGTCCGGGGGTGCGCAGCAGATGGGTTCTGGGGCGGGGCCGCAGCAGGAAGTGCCAGCATCATGATCCGAGTGCATCATCTGAATGACAGCCGGTCCCAGCGGATCCTCTGGCTTCTGGAAGAGCTGGGCGAGCCTTACGAGCTGGTGAAGTACCAGCGCGACGCCATCACCAGCCTGGCACCCCCTGCGCTGGAAGCGCTGCACCCCCTTGGCAAGTCTCCGATGCTGGAGCTTGATGGCAGGCTGATGATCGAATCGGGCGCTATCATCGAGATAGTTTTATCCCACGCAGGCAAGGGCCGCTTCGTTCCACCGGCCCGGAGCGCGGATTACGATCGCTACATCATGTGGCTTCATTATGCCGAAGGATCGGCGATGCTGCCGTTGATGTTGCAGCTGTACACGAGCAGGCTGGGGGAGGCGGCAGGGCCGCTGAAGCCGCGCATAGACAGCGAAATGCAGCGCCATCTCGGGTGGGTGAACAGTGAGCTTGAAGGGCGGGATTGGCTTGTCGGGGACGATATTACCGGTGCGGACATCCAGATGAGCTTTGTAGGCGAGGTTGCGGGGGCCATGCGGAGCGCCTACCCGGCGATGGATGCATGGGTGAAGCGCTTCCAGGCGAGGCCGGCCTATCAGCGAGCGTTGGAGAAGGGTGGGGCCTACAGATTTCTTTAAGCGGCGCGCGGGCATTGCTGCATATGCGAATAGCTGCTAGCGCGACCGCCCTTCGGACCCCTGCGGGGGCCGCAACCTGCGGTGGTTTCGTGACGTCAGCCTGCCTGCCAATGCCGAGCATGCCATCGTGAGCCTGTCGCTTTGAGCGCGTCAGCCGTTTCCGACGGAGCGGAGCGTGGTGGCCATGGCAAGGATGGCCTTGGCAAGCTTATGCTTGGTGCCCTTGGTGTCGTGTTCGGAGACATCGGGACGTCGCCTCTCTATGCCCTCCGGGAAACCTTCATCGGCCACCACCCGCTTCCGGTGGACGAATATCATATCTTCGGGATCATCAGCCTAATCTTCTGGACCATGATGATGATCGTGTCGGTCAAATATGTCGGCATCATCCTGCGCGCCGACAACCGCGGTGAGGGCGGCACCATCGCGCTTCAGGCGCTCTTGATGCGCAACTCGCATGGCAAGCGGTGGGCCCCATGGGTAGTGGTTCTGGGCATTCTGGCTACGGCCCTGTTTTTTGGCGAAAGCATTATCACGCCGGCGATTTCGGTCTTGTCCGCTGTTGAAGGCCTCACGGTAGTGGAAGCTAAGCTGCAACCCCTCGTGATGCCCATTGCGATTGGCATCATCATTTCGCTGTTTCTGATCCAGGCCTATGGCACCGCCCGCGTGGGCGCCTTTTTCGGGCCGATCACCTTTGTATATTTCGTGACGCTCGCCATTCTCGGAACGATGAACATCATCGAAAACCCGGGCATCTTGTATGCGCTGTCTCCGCACCATGCTTTCCTGTTCTTCCGGTCCGACGGACTTCTGGCCTTTCTGGCGCTTTCATCGGTCGTGCTTGCCGTAACGGGCGCGGAGGCGCTTTATGCCGACATGGGGCATTTCGGGCGGAGCCCGATCAAGCTTGGCTGGATGGCGATCGTGATGCCGTCCCTGATGCTCAACTATCTGGGGCAGGGAGCGCTGCTGATCGTGGATCCGGAGGCCATCCGGAACCCCTTCTTCCTTCTGGCACCAGAGGAGCTTCGCCTTCCGCTGGTGCTTCTGGCAACGATGGCGACCGTGATTGCATCCCAGGCGGTGATTTCGGGCGCATTTTCCGTTACCCGCCAGGCTGTCCAGCTTGGCTTCCTGCCCCGCCTTCGCATCCTGCATACGTCAGCCCGCACCGAAGGGCAGATCTATATTCCCTTCATCAACTGGACATTGCTGGTTCTCGTTATCCTGTTGGTGCTGGGGTTTGAAACCTCTTCGAACCTTGCGGCCGCCTATGGCATTTCTGTGACCGGTACGATGTTCCTCTCCACCTGCATGATGGGCATTCTGATCGTTTCCGTTTGGAAGTGGAACACGTGGCTCGCAGGGATTGTGATCGGGATCTTCCTTATTATCGACGGTGCCTATTTCGCGGCCAACCTGACCAAGATTCCCGAAGGTGGGTGGTTTCCGTTGCTGATCGGTCTGATAGCCTTCACCATGCTGACAACATGGTCGCGCGGCCGCTTCCTGATGCAGCAACGGCTGAAGGAATCGGCGATGCCGATGGAGGTCTTCATCAAGTCGGCATCCCGGGCCGCAACGCGGGTTTCCGGCACGGCAGTGTTCATGTCGTCTACAGCCGAAGGTGTGCCGCCCGCACTGCTCCACAACCTGAAGCACAACAAGGTGCTGCATGAACGGGTTCTGATCCTGACCGTTATCATCGATGAGATCCCGTACATCGACATGGAAGACCGAATCGAGGTGTTCGACCTTGGCGAGAACTTCTATCGCATGATCCTGCGCTACGGCTTCATGCAGCAGCCTGACGTTCCAGCCACCTTGAAGGTGGTGGAAAATTGCGGCCCGCAGATCAAGATGATGGATACCAGCTTCTTCCTTGCGCGGCAGACGCTGCTTGCGTCTGAAAAGCCGGGCATGGCCTTGTGGCGGGAAAAGCTGTTCGCGTGGATGCTGCGGAATGCGGAATCCGCGATGGAGTTCTTCAAATTGCCGACCAACCGGGTCGTGGAACTGGGAAGCCAGGTCGAAATCTGATTCGGCGCTTCGAAGGTGGAAATGGGTGTTCGGGCTCGACGCCGTTTTCTGCTCCCGGCTCGGCACGACCTTGCTTCACAAACCAACCGCTGGATGCAAACCTGCGGGTGGGCCGCAAGCTTCATGCAACGGAAGCCTTGGGTTTAGGAGAGCAGTGAGATCGCGACAGACCTGACGCTCAAGACAAGGAAACAAAGAAAGGGGCCGCGGTGTTGTCACCGCGGCCCCTCGATTTTTCAGTAAGCTGAAAGCTTACTTGGCCATCTCGGCGGCCTTGTCCTTCATTGCGTTGGCAGCGGCGTCCATCTTCACGGCGCCAGCAGCAACTGTGTCGGCAGCGCCGGCAACGGCTGCAGCAGACGTCGCGGCAGCGTCAGCAGCAATGGCATCAGCAGAAGCAGCGACGTCGGTTGCAGCTGCATCGACAGTTGCAGCGGCCGAGTCGGCGGTCGCGTCAGCAGCAGCGACGGTGTCGGCAGCGGCATCCGTGACTTCAGCTTCCTTCTTTTCGCCGCAAGCGGCAATAAGGGCAAAGCTCGCAATGGCGGCGAGCGTAAGGATCTTGTTCATTCTGACCTCCTTGGTGGGGCATGATTGCCCCGATATTGCAGGCCATAGGGTGGGACCTTGCAGCCGCAAGCTCATTCCGCGCCGTGCCAACGTGGCCCGGCTCGGACATTGCGTCGGGCCATTGCAACAGTGTGAAAGCAATTTCAAGCCCTATTGTTGACAAAGCGATCCCGAGGCTCGCAGATTTGCGGCCCGATCCTGCGCTGCATCCATGCGGAAGCGCTTGGCGTTGCGGTTGGATGCGGGCAAGAAGACGCCATGACAGCAGCTCATTCTCATCCCGCAACGCCTTTCAAGCTCGGTACGCGGGGCTCTCCGCTGGCGCTGGCACAGGCGCGCATGGTGGCCGAGGCTTTGCACGAAGCGCATGGCCTCGCGGCCGAAATGATCGAGACGGTGGTTATCCAGACGGTGGGCGACAAAGTGCAAGATCGCCCGCTGGCCGAAATCGGCGGGAAGGCCCTGTGGACAAAGGAGCTCGACCGCGCGCTGATTCTGGGAGAGATCGATTTCGCGGTCCACTCCATGAAGGACGTGGAGACGGGCTTGGCGCATGGTATTGCGCTTGCTGCCGTCTTGCCGCGTGCGGACCCACGAGACCGGCTTGTCGGGGCCCTTGCCATAGCCGACATCCCGCAGGACGGGACGGTCGGGACGTCCAGCCCCAGGCGTGAAGCCCAGTTGCTGCACCGCCGGCCCGATCTGAAAGTGGTTGTGCTGCGCGGTAACGTGCAGACCCGGCTGCGCCACATCACGGACGGGACTGTTGCCGCGACGTTCCTCGCCGCAGCCGGGCTCGACCGGCTGGGGATCGACGCAGGCGTCACGCTGCCGATGGAGGACTGGCTGCCAGCGGCATCGCAAGGGGTTGTCGGGATTACCTGTCGGGCCGGGGACGAAATGGTGCAAGGCTTGCTCGGTGCCATCAACCATTCCGATACCATGATCTGCCTTGAGGCAGAGCGCGCGCTTCTCGCCGGCCTTGGTGGAAGCTGCCATACTGCCGTGGCAGCGCACGCCAGTTTCGATGGTGGGCTGTACCTGCGCGCGGAATTGCTGAGCCCGGATGGCAAGGATCGCGTTACCGGGGACTTGCGGGCGGGGGACGGTTCGGCAGAGCAATTGGGGCATGCCCTGGCGCGCGCACTGATGGCGCGTGCCACACCGGCCATTCTCCGGTCCCTGGAGCCGGCAGGGGGCGCTTGAGCCGGCCTCTGCTGATTGTGACGCGGCCTGCCGAAGAAGCCGTGCGAACCCGTGCTGCCGCGCATGATGCAGGATTTGCAGCCCTTGTGGCTCCACTGCTTACCATTGCGCCGTTGCCATGGGACTTGCCCAAAGGGTGGCCGCAGGCCTTGTTGTTCACCAGCGCGCGAAGCCCGCAATTGGCAGCTTCTGCCTATCCGGTGCTCAGGTCCATTCCCGCCTACGCTGTGGGTGCGCGAACGGCGGACGTGGCGGCCGAGGCCGGCTTTCGCGTGGTTGCGGCAGGGGAGAGGGATGGGAATGCTGCCCTGGAGCTTGCGAAACGCGACGGTATTCACACACTTTGGCACCTTGCGGGCAAGGCCACGGCCCCTTTGCACGTGCCTGCGGGGATGACCCTTTCGCATCGGGCGGTTTATGATGCTGCGCGGGTGGACGCTTTACCGCCGCCCGCGCTCGATGCGTTGGTGGCGGAAAAGGTCTTTGCCGTCCTTTTGTTTTCCGCGCGGACGGCACGCCATTTTGCCCGGTTGCTGGATAGGGCAGGGCTCGAAAGGAGCGGTGTGCGGCTTGTGGTGCTGAGCCCCGCAGTGGCCCAGGCGGCTGGCCAGCCGTGGCGCGACGTGGCGGTTGCAGCGGAACCGAGCCTTGCAGGGGCCTTGGCGGCAGCACAGTCCTTGTGGCAAGGCCTTTTGGATGGTTGATTACACTGCCGATACGGCCGCACGCCAACAGGATGACCTCGACAGGATGGCCGCGCGAAGCCTTTCGTCCCCCAGGTCGAAGGCTCAGCCGCGCCAAGGACAGAAGGCGCGCTCCATCTGGCCCTGGATGATCGGTGCGGGGCTGCTGCTCTTGATTATGGGCATGATCGGTAGCCCGTGGTTCGAACGGCAGATTCGCGGCCAGTTGCCCGAGGCTTTGCAGGCCGAACAGCCGATTGCCCAAGACCCTCGGGTTGATGCGCTGCTTGCCCGTGTAGAGCGGCTCGAAGCCCAGCCTTCGGCCGGGCTGGTTGCGCCCGCCGCTGGCCAGCCGGAGAATATGGTGCCGATTTTTGGCAGACTCGCGGCGCTTGAGGCACAGGCTGCGGCCTTTCAATCCAGCGACGCGAGCATGGTTGCGCGGCTTGAGCAGCTTGCGATGGACCTGCAAAGAACCAGTGGGAATGCGGAAGCCGGGGATCGGCAGGTGCGCGATCTGTTCCTGGTTTCCGTTGCCAGACGCATGGTAGAATCAGGCCGACCGCTTGGGCCGGTGCAATCCGCGCTTTCGGCCCGGTTTTCGGCGCAGGATGCTGCGGCGATCGATTCGCTCGAGCGCTGGTCGAACGTGCCGCAGACGAGAGAATCGCTGGGGGCCAGGTTGGAAACGCTGGGGGATGCAATCGTTGCACCGACGCACGCGGATGCGCCTGGCTTCTGGGGACGGCTGATGGCGCGGATGTCCGGGTTGGTCACGGTTCGAGACGGAACGGTTGCCGGGCCTGCCCAAACGGATGCACTGGCTGCTGCGCGCGATGCGCTGGCTGGTGATGATATCGCGCTGGCCGCCACGCGGTTGCAGGCTGCTCCGCCGTCGGCCATGCGGGACCAGTGGATCGCCGATGCACGTGCCCTGCTGGCAGCCGAAATGGCGCTGGACCGGCTTGAGACTATGCTGCTGGATGCAGCGGCGGCTGACGCAGCCGCCCTCGCGTCTGCGATAGTACCGCCACCTGTGATCGTGGCACCGACCGTTTCGGCAGATCCCCGCGCCTTGCCAGCCATACCTTGACCTTGCCCATGGCTTGCGGTGCGCTGTGGGCGCGGGCTAAGCGCCATCCGGAAATGCATCCACTCGAAGCTCGGGGATACTCATGCGCATCGCAATGATCGGTTCTGGATATGTGGGCCTTGTGTCCGGCGCCTGCTTTGCCGATTTTGGGCATGATGTTGTCTGTGTTGACAAGGACCCCGGCAAGATCGAGCGGCTGAAGGCCAATGTGATGCCGATTTTCGAACCCGGGCTCGATGATCTTGTTGGTTCCAATGTGAAGGCCGGTCGCCTTACCTTCACGACCGATCTTGCCGATGGGATTGCGGGAGCCGAAGCAATCTTCATCGCCGTCGGCACGCCATCGCGCCGCGGAGACGGGCATGCCGACCTTAGTTATGTGAATGCTGCGGCCCGTGAAATCGCTAGCAATCTCAAGGGCTTTACCGTCATCGTCACGAAATCGACGGTACCGGTCGGAACCGGCGACGAAGTGGAGCGCTTCATTCGTGAGGCCAACCCGGATGCAGATTTTGCCGTGGCATCCAACCCGGAATTCCTGCGCGAAGGCGCGGCGATCGCCGATTTCAAGCGCCCGGACCGCATCATCATAGGGGTGGAAGACCAGCGCGCCCGCCATGTGCTGGAGGAGGTCTATCGCCCGCTTTACCTGAACCAGGCGCCCATCATGGTAACCAGCCGGCGCACGGCAGAGCTGACGAAATATGCAGCCAATGCGTTTCTGGCGACCAAGATTACCTTCATCAACGAGATGGCGGACCTGTGCGAGAAAGTCGGCGCAAATGTCCAGGATGTGGCGCGGGGGATCGGCCTGGACAACCGCATCGGTGGCAAGTTCCTGAATGCCGGGCCGGGCTATGGCGGGAGCTGCTTTCCGAAGGATACTCTGGCTTTGATCAAGACGGCACAGGATCATGATGCACCCGTGCGGATCGTCGAGACGGTCGCGCAGGTGAATGATCAGCGCAAGCGCGCGATGGGGCGCAAGGTGATCACCGCCATGGGAGGCGATGCGCGAGGCAAACGCGTTGCGATCCTGGGCCTGACGTTCAAGCCGAACACGGACGACATGCGGGATAGCCCGGCCATTGCCATTATCCAGACGTTGCAGGACGCCGGCGCCAGCGTTGTTGCTTTCGATCCGGAAGGGGTGGAACAGGCACGGATGGTGCTTCCCGATATCGAATACGCGTCAGGAGCCTATGAGGCTATCGAAGGCGCGGATGCGATGGTGTTGGTGACGGAGTGGAATGCCTTTCGCGGGCTCGACCTCGGCAGGGTGAAATCCTTGCTGAAGGAGCCGGTCGTGGTGGACTTGCGCAACGTCTATCGCCCCGAGGAAATGGCCCGGCACGGCCTTCATTACAGCGGCATCGGACGGTAAGGTTGCAGGTGCGGGATTGGCTGGCTATAGCCCGCTTCCTGCTTCCCGGAGTCGTGGGTGAGTGGCTGAAACCAGCAGTTTGCTAAACTGCCGTGCTGGGTAACTGGCACCGAGGGTTCGAATCCCTCCGACTCCGCCAACATCTCTATGCGAACCAATGAGATGGCCCGTCGCAGGGCGCAAAGCCCCCAGTAATCGCGCCATTTTCCGGATATCATCCGAACCTCGGAGACTGCGGGATTGGCGAAAATCAGTCTCTGAACCGCTTTTGTCTCTGATCACCCGAACCTCGACCCCTGCAATTCGGGTAAATAATGCCTATGTTTTGCAGTGGTTTGCGGAAATATCTGGCCGCGAAGTTCGTCAGCCATGCTCCCCCGAATATGCAGTTAGAGAACGCGAGGTGGAGGTATTTGCGCGCAATTCTGGGCGCAGATGGCCTGTCCGTGCAGACGGCAAATACAGGCCGTGCTGGCCGGTTCTAAGCCTCTGCATTGCCGAATGCAGCGGAGACCTGCTCTGCCCATGGCAGATCGGCCACGGCCGTCAGGTCCTTGATCGACACCTCTAGCGGGCATCGGTGCAGCAGTAGTTTTTCGAGCACTGCTGGAGCCAGATAGGCCAGCTTGATCATCCGGCCGATATAGCGGTCGGAGACGTCTTCGGCGCGGGCCAGATCGAGATTGGTGCTCACGTGCCCGGCCTCCAGCTTGCGCCGCCAGCCCCAGGCCCGTGCGATCGCCCGCAGCACATGAGCTTCCACCGCGGCATCGTCTGCCGCTGCCGGATCTGACGGCGGCATGATCTTCGGCCGGCCGTTGCGCTTGCGGATGGTCAGCGGGATGATGACCCGGATGGTGGTCGGCGCGACGCTCACGCCGCCATCTCCCGCCGCGGCGTCACCATCTCCCTGACCACCGACCCCAACCCCTCGGTGCGCAGATCGACAGCCATGCCGTCGCTGTTGATCGTGACGCGCTCGACCAACAGGCGGGCAGTGCGCGCCTGCTCAGCCGGGAACAGGGATTCCCACAAGGCGTCAAAGCCGGTCAGTGCCGCCACCACATCGGGCTGTTCGATCTCGGGGCATTCGCGCTGCGCGGCCTCGATCGCCCGAGCCGTGACCTCAGGCGTCAGCAGCAGCGTGCGGATCTGCTGAACGACGGCCGCCTCCACCATGCCCGCAGGCAGGCGAACAAAAGCTTCGGTGTTCTCACCCGCCCTGTTCCGGATCGCGTCCATCGAGGTGTAGTAGCGATAGAGGCGGCTGCCTTTCTTCGACACGGTCGGCGTCATGGCGATGCCTTTTGCTGTGAAGATCAGGCCCTTCAACAGCGCGGGCGTCTTAGCCCGGGTGCGCGGGCTTTGCGCCAGCACCGACCTGACCTTGTCCCAGAGCGCCTGGTCGATGATGGCCTGGTGCTCGCCGGGATAGCTGGTCCCCTTATGGACGGCCTCGCCGAGATAGACCCGGTTGTTGATGGCCTTGTAAAGGAACCCCTTGTCGATGGGCTTGCCCCGCTTGTTCAACGCCCCTGCGGCGACCAGTTCCCGTGTCAGCAGCGTGGCTGACCCCAGCTCGACGAACCGCTCGAACATCCCGCGGATCGCGCGGGCTTCAGCATCGTTGATGATCAGCTTTCGGGCGATGACGTCGTAGCCCATCGGCACGAACCCGCCCATCCAGATGCCTTTGCGGCGGGAGGCGGCGATCTTGTCGCGGATGCGTTCGCCGGTGACCTCGCGCTCGAACTGGGCGAACGACAGCAGGATGTTGAGCGTCAGCCGCCCCATGCTGGTGGTGGTGTTGAACGACTGGGTGATGGAGATGAACGTCACCCCATGCTTGTCAAAAACCTCCACCAGCCGCGAGAAGTCCATCAGGGATCGGGACAGGCGGTCGATCTTGTAGACCACGATCACATCGACCAGCCCGGCCTCAATATCGGCCAACAGGTTTTTTAGGCCTGGCCTTTCAAGGTTGCCGCCGGAGAAGCCGCCATCATCGTAGCGCTCGCGGACCGGAACCCAGCCCTCGGCCTTCTGACTGGTGATATAGGCCTCGCAGGCCTCGCGCTGGGCGTCGAGGCTGTTGAACTCCATGTCGAGCCCCTCCTCGGAGCTCTTTCGAGTGTAGACGGCGCAGCGCAGCTGATCTGCCCCCTTTTTGAATGGTCCACAATCAATGTTATTTTGGATCGGGGAGGAGACATGGAATGCCGTTCAAGAAGCACAAGCCGGAGGAGATCATTGGCAAGCTGCGTGAGGGGGAGATTGTGTTGGCGCGGGGGGCATCGACCGCTGAGGCGTGTAGACGGATCGCGGTTAGCGAGCAGACGTATTACCGCTGGCGCAAGGAATATGGTGGCCTGAAGACCGATCAGGCGCGGCGGATGAAGGATCTCGAGAAGGAGAATGGGCGACTGCGCCGGGCGATCTCGGATCTGACATTGGACAAGCTGATCCTGCAGGAGGCGGCCCGGGGAAACTTCTGAGCCCTGCGCGGCGGCGGCGATGCATCGATCATGTGCGGCAGGTGCTGCCGGTGTCCGAGCGGCGGATATGCCGTGTGCTCGGGCAGCATCGATCGACGCAGCGCAAAGTGCCGTGTGGAGCCGACGACGAACAGGCGCTGACCGAGGACATCATCGCC
>Ga0335395_10001421_pt1 | contig 15105 bp, 6 predicted proteins | sample MAT02_FD_205744 | JGI IMG/M metagenome (GOLD analysis project Ga0335395, IMG submission 205744) | Freshwater microbial communities from Lake Fryxell liftoff mats and glacier meltwater in Antarctica - MAT-02 (spades assembly) (version 2) ...
GTTTATGTATTCTACGATTCCTATCTCATCAATTATCCCCGCCACGATTCCTAGATGATCTAGATTCTCTACTTTCATATCTGTATTTTTACTATTAATAACTTTCTCCTGCTTTTTCCCTTCTACTCTGCCTTTCGCTATTTATTTTACCATTCCTTTACGAGCGGAATGTGGGATCAAAGTACAACTGATGATAAAACCACTGCGAAAGTAATCCGCGATCTCCTTCAGAGTTATCCTGCCACGCAAGCTTGGCTAACAGAGTTCCTCAAGACTGAACCGACTCAAAGAAGCTTTCAATCCTTGCCTGGAAAGCCACTTCTCAAATCCGCGACGAAATATATTTGTCCTATCGGCAACGACTACACTTGGTATCGGGAAGCCAACGAAGAAATTCCTCTTTGCCCCGATCATCTCGTTCCCTTGGTTCCCGCCCCAGCGTAGGATAGTTCTATGACAGCAAAAGTTATGGAAAGCTTCGGTGGCAAACTTGCCGAACAGTGGGTTGCCACACTGCTCACCCCAGCCTTCATCTTTTGGCTAGGCGGCTTCGTCACAGCCATTCAACGGCTGGGCTGGAACACCTTAGTCACACGCTACACGGCTTACCCCGAACCGCTCCAAATTGCCATTTTAGTCGGTGCCTTGTGCATTGTTGCCGTCACTGCCTTCGTTGTACAACGCTTCGATACCCCCATCATTCGGTTCCTAGAGGGCTACTGGTATCCTTGGCTGCGACCTGTTCGCCAAACACGCATTGCCCATTATCGTCAACACAAACAAGCTCTCATCCAACAGAGCCAAACCTTAAGAACCCGAGAAGCTGAACAAAAAGCCAGATTTCAAGCCCTCAAAACCATCATCGAAACCCAAGGAGCCACCAGCCTAATCTCAACCGAGCAGGATGAGTATCGCCAACTCAACGAACGCCTCCTCACCCCTGCCCAGCAAGAAACCCTGGCACGAATTCGCCTTGCTCTCCACAACCTACCCGCGAATACTGACTTAATGCCCACCCGCTTAGGCAATATCCTGCGTACCGCCGAACGCAGACCCTTGGAAAAATATGGCTTAGATGCGATTATTTGCTGGTCGCGCCTCTGGCTCCTCCTGCCTGAAGCCGCTAAAAAAGACCTCCAAGATGCCCGCGCCGACCTGAACAACGCCGCACGCCTGTGGCTCTGGAGCATCTTGTTTCTGGTCTGGGCAGCTTTAGGGGCTTGGTGGGCTATTCCCTTGGGTATTCTGTCAGCCCTATTTGCTTACTACAACTGGGCGATCGCCGCCGCGACAACTTACGGCGACCTGATTGAAGCTAGCTTCGACCTCCACCGCCAACTCCTCTATCAAGCCCTGGGTTGGAAGAAACCTGATGACCCTAACGAAGAACGTCGAGTGGGGCAGCAACTTACCGACTACCTGTGGCGCGGATTTTGAAGGGGCGATCGGCTTTATGGGGGGTAGATACAGGATAAATGCAAAAACCTGCAAGATGATAATGAAATCTATACTATGAGAAGATTTTAAAGCTTTAGCTATTGTCGTGCTAACAACTGACAAAAGAATGAGCTCTTGAGGGTTCTTTCTGGTTTTCGGGCGTATCCTGTAGCAATCCTCTAGTGGTCTTAATTGGGGTATAGCTGCTATAGTTCTATCTGGTATGGCAACTTGTTCTCGCGAATCAAGTTCATCTGGTTTTTGATATTCTCTCTTCCTATTATTCTTACTGATTTCCCTCCCTTTAATTTTTCATTCACCTCCCTTCCTGCTTGCCTTTCCGAATATGAAACCACCATGCTATCCCGCAAGCCGAGGGGGAGCAAGATTTAATTATTTTCTTGTTCCCCTCTCCTGCGGCTACGGTGTACACACAAGTCTGAAACTTCGCCAAGTCACTACTAATTCGCCCCCTAGCCCCCAATTCTGGGGGAACAAGAGTCAAGAACTTCTTCAAAGTCCCCCAGAATTGGGGGATTTAGGGGGCAAAATAGACTGAAACGTAGACAGGTAGGACTTGTGTGTACACCGTAGTCTCCTGCGGGGGAGGGGCTAGGGATGAGGGCTTTACTAAACTTCTGCGTAACATCAGTTAGTAAACAGACAATAGATAAAGGCTCTAATCCCCTATACTAATTCCTCAGAACCGCACCACTTATCCTGTAGCTACCGATCAAACGAACCACAACAAATTTTTTAAAAGTGCTGAAAAGCAAAACTTTTAAAAAATTTGTTGTGGTTCGTTTGATCGGAAATTGTTGTAAATGCTTTCTTAACTATATTATTTTCTCCAAATTCATAGCTTGGATACTATAGAGCAATCGCGAAACAGCAAACAAAATCAGATTTCTCTGCATTAGGAATTTATCTTTTTACAAAATCAAACTCCTGTTTGAGCTTTTTTCAAGGCAACGGATAGCTGGCGTAAACGCTCACTGACTTCTAAATTTGATTCCTGTGATTTGAGATTGTTTGGTAATTCAGAGAGCAATGATGGATTTCCTTGCAGCCACTCGTTAAGAGCAACACCTGCCCAAGCTCCATCCTTATCTCTAAAATTATCGACTAAGTTTTTAAGCTCTTGGATACAGTAGGATTCAAAGCCAGCCGCATCAAAAATTGCCGATCGCAAGTATTCCTCAAGTGCATTAATATCATTTTCAACTTCAAAGATTACGGTTTCTTGAGGTGATTTGAGATCGTTGACTGCATCAATGACAAATTGGGTGGCAACACCCGCAACTTGCCCTGCGATTCCTGTTACACCTAAAATTTCTTGCCTACGTTCTAGATTAAAAAGAAGAGCAGAACCATACTTCGCATATCTTTTCAGGACTTTAAATGCAGATTCGTCACCACTGTAGTAGTTGTCAACAATTTCAATGTCAACACCCAGATTTTTAACGATCTTTTCACGGGTATCACTTTTAACTGGCCCACGAATTAATACTTCGGCTACTGGTCTGGCAAAACGCAAAAACAGTACTTTTAAACTGTTTTCTAGCAGTAGTCGGTAACCATCAGAGTCTTTGATTAATCTTTCTTTGACTTGCTTGCTACCCCATAACATTTCTGTTATGTACTCAACTAGCTTTAAAGATTCGGCTTGCAATTCTATAGCTAGTTGACTAGCGATCGCTGCGAGAACTTCGCTGACATCGATATACAGGGCTTCGCGCCATCGGTAATTGGCATTTACATGATCGAATACTGGGTTGGAGTTGGCTGCAAAAATGGTATCTCTCTTACTCAGCATTTGCTCTCTAAGGTTTTGCATTTCAATAGTGACGACTTGCAAATATCGCTCTTTGAATTTCTGTGAACCAGTGGAAGAGTTTGCCGCTAATTTAGAATCTTTACTCACGATTGAGGAATCGTAGAATTTTTGGAGATCGGCTTTCATTTGTTGCCATTTCTTACCCCACCATTCTGTAAACTGAATGCGCCGACCATCTTCTTCAAACTGCTTTGCTTCTTCAGGGTTTTCGGAATAGCGCTTACGGACTAGCTGATAAATCTCGTCAGAACTGCCAAGAATTTTACTGATCGAGGTTTCACATCTTTTACTTAAGACGTTTACACGCTCGAAATTAATGTAGTCAAAGATTTTATTTTTAATGGTTGGGATACCAGTCGCTTCTTGATTTAGAGCATTTTCTTCACTGATACCTGTCAGTGATTGCAACTTGTTTTTAATTTCATTGGCACTGCCGATTTCTGATTTTGTCTGTTGTCCAGCTAAGTTATTTAAAATCAGATAGGCTCCTGCGGAACCGTACAAAATGCGTTGCTTTGGCAAATTTGCGCGTTTTGACCAATCTAGACAAGCTTCTTCGATGTGGGTTTGCAGTGCTTCAGCACTACCGAGGGAGTCGATACGGCTGAGAAAAACAAAAAGTTTGTCGGCGACATTGACATTTTTATCACCAGTTTCTGTAAATTTTATAATTTCCAGTTCTTTTTCTCTAAGGCTAGTAAAGCGCTGCACTAATATCACAGCGTCACAGTCTGAGAGCATTTCTTGTGCTTCATCAACGTGTTTAGCTAAGCCTGAATCTAGCCCTGGGACATCATAAAATACAATTCCTTCTGCTTGAGCGAGTTTGTTGGTATAAAGTCTAGCTTCTAAAACCGAATGAGCATATTTTTCATCGGCTACATATTTTTTCAGTGGCTCTCTAATGTCTTCGAGTCTGGTAAATGGAACACGAATATCACCTTCATTTCTTACTTGGCGCAATGTTGTTTCATTAGCACGAATAGTTTTGATATCTTCAACTGCTCTTACTGTTTCTAGTTCACTAAGCAAGTTAACAAACTGTTCTTCGGTTTTGACTTGTACTTCTAGTCTTTGTTCTGATTCATTTTCGACTGAATAAATCTGGGTTGTGGTAAATGTACATCTGCCACCTTTGGCAGGAAGCAGATCGCATTCTAACCAAGCGTTGATAAAGGTACTTTTACCAGCTTTTTCTAAACCGACAACGGCGATACGAAATTCGCGTTTTTTAAGTCTGGCAAGTTGACGGCGAGTTGGTTCGTATTCTTGGAGAAGTGCGTCTTTTAGTTTTGTGGGAACTTCTGCTTGTGGCAGCATTGCCAAGTCAACTGCATGACGATAAACGTTGAGGGCATCGCTAAGGCGCACTTCATAGTAAGAAGATGCTGTTTTCCAATCCATTTTTGTCATCATTTTAATTTTAGTTAAACATGGTTAAAAAATTTAAGACCGTTGAGATTTTGGAGGCAGGCTACTTTTTCAACAAAAAAGTCAGTGTCAATTTGTAGATTTGTCTTTATCATATACAAGATCTTTTTGCCAATTAAATTTCGTCCATCAGCAAGATTGATCCTGATGTAAACCTCTCGAATGCTATCGAGGGGAATTTTTTCTGTCATTGTCATTTGTTGCTCTATCGAGTCAACCTCAGACTTCGTTGCACATACAAAATCTGATGCGTTATCAACTAAATAAGATAAATAATCAATATTTATATTTGAACCATTTGTCAATTCGCCAACAATATTCGCAGGAATAATTAGACATAAAGCAGCAGGGACTGGAGGAAGAGGACGACGAAAATTTTCTGTCGTGTAATTTTGTGGCGATCGGTTTCTCTTTTTTTTGTTTTGTCTTTCCTTTAGATATTGAATACAAAAATATCCTCCAACCAAAGTACAGCCCACCAAAACAATTAACTTAATTTCTTCCATGTGATTGTCATTCCTTTTATCAATATTAGATGGATACATTTTTGAGAGGGAACGCATTATACCTTTGCCAGGAGTACCTTCTTCAAACTCAATATCCGAGAACATAACCATTACATCATACGCAATCTTATAGTCTTCCTCTATAGAAGCATTAGGGGAAATACTAAGTGTATTGTCAGATTTACAACATATCTCTCTAGTTATTTGTTCGTTAGCATCGTCCTCTAAAAGTATTTTGCGAATCGTATTATATAGAATACCTTTTTCAAGAGGTTTTATTTCCTCGATTATTTCTTTATAAATAGTATCAGCGTATGAAATCGCATTAATTGCATTATTAGTCACTTGAACTTAAGCATCCTCCTTTAGTATATTTCCTAAACTAGCAAATTCTTCTGCAAGAGTTTTTGCCTTATTTTGCATAGGTTCCCATACATTGCGTTGTCTTTCATAGTCTAGAATAAGTTCTTGGTTAGCCTTATCTAGTCTGGATTGATAACGATCAATAATATGATTCTGAGCCTGACTTACATTCTGTTCTAAGCAATCAATTTGATCCAATAACCACTTGACAATTTGACTGGCAATTTCAGGCTCTTCTTTTTTGGCTTGAAGAGACCAACCTGCCAATAATTCTTCAATACTGGGAAGTTTGCCATTATCACTAGATCGAGTTTTGTACTCAGTTTTATAACTTGTCGCTTTTCCTAGCCATAATTTCCACCAGACTCTCTTCTCTACTTTGACTTGTATTTCCTCTTTCCATTTTCCTTCAGTAATAGCAAAACCAGATTCAAATCTAAACTTGAATGTGGGCTGACTATTGATTCTACTAAGTTGTGATTCAGGAAGTTTGATCGATAAGTTTGGTGCAATATCATTTGAGCCTTTTTCTAAATAGGATAGATGACAGTTGAAAAGCTCTACTACTGCCTGATACATTCTATCCAATTCTTGATCTGAGATCTGTTTTAATACATCCTCCATTACAATACTAAGGTGAATAGATAATTCGTTCAACTCTTCATTTGTTTGGGTCAGTTTAATCTTTTCTTCATTAGTTTTTGCTTCAATCACCTTGCCTTTTTGAGCAATAGTCCCTGTATAACCTAAGTTAATAAGTCTGTTCAGCTTTCTGCCAAGCAAATTCACATTTAAAGAGTTTGCTTTTTTTAAATTCGTACCATCTAAATCGACCTTTCCGGTTTCTAGAGATTTTGCAACTGCTTCCAAGACCTGATTAATCCCTTGACCTAATTCTTTTTTCCATGTAAAAAGCGGATATAGCTTCAATCCCATTGAGTCATAAGGCTCAATGAGTCTAAGTTCTTCAACTATTTCTCTTAGCTGTAACACAGGATCTTCCTCTGATTGACCTGAAATAAACTGCTCTATATTTTTTACTCCTATCTCGAAAGGTTCTCTTAACTTTGTATCACTAATCTCAAGGAATCGCTCAAGCGAAGATCTGATCGAAGCAATATTCTCACACTCTCTTTGATATTGTTCTTCTGAGCTATTTAGAATAGCTGTTGTGGTCTGCGTCGCCCATTCTGCTACAACATTCCCACCCAAAATGTTAAAGCGGTCAATCATTTGAGGAATTACTAACTGCGGGAAATGCTTAGTAATATGCTCTCTTAAATTCTGTTGAAACTCTTCGGCATAAGATTTCTGCCATAATTCTTTAGCAACCCTATTGCGATCATGCCTAGACCAATTTTGTGCATTACGCGGTAAGTCTTCCAATATATCGGCAGCTATTAACCCATTAAAATTGTTGTCTGCTGACTTACAAGCTTTAGTACTAAAATCCTCATCAGTATTTTGAATTTGTAGAGAAAGCAATGCTGGCCATGTACTGAGTTTTACAACTTGTAGTTTCTCAATGTCTTCTGTGTATTCCTTTAGCCGTTCAAGCAACTCAGTTTTAATGCTTTTAATAGTTTTATCAACAAAACGATTCTCTGAATCTGGCCAGCTTTTATCAGCCCGAAAAACATCAATTTTATTAAGCACAAACAACATTCGCGCAGGAGATCCACCAAGATCCTTCACTTGTTCCACAACCTCTTGCAACAAATTCCTCACCTTCTGTTGATCGGTTTCCTGACTGTTATAGGCAACAATACACAAAGCCTCACGACACTGACGAATAACACTGGCATTACCTTCATCCCCAACATAAGCCAAACCAGGCAGATCCATAATTCTTACCCTTGTTCCCCTCGGCAGTTGCAGATTTGATTCTTGTAAAAGTCTAAATGGAAAACCTATTACAGACTGAGGACAAGCCAAATCAGGATACTTTTCTCTGTTATCGATGTAACTTATCATTACGTTGTATAAACGTTGACAAATTTCATCTTCATGAATACCTCGCCATTCTCCACATTCCCATTCTGCGCCAGGAGTCTCATGGATCACTAACGATTTTTCTTCGCTATATTCAATAGTTACCACCCCAGCACTCATCTCACTCACAGCGACAGGCACAATCTCCGCGCCACACAACAAATTAACAAGCGTACTTTTGCCGCTACTCGTAGTCCCTGTAGTTGCAAGGGTAAGCGTTGGGTTATGAAGCTCACCAATTAGGTTTTCTAGTGCTTCTCCCAACTTAGCCGAAAGCTCCTGCATTTCAGGCTGGTATGACTCTGGTAGATGTTGAGATATCTCTGAGTAAAAGTTATGCCAATAATTTGAGAGTACTTTTGCTTGTAATTCGACTTCCTCAAACACTTTGTATAACTTGCTACTCATTTTTTTAGCCGTTTTTTAGATATTAATTTAGTTTATACCTTAAAGCATCCGAAAAAAACAAGGGTAGGCTCAATAAGTGTTTCGGGGAGTCATTTTAGTTTAAAAGACTGAAAAATGTTTGATAGTGCCTACATTCAGCAGGTGATCTGGGCAAAAAAATATGGCTCAATAGGTGTTTCGGGGAGTTACTTTAGCTTAAATGACTGAAATACTTGATGTACAGCAGTTTTAGCTTTGGAGGTCTTTGAAGTCTGAAATATCCGTCATTAAAAGCATTGAATCATTTATTATATTTGAACTCCCCGAAACACCTATTAAGACTCTCTAATTTACTACTTACCGATCGCACAAAATGCTGCCCAATAGAACGGGTCGTGAAACGGTTTTTGGTTATCTTGGAACTTGTGTAGTCTTCTTGTAAGGTTCTGTCGCATGGTGGGATCAAGCGGTAGCGAATTAGCTGTTATCCATGCTTTTAATTCAGCCTTTGTGATATCTCTCAGCCAAAGTTGAGCTTGATTGAGAGCAACTACAACTGAATGAACGCTTTGCAGATTCTGGTAAAACTTAATCATTAAAAAAGCGGTAGATAGGTCGTTCACCATCCAAAGACTGCTAACTACGCTGGGACTACCAGCATACAAAAAGCCATTGGGCAAACCAATGTACTCATCGCTAAGGCTAGTAAAATCTATAAACCCTGTTTCGCAAGCAGAGAGTGTCACTAGACGACATTGCCCTAAGTCTAGTTGTAAGATTTCTCCTAAAGTTATCGGTGCATCCGTTAACTTTAACCCAGACTCCAGTGGATTGTCCAAATCAAAATAGCCGTGACAAGAGAAGTGAATGCAGTGAGATTTTTTAAGAGAACTTTCCAGCAATGATACTTTAGTTGCTGCTGTTTGCTTCAAAACGTCAGCCGTTTCAAAATAACCTCTAATTGCAGCTATCTCCACATTTGAATAACTAAGGTCGTTTGTCGGATTTTGTACTGCAAACAGATGAGTAAAATCGTTGCGCTGTCGCGCCTGAGCCAGTTGTAGTAATTGACAACTGGGAGCGTAACGTATCCCTTTAGAAAAGCAATCCAGCAGGTAAGATTGTCCCCTTACTGGTAAGGCGTGAAGTGGAAATAGATGCAATGCCTGATGAGGAACCAAAATCAATTCATCACAATTATGGGGCAACTTAGTTAGAATGTCATCGAAACGCAAAATCTCAGTCAGTTTTTGAAGGAGACTTTGGAGTTGAATATGCCACCACTGACTATTTTGCCGATTGTAAAGCCGCAAATAAGCTCTCGCCCACTTTTCTAACCGCTCCATAGCGATCACATCGTAGGACAAAACAATCGGTTGGTTACTGTGGCAGGTGATAATAAATGTTTGAAATCCCCCACTAGTGAAGTACCACTGGATAATTGCGGTAGTCTCCCCAAGCGTTTGCCTAAACGGTTCAAGCTTAAACCCAGCACCAATGGGAAAATAAATATCCTGTAGTGCTTTCTGTTGCTGTCTCAAATGCTGGAGTCGCTGTACCAAAACAGTTGGTTCATCGGCAGTCCCAGTTTGCAGACGAGATTGACTGCTGGCAATCTCCTGCTGAAGCTGCTGGAGTTGAGTAGCAATTTGTGAAGGAAATAGGCTATTAAAGTCGCGACTAAAGATTAGTTCTACTAAATTGCGAGTTTTGCTGCATTCTACATATTCCAGGGCTTTATCGTTGTAACCCAATCTTAAGCAAACCTCTACGGTGCGGCGGTAAAGGTCATTCCACGATTCAGCTAGTTTAGTTTTATCAATTTCTCTGCCTACACCAGAGAAAATTTCACCCCGCAGAAACTCTACTGTATCGATCGCTGCTACAAAAGTATCAAAAGCTTGCGGAAGTTGCTGGGCATCCTGATAGGCAACTCCCAAATTGAATTGCGTCACCAAATAGTCTTGAGGAAAAGCTTCACGGGTATGAATTTCCAAAGCCTTTGCAAGATGGTTAATAGCTAGATGTAAATTTTCTAATTCTTCTCCACGAAGCCGATTTAAGTAAGCAATTCCTAAACCATTTTGAACCATTGCCCAGTCTTTAGGAAAAGCTTTGCGGGTGTAGACTTTCAAAGCTTCTGAGAAATATGATCTCGCTTCTTCGATGTTTTCAGCTTTGTCCCCATAAATCCGATTTCGATATGCTTCCCCCAGATTGTTCTGAACCATTGCCCACTGTTCGGGCAATGGTTCACGAGTATAAACTCGCAACGCTTCTCTGTAGCATCGGATAGCCTTATCTAAATTGTCAGCCCATTCATTCTGACAACGATAATAAGCAATTCCCAAATTATTTTGGGTTTCTGCCCAAGCAAAGGGAGATGCTTCGAGGGTACGAATTTCTAGTGCTGCTTGATAACAACGGATAGCTGTCTCTAAGTTTTCCTCTTGTTCTCCTCGAATGCGCTCGCTGTAAATCAATCCCAAGTTATTCTGGGTATCCGCCCAATGTTGGGGATATTCTTCTCGCGTGCGTGCTTTAAGGGCGAATTGATAACAAGCAATCGCTACCTCTAAGTTTTCTGCTTTCTCTCCCCAAATGCGCTCCCAATAAGCAAGTCCTAGATTATTTTGTGTCGCTGCCCACTGTTCGGGAAAATCCCTATAAGTACGCACTTCCAACGCTGACTTGCCGCAGCGAATAGCTACCTCTAAATTATCGGTTTTTTCTCCCTCAATTCGGTTGCGGTAAACATCTCCCAAGTTGCTTTGAATGTTTGCCCATTCTTGAGGGAAATCTTGCCGAGTATAAACTTCTAACGCAGCCTCATAATATTGAATTGCCCTCTCTAAGTTGTCGGCTCTATTCCCGCAAATTCTATAATAGCAAGCATTCCCCAAATTTCCTTGATTCATTGCCCAATACTCAGGTAAAACATCGCGTGTAAAAACTTGGGTAAGCGCTTGATATCCTACCAAAGCAATTTCTTGGTTGATGCTTCGATTGCCAAGTGGGAACTGCGATATCAAGCTGCTGAAATTTCCTAAAACAGGGGCAATTTCCAAACCTTTCTCAATGTCTGATAGATTAGTCTCTGCCCATTCTCGTAGAACCGCTACAAATTTATTGTCCAGTTTGTCTAGATTCTCTTGCAGCCGTTGATACAAGGTTTGTGAGTCCCCGTCAGCAGTTGCCTGCAATACCTGCATCAGTAAAGCAAATCGAGCATCGTCATCGTGATTTGAAGTCAAATCTAATGCGGACAATCCCATTACTTCAGTTAGTTGATGAGCCAGTTCGCTTAAAAAATCGGCTGCATTTTGCTCGCCGTTCTCTTTCAAAACCTCAATCACCTGAGCGATCGCCTGTAACAATTCGCGATCTACTAGATCTGAGTGGGCTTTCAAAATTTGTGATTCCTCTCCACTGGGACAACTTAGCAGCGATTGAATCAGATTCAGATAAGCTTTTTGACGTTGTTTGTTTATCATTGACCTATAGCGCAAAAAGCCGCCCAGTAAAATGGTGATCTAAAAGGTTGCTCGTTATCTGATATTTTATGTAGCCTACGACGCAAACTAATGTTAAGAGTTGCATCTAGAGAGATTTTATTTTCGGAAATCCATTCTTGCAGTTCTTTTTTGGTCAAGTTTCGCAGCCAAATTTGAGCTTGGTTTAGGGCGATCGCTACTGTTTCATACGACAACAGATTTTGGTAGAATTTAATCATTAAAAAAGCTGTTGAGACATCCTGAACCTGCCATAAACTACTGACAACACTAGGACTTCCTGCATAGAGGAAACCACTGGGTAAACCAATGTACTCATCGCTGTCATTTTTGTAATCGATTAAGCCTGTTTCGCAAGCGGAGAGGACAACGAGGTGGCATTGGTTAAGGCTATATCTTTGCTCGAATAAATTGCCCAATGTCAGAAATCCATCTCCAGCTAATGCTAAATTTGATTCTAGAGGATTTACAAGATTAAAGCTTCCATGACAAGCGAAGTGGAGATAGTGAAGAGTTTGTTGGTCTTTACTATCAGTCATAGCAAGCTTTGCATTCTCTTTAGTTGCTTTTTCTCCTGTCAAGACTTTAGCAGAAGAAAATAACGTTTGGATGACTTCAACTTCTAGATTAGCGTATGGTAATGATTGGAGATCGTTTTTAGGATTCTGAATAGCAAACAGAGATTGGAAGCCAGAGAACTCGCGTTGTTGTATTTGCTGTAGTATTTGGCAACTGGGAGCGTAACTAATACCATCTATAAATCTTTCAAAGAGTAGCTCATTGTTACCTGTGGGGAGTGTATGAAGTGGCAACAAGTGTAAATAGCGATATGGAATAAGAATGAGTTTAGTATAGCTTTTGGGTATAAGTTTAACGATTTCCTTGATCTGTAGAATCTCCGAAAGCTCTAGAAGATAAGAAGAAAGGTCATTCTTCCACTTTTCTTGGTTGTCTCGATACAACTTTTGATACTCGTTGTACCAGTCAATGAAAACATCTTTATCATACTTTTCGTGAGACGTATAAAGTCGCTCAATGCTATTAGCTGTTATAACGAAAATCTCTATGCTATTTAAAGTTAGATACCATTCTACAATAGCAGTCTTACTATCTAAAGTAAATTGGAATTTATCAAAATTAAAATTAGTACCAATAGGTAGATATTCGTTCTGTAATTCGTTATGCTGCTGTCTTAGCTTTTGTAATCGTAAGGAAAGAGTCTTGATATCTTTAGCTTCACCACTTTGAATTTTGTATTGCTCCTTCTTTATTTCGTCTCTATAGATTTCTAATTGGGAAAATACTTCTGAAGGGAAAAAATTACTTGAGTCACGTTCAAGAAGAAGTTCGACTAGGTTGCGCGTTTTACTACGTTCGATGTACTCAATTGCTGTTTTTATTCTATTCAGCTTTAGACAGACTTCTACTATACCTAAATAGTTGCGATTGAATAGCTCTGCTTGTTTTTGTTTTACATCAATCCCAGATATTATTTCTTCACGAAGATACTCAATGGTATCAATAGCTTCTTTGTATGTAGTAAAAGCTTTATTAAATTCTTCTACTTTTTGATAAACGAAACCAAGATTAAATAAAGCTTTCACACGTTCAGAAGGGAATGTATCATGAGTATAAATAGTTAAAGCAGCTTGGTAAGCAGCAATTGCTAGTTTTAGGGCATTAGAATTAAGATACGCAGTGCCCAGACTATTTTGCGTCATTGCCCAGTAATAAGGTGCTTTATCTTGATTCCTTTCAAGTAAAGCAGCTTCAAAGGCATTTATTGCTTTTTTTAAATTATCTTCTTCTTTTTTGTCAGTCTTTTTAAGATAGGCATTACCTAGATTATGTTGCGCCATCGCCCATTGAAAAGGCATACTTTCTTGGGTAAAGACATCCAGACAATCCTGTAAATTAGCGATTGCATTCTCTACACTCTTTTTCTTATCCTCAATATTTTCACAGACAGAATATTTATCAAGATATAGAACTCCCAGATTATTCTTCGTCAATGCCCAGTAGTAAGGATGATTTACCTGGGTTCTAAATATCAAAGCATTTTCGTAAAATGTAATTGCTTTTTCTAAATTTTCTAGCTTATCTCCAATAATTCTTTCGCCATAAGCTTTGCCCAAATTATGTTGTATTTGTGCCCATTCAAATTGATAAGTCTCTCGCGTTCTTATGTCTAAAGCATCATTTAAAATATTAATTGCATCTTCTATATTTTTTGATTTATCTCCAAGTATTCTATCCGTGTAGACACCTCCTAAATTGTTTTGTGTCATTGCCCATTTGATAGGCAAATTCTCTTTGGTTCTTATTGATAGAGCGTCTGTGTAAGCGATAATTGATTTTTCTATATTATTCACTTTATCTTCTTCCATTTGACTGTAGGCATCACCTAAATTGTGTTTAATAAGTGCCCATTCTGGAGGCGAATCATTATAAGTGAAGACATTGAAAGCAGATTCAAAAGCATCGATTGCATTTTTTAGGTTTTTCGGTTTACTTCCTTTTTTTCTCTTCACATAAGCACAGCCTATATTAGTTTTCATACTAGCCCATAGCACGGGAATATGATTTGGAGTGCAATAGGTTAACACGGCTTCAAAAGCAGCAATCGCGACTTCTACGTTGCTGGATTCGTCGCCCATGTGAAATCCTAGTAAAAGAATTCCAATCTCCCCAATAGCAAAAGCCATGTATCTCGCTTTTTCTTCGTGAGAACTCTTTAACTTACAGGTCCCCCAGCGATAAACTATATCAGCCAAAGTACTATCAATGTATTCTATATTTTCTCGAAGCAGTGGGTATATAGCTTGAGTATTACCCATGTTTTCTGAAATGTTTACAAGTATTTTTGTTAGAAACAGTATATATTTCTTATTCTTTTCATCACTGTATATCCCAAAAAGCTGAGATCTGGTAATTAATGTTTCGGAGAGAGAATTTATCCATTCTTTCAGCCAGCTTTCTAAATACCACATTGCTATACTTTCTGCGCCTATATTATCTTTTCATTATAGTGGGACTTAACCAAAAACTGGCTTTTTCGTGGTGACAATGTTTTTTATGTATAAGTTGGAGACTATCCATTTGAACGTAGTTATATCAATGTCTCAAATTAGTCAGCAATTCTCATTATGAAAAAAGCTATGCAAAAAAGTGTGTAGAGGCTAATGTATTTGAAAGGTGAGAGTGTAAAACAGTTGAAACAGACAAATACTTTTGATGGGATCGTAAGTTTTTTTCGGCAGGTGCTGGAAAGCTTGCCAGACAAACGAACAGGCAAGAATACACGGTATGAAATGATCGATGCAGGATTAAGTGCATTCAGTGTATTTTTCACGCAAAACCCGTCATTCCTGTCATATCAGAAGACAATGGCAAAAACAAAGGGAAGAAGCAATGCCCAAAGCCTGTTTGGAGTGCATCAAATACCGAGTGACAATCACATTCGTGATTTACTAGACGAAGTAAAGCCAGAAGAGGTATTTACAGTATTTGCAAGAATATTGCAGGAGTTAGAATCAGGTCAACAATTGACGAGATTTCGGTCATTTGCAGGAAACCTGCTCATGGCTATGGATGGGACAGAATATTTCAGGTCAAACAAGATTCACTGTCCGCATTGTTC
>Ga0335395_10001422_pt1 | contig 15105 bp, 14 predicted proteins | sample MAT02_FD_205744 | JGI IMG/M metagenome (GOLD analysis project Ga0335395, IMG submission 205744) | Freshwater microbial communities from Lake Fryxell liftoff mats and glacier meltwater in Antarctica - MAT-02 (spades assembly) (version 2) ...
TGCTCCCGGCAGGCGATGAAGCCCGCCGCTTCGAGCAATTCCTCCAGGACCTCCCGAACTGGCGCGCCGCAGCGGGACCCAGGCGCATTATGCGGCTACGCGACAGACACGGGGCGCGGCATAGACGTGGCGGCAGATGCCTGGCTCAAGCTCCTTCCCCAGGCCGCGGGCCGGATGCGAGCCTGATGCAGCGCGCCGAGATACTCGGCACCGCCTAGCGCCTGCTGGCACGCGGCGGAGTCCTGCGCGGCTTGCTCGCCTCCGCGCTGCTGGCAGGCCAGGTTCCCGACTCAAACGCACTTGCCGGCATGAACGAGGCGCGCGGCGGGGCCAAGGCCCTTCTCGGCATCCTTGACGCCCATGCGCGCTCAGGCAGCCTCCGTGAGGAGGGCATTCGAGCTATCAATGAAGCCCCGGACCAGTTTCCTGTCGGATGGCGGCTTCGAAGGGCTCGCGCGCCAGGCCGTGACCGCCTGGTCGGGCGGCCGGATGCCGGGCTTTGATGCCGCAGGCTCGCTGGAGGGAAGCACCCGCTCGCTTGAGCGTGTGGCCGCCGCCATGGCCTCGACGGAGGCTGGCATTCTCCACAGCACGGGCGAGCGGTCAGCCGAGGCGCAGCGCGTCATGTGGGCGGACGTCGTGCTCGCCGTCGCCGGGTTTGCCTTCTCTGCCTCCCTTATCTGGCTCATTCATGCGCGCGTGACGCTTCCGTTGGACGCGCTCTCTGGCGCGGTGCGGCGGATCGGAGACGGCGAGGCAGGGGTTGAGGTGCCGGGGATCACCCGTGGCGACGAGTTGGGCGTGCTCGGCCGCGCCATGGAGGATCTGCAACGGCAGCAGGCCGAAGCGGCGCTGTTGCGCGTCGCGGCAGACCAGCAGCGCGAGGCCGCACGAGCCGCGCAGGACGCGGCCCTTTCCGACATGGCCAACACCTTCGAAACCCAGACGCGCGAAAGTTTCGCGGCGATCGGCGAGCGGATTGGCTCAGTCACGGCCGAAACCCAGGGCATTGCCGCCGGGGCGGAGCGGATTTCCGCCGCTGGCCAGGGTGCCGCCCAGGCCGCCTCGCATGCGCTGGAAGCGAGCGAGACGGTAGGCGCCGCGCGGGGGGGAGGCCGGCAAGGGCTTCGCCGTGGTCGCGAGCGAGGTGAAAACTCTGGCCGCACAGACCGCCCGCGCCACGCAGGAGATCGCCCGCGCCGTGGCCAGTTCCGCCGAAGCCGCGCGCGAGGTCTCGGGCCGGGTGGATTCGTTGGGCCATGAAGCGAGCGAGGCCGCCGAGCGCGCCGAGCGCATGCGCGAGAGCACGGAAGCAGTCAGCGGCGCGCTGGAGGAAGTGCGCGGCACGCTGGTGCGCACCGTGTGCGAATGCAGCGAGGCACTAGAGCGCCGCAAGGCCCCGCGCTTGCCCATAGGCCTCAACGCGCGCCTGGAGTTCCAGGGCCGCACCCAGCATGTGAGCCTGCTGGATCTCTCGGAAGGCGGCGCCGGCATAGAGGCGGTGCCGGGACTCACGCGCGGTGCGGCGGTGACGCTGAACCTTGCGGGAATGGCAGGCGGGCTTTCGGGCCAGGCGCTGGATGCAAGCGAGAAGCGCGCGGGCATCGCCTTCAGCTTGAGCCCTTCGCAAAAGCAGGATTTGCAGAGGTTGCTGGCCGTGAACCTCAAGGCGGCGTGACGGAGCCTAATGCGAAGATCGTAGGACGGGGGCCACACGTGTGGCCTCAGTCAAGCCAGCGGATGAACTAGGACCAGTTTCCTTTTTCTCTTGCAAAAAAGAACAAAATAAGAACATACTCACCTCCTAGCGCGGAGGTCCCCCAACTTGCCCAGCTTTCTCATCCCCCCCCTGAAAATCCTCCTCATCGGCCTGGCTGGAGTCGTCGTCCTGCTCGCCGCGCGTCTCGCCGGGCTTGGCCTTGGCCCCCTGTTTGCCGCACCCAGCAACCTGGCCGCCGTCCTGGTCTTCTTCGTGGGCATCGGCTTCGCCGCCTTCCTCTGGTGGCTCGCATCGCGCTGCTTCACCCTGTTGCGCGACCCAGCCACCACCCCCGAGCAATTGGCCGCCCTCCGCGAATTGCCGCTCGCCTTGCCCGAAGGCACGGTGCGCGCGCTTCTCGCGTTGATCGTGGGCGTGATCGGCCTGCCGCTGCTGCTGTTCAGTCAGAGCCTTGCGTTGAACGACGCTGTGGCCGGCTATGTGAACGGCATCATCGCCGGCGTGTTCGGCTATTACTTTGGCGCGCGTTCCACAACGCCCGAGGCCCAGGCCGCCCGCCGCCTCGGCGATGCGCTTGAGAGCCAGAACCGCGCCAATGAGGCGCTGCGCAACAGCGAAGCGGCCGCCCGCGCCGCCGTCGAAGTGGCACAGCACCCAAACCATGTGGCCGATTCCATGGCGAAGCTGGAACGGCATCTGGGCGTGGCCCGCATTCTGGTCCAACGCCTCGGTCCAGCGCTTCCGCCTGGACTGATCCCGCCCCAGGCCGGCGCCCTGCTGGAACAGGCCGAGAAGGTGCTGGCGGCTGCGCGCTCGCTGCCCGATCTAGGTACGCTGCAGGCCGCGACCGCCATCCTGATAGGCCGTGATGGTCCCTTCCCCGCCTTGCTGCGCGCAGCCGCCCCGCTGCTTCCCGCTGTTGCAGGCGGCCCGCTGGGCGGCGTGGCCTTGCTGCTCAGCCTGGGCTGGAGCCTGGGTGCGGCCGCCTGGACACGCTTCCGTGCGCGGTTGCTCGATGCCCCGCATGATCCAACGCTGTTTGAGCCGGGCGCCATCAGCCCCGCCTCGGCCGAATTGCGCCTTGCTGAAGCGCCGATCTTCGCGCGCCTTTTCACGGCCCGCGCGGCGGAGCCCGGCTTCCTGGCCAGCCTGCTGGACGCCTGCCTGCGCCCCGATGCAGCCGAGCGCCTTTGGGCGCGCTTCCCCGGCTTTGCAAGCCCCGCCGAAGCCGAAGCAGGCCTGACCGAATTTCGCCGCGCCCTTCTGGAAGAACGCGTGGAAGCTGACCTGACGCCCGAGCTGGTGGCGCGAATCAACCAATCGCTCAGCGGCGCCGCACCCGCGCTGCGCCCTGATCCTCAATCACGCGCCCTGCTGCCCCAGCAAGGTTCGGACGAGGCCCGCGCGGCCCTCCAGGCGCTGACGCTGCTGCTCGGTGAAATGCGGGAGAGCCGCACAGATCCCGCACTTATCCTGGTGGAGTTGGCGCCATGAGGGCGGCGCTGTTCCTGCTGCTGGCCGGCTGCACGCCCGTCGCCGCCCTGCTCGATCCGCCGCTGGCGCAGCTTGCCCGTTGGGAGACAGCAACCCCGGCCGAAATAGCGGCCGAGCCCGTCGTCTGCCCGCCCGGCCATGCGGCCTGCGCCAGGCTGCACACACGCCGCGCCGAGGCCTGCATGGGCCTGGCCATGGCCAGCCGCGCACCCGGCGCCGCTTGCCCCGCCACACGCGAGCACCTGCCGTGCGCGGTCCAATCCTTTGCCGCCGCCAGGGCCCCTGTGCCAAACCCCGTCCTGGCCGCAAACGAGGCCCAGGCGCGGCTCTGCCTGGCCGAACTCATGGCGCCCGCGGCCGGCGCCGCCGAAGCCGTGCAAGCCGCGACGGCCATTGCCGAATCATCACCCCAACGCGTGCCGCTTCTGGCTGCCCGCGCCGCGCTGATCGCGGCGCGTCCTGGCGCCGGACATGATTCCCAGCGTTGTGCCGCCACCCTCACCGGACTGCGCATCGCACCCCCTGGCTCGCGCGAGGCGGCGGACCTGGCCCGGCGGCGAGCCTCCATCCCCGATTGTGGAGAGACCCCATGAACCCCGGCCGATCGCTCGCCTTCCGCCTGCCACTGCTGCATGGCGAGGATGTCCGCACCGCCCAGTTGGCGCTGCTGCGCGCAGGCGCCCTGCGCGCCGATCCCGACGGCGTGTTCGGCCCCGCCACGCGCGATGCCGTGGCCGGCTTCCAGCGTCGCGAGGGGCTGGCCGCCGATGGCGTGATCGGCCCGCTCACTTGGTCGCGCCTGTTGGGCCAGCCAGAATTGCGCCGGGCGCGCCCCTGGCAGGAGGGACTCAGGCCCTTCCTGCCAGCGCTGCTGGCCTGGCATGGCTCCCCTATCGGCACGGGGCGCAACCGTTGGCGGCTCGGCCGGCGCGGCCTGGAGATCGAGGGGGAGGAGGCTTTGCGCCGCAGCTCTGCCTTGCGCACCGCCGCCGCATGTTGGGCCACGCATCGCGTGCCGCTGGAGGCCGCCGCGCGCCGCTTCGCCGTGCCCGTGGAATTGCTGTTCGCCACCGCCTGCACCGAAAGCGGGGGCCGCGCCAGTGCCATCCGCGAGGAGCCCGGATTCATCACCGATGCGCAAACCCCGCACCGCGTCTCGCCTGGGCTGATGCAGACGCTGATCTCCACCGCGCGCGAGGCCCTGGCCGACCCTAAGCTGGACCGCGCGAGGCTGCTCGACCCTGCCGTGTCCGCCTCGGCGGGTGCCGCCTTCATCGCGCGCCAGTCACGCGCCGGACGGCAACCCACTGGGTTTGATCCGCCGTTGGTGGCCGTCGCTTACAACGCCGGCAGTCTTCGCAGCACACGCGATCCGCTGGACCCCTGGGGCCTGGTGCAAACCCAGCGCGGGCGCGGCCATTGGCATGCGGACGCCTTCTGCGCCTTCTTCAACGACGCCTTTGCCCTGTTTGTCGCGGGCGACGCGCCTGGGGATGACGTGCCCAGTTTTTGGGCTCTGCTGCCGTGAGCACCAGGGCGTCAGGCGTTGGCATCCATCAGCGCCAACAAACCTTCCAAAATCTGCTCAGGCGTGGGGGGGCAGCCCGGGATAACCAGATCCACCGGCAGCGCGGCCTCCACGCCGCCCAACACAGCGTAGCTGCCGCGAAAGACGCCGCCATCCACCGCGCAATCGCCCAGCGCCACCACCCAGCAGGGCTCGGGCGTGGCGGCGCGCGCGCGGGTCAGTGCCTCGGCCATGTTGCGCGTCAGCGGGCCGGTGACGAGAAGGATATCCGCGTGGCGCGGGCTGGCCACGAAGCGCAGTCCGAAGCGCTCCAGATCATGCGCCACGTTTTGCAGGGCGTTGATTTCCAGCTCGCAACCGTTGCAGCTGCCCGCATCCACCTGCCGGATGGAAAGCGAGCGGCCGAGGCGCGTGTGCGAAGCTTCCTCCAGCCGCGCGCGCAGTTCGCTGATGATCTCGGGCGCGGTGGGCCGTGGAGCGGGATCGGTCAGCGGGCGGGAGAGCAGCCTGCGCAAAAGCCTCGGGATCAGCATCACAAATCTACCCCGCTGTAGCTGCCATTGATGCTTTTGTTGATGATCGGGAAATCGGCGACGATATTGCCGATCACGGCGGCCTCCAGCAGCGGCCAATGCAGCCAGGAGGGGTCGCGCAGCATGCAGGCCTCGATCACGCCGCCGCCATCCAGCCGCATCCAGGCCAGGCATTCGCCGCGGAAACCCTCGACCAGCGCTACACCCTCGCCACCCTGGGGCGGCAGGGTCACGCTCAACCCACTGTCGGGCAGGGCGGGGAGAAGCGCTTGCAGGAATTCGATGGATTGCAGCGCCTCGGCATGGCGCTGGCGCCAGCGGGCATCCACATCGGCGCTGGATTGCAGGATGAGCGCCTCGGGGGCCAGTTCGCCGGTCAAAAGGCGTGCGTCGAAGCCGCGTCCCGCCGCACGGCCAACAACGCCGCCGGGTGCGAATTGCTGCACCAGCGCCGCCGTCATGACACCCGTGCCGAGCACGCGATCCTGTAAGCTGGCGTGGCTCTCGTACTGCGCGAGCAGTCCAGGAAGTTCCGCGGCGACTTGCGCCAGCGCGACCAGCAGACCGGGGATGGCGGCGATGTCCTGCGCGACGGCGCCAGGCAGCACGCGGTCCATCATCAGTCGATGACCGAAAGCGGCCGCGATGGCGCGCAAAAGCCCCTCACGCAGCCAGCCGCAACGCGCATGGATCACGGCAAAGGCTGCGTCATTGGCAATGAAGCCGAGGTCGTTCAGGTGGTTGTGCAGCCGCTCAAGCTCCAGCATGGCGGCGCGCAGCGCAAAGGCGCGTGGCGGCACCTCCACCCCCAGCGCCGCTTCCGCCGCACGCGCGAAGGCCAGCGAATGCGCCACCGTACTATCGCCCGAGAGCCGGGCCGCGAAACGCGCGGCAGCGCGCGGCGGTTTGCCCTGGATGAGCGAGAGGGTGCCCTTGTGCGTATAGCCCAGGCGCACTTCCAGTCGGACGATGATTTCGCCCTGGATATGGAAGCGAAAATGCCCCGGCTCGATCACGCCGGCATGGATGGGGCCGACGGGGATGATGTGCACGCCCTCGCCGATTGCGGGCAGGAATTCCATGGGTGTCACGCCGGGCGGTTGCGGCGTGGCCCGCCCGGAGAGCGGACCCAGCAGCGGCCAACGCCCGTGATCCAGGAAGGGGCGCGCATCGGTGCCGCCCTCGGCGGTGATGGCCCAGAGATCGGCCAGCGCGCGCTCGAACAAGGCGGCCGAGGGCCAGCGCGGCGAAAGGGCGGGAACGCGTCCATCGTGGGCGGGGACGGAGGCCAGCAGCACCTCCATCCGCGCCTCATCCAGGAAGGCGGCATGGGCGAAGCCCACCTCGCCCCAGAGGCCGAGCAATGACAGCTCCTCGCCGGGCGCCAGGGCCTGCCAGCGCGCGGCGTCCAGCATGAAGCGCGGCCAAGGGCGGCAACCCATTTCCATGCCCGATTCGAGGATCGCCCGCGGATTCATGCCAGCAGCCTCGCCGCATCCAGCAACATGCGCGAGAGCGGCGCAGGCAGCGCGAGTGCGAGGGTCATCGCCAGCAGCAAATGCGCCCAGAGCGGCACCAGCGTGGCCAGGCCCGCGCGCATCGGTGCGGGCTCGGGCGTGGGCAGGCCGAAGCACAGGCGCTGCATTGCGTGCAGCAAGGCTGTGCCTGCCACCAGCAAGCCGAAGATCAGCAAGGGCAGCAGCCAGGGAGATTCGCGCCCCATGGCGGAAGCCAGCAACACCTCCGAAGCAAACAGGCTGAACGGCGGCAGCCCCGCCAGCGCCACCATGGCCAGAACCAGCCCCCAGCCCAAAGCTGGGTGCGATGTGGTCAGCCCGCCGATCGCCGCCATGTGCTGGGCACCCTTGATCCGCACGGCCCGACCCACCGCGAAGAAGGCCGCCGATTTGATGAGCGAATGGCCCCACAGATGCAGCAGCCCCGCCATGTTGCCCGCCACGCCGCCCAGGCCGAAGGCGATGGCGACCAGGCCCATATGCTCGATGCTGCTCCAGCCAAACAGGCGTTTGGCGTCGCGCCGGCGCCAGAGCGAAAAGCCCGCAAGCAGCAACGTGGCGAAGCCGATGACCAGCAGGAAGGTGCCGGGCGGAATCGTCTCCGGATGGGCGCCCACGATGCTTTTGCTGCGCAGTATCGCCAGCATGGCGGCGTTTAGAAGCAGGCCCGACAGCACGGCGGCGATGGGTGTGGGCCCTTCGGCATGGGCATCGGGCAACCAGGAATGCAGCGGCACCAGCCCCGCCTTGGTCCCGAACCCGACCAGCAGAAACACGAAGGCCAAGTTTAGCAGATCCGGATCAGCACGCGCTGCGATGGAGCGCAGCACCGTGAAGGAAAGCTGCCCCTCCCCTTGCGGCATCAGCGGTTGCGCCGCGAGTGCGAGCACGATCAATCCGAACAGAGCGAGAGCAATGCCCACCCCGCACAGGATGAAAAACTTCCAAGCAGCCTCGATGGCGGCCGGCGTTCGGTGCATCGCCACCATCAGCACGCAGGCCAGCGTTCCGGCCTCAATCGCCACCCACATGATGCCCAGATTGTCAGCCAGCAGGGCCACGAAATGCGCCGCCATGAAGCCCTGGAAAGCCACGTGGTAAGCACGCGCGTCGAACTCCTCATGGGCAATATCCTGCGCGGAAAAGATTGCCGTGCTGAAACCCACAATCGCCGCAATCAGGACCAGCGGCGTGTTCAGCGCGTCGGCCCGCAGCCAGCCCGTGCCCGTGGGTTCACCCAGCAGCATGATCGCCAGCACCAGCGTGATGCCAGACGCCAGGATATTCACCCGCGCCGCCTGGGCCGGCAACGCTGCGCAAACGGCCACGCCGAGGAGCGGCGCCAGAATGAGAAGGAGCGCGATGCTCATCGGCCCTCACCGCGATGCGGATCGAGTAGCGAGGTGTCCGTGCTGTCGAAACGCTCCTGCATCACGCGCGAAAAGACGCCCGCGATCAGCGCGATGACCAGCACCAGGCCCGCGGTGGAAAGCTCGATCACCAGCGGCATGCCCGCCACGCCGACTGCCGCCAGAACGATGCCATTCTCCAGCGTCATCAGCCCGGCAATCTGAGCGAGGGCGGTGCGCCGCGTCACCATCATCAGCATTCCCAGCAGGATGATGGAAAGCGCGATGGCCAAATCCTCCCGCGCAAGCGCCCGCGCGCCGGTGGTGGCGGGCAGCACGACCATGATGCTGAGGCTGACCAGCAGGAAGCCGGCCAGCATGCTGGCGCCGATGCCCGATGCCGCTTCGGCGCGCTGTGCTGGGGCCAGGCGCATCACCAGGCGGCGCAGATAGATCGGGATGAGCACGCCCTTGGCCAAAAGCGCGATGGCCGCCGTGACGTAAAGCTGCGGCGCGCCTTGCACATAGCCCTGCCACAGCGCGGCCAACGCCAACAGCACGCCCTGAACCGCGAGCGCATTCACCAGCGCCACGATGCGCCGCTGATAGAGCAGCACGAAGGAGACAAGCAACATGACCCCACCCAGCACATGCGCCACATCATAGGAGAGATCGCCGAAGCCCATCATGCCCCCAATGGTCGCAGCGGCGAAGGCCGCGGAGGGCTGCATCGGCGGCTCATCACGCCAACCCAGTCGAGACAAAGATCAGCGCTGCCGCCAGCAATGCCAGCATCAACGCGCCGCTGAGAAACTCCGGCACACGGAAGACCCGCATCTTGGCGATAGCGCTTTCAAAAACGGCCAGTGCAAGCGCCAGCAGCCCGATCTTCGCAATCCACACCGCAAGGCCCACCCCCCAGGCAAGCGGCCCACTGCCCGGCGCTGCCGTACCGAAAGGCAGGAACAGCGCCGCCAGCAGCGCCAGCCACAGCAGCAGTTTCAGCGCGGCCTGCATTTCCCATACGGCGAGGTGCCGGCCAGATGCCTCCAGCAGCATCGCCCCATGCACCATGGTGAGTTCCAGATGCGTCGTTGGATTGTCCACCGGGATGCGCGCATTTTCGGCCAGCGCCACGGCCAGCAGCGCCAGCGCGGCAAACAGCAGCGAGACGCGCAGACCCACCAACCCATCGCTGAAGCCAAAGCCGATGGCGTTGAGGTTGGTGTTGCCGATCAGGACGGCAAACACCATCACGCAGACCAGCAGCGCGGGTTCTGCGAAGACGGCGAAGGTCATCTCGCGCGCAGCACCCATGCCGCCGAAGGGCGTGCCCGCATCATGTCCGTTCAGCGCGAGCGCCACGCGCGCGAGTGCGAGAAGCCCGCCGATCAGCAGCAGATCGGCCATGGGGGCCAACAGCATCCCGAAGGCGAAGCTCGGCACCAGAAGTGCCGCCAGCAGCGTGGCGCCAAGCGCAAGGTAAGGCGTGGCGCGGGAGACAACGCTTGCCGTTTCGGCAAGCACGGGCCGCTTGCGCAGCAGCTTGAGGATATCTCGCCAGGGCTGGAGGGGATGCGCGCCCCGCCGGCCCATCAGCCGCGATTTCAGCCAGCGCACTACGCCCACCAGAAACGGTGCCGCCGCCAAAACCAGCGCGAGGTGGAGGAGCTGCGTAATCGCGGCGCCCAAAACCACCATCAACCGCGCTCCAGCCAGACGATCAACGCCAGCAGGAAAACCAGCGTGCCGAAGCTCAGGGCAAGGTAGCTGCGCAGGCTCAAACCGCGCAGCAGCTCCGCCTGGCGCGACAAGGCGCGGCGCGCGCGGGCCATGGGGTAGAGCATTCGCGTGAAGCCGCGATCCCGCCCCTCCACGCGCAGCATCGCAGGCTCGGGCGCTCCCGGCGGTTGCGCGATATGGCGTTCATGCAGGGCGAACGCCAGGCCGCCCAGACTGCGCCGAATGGGTTGGGCCAGGCCCGAAGCGCTCACCTGGCTCAGCGGGTCACCAAAGGGCAGATGCGGCGGGGGCGGCGTGAAACCGCAATCCCAGGCCGGGCCGCGCACGGGTTCCTGGCGTGAGCGTTGGCGTACGGCCACAAAGATTCCCGCCACAAGCACCGCCAGCAGCAGCGCGGCGAGGGCAGGCATGTAGCGCGAGCCCGCGACATCGAGGCCCGGCGCGGCGGCCTGGCTGCCGAGCAGTAGGCGGATCGGCCCGTCCAGCGCGCCCAGCGCGACTGCGGCGAGAGGACCCAGCAGCAGCGTCAGCACGGCCGGCAGAAGCAGTGCCACGCGCATCAGCCCCGTCGTGTCAGATGCCCCGGCTGCACGGGGCGTGCGCGGCCGGCCCAGAAAGACCAGCCCGATCAGCCGCACCATCGCCGCCGCAGCGAGCCCGACCGCCATGCCCACCACCGCGAGCGATGCGGCCGCAATCAGTTGCACCGGCATGTCGGAGACGCGAAATCCCTGGATCAGCGCTTGTACCAGCAGCCACTCGCTGGCGAAGCCTGAAAGGGGCGGCAGGGCAGCGGCGGAAAGGGCGCCCAGCATGGCGCAGCCCGCCACCCAGGGCATGCGGTGGATCAGCCCGCCCAACCGTTCGGGGTCGCGGCTGCCCGCCAGATTGTACACAGCGCCCATGCACAAAAAGAGCAAGGTCTTGAATCCGGCGTGGTTGAGAGCGTGCAGCAGCACGGCGGCCAGTGCCAGCGCTGCCAGCGGCCGAACATCCGCCCCGCGATACACCAGCACAAGGCCGAGGGCGGCGACCATCAGCCCCATGTTCTCCAAGGTGGAGCAGGCCAGGATGGATTTTGTGTCGCGCTCCAGATTGGCGCGCAGCGCGCCCAGCAGAGCAGTGGCGACTCCCAATGCCACCAGCGGCAGCCCCCACCAAAGCGGTTGGGCCGGGCCGCAAAGGTCCAGCAGCACCCGCAACATGACGTAGAGCGCCACCTTCACCATGGCACCCGACATCAGCGCCGATACGGGTGTCGCCGCCGCAGGGTGCGCGAGCGGCAACCAGACATGGAAGGGCGCTAGACCCGCCTTGGAGCCTGCGCCGAGCAGCACCAGGATCAGCACACCCGCTGCGCGCCAGCCCTCGGGCGGGGCTGAGCGCATGGCGGCAAAGCTCAGGCCGGCGCTGGCGAGAAGCCCGAAGGCGCCGACCAGGCACAGTCCGGAGAATGCGGCGAAACCCAGATACAGCCGGGCCGCGCGCCGCCCTGCACCAGTGGGATTCCGGGCCGCGATTAAGGCCCAGGAGGCGAGCGACGTTAGCTCGAACCCCAGCAGCAGGGTGAAGGCATCGGCCGCGATCAGGGTCAGTGCCATGCCAGCCAGGAACAGCGGAAAAGCGGCGCCCTCCACGCGCGGCGGCGGGAGCGAGGCGGCGGCAAAAAGGCAAGCCGGCAAACCCACCACGCCGAGGATCATCAGGAACCAGGCGCTGAGTGGATCAAGGGCAATCATGGCCGGTGCCCAGGGCGGGCCAAGGGGTAGCGAAACCGGCGCCACCGTCGCACCCAGCCCGACTGCGATGAACCCCGCCATGGCGAAGGCGCAACCCAAGAAAACGGCCTTCACGGCCCGGCCAGTGGCCCCCAGCACCGCCAGCGCGATGAGCAGCAGAAAGCAGAGCCCCAGCAGCGTCAGCACGCCGCCAACCCAGCCCAGTGATGCGCGAATCGACTGCTCATGTTGACCACCCTAACAGCACAGGCGCCAAGGGCGAGGGCTGCAAAAGGCTGGACAAGCCGCGAGTTATGTTTACGCATCGGGTCTCAAAATGTGCGCGAGGGTCGCGATGGGTTCGCTTCTGGCCTTCAGCCGTGGCGTGGACACGGTGAATGAGAAATTCGGCCGCGTGGCCGATTGGTGCATCCTGCTGGCCTGCCTCATCAGCGCAGCGAATGCGCTCAGCCGCTATGGGTTGAATGTCTCCTCCAACGCCTGGCTGGAGGTGCAATGGTACCTCTTTGCCGCCGTTGTGATGCTCGGCGCCAGTTACACCTTGTTCCGCAACGAGCATGTGCGTGTGGACCTGTTCTATGGATGGATGACCGAGCGCGGCCGCCTTTGGGTGGACGTGTTCGGGATAATCGTTTTCCTGCTGCCGGCCATGATCCTGCTCGCCTGGATGACCTGGCCCTTCTTCCTGGACAGCTTCATGCGCAACGAAGGCTCCGCCAGCCCCGGTGGATTGCTGCGCTGGCCGGCCAAGCTGCTGCTGCCGCTGGGGTTCACCCTGCTGATTTTCCAGGGCCTGTCTGAGCTGATCAAGCGCGTCGCCCTGTTACGCGGACCCGTCGCGGGGGTCGCCGTCATCACCGAATACCAGCGCCCAGAGCAATAGAACCAGAGCAATAGAACCAGAGCAATAAAAACCATGAGCCTCGACTTCATGCCGCCCCTCATGTTCGGCGGCCTTGTAATCTTCCTGCTGGTGGGCTTTCCGGTGGCCTTCTCGCTTTGCGCGGTGGGGCTGTTCTTCGGCTTTCTCTCCATTGAACTCGGCTTCTTCACCACCGCTTATCTCGGCAACCTGCCCATTCGCGTCTTTGGCATTCTCTCCAACGACCTCCTGCTGGCCATCCCCTTCTTCACGCTGATGGGCGCCATCCTGGAGCGGTGTGGCCTGGCCGAGGATCTCCTGGAAGGCACGGGCCAGCTTTTCGGCAAAATCCCTGGCGGCCTGGCCTATGCGGTGATCCTGGTGGGCGCGGTGCTGGGCGCCATCACGGGCACTGTCGCCGCCTCGGTCATCGCGATGGGGATGATCTCCCTGCCGATCATGATCAAATACGGCTACGACATGCGCATCGCGACCGGCGTGATCGCGGCCTCGGGCACGATCACGCAGCTGATCCCCCCCTCGCTCGTGCTGATCGTGCTGGGTGACCAGCTGGGGGTGAGCGTGGGCGAGATGTATGCCGGTGCCATCGGCCCCTCCTTCCTGCAAATCCTGCTGTTTCTCGGCTTCATCGCGGTGGTCAGCATCGTCGCGCCACACAAGATGCCGCCCTTGCCGCCCGAGGCGCTGATGCCACGCGGTTGGCCGCTTTACTGGCGCGTCATCAAGGGCATGGTGCCCTGTCTCGCGCTGATCTTCCTGGTGCTCGGCACCATCTTCATGGGGCTTGCGACGCCCACGGAAGCGGGTGCGATGGGCGCCGTCGGCGCGATACTCCTGTCCATGCTCAATGGCAGCTTCACCTGGAAGCTGCTGCGCGAGGCAATGGGCAACGCCATGCGCATCACCGCCATGGTCATCTACATCCTGATCGGCGCCACGGTGTTCAGCTTGGTGTTCCAGGGCGTGGATGGCTCGCACTGGGTCGAGGGCCTGCTGACGGACCTGCCGGGCGGGCAGATCGGCTTCCTGCTTTTTGTGAACCTGTTCATCTTCGTGCTGGGCTTCTTCCTCGATTTTTTCGAGATCGCCTTCATCGTGGTGCCCCTGCTGGCGCCGGTGGCGATGAAGCTGGACATTGATCTGGTATGGTTTGGCGTCCTGCTGTGCATCAACCTCCAGAGCAGCTTCATGACGCCCCCCTTCGGCTTCGCGCTATTCTACCTGCGATCCATTGCGCCGAAATTCGTGCAGACAAAGGACATCTATCTGGGCGCCATCCCCTGGCTCGTCCTGCAGATGATCCTGGTGGGCATCGTGATCTTCTGGCCCGAAAGCGTGACCTTCCTGCTTGATCGCGGCACCGGTGTGGACCCTGCCTCGGTGATCATTGAGGTACCACCTCCGCAGCCCATGGATGACGACGCAGTGCCGGTCTTCAGGTAGGGGGCTGGCCCCTACTGGCTTGCCCAAAGGATGCGATGCATCCAGGCGACGTCTGGCAATTCGAAGCTGTAATCCGGGTGCGCGGGGTTGAGGCTGGACAGTTCGATTCGCTTGGCGCTCTGGCGCTTGAGTTCCTTGGCCATGACCTCACCCAGGCGGGTGCGTACCACCACACGGTCGCCCCGGCGGACGGGTGCGGCGGGCGAGACAATCACTACATCGCCATCGCGAAAGACCGGCTCCATTGAATCGCCGGAAATTTCGAGCGCATAGGCGTTGGCGTCGGGAATTTCGGGTAGGCTGATCTCGTCCCAACTGCCGCCCACGGGAAAGCCGCCATCATCAAAAAAACCTTCGCCACCGGCCTGCGCCAAGCCGATCAGCGGCACCCGGCGTGATGGGCGTGGGCCGCGGGCCATGCTGGGCAGCGCCACCTGGCCTGAGACCAGCGCTGCGAAAGCATCAATACCAGCCCCGGTGGCGTTCAGCACCTTGGCCACGCTTTCCGTGGAAGGCCATCGGGCGCGCCCATCCGGCCCGATTCGCTTGGATGGGTTGAACGCTGTCGGGTCCAGGCCAGCCTTGCGGGCCAGTCCTGAAGCGGAAAGGCCGTTTTCGGCCGCAAGCGAGTCGATGGCCCGCCAGATGTCGTCGTGTCGCATAGGGACGGGACCTTCATAGGTGTTGCGTCATGTTGCAATAGGAAAAAGTTACTCTAGCCGCTTGCCTTTCGTACAACCTAGGGTTTATGTTCTCTAAATGTTCTCATCTAACCGCTGAAAGGAATACCGCGCCTCATGTCTCTCGCCCCCCGCTCCGCCCATGCGCCGATCTTCTCTCCCCTCGCCCGGACTGAGCCTTTCGCCTCCGCCGAGGAAGCCTGGTTTTGGACCATGGCAGCACTCACCGCGCGGCGCGATGGTGCACGAATCAGCGCCGGCAAGGGTTCCGTGCAGCGGCCTTGCGAGCCGGATGATGTCATCAAATGTCTGGATCGGCTCTATCGGCAGCGGCGCGTGGATCTCACCCACGCACGCATCCTGCGCATCTGGGGCGAGCGAGGCACTTCACCCTGTCCGAGCCAACCGCGCGAGCGTGGTGACCATCGCCTTTGGCGTGAAGCGCTGAACCGTCTGGACTGGCCGCTGCGCGTCAA